>Ga0207873_1003565_pt1 | contig 11224 bp, 9 predicted proteins | sample BGWIniCompost_FD_187373 | JGI IMG/M metagenome (GOLD analysis project Ga0207873, IMG submission 187373) | Cellulose adapted compost microbial communities from Newby Island Compost Facility, Milpitas, CA, USA - BGW Initial Compost (SPAdes)... ... | reverse complement strand
GGGCGGGCACGAGCGCCAGTACCAGGTCGTCATCGACCCGCTTCGGCTGATCAAGTACGGCCTGTCCTATCGAGAGGTCATCGAAGCGATCGACGCGAATAACCGTCAAGTTGGCGGCCAGTACGTGAATCTCGGTCCAGAGCAGTATCTCGTGCGGGGTCTCGGCCTCGTGGACGGCGAGAAGGATATCGGTCGGATCGTCCTGAAGGTCGAGGACGGCACACCGGTATACCTGCGCGACGTCGCGCGCATCGAGCAGGCGCCCGGACTGCGCTTCGGTGCCGTCACACGCGACGGCGAGGAGGTCGTGCTCGGCATGGTGCTGTCTCGGATCGGCACGAACGCCGCCGATGTCGTCGAAGCGGTAAAGGAAAAGGTGGCGACAGTCCAATCGGCGCTGCCCGAAGGCGTCGAGCTCGAGCCGGTATACGAGCGGACAGAGCTCGTCGAGGAAGCCGTCGGAACGGCTGAGCGCGCTTTGATCGAGGGCTCGATCCTTGTCGCGATCGTCCTGTTCCTGTTTCTCGGCGAGTTGCGCGCCGCGTTGGTCGTCATCTCGGCTCTGCCGCTGGCGATGCTCATCGCGTTCATCTTCATGGAGCAAGCAGGGCTTTCGGCTAATCTGATGTCGCTCGCGGGGCTCGCAATCGGCATCGGCATGATGGTGGACGGGGCCGTGGTCATGGTCGAGAACTCGTTCCGAATCATGGCCGAGCGGCGTGCTGAGGGCCGCGAAGTCGACCGGACGGCGGCCGTGCTCACCGCGGCCAAGGAAGTCGCGAACCCCATCGCGTTCGCGATCCTGATCATCATCGTCGTGTTCCTGCCGCTTTTCAGCCTCGAGGGCCTCGAAGGCAAGCTCTTCAAGCCAATGGCGTTCAACATCAGCTTTGCGATGGCAGGATCGCTGATCCTGACAATGACGCTGATCCCCGTGCTCGCCGCGATCATTCTGAAGCCGAAGGAGGAACGCGACACGCTGCTCGTGCGCTGGATCAAGCGCGGCTACCTGCCGCTGCTGGCCTGGTCGTTGGGACACAGGAGAACCGTCGTCGCAAGCGCCGTCGCGCTGCTGATCGCGAGCCTCGCCCTCTTCCCATTCCTCGGCAAAGAGTTCATGCCGCAGCTGCAGGAAGGGTCGATCATGTGGCGGGTCACGTCGATTCCTTCGACCTCCCTCGAGCAGTCGATCGAGATCTCCAAGCGCATCGAGAACGCGCTTGGCCAGTACCCGGAGGTCACGACGACGATCGCGATGATCGGTCGCGCCGAGATGGGTGAAACGGCCGACGTCAACTACATGGAGATCTACACGGGCCTTCTCCCTCCGAACGAGCGCGAGCGTTCGGTGGCGGAGCTGACCGAAGCGATGCGCGAGACGCTCGAGGAGATCGTCCCAACGGCCGTGTTCGCGTACACGCAGCCGATCCAGATGAGGGTCGAGGAGCTGATCTCCGGCGTGCGCGCGACGCTTGCCGTGAAGGTCTACGGCGAGGACCTCGGCGAACTCGACAGGCTGAGCACCGAAATCATGCGCGCCGTCGGACAAGTGCCGGGCGTCGCGGATCTGTCGCTCGAGGCGAACCTCGGCAAGCCGCAGATCCGCATCGCAGTCGACCGCGAGCAGCTCGCGCGCTATGGCCTGAACGCCGACGATGTGCTAACGGTCGTGCGCACGGGTATAGGCAACGAGCCCGTCTCGACGCTGATCGAAGGCGTACGTCGCTTCGACATCACGGCGCGGATCGACGACAGCTCGAAAAAGTCGGTTGAATCGATTCGCAACATTCCGCTGAAGACGGGCACTGGCGCGATCGTGCCCCTATCCAGGGTCGCGGAGGTGACTACCGCGGAGGGCTATTCGTTCATCCGACGGGAGCAGCTACAGCGCTACGCCGTCGTACAGATGGATGTGCGAGGCCGCGACGTTGACGGCTTCGTTCAGGATGCGAACGCGCTGATTGAGCAACAGATCGATCTGCCGCCGGGCTATTGGATCGAATGGGGCGGCGCGTTCGAGAATCAGCAGCGGGCGCTCGCCCGGCTCTCGCTGATCGTGCCAGCGACGATCTTCTTCATCTTCGTGCTGCTTTACACGGCATTCAATTCCCTGAAGTACGCGGCCCTGATCATCGCGAACATTCCGTTTGCGACCATCGGTGGGGTCATTGCGCTCTGGATCACGGGTCAATACCTCTCGGTCCCCTCCGCGATCGGCTTCATCGCGGTGTTCGGCGTCGCAATGTTGAACGGCATCGTGCTCGTGTCCTTTACCAATGAGCTGAGGCACAAGGGGTTAACGGTCGCCGATGCGGTTCGCCGAGGCGCGGAACTCAGGCTCCGGCCTGTGCTGATGACGGCAAGCGTTGCAATCCTCGGCTTGATTCCGATGCTGCTCTCCACCGGGGTTGGGGCGGAAACGCAGCGCCCGCTTGCTGCCGTCGTCGTCGGCGGATTGATCACGTCCACGGCGCTGACGCTGGTCCTGCTGCCTGTCATCTACGAATGGATCGAATCGGGAAAATCGGAGAACCGCGCATGAAGGAGATCAAAGCCTTTATCGATCCGAGCCGGATCGCGGATGTCGTGCGCGCCCTAGAGAACGCCGGCTTCCGCCACCTCTCGGTGATTGACGTCAAGGGCATTCTGAAGGCCCTCGACAAAAGGGCGCATGAGTATTCGGTCGAGATCGGCGAGAAGGTGGTCACGGAGATTAAGCTTGAGGTCGTATGCGAGAACGACGCGCGCACGGCCGAAGCGACGGGAATCATTCAGCAGAATGCCGATACCGGACAACAGGAGGCCGGGTGGATCTACGTCAGCGACATCGAGAAGGCGCTGCCGATCGGCAACAGTGCGCGCGCTTAGAAAAGTAGGCGATGCCAGCGGCCAGCGAAGCATACATGCCTAGCAAAGCGCGGAGGAACTTGACGAATAAGCGTTTGAAGGCCAGCTGTCTATCGGGCTAACTGCCAGACGGGAGTCGGTGCCCGGCGATGCTCATCCCCGGCACTCGATAGCTCTGACGGATCACTTTAACTGGTGCATCGACAGCTCCTTCAGTGTTCGGCATGCTCCTGATCCCGCATACCCGCTCGCATAGCGGTTACCCGAAATCTGTGGAACGCTCGGCGCCCTGCGCGAGCGCCTCGAGGATCTTGCACTCAGCGATAGGGCCGCCGGCACAAGATTCGACAAGCGCGCCAAGCGCGAGCTCCAGACGTCGCAGGTCGGCAAGCTTCTGCCGAACATCCTCGAGATGCCGCTCAGCGATGCTCCGAACCGTGCGACAGGAGCGATCTGGGCCGCTCGCAAGAGCGATCAGGCTGCGAATCTCTTCAATCGAGAAACCCAAGGCACGGCACCGCCTCAGGAACAGGAGCCGCTGCAAATGCTCGGGCCGATACTGGCGGTAGCCCGAGGGCGAGCGCGGGGGTGTCGGCATCAGGCCGATGCGCTCGTAATAACGGATGGTCTCAACTAGCGTGCCGCTTCTCGCGGCCAGGCCCCCAATCCGCATCGTTCCGCCTCTTTACCCTGTAGTGGCTATAGACTTTAACATAGGGGCTCGTGGAGCCAGGAGAGTTCACGTGAGCGACTGCGGCTGCCAAGTGCAGGCGGCAAGCACGGCCGACCAGCGGCGCGTCCTCGGCATAGCGCTCGCACTGAACGCCACGATGTTCGTCGTGGGTACAGTCGCCGGAATCCTCGCCCAGTCGAGCGGGCTGCTCGCCGATGCGCTCGACATGCTAGCGGACGCGTCCGCTTACACGATTGCGCTCCTCGCAAACGCGCGCCCCCCCGCCTTCAAGCGTCGTGCCGCACTCGCGAGCGGGGTCATCCTTGCGCTGCTCGGGGCGGGCGTCATCGTCGACGCCGTGCGCCGTGCGGTCACGACGAGCGATCCTGAAGGGCTCGCGATGTTCGCAGTCGCGACGCTCTCGCTCATCGTGAATGCCGCGGTGCTGCGGCTGCTACGGCGCTATCGGGAAGGCGAAGTGCATCTGCGCGCCTCGTGGATCTTCACCCGCGCCGACGTGATCGCGAACCTCGGCGTGATCGCGGCCGGAGCGCTCGTGCTCGCAACCGGCAGCCGAATTCCGGACCTCGTCATCGGTTGTGCGATCGGGCTGTACGTGCTGAAAGAGGCCGCGGAGATCCTGCGCAACGTGCGAGCTGAGAGGGCTACCATGGTTGAACCGTCGTGATCATGAAGAAGGTGCTTGAGCGTTGCCTCGCGCTCGTGCTCGTCGGAGCTCCCTTGCTCGGATGCGTGCAAGCCGAGGAAGAATCGGCGGAGCTCGACGAAGGGGAAGCTTCGCAGGAGGGCGCGGTCGCGCTGCCGGCGGCCGAGCGCGAAGCTCAAGGGATCGTGACGCGGCCGGTCGAGGGCCGTGCCCTTGCAGTGACGATCACTGCACCTGGTGAAGTTCGCACGAACGCCTATCGCTCCGCGCTCGTCACGCCGCGCATCAGTGCTCAAGTCGTCGCGCGGCATGCGCACCTCGGCGACACGGTGCGCGTCGGCGCACCACTCGTCACGTTGTCGAGCGTTCTGATGGCCGATGCCCAAGGCGCCCTCATAGAGACGGATCGCGAGTGGCGGCGCGTTCAGGAGCTGGGCGCCGAGGCAGTCTCTGAGGCTCGATACATAGCGGCTCAAGTGGCACGCCAAAGAGCGTATGCGGCCGCGGCCGCGTACGGCATGACTGAGGCCCAAATCGAGCGCTTGCTCGAGAGCGGCGATGCGTCCGGCGCGATGGGCGAGTTCGAGCTGTTGAGTCCGCAGGCCGGCACCGTGATCCAGGACAACTTCGTCGTAGGCGAGATCATCGAGCCGGGCCGTACCTTGTTCGAGATCAGCGACGAGTCGGTACTCTGGGTCGAGGCGCAGCTGAGCTCGATGGACGCAGCGCGCGTCATGCCCGGCACGGCAGCCCGGGTGAGCCGCGACGGCACGCGCTGGCTCGACGGCACGGTCGTGCAGCTTCAACACCGTCTCGACGAGACTGCCCGCACGCGCGGTGTTCGGATCGAGGTTGAGAACCGCGCCGAGGCGCTTTATGCCGGCGACTACGTGGACGTGGAGCTCGAGGCGACGCCGACGATTGCCCGCATTGCGGTACCGAACGACTCGGTCGTGCTCATGGACGGCTCCTCGGTCGTGTTCAAGCTCGATGCCGGTCAGCTTCGCCCACAACTCGTCGAAATCGGCGCATCGTCTTCGGGTTGGACTGAGATCAAGGCCGGGCTCGCCGTCGGGGACGAGGTCGTAACGGAAGGAGCGTTTCTGATCAAGTCGTTGCTGCTGAAATCGCAGATAGGCGACGCCGACTGAGCTAGGGCCCGCCGGTTGCTTGCCAGTCGATGAAAACCGTAGAGCCTCGGAGGGCTGAATCAGTGAGCGCGAGCTCGGTATCGGATTAACGGCATTTCAGCAGAGGGAGATCGGTCCATGCCCCGGATCCCGCGCGACAAGCTTCCAGACAGCACCTTGGCCCTGTTCCTCGATCCATACGGGTTCATTTCAAAACGGTCGCAGCGGCACGGATCGGATGTCTTCGAAGCTCGCATCCTGTTGCGCGATACCATCTGCATGACCGGTCGTGAAGCGGCCGAGTTGGTTTGTGATTCCGGGCGCTTCCTACGGCATGGCGCGATGCCTGAACGGATTCGCAGCACGTTGCTTGGGCGCGGCGGTGTGCAAGGGCTCGACGGCGATGCGCACCGCCACCGCAAGCAAATGTTCATGTCGCTCATGACCCCCGAGCGGATCAGCCTTCTAGCTGAGCTGACCCGAGAACAATTGCTCGCTTCGGCCCAGAAGTGGGCGTCGGTGGAACATGTGGTCCTTTACGACGAGCTGCACGCAATTCTGACCCGCGCGGTATGTGCGTGGAGCGGCTTTCCTCTGGCCGAAGAGGAGGTCGCCCGGCGTACGCGAGAGCTGCGAGCGATGTTTGATGACGCCGGAGCGGTTGGCCCAAAGCACTGGTGGTCGCGGATGGCACGTCGTAGGGCCGAACGATGGATCCGAGAGGCCGTGAGGCAGATTCGGTCCGGCCGGCTCGAGCCGCCGACAGAGAGCGCGGCTCGTGTCGTTGCCATGCACGAGGACCTTGAGGGCCGGCTGCTGCCCCCGCGCGTCGCCGCGGTCGAACTGATCAACGTGTTGCGGCCGACGGTCGCCGTTTCCGTCTTCGTTACCCTCGTGGCGCACGCGCTGCACGAGCACGCTGAATGCCGCCAAAGACTTGCGGCTGGCGAGGACGGCTTCGCAGAGCTTTTCGTTCAGGAGGTGCGGCGATTTTACCCGTTCTTCCCATCGATCAATGCACGGGTTCGGCATGACTTCGAGTGGAAGGGCTATCGGTTTTCAAAGGGACGGAGAGTGATGCTGGACCTTTACGGCACCGATCACGATCCCCGGACTTGGGATAAGCCGGAAGAGTTCCGGCCGGACCGTTTTCGAGCATGGGATCAAAGTGCCTTCAACTTCATCCCTCAAGGTCCTGGAGATCATTACCAGAACCACCGCTGTGCAGGCGAGTGGATCACCATCGAGCTCATGAAGGTGGCCGCAGATTTCCTGACGCGACAAATCACGTACAACGTGCCAGAGCAGGATCTGCGCATCGATATGTCGAGGCTGCCCGCCCTGCCGCGAAGCGGATTCATCATCGACAACGTGCGAGCGGAGGCGCGACAACCCGTCGGGCAGCCGCTGGCTTTCGACCGGGGAGCGTCATGAAAGGGCAATGAAGAGGCGAAGTTCTTCCTGGTGCACGAGCGCTCGCTGGCCAATCTCCACGTCGTGTGGCGTCCCGCCTCGCGGTGTGGTCTTGATGTCCCTCGCTTCCCGACCTGCTGAACGGCGTTGCCGTGGTCGGCATCAAGGGGCGGATGCAATTTCTGAATGAGGCGGATGAAGCACGACGCACAAGGAGCTGCTGTCTCCGAGGGAAGAGGAGCATGAGAGAAGGTCTGCGTGCGATTCGCCACGCGTTTGCTTCGCGGGAGCCGGCCAACGTTGCTCGGCTGCAGCGGGCTCGATTTGCCGAGATGGTGGCCTTCGCACGCGCGCGCTCGCCCTATTATCGAGAGCTGTATCGGAACCTGCCCGAGCGGGTCGAGGACCCCCGCATGTTGCGCATGTTGCCGACTACGGACAAGCCGAAGCTGATGTCCCGCTTCGACGAGTGGGTCACCGATCATGATGCAACGCTCGACAAGGTGTCGGCTTTTGTCGGCAACCCGGAACTCATCGGAGAGCGGTTCCTCGGCAAGTACACGGTACTGACCACGTCTGGCACCACCGGGACGTCCGGCACGTTCCTACTCGACGACCACGCCATGGCGGTGTCAGCCGCTATGCTCCTCCGCATGGCGAGCACGGTGTTCGGACTCGGAGACATTGCGCGCATTCTGCTTCGGCGCTGGCGCATGGCCAATGTAGTCGCGACCGGCGGCCACTACGCCGCAGCAGTCGCCGCAGCTCAGCATCCCAAGGCCATCCGGAACTTCGCGGTCGATGCGCCCCTCGCTGAGCTGGTCGATCAACTCAACGGTTTCCGTCCTGTCGTCTTCGGCGGCTACGCTAGCACGGTGGTTCTCCTGGCGGGCGAACAGGCAGCGGGCCGCCTGGCGATCGACCCTGTGCTTGTGATCCCCATCGCCGAAGGGCTCGCGCCGGACGAGTACGACCGCATCGCAAAAGTGTTCAGCGCGAAGGTCCACACGTCCTACGCCGCCACGGAGTGTCCGTTTTTGAGCTACGACTGCGAATACCGTTGGTTGCACGTGAACAGTGATTGGGTGGCGCTCGAGCCCGTCGACGCAGACTACCAACCGACTCCGGCAGGTGAGCAGTCGCACACGGTTCTCGTCACCAACCTCGCCAACCGCGTGCAGCCGATTTTGCGGTACGACCTCGGCGACAGCATCCTTGCGCGGCCCGATCCGTGCCCGTGCGGCAACCCGCTGCCCGCCATCCGCGTACAGGGCCGTTCGGCCGAGGTGCTGTCCTTCACGACGCCGGACGGCAAGCAGGTCGCGATCCCCCCGTTGGCGCTCGAGGTCGACCACATTCCCGGCGTCTTGCTGTACCAGGTCGTGCAGACCACACCGACGAGCCTCTGCGTGCGCCTGCGCCTTGCGCCCGCGGCCGACCCGGATCGTACCTGGCAGCAGGTGCACGAACAGCTTTCTCGCCTACTCGCGACGCACAACCTCGACCACGTGGCGGTCGAGCGGAGTGCGGAGTCGCCCGAGCAGACGACCGGCGGCAAGTACCGCGCGGTCGTCCCGCTAAGCTAACGACTCGATTCGGTCGCGTCGAGACACTGTGACGGCTGTCATCGACGATCCGAAACTGTAGCTAACCGGTCGCTTTGAAAATGTAGTTCCCGCTCCTGAAGCCGAGGGCCATGCGCCGGCGTCGCCGTCAGGCGAGAAGCGCGGTCGTCGTTCAAGTCGAGCTTGCTGCCGCGTTGATCGCGCATCATCGGTCGCCTGTACAAGGGTGGCCCGATGAAGAAGAAGAGACGCCGCAAGTGTCCGCACTGCCGAGAGTTATTTCGGCCTGATCCTCGCAATCGTCATCACCAGCGCTACTGCTCGAAGCCGTCATGTCAGCGAGCGAGCAAAGCGGCGAGTCAGCGTCGTTGGCTCGATAAACCTGCGAACCGCGGCTACTTCCGCGGCGACGCACACGTCGAGCGCGTTCGCCGATGGCGAGCTCAGCATCCGGGGTACTGGCGGCGGCCGGTGCAAGCGCCGGATCCGCTACAAGAAGTCATATCCGCTCAAGCTACTGAATCTGCGAAGGAAAGTGGCTTCTTAGCGGAGCCACCGCTACAAGATCTCTCCGGAGCGCAACCTCTTGTTCTGATGGGATTAATCGCTCACTTAACGGGCGCAGCGTTACAAGAGGACATAGCCCGCACGGCGCGCGGCTTCCGAGAATTGGCCCAGGACATCCTCAGCGGCCGGAGCCCGCCGCCCGAACACAGGAGCACGCCGTGATGTGGTCACCCCCGTCGTTGGATCTGCCCGAGGAGCTCTCCGATCAGGCCGCCGCCGAGCTCGTGCAGTGCCTGTACGAGTTCGCCGCGTATGTAGAGCGCTGCTACTTCGCGCAGATCGAGCGCCACTACGCGAGCGAGGCGGTCGAAGCCGTTGATCCGCGACAACAGCGGCTGTGGGACGACGACCTGCACGAGCCGCTGTTCTGATCGGCGGCCCGTTCATGATCGACTACGAGACGTACTGCCGCATCAAGCATCTGCAGCAGGAAGGGCTGACGCTCACGCAGATCGCCCGCACGCTGGCGCTCGATCCTCGAACCGTGCGCACCTGGCTCGAGACGGATCGGTTCCGGCCGCGGCAGAGTCCTCGCCGAGCCAGCAAGCTCGACCCTCACAAGCCGTTGGTCAAACGACTCGTAGAGACGCATCCGTTCACCGCCGTGCAGATCCATCAGCGGCTGCGCGAAGCCGGCTACACGGGCGGGCTCACGATCCTCAAGCAGTACCTCTACACGATCCGACCGCCGCGCCGGCCTGCGTTCTTGACGCTCGCCTTCGCGCCCGGTGAATGCGCACAAGTGGACTGGGGCCACTATGGCACGGTCAATGTCGGGCGTGGCCGCCGTCGGTTGAGCTTCTTCGTGATGGTGCTCTGCTACAGCCGGCTCATGTACGTCGAGTTCACCGTCTCGCAGACCATGGAGCACTTCCTCGGCTGCCATCTGAACGCGTTCGAATACTTCGGCGGTCTCGTGCCGGAGAAGATCATGGTCGACAACCTGAAGTCGGCCGTGATCCGTCGCCTGACGGGCGAAGCGCCCGTCTTCAACCGCCGCTACCTCGACTTCGCCGACACGCTCGGTTTTAAGATCGTGCCCTGCAACGTCGGCGCCGGGCACGAGAAGGGACGCGTGGAGTCCGGCGTCGGCTATGTCAAAAAGAACTTCCTCGCCGGGCTCGAAATCCCGAGCTTCGCAGCGCTCGCACCGGCCGCTCGCCAGTGGCTCGATACCCTCGCGAACGTACGCGTGCATGGCGAGACGCGCGAGCGCCCGGTAGATCGGTTCCAAACCGAGCGCTCACATCTGCGTCCGCTGCCGCCGCACGAACTCGACATCGGCAGCGTGCACAGCGTGCGCGCCTCCAACCGCTTCCGCGTCACGTTCCAGAGCAATCGCTACTCGGTGCCGGCGGAATACGCCTCGCAGCGCCTGACGCTCAAAGCTTATCCCGACCGCATCTGCGTCTACACGGCGCGAAGCAACGCACCAGACAAATACGACCACGAAGAGAAGCTCATTGCCCGCCACCGCCGCAGCTACGATCAGCACGGCGACTTCGAAGATCCCGATCACCCCAAGGCGCTGCTCGAGCAGCGCCGAAGTGCACGCGCTCAACGCCAACTCGCCCGCTTCCTCGCGCTCGCACCGATCGCGCAAGACTACTATGCGGAGCTTGCGGCCCGGCGCTTCAACCCGCGCCATCACGTCAACAAGATCGTGACCTTGAGCGAGATCTACGGCACTGACGCCGTCGCCCGCGCGCTCGAGGACGCCCGTCACTTCCAGGCCTTCTCGAGCGAATACATCGCCAACCTCCTCGAAGCACGAGCCCGTGCACTGCCCGAGCCGAGCCCGCTGCACCTGACCCGGCGCAGCGATCTGCTCGAGCTCGAACTGCCCGAGCCCGACCTCTCGCTCTACGACAACAACGACGGCGACGGAGAACCCGCATGAAACGCCCACGCGATCACGATCTCGAAACGTTCCACGCCCATCTCGACTACTTGAACCTCCCGTTTATCCGCGAGCACTGCGCCGACTTCATCAAGGAGACCGCCGCCGCCGATGCCGATCACCTCGCGCTCCTGATGCGCCTCGTCGAGGGCGAGGCACAGCTGCGCAAGGACCGCTCCGTCGAGCGCCGCATCCGCCTCGCGCGCTTCCCGGTGCGCAAAACTCTCGATCAGTTCGACTGGAGCTGGCCGCGCAAGATCAATCGCCTGCAGGTTCAAAACCTCTTCCGTCTGCAGTTCGTCGAAGACACCGCAAACGTCGTGATGATCGGCGGCGTCGGCTTGGGCAAATCGCACTTGGCCACGGCGGATAATGCGTATAAGGGCCCATATGCCCATATGTGAGCTGCCCATATGTGAGCTGACGTGGAGCCGTCGAACCCGGAGGGGCGTCCGCCGAGCC
>Ga0207873_1003564_pt1 | contig 11229 bp, 8 predicted proteins | sample BGWIniCompost_FD_187373 | JGI IMG/M metagenome (GOLD analysis project Ga0207873, IMG submission 187373) | Cellulose adapted compost microbial communities from Newby Island Compost Facility, Milpitas, CA, USA - BGW Initial Compost (SPAdes)... ... | reverse complement strand
GGCGGCGAGCCACGCGTTCTGACCGAACACACCGATGGGGTCTCGGCGGTGGCGATCAGCGCCGACGGAACCACCGCCGTGAGCGGCGACCTTGATGGTTCGGTGCGGGTATGGAATCTGGCCGCAGGCGGCGAGCCACGTGTCCTGACCGGCCCCGCCGATGGGGTCTCGGCGGTGGCGGTCAGCGCTGACGGAACCACCGCGATCAGCGGCAACCTCTTCGGTCTGGTGCGAGTATGGGACCTCCGCGACGGCGGCGAGCCCCGCGTCCTGACCGGGCACGACGACTCGGTGAGCGCGGTGGCGATCAGCGCCGACGGAACCATCGCCGCCGGCGGCGACATCGAAGGCTCGGTACGCGTGTGGGACCTGGCAACAGCGGAGTGCATCGCATCCTGGATCGGCGATCACCCGATCAAGGGTTGCACTGTCATATCCGGGGAGTTGCCAAGAATCGGGGTGGGGCAAAACCGCGGAGCCCCGTACCTGCTGGAGCTGCGCAGAACAGCCTGAAGACAGCTACCACCAGGCAATCGTGCGGACAGCGGCAACCGAGGCTCCTTCCAGGTGACCGTACTGGGACATCCCGCGCCCGATTCGGCGAGCCTCGGGAGTCGAACCACAGCCAAAGGGCTCTGTGGCAAGAGGGCGGGGTCGCCGACCGAGGGCACTCGACACTCGGAAGCGCCAGTAGGCGTAGCGCGAGCCGACCAGGAGCACGCGTTGGTCGAAAGCCCAACGTGGGCAAGCAGACCGTCAGTATTCCGGATCCGACAGAGCATCTCGCTACGTCGTCGGCAACGCGTCGGACGCGCTTGCCTGTCGATCCGTGTCTTTGTCGGCTTGCGCGGCGGATTCCTCCGCGGCGACACCCTCCGGCATGAGGCGAAACGACGAGAGCGCGACGGCGACTCCTCCCTCTTCCCCCGTTTTCGTCCAATCACCATGGCCTACTGCGGTGTCGCTCAAACTCCCGTCGCTGCGGCCGCCTTCCAGAGCCGATGAGAACACCAAAGGTGGTCAACGAATCCGGCCGATAGGCAGTATGCAAGACGAGGCAAAGTGAGGAGCGCACACATGATCTCCTGCGACTAGGCTCCCGTTAGGAACGTGCCAACGTGGAGCCAATGAGAGGGTTACATATGCACACCGCCGCAAACGTGCTGAGTCTCCTCCTTGCCATTTCCTACCTGGGGTCCGGTAGCATGAAGGTGCTCGGACAAGCCAAAATCATCGAGGGCCTGAACAAGCTCGGCGTGAGCCGGAGTCTCAGTCGCGTCATCGGCGGCCTTGAGCTGGCCGCGGCTCTTGGACTCCTGCTCGGCCTCGTCGTCGGCTGGCTCGGCGCGGCGGCGGCCATCGGCCTCGTACTGCTGATGGCCGGTGCGATCGTCTACCACATACGGGCAGGCGACTACGCGGACCCCAAGCTCCGAGGGCCCGCGCTGATGCCGGTGTTTCTTCTCCTGCTCTCCGCCGTGACCGCAGTACTCCGCATTCTGACTCTTTAGTGATATCTCGCGCTCTTGCTCCAGTGGCGGTCGCGCGAAGTTGACCGCCACTAGCCCATCAACACCGATGCCGAACCCCCGTCTCTCCCCGACCCGGCTGAGAGGGACGGGGGTTTCTTCCATCACCCGGCATTCGAGCCGCGTCCGGCCGACCACATCGGCGTCGGCACTGTGCCGGGAGCGTCATGCGGCGTCACCGCCCCTGACAGGCCAAGCTGCAGAAACCGGCCCGGCGCAACCAGGCGGCAAAGCCCAGTACCCGATCGCCCTCCTCCCGAGTCAATCCATGTGGGCGAGTAACTGCGCCGCATTCAAATAACCGTCGATCGGGGAGATGTGCTCGATGAGTTCACCGAGCGTGAAGGCCCGCTCTGGCCTCCGCAAAGGTGTTCCAGGCGGCCTCGACTGAAAGTTTCACCTGTTGATCAACGCGCAAGCACGGCGATCGAGCACCACACGGTTTTGATTGCGGTGCTCACCGTCCACCTTGCCGTGCTGTTCTCCACCGAAAGCATCACAAGCTGGGTGGCCTGGATGAGACTTCCACAACCGACTCAGGCATCCTCGGACTTGGAACCGTGCCGGAGGAGGCCGTTGAGCGCGCCGGCGCGAGGCTGATAAGGACTGACCGTCACCCTGGGGCCTGGTCCATCACAGCGCACCCGTGCTGAGGCGTCCGATTTTTCGTCATTTTCGTCCCATTCGCAGCGATATCGCCTCCTCCCGATGCATACGCCGCCCCCTGTGCAGCCGCTCGTCGCCGAACTTGACACCTCAGTCATGGCCATGAATAGTTGGCATTACCAACTTTGACCTTGTCGGGGGAGAATCTATGCGCGCCGCCGCCGGGGCACTGCCAGCCTGTGCCTGATTCCCGTGCCGGAGCCGTTGCCGGCCGGACGCCGTAGCTGAAACGGTGGGCGATTTTCGCGCACAACGGCGTGCGCGAAATCACGGCCGCCCGCCATCACGCAGCGCGGACACTGAATCCCTTGGTCCCCCGGCATCGGCCCATGCCCGGGTTGATCGCCATGCTCGGCGGCGCTCAGGAAATCTTCCGCACGACGATAGGCGCCGCTCGACGCCCGTACGGCTATTGCGGCGCCGGTCAATGATCTCGTGATTTCCCTTGGAGGCCGCAATGCGGAACAGGACAGTCCTCAAATTGAGCACCGCCGTCGCCCTGACGGCACTGCTCTCCGGCGCCATGGCGACCGGCAGCCAGGCGGCCGTCGCCGAATCGACCCGCCCGAGGCCCGCCGCCACCACGAACAGCGGGGTTCCGGCCTTGGTCGACCCGGACAAGGGCCTGGCCGCGCAGACCCCCGAGATCCAGGGCCGCTGGACCGACAACATCTACTTCAGCAGCCGCGTGCGGGCCGGCGGCCAGGACTACGGGGTCGTGGTGCAGACCGTCAGCGCCCACGACTCGCAGCCGCGGATCGTGTCGTTCGCCGTCACCAACGTGACCACCGGCTGGTACAAGAACGAGGCGATCGTCGTCAACCCGAACGACTACAACTGGAGCACGACCGGCCTCGACATCTCGGCGCCGGGCCTGAAGTGGACCGGCAACGCCCAGCAGATGAACCTGTCGATCAAGGTCCCGTGGGGCTCCTTCAACGTCACGGCCAAGTCCCGGGGCCCGGCCCTCTACTACGGCGGCACCGGCGCGTTCTCCCTCTTCGGCCAGACCAACCACGAGTACGCCCTCCCGGACCTGCAGACGACCGGCACCCTCGAAATCGACGGCAAGTCGCGGCGCGTGACCGGCCGCTCCTGGCTGGACCGCCAGTGGGGCGTGATCCCGAGCGACCCGAGCGGGTGGCGTTGGACGTGGATGAACTTCAACATGCCCAACGGCGACTCCGTCGCCCTCTATGACGCCGTCTCCAACGACGGCGAGAACGCCTGGGCCACCGTCGTGCGTCGCGACGGCACCCACGAGGTGGTGCCGGTCGAGCCGCTCGCCCGGCGCGCGGACCGTTACTACACGAGCTCCACGAGCGGGGACAGGTACCCGACTCGCTGGCGCGTCAACATCCCCGCCCTCGGCGCACGCCTCACCGTCACCGTGTCGGGCCCACGCAAGCAGGAGATCACCCAGGGCTCGGGCGGCCGCATGGAGGCCACCACGTCCTTCACCGGCGTCTACAAGGGCCGCAGCGTCACCGGCAAGAACAACGTCAAGCTGATCGGCGACTGGAAGCCCGCGACCTCGACGCCCACGCCCCAAAGCTCGTAACGAGCCCCAGCCAAATCAAAATCCCAGGTCAGCAGGGGGCGCTGACCTGGGATTTTGCCTCGTGGAGCGCAGAACGTCCCGAACCTCTGACCCGCTGCCCGCAAGAAGCGCAGGAGCCTGATCGCTACCACCGATGAGGACCGCCCCGGTGATCGGCAAGAAGTGGCTCAAGGCCCCGAAGGCACGACCCTGCCAGGGCAGATGAGAACTTGGGCCGAGCAGAAGCCCGCCCGCGCCACCCGGCTGAGGCTGCGCCCTCACAGGGGCCACGGGAACGGGACGTAGCGGGCGGCCGAATCGCCGACCCGCGACGGGCACGCCACCGCGCTGCCCCGGGCCCCAGCGCTCGACCCCGAGTTCACACTCGGCCTGCCGCTGGGCCCGACCACCGCCCGGCATGGACGCGCTCACGCTGACGACCTGAGCAAACACGACGCCGGATCGGCGATGCTGGGTGCGTGGAGTACGTGTCCGTAGTGCCACGACCACCGCTGGACGAGCTGATCGACGACCTTTACTACCTGGCGGGCGCACCACCGTACGCCCGGCTTACGCTGCCCCCGGCGCCGACAGCGCTGCTCATCATCAACCTTGGAGAGCCGTTCCGCATCCGCGGCGGCGCCGACATCACGACGGCCGAGTACGCCGACGGCTGCGTCGTCACCACGCCCACCCGCGCCTACGAGTTCGGCTATCCGCCACAGACCCGATCCGTCGGCGTGCACTTCAAACCGTGGGGGCTGGCGCCGTTCCTGCCGATGCCCGCGGCTGACCTGTGCGACCACCCGGTAACGGTGGAGCAGGTCTGGGGCCGCCCCGCCGTTGCCGAGCTACGGGACCGGCTGGCCGCGGTCGCCGGGCCGTACGAGATGCTGACCCTCCTCGAGGACGAATTGCTGGCGCGGCTGCGCGACACCGCCGACCTCAGGCTGGTCCGCCACACAAGCAGCGTCATCGCAGCGACCGGCGGAGCGGTGACGATCGGCGACCTGACGGAAGCAGCCGGCGTCAGCAGCACCCACCTGGCGCGACGATTCAAGGGCCTCATCGGCATCACGCCGAAACGACTGGCCCGCACCTACCGCTTCACCACCACCGTGCTCGCCATCGACCCCACCGAACCGATCGACTGGAGTGAGGTCGCCGCGAACGCCGGCTATTTCGACCAGGCCCACTTCGCCCACGAGTTCCGCGCGTTCACCGGCCTCACCCCGACCCGGTACGTCGAGATCCGACGCCGCTTCCTACGCGAACACCCCGGCCACACCCTGGAGGGCTGGCCACTCCCGGCCGATTGATTTCTTACAAGACCACCAGCCCACAACCCACTAATTTGGGCCGCCCCAAGCACCTCAAGTCAGAGGAGAACCCCGTGGGCAAAGTCGTCATGTACGCCTCGGTCTCGGTAGACGGCTTCATAGCCGACGAAAACGACCAGCCCGGCCCCCTGTTCGACTGGCTGACCAGCGGCGACGTCCCCCTAGACGACAGCGGCGTGCTCAAGGTGTCCCAGACGTCCTACGACTACACCCGCCCGTACTGGGACCAAATCGCAGTCACAATCGTCGGCCGCCACGTCTTCGACATCACCGACGGCTGGGACGGCAAGCCCCCAAGCAACGTCGACCACGTGGTCGTCGTAACACACCGCCCAATACCCGACGACTGGGACCCCACCGCACCCTTCCACTTCGTCGACGGCATCGAGGCGGCCGTCACCAAGGCCCAGGAGCTCGCGGGCGACCGCATCGTCGAGGTAGCCGCCGGCGACGTCGGCGGCCAGGTGCTCGCCGCAGGCCTCGTCGACGAGGTGCGCATGGACGTCGTCCCCGTCGTTTTCGGCTCCGGCAAGCGCTTCTTCGGCTCGATCAACGCTCAGCGCCTGCTTGAGGATCCTGACGTAGTGATTCAGGGCAACCGGGTCCTACACCTGCGCTACCGGGTACGCCGTTGACCGACCTGCACGTTACGACCCCTCATAGGGGCGATGAGGACCGGCTCGTGGACTGGTGCCACCCGGCCAACCCGGAGTTGCGACCCCTCACAGGGCCAATGAGGACCATCATCAGCCAGCGCGGCAAGCGCCTCGCCGCCATGTTGCGACCCCTCATAGGGCCGATGAGAATCCGACGGTAAAGTCCCAGTTCAGGGGGCTTCTTGGGAAGGCTCTGAGGCGAGGTTTCGCAGTGAACCTCCGGTAGTGAACAGGAGCCGGGAGGTCTGCTGCATCGCCTCGCTTCTCATCATGCCATTCGCCTTCCCCGGTCGGCGGTCTTGTCTGCAGTACGCACTGCAAGTACCAACACTCGCCCCATTGGGCGGCAACGCCAGTTCGCGTGGAAGCTCTACGCGTTCGCGCGGCAGGCACTCGGGGCGCGATCGGGCACGCAACGGGCACGGAAGTCGTGATACGGCCTACAAAGATCAAATCCCAGGTCAGTGAAGTGGCTCTGACCTGGGATTTTGTGTGGTGGAGCTTAGGGGACTCGAACCCCTGACCCTCTGCTTGCAAAGCAGATGCTCTTCCAACTGAGCTAAAGCCCCGTGGTGCCGCTTGGTGGCTTGTCCCCGGTGGGAGGGCTTGCCGGTGGGTGCGGCCGTACCTCCAACAGCATAGGACATGTGGGGGTGGGGTGGTGGTCAGCCGGGGGAGGAGGAGGTGGTGCGGGTGGTGTCGAGGATGAGGGAGGGGAAGTCGGCTATGGAGTCGATGATGTGGGTGGCGCCGCCGGCTAGGAGGCGTTCGCGGCTGTGGACGCCGGTGAGGAGGCCGGCGACGATGGAGGCGCCGGCGCGGCGGCCGGAGAGCATGTGGCTTTCGGAGTCGCCGGCTACGGCTACCTGGCGGACGTCCTCGATGCCGAGGCGGAGGACGGCGGTGAGGATCATGTCGGGCCAGGGGCGGCCGCGGCCGGTGTCCTCGGGGCTCAGGGCCAGGTCGATTTTGTCGGTCCAGTCGAGGACGCTGAGGACGCGGCTGAGGGTTTTGCGGCTGAATCCGCTGATGAGGGCGATTTTGATGCCGACACCGCGTAGTTTCTCGAGGGCTTCGACGGTGCCGGGGAGGGGGACTAGGCCGGAGCGTTCTATCGCTCCCTCGTAGGAGCGCTCGAAGGTGATGTTCGCGGCCTGGGCCTGGGCCTCGTTGTCGGGGAAGATGCCCCGGAGTACGTCGATCTTCGGGTGGCCCCGGGATCGGTGCACATGCACCATGGCGCGTGCGTACGCACCGGTCCCGGGGACGATGCCCTGGGTGGCGATCGCCTCGGCGAACGCCCGCTCAACCATGGCGGAGTCACCGACCGTGGTGCCGGCCAGATCGAGGCAGACGAGCCTGGTGTGCGGGGTGCTCCCCACGCCGCCATCGTCGCGTTGCTCGACGACCATGTACGCACCCGTATCGGTAGCCAAGCGGTCAGTTCTCGCTGCCGGTGGCCTCAGTCCACAGATCGAGCTCGGCGCGGTCGGCCTGCACCTTACGCCAGATGAGCAGTCCCCCAAGAGCGACCAATGCGAGAACGAGCAGCTTCTTCACGGTGTGACCCCACTTCTCGACGGTCTCACCACCCACCCGGGGTGAGACAACGCCCGGTTCTTACGGTTGCCGCCAGCCTAGCAAGCCATCGACACGGAACTCGGTGCACTGAGGGAGCGGTCGTGCCGAATTTACCGGATTCGGAATCCCTTTCAGGTACGGCGTGCAATCTGCGGCTCACGCATTCAAGGTCCTGATCGACCCCCATATGGACGTATTTGTGCAGGTAAACCCGTCAATAGGCGGGTTGTCCGGACTTGCCGGTACCGTCCGCATGAATGGGGATCGGCCGGCGGGGACTCCGATCCCCTCACGGAGGTGACAACTCGACAGTAGGCGTCATGGCGCTCCGTGTCAGCCCGTCGGCGGGTGCGAAAAATCCTGCTCGCGACTCGCGTCGTCGATGAAGATGGAATACATGACCGACATCGATCCGGACGACGCCCGAGCTCTCGCCCACGCCCTGCGCCGCGTCTACAAGGCGGTCGCGGAGCGCGTCGAGGCGGAGAACGCCGCGTCCCCCCTGGTGGAGAAGGTGACCGGCCACCTCGGGTGTCCTTTCGGTGATGTGGTGACGGTCGAGGAGGAGTACCCGCTCTTCGAGCACGCCGGTCTCCAGATCGCCATCGACCGCTACCTGGCCGCGCACAGCCCCGACGCCCGCTGGTTCGGGGTCGTCGGCGGCCAGCGCGGCTGGGAGACCCTCGGCTACATGCTGTACCAGGCGATGAGCGAGGGCAGCGTCATGCTCGGACGGCCCGACTACGGCACCGCCCCGGTCGGCCCGGACGACACGATCGAGGTCGTGACGCTCGGCCTGGTCACCACCTTCGCCCCGGACGGCGGCCCGGCGGTCGTCGGCCTCATCAGCAGGGACGAGTACGACCCGAAGTGCCTGCTCACCGTCCTCGCCGCCGACCGCGCCGCCGCCATGGCCGTACGAGAGGAGATCGACCGGCTGCTCCGCGAGCACAACCCGCTCCGCGGGCAGGTGCTCAGCTTCTCGGTGAGCGAGCACCAGGACAACGGCGTCGTCAGCTTCCTGCCGCGGCCGGAGCTGAGCGCCGAGGAGGTGGTGCTGCCCGAGGGCCGGCTGGAGGCGATCGAGGAGCACATCGTGGGCATCGGCGCGGCGGCCGACCTGCTTCGCGAGGCCGGGCAGCACCTGCGGCGCGGTCTGCTGCTGTACGGCCCGCCGGGCACCGGGAAGACGCACACCACCCGGTACCTGATGAGCCGCATGCGCGAGAGCACCGTCGTGATCATCACCGGCGCGGCGATGGCGAAGATCGACCAGGCCGTCGCGCTCGCCCGCAGCATGCAGCCGTCGATGGTGATCGTCGAGGACGTCGACCTGATCGCCGAGGACCGCAGCCACTTCGAGACGAGCCCGCTGCTGTTCTCCCTGCTCGACGCGATGGACGGCATCTCCGGGGACGCCGACGTGACCTTCGTGCTCACCACCAACCGGGCGGAGGTGCTGGAGAGGGCCCTCATCCAGCGCCCGGGGCGGGTGGACCTCGCGGTGGAGGTGCCGTTGCCCGACGCCCGGGCGCGCGAGCGGCTCATCCGCCTGTACGCGCGCAACCGCCCGATCGAGGCGGACGTCGCCGCGGTGGTGGCGGCGACCGAAGGGGTCACCGCCTCCTACATCAAGGAGCTGCTGCGCCGCGTCATCCTGCTCGCCATCCGCGCGGAGCAGCACACCCTGCGCGACGAGCACTTCACCGCCGCGCTGGAGGCGATGGCCGGAGCCGACCAGGCGCTCACCCGCGCCCTGCTCGGCGGCCGCGAGGGCCAGGCCCGCCTCGCCGAGGCCGAGGAGCCGCTCGAGCCCGCCGAGCCCAGCGAACCTGATGATCTCGACGACCTGGCGGATCTCGACGATCTCGACGAGGTGGGTGGGCCGATCCCCGCCGGACGCAGGGACGGGCGCAAGCCCGCCCGGCTCCAGCCGCCCAGCTGCTGAGGCCGCGGTCCTTTCCGCGAGGGTGCGGCCTGGTCAGTGCCGGTCCGTACGGCCGTGCCGCCGTGGCCCGCCTGCCCGGCACCGCGGGCGCCGGCGGCACCAAGGCCACCGGGGCCCTGGAGCTCAGGGAAGGCGGATCCGTCCGTTCTCGATCACGAACCTCCACCTGGCGAGCGGCCGCCGCGCCGGGCCCTCCACCACCGAGCCGTCGGTGATGTCGAACCTGCTGCCGTGGCATGGGCAGAGGATCGTGCCGTCGCGTACCTCGGTGACCGGGCACCCCTGGTGGGTGCACCTGGCGTCGAAGACGCGGAAGACCCGTCGCCGCGGCCGGGTCACCACCCACCTGCGCTGGATGACCTTCCCGCCGCCCACCGGGATGTCCCTGACCCGGGCGATCACCGGGCCGGGGGCGCGCTCCGCGGGAGGCGCGGTGGCAGGCTCGGTGGACGTGGCCGCGTCGGCGGGCCGTACCCGGGCGATCACCTGGGCGAGGAACGCGGCGGCGCCGGCGACGGCGGTTCGGGTGAATACGGCGCGGCGTGTGCTCTCGGACATGGCGTCCTCCTCGATCGTTGTGGACCGGCTCGGGGAGGATCACCGGGCCGGTTCACGTGAACGAGGGGTGCGGCCCAAGTGCCCAGTACTGGAAGAGACCGTAACCGATGTTGCCGTCGTATTCGAAGCGACCCACCGCGTCGACCATGCCCCACATTCGATCCGCGTCGTCGGGGAGCGTGTAGGTGACGCCCTGCACCACGATGTCGGGCCCGTGGTGCATGCCCTGCCGCCAGTCCGGGTCCCGGCCGTACCCGGTGCCCACCATGCGGTGCACCGGCAGCACCGGCGTGCACCGCACCTCGAACGGCTCGCCGCCGGGCGGCGCGAACGCGATCACGGCCGAGACCACCTCGCGGGTGCCGGGGGCGTACTCGGGCCGGTACTCGGGGCGGCCGAGCGGCTCCGGCCTGCGGTCGTGGTCGTAGCTCCACACCCGGACCGCCTCCTCCAGCACCCGGCGGCCGTTCGCGTCCTCCTGCAGCAGGCAGAGGATGGCGTGGTCGTCGAACTGCATCGGCGCGTAGAGCCAGTACCGCGTCTCGGCTTCCCCGGCCCGCAGCGCGGGCGGCTCCGGCTCGCCGACCGGCTGGACGCCCCAGGACCGGGTGCGGGCGCCCCGCCAGCGGTCCACGGGGATGCGTTCGCCGCCCACCGTGATGTGGCCGGACCAGCGGCCGGTCTGCGCGATCCGCATCGCGTCGACGAGCACCCGGTCGTCCTCGCGCACCAGGTGCCGAGGCCCGAGGATGGCCGGGATAGTGCCCTCCCAGGTGAGGTCGAACGACAGGCCGTGCCGGTTCGGCTCGAGCACCACCCGCAGCCGCCGCAGGCCTTCGAGCACCTCCACCCGGAACGGCCCGACCTTGGTGTTCATCCGGTCGTAGCCGAGCTCCCGGGAGGCGCGCACCACCCGGTGCAGGTCGCGGTAGCGGACGCAGCCGAACGCGTCGGTCACCCCCAGGTTGGGGTACTGCCCCATGCCGATGATCAGCATCATTTCGCCGGACTTGGGGTGACAGCTGAAGTAGTAGCGGTCGAAGAAGTCGGGATCCGGCGAGGCGACGTGGCGCATCAGCTCGGGAACCTGGTGGATCGGGAAGTCATCGAGCGGTGACAGCGACATCGAGGCTCCACGCGAGGGGGGATCGTGGGAAACCCCTTCTAACCTCTGCTTGATCGCCCGTCAACGGCGTGGGCGGTACGGGTATGGCCCGGGCGTGGCGACGGCCACCCGCCGCACCGGGCGAGGCGACCGGCAATGGGGGGGACGACCGCGGGCCCGCCTTCGGTAGAACGGCCAGGCGAACGGCGCCCGCACGCCACGACGACCCCGCGTACGGCTGCGGCCGGTGCCGGGCGGCGACCGAGTGAGGCGATCGCGGGTCCACCTCGATCACGTTACGGCGGG
>Ga0207873_1003563_pt1 | contig 11239 bp, 7 predicted proteins | sample BGWIniCompost_FD_187373 | JGI IMG/M metagenome (GOLD analysis project Ga0207873, IMG submission 187373) | Cellulose adapted compost microbial communities from Newby Island Compost Facility, Milpitas, CA, USA - BGW Initial Compost (SPAdes)... ... | reverse complement strand
GCGGACTCGGCGGCCTGCTGCTCCGCCTCCTTCTTGCTGCGGCCGGTGCCGGTGCCGTACGAGACGCCTCCGACGCGGGCGGCAGCAGTGAAGGTCTTCTCGTGGTCGGGGCCGGTCTCCGTGACCAGGTACTCGGGGACGCCGAGCCCCTCGGTCGCGGTGAGCTCCTGGAGCGATGTCTTCCAGTCCAGGCCGGCGCCGAGGTTGGAGGACTTCTCGATCAGCGGGTCGAACAGGCGGTGCACCAGCTCCGCCGCGGCGTCGAGCCCCTTGTCGAGGTAGACCGCGCCGATCACCGCTTCGAGCGTGTCGGCGAGGATGGAGGCCTTGTCCCGGCCGCCCGTGCCTTCTTCACCGCGGCCCAGCCGGATGAAGGAACCCAGGTCGAGGCTGCGCCCCACGTCCGCCAGCGCCCGCGAGTTGACCACCGCGGCCCGCAGCTTGGCCAGCTGGCCCTCGGGCAGGTCCGGGTGGGTGCGGTACAGCGTGTCCGTGACCACGAGACCGAGCACGGAGTCCCCGAGGAACTCCAGCCGCTCGTTGGTCGGCAGACCGCCGTTCTCGTACGCGTAGGAACGGTGGGTCAGCGCACGTACCAGAAGGGCGGACTCGACCTGGTAGCCGAGCCGCCCTTCCAGAAGCGTGTGGGACGAGGCCTGATTGTCCGCTGAGTTCTTCTTCGGCGTGGACACAGTGCCTCTCACCAGCCGCTCAGACCTCGAGGACCTGGCGCTTGTTGTAGGTGCCGCAAGACGGGCACGCGATGTGCTGCTGCTTGGGCTCGTGGCAGCGCTCGCACGCAACCAGGGTGGGGACCGCAGCCTTCCACTGCGACCGGCGGTGGCGCGTGTTGCTGCGCGACATCTTCCGCTTCGGAACAGCCACGGCTACTTCTCCTGCTTCTCGTCGACGCCCGGTTCGGCGCCGCTCATCTCGTCCTTCTCGCCGGCCTTCATGGTGTCGGCGAGTCCCTGCAAAGCCGCCCAACGGATGTCGACGGCGTCGTGGTGGTGGTCCGGGTCGTCGTTCAGGTTGACTCCGCACTCGGAGCACAGACCTGCACAGTCCTCCCGGCACACCGGCTGCATCGGCAGTGCGAGCACCACCGCATCGCGCAGCACGGTCTCGAGGTCGATCAGACCGTCCTCGACAAAGAGCCTGTCCTCGTCGTCCTCGGCGTCGTCGGCCGGTTCCGTGATCACACGGCCCCGGTCGTCGGCGTCAGGGTACGAGAACATCTCCTGGAAGTCCGCATCGGGCCGCAGCTCGACGGGCTCCAGACACCTTACGCACTCCCCCTCGGCCTTCGCACGGGCGGTGCCGGTGACGAGCACACCTTCCATGACGGACTCGAGGCGGAGCTCAAGCTCCACCGGGGCGCCCTCCGGCACTCCGATGACTCCCTGGATACCGAAGTCCTTGGGAGCGTCGACCGTGCGGGTCAGGCGCTGCAGCGCACCAGGCCGCCGACCCAGCTCGTGTGTGTCGAGCACGAGAGGGTTGCGGTGGTCGAGGCGGGCGTTCAGGGCCATTCCTGCTTTCGGTCTTCGAGCTGAGGGGGTGCTGCCGTTCGGAGTTCCGGGGCAGCGTCGATCGCGGGCATACGCGCGACCGAAGAGCCAGGATACTGGACCTTCCGCTCTCGGCCCAATCCGCCCTCGCCGGGACCCGCCGTGGGCCCGCGGCGGGGCCCGGTGACCGGCCTGCGGGCGGCTACAGGCCCCGCTCGCGCTCGTAGGCCCGCAGCTGCTCGGGAGTGATCATGCTGGTGTCGAAGAGGCTGGTCTCGTCGAGGGTGTGGCCCTGCTGCGGGCCGTGCCCGGCCTGCTGGGCGTGGTGCCGGCCCGCGGCCTGGTTCGGGTCGTACGGCTGCTGCTGCCCGGCGTCGTAGCCCTGGTAGGCGTACGGGTCGGCCTGCTGGTAGCCGTAGGCGTCCTGGCCGCCGTAGGGCTGCTGATAACCGGCGTAGGGGTCGGCCTGCTGCTGGTAGCCGTAGGCGGGATCCGGCTGCTGCTGGGGCTGCGGCGGGGCGTAGTCCTGGCGCTGCTGCGGGACCGGCTGGGCGGGCGGGCTCTGCTGCCCGGCCACGGAGGCCAGGTCGGCGAGGTAGTCGGCGTCGCTGGAGTGCTGGACGCTCGTGGAGTCGCCGGCGAGGGCGCCCAGGTCGTCGGTGGCGATCCTGCCGTGCAGCTTCTGACGGCCGCGGCCGACCGCTTCCAGGGTCTTGGCCAGGACCGCCTCGAAGGCGCCCAGCTTGGCGTCCACGTACTCGTCGGCGGTGCGGCGCAGGGTCTCCGGGTCCTGGCTGCGCTCGGGGGCGTCCTCGTCCTCGTAGCCCTGCTCGTCGAGGCCGGGCCCGGTGCCCAGCAGCTTCTCGCGGCCGCGGCCGACCGAGCCGATGGTCTTGGTGAGGACGACCTCGAAGTTGGCGAGCTTGGAGTCGACGTAGTCGTCGGCCTCGGCGCGGATCTCCTCGGCCTCCTTGCGGGCCTCGGCGAGGATCCGGTCGGCCTCCGCCTGCGAGCGGCGGGCGATCTCGGTCTCGGAGATCAGCTTGCCGCGCTCGGCGTGCGCGGACTGGATGATCCGCTCGGCCTCCTGGCGGGCCTGCTCGACCATCTGCTCCCGGTCGCCGATGACCTCCCGCGCCTGGGCGAGGGAGTCGGGCAGGGCCGCGCGCACCTCCTCCAGCATCGAGAGCAGTTCCGCGCGGTTGACCACGCACGAGGCCGACATGGGCATCGACCGGGCCCCGGAGACCGCGGCGACGATCTCGTCGAGCTTCTTCTGCACGTCCACCTGTGCTCGCCACTCTCTACAGCTGTGTTGGAGACGGACGGGACGAACTGTAGCCCCGGGCGGGCCGTTCAGTCCTTGCGCAGGCGCCGGGTGAGTGCGTCGTGGACGGCCGGCGGCACCAGGTGCGAGACGTCGCCGCCCCAGGCCGCGACCTCCTTGACCAGGGAGGAGGACAGGAAGCTGTAGGTGGGGTTGGTGGGGACGAAGAGGGTCTCGACGCCGGTGAGGCCGTTGTTCATCTGGGCCATCTGCAGCTCGTAGTCGAAGTCGCTGACGGCGCGCAGGCCCTTGACGATGGCGGGGATGTCCCGCTCCTTGCAGAAGTCGACGAGCAGGCCGTGGAAGGCCTCGACGCGGACGTTCTCGTACTCGGAGGTGACCTGGCGGATGAGATCGATGCGTTCGTCGATCTCGAAAAGGCCCTTCTTCGACTTGTTGATCATCACCGCGACGTAGACCTCGTCGTACAGCCTGGAAGCGCGGGAGATGATGTCGAGGTGTCCGTTGGTGATCGGGTCGAACGACCCGGGACATACGGCGCGGCGCACTTGTGTTCCCTCGCTCTCCGGTCCGGTCATCGTGCGTCTTCGCACGTAGAGGCGGCGCGACCGTACCAAAACGTTCCCTCGCCGTAGCGGCGGGACCGGATGGCGTCGAAGCCCGGCGGCCAGGCGAATTCTCCGCCTCTGGTGCTCCGCTCCACGGTGACGAGCGCTTGCTTATCGAGCCAGCCCTCCGAGCGGAGTGTGAGCAGAATCTCGCGAAGATCGTCGTCCGTGACCGCGTACGGGGGGTCGAGGAAGACCACGTCGTACGGCTGGGCCGGGGGCGTCCTGATGATCTGCTCGGCCTTGCCGTGGCGCACCTCGGCGCCGGGCAGGCCGAGGCTCTTGACGTTCTCGCGCACGACGCGGGCCGCCCGGGCGTCGGCCTCGACGAGCAGCACATGGCCGGCGCCGCGGGACAGCGCCTCCAGGCCGACGGCTCCGGAGCCTGCGTACAGGTCGAGGACGCGTTCGCCGTCCAGGGGGCCGCCCAGGAGGGACTGCCAGGTGGAGAAGAGACCTTCGCGCGCCCGGTCGGAGGTGGGGCGGGTGCCGGTGCCCGGGGGTACGGCGATTCGACGTCCGCCGGCGGTGCCGGCGATCACGCGGGTCATCTCTGGTCCTCGAATCGGGGGTGATTACACGTCCAGTCTGGCAGTCCAGCCGGCGGATCAGGCCTCCTCAGCCCCTGTCAGCCCCGGTGCACGTCCCGCTCAGCCCTTCTCCAAGTACTGCTCGCGTTCCTCGTCGAGGAGGGCCTCGAGGGCCGTGCGCAGCGCGGGCAGCCGCTCGAGGTCCGGGTCCGCCGCGACGATCCGGGCCGCCTCCTGCCGGGCCTCGGCGATGATCTCCTCGTCCTCGATGACGGCGAGCATGCGCAGGCTGGAGCGGGTGCCGGACTGGGCCTGGCCGAGGACGTCGCCCTCCCGGCGCTGCTCGAGGTCGATGCGGGAGAGCTCGAAGCCGTCGAGCGTGGAGGCGACGGCGTTCAGGCGCTGCCGGGCGGCGCTCGTCTCGGGCATCTCGGTGACCAGCAGGCACAGTCCCGGGGCGGAACCGCGGCCGACGCGGCCGCGCAGCTGGTGCAGCTGGGACACACCGAAGCGGTCCGCGTCCATGATCACCATGACCGTGGCGTTGGGGACGTTGACGCCGACCTCGATGACGGTGGTGGCGACCAGGACGTCCGTCTCGCCGGCGGCGAAGCGGCGCATCACCGCGTCCTTGTCCTCGGGCGGCATACGGCCGTGCAGCACCTCGACCCGGAGCCCGCTGAGGGGGCCCTCGGCAAGCTGCGCCGCGACGTCCGTGACGGCGAGCGGCGGGCGCTTCTCCGCCTCGTCCTCGGGGGACTTCTTCGCCTTGGGGTCGTCGGCCTCGTCCCCGATGCGCGGGCAGACCACGTACGCCTGGTGGCCGCCGGCCACCTCCTCGCGGACGCGCTCCCAGGCGCGGGCCAGGAAGTGCGGCTTGTCGGCGGCCGGGACGACGTGACTGGCGATGGGCGAGCGGCCGGCCGGGAGCTGGTCGAGGACGGAGGTCTCCAGATCACCGAAGACGGTCATGGCGACGGTGCGCGGGATGGGGGTGGCCGTCATCACCAGCAGGTGGGGCGGCTGTTTGCCCTTGCCGCGCAGGGCGTCGCGCTGCTCCACGCCGAAGCGGTGCTGCTCGTCCACCACGACCAGGCCCAGGTCGTGGAACTGGACCTTGTCCTCGATCAGGGCGTGGGTGCCGATGACGATGCCCGCCTCGCCGGTGGCCAGGTCGAGCAGGGCCTGGCGGCGGGCGGCGGCGCCCATGGAGCCGGTGAGCAGCACCACCTTGGTGGCGTTCTCCGCGCCGCCGAGCATGCCGCCTTCGGCGAGCTCGCCCATCATCTCGGTGATGGAGCGGTGGTGCTGCTGGGCGAGCACCTCGGTGGGCGCGAGCATCGCCGCCTGTCCCCCGGCGTCCACCACGGCGAGCATGGCGCGCAGGGCGACCAGGGTCTTGCCGCTGCCGACCTCACCCTGGAGCAGCCGGTGCATCGGGTGCTCGGTCGCCAGGTCGGAGAAGATCTCCTCGCAGACCTTCTGCTGGCCCTCGGTGAGGGTGAAGGGCAGCCGCCGGTCGAAGGCGGCGAGCAGGCCGTCAGGGGCCGGTCTGCGGGCGACGGCGGGGAGCTGGGCGTCGGCGTGGCGGCGGCGGGCCAGCGCGACCTGGAGGACGAAGGCCTCGTCCCATTTCAGACGGGCGCGGGCCTGCTCGATGTCCGCCTTGGTGTGCGGGCGGTGGATCTTCAGCAGCGCCTCGGGCAGCGGCAGCAGTCCGCGCGCCTCGCGCAGGGACGCCGGGAGGGGGTCGGCGGCCTCCTGGGCGCTGGGCAGGACCGTCTGGAGCGCCTTGCCGATCTTCCAGGACTCCAGCTTGGCCGTGGCCGGGTAGATCGGGATGAGGGCGCCGGCCCAGTTCTCCACCGTCTCCTCGCTGTCGCCGCGCAGCAATTCGTAGGCGGGGTGGGCGAGTTGCAGGCGGCGGTTGAACACGGAGACCTTGCCGGCGAACATCGCGCGGGTGCCCGGCAGGAGTTCCTTGTGGGGCTTGTGGACGCCTTTGCCGAAGAAGACCAGTTGGAGACGGCCGCTGCCGTCGGTGATGGTGACCTCCAGGCGCTGGCCGCGGCCGCCCGGGGCCTTGGCGGAGGCGAAGGAGTGCAGGCGGGCGTCGGCGACCTGGGCGACCACCGTGACGTGCTCGTCCATGGGCAGGTCGGCGAGGTGCGTGAGCTGCCCGCGCTCCTCGTATCTGCGCGGGTAGTGATGGAGCAGGTCGCCGACGGTGTGCAGGCCGAGATGCTCGGCCATCACCTTCGCGGTGGCGGGGCCGAGCACCTTCTTCAACGGTTCTTCCAGTGCGGGCACGAGATCCATTGCACACCACACCACTGACAATGCGGGAACGTCCCGCGCCGCCGCCCGGTCTCCGGGTGACCGTGAACGCCGGCTGCCGCGGGCCGCTCGCGCCGGTCTCCGGCGCCCGGATGCGCCCGGCCACCGGGCCGGGGCCGCCCGTTCAGCTTCCAGCGGTGCGCCAGCCCCGTCCCCAGACCAGCCCCACCGAACCACAGAACACCACGCCCCCGACCCCCGGGTGACCGTGAACGCCCGCTGCCGCAGGCCACGACCGACGGTCTCCCGCGCGCGGATGCGCGTCTGGGCGTCGCAGGGCGGGGCACTGGGTTCCGCTTCCAGCCGTGCGACCGGCCCGTCGCGAGCCGGTCCGCAGGCAAGCCCGGGGCCACCGCGGCGCTCCCACCGGCCCGACGAACCGAGCCGCCCCGGCCGGGGCGGCCGAGCGCTGCCCGGGCCGAGGGGGCGGCCCCGGCCGAGGGCGGTCCGCGGGGCCGCCGGTTCGGCGCCCGGTGCGACCGGCCCGTCGCGAGCCGGGGCCGCCGGTCGGGGTGGCCGAGGTGTCCGGGCGGGACGGCCGGCGGCCCCCGCTTTGCCGCGCCGCCCTGGCCCGTTTCCGTAAGGTCTCGGGAAAGTGCTGGTCAGGGGCGCTGGAGGGGCCCTAGGATGGCGCGCTCCGGCCACTCCTCTCCGCGGTCACCGCCTCGCCGGGGCCGCCCGACCCCGCGCCGCAGCGAGCCCCCACCGGCGCCGTGACGATGGATTCCCAGATCTCACAGGCTTCCCAGGCAGCTCAGACACCCCAGCCCTCCCAGTCGCCCCACACCTTCCAGGTGGACCTGCGCGGCCTGGTGGACCTGCTGTCCCATCACCTCTACTCGAGTCCGAAGGTCTATCTGCGGGAACTGCTGCAGAACGCGGTGGACGCCATCACCGCCCGGCGCGCCGAGCAGCCCGACGCCCCCGCCCGGGTGCGGCTGCACGCCGGGGGCGGGGAACTGCGCGTGGAGGACACCGGCGTAGGGCTCACCGAGGCGGACGTGCACAGCCTGCTCGCCACCATCGGGCGCAGCTCCAAGCGCGCCGAGGGGCTCCAGGAGGCCCGCTCGGACTTCCTGGGGCAGTTCGGCATCGGGCTGCTGGCGTGCTTCGTGGTGGCCGAGCGGATCCGGGTGGTCAGCCGCAGCGCCCGTACGCCGGATGCCCGGCCGGTGGAGTGGACGGCCCGCGACGACGGCTCGTACACCGTGCGCACCCTGCCCGACGGGGCCCGCCCGGAACCGGGCACCACCGTGCACCTGACGGCGCGGGCGGGCGCCGCCGAGTGGCTGGCCGAGGAGCGGGTGCTGCGGCTGGCGCGGGACTTCGGCTCGCTGCTGCCGTACGACGTGCGGGTGGGCGGGGAGGCGGTCACCGACCTTCCGGCGCCCTGGGACCGGCCCTACCCCAGCCCGGCCGCCCGCAGGGTGGCGCTGGCCCGGCACTGCCACGAGCTGTTCGGCTTCACCCCGCTGGACACCATCGACCTGAACGTGCCGCTGGCCGGGATCCGCGGGGTGGCGTACGTGCTGCCGTCGGCCGTCAGTCCGGCGCAGCGGGCCGGGCACCGCGTGCACCTGAAGGGCATGCTGCTCACCGAGCGGGCCGAACAGCTGCTGCCCGACTGGGCGTTCTTCGTGCGCTGCGTGCTGGACACGGACAGCCTGCGTCCCACCGCCTCCCGCGAGGCGCTGTACGAGGACGAAACGCTGGCCGGGGTGCGCGAGGCGCTGGGCGAGCGGATCCGGGCCTGGCTGACCGGCCTGGCCACGGGCGATCCGGAGCGGCTCGCGGCGTTCCTGTCGGTGCATCACCTGGGCGTGAAGTCGCTGGCCCGGCACGACGCGGAGATGCTGCGCACCATGCTGCCGTGGCTGCCGTTCGAGACCACGGACGGGCGGCTGTCCCTGGAGGAGTTCGCGCAGCGGCACCCGGTGGTGCACTTCACGCGGACGGTGGAGGAGTACCGGCAGGTCGCGCCGATCGCTTCGGCGCAGGGCATCGGCGTGATCAACGGCGGCTACACCTACGACTCCGAACTGGTCGAGGCGCTGCCCTCGGTGCGGCCGGGCACGGCGGTCGCGGAGCTGGACGCGGACACCGTGACCGCGCACCTGGACGCGGTCGACCCGGCCGAGGAGCTGGCCCTGTCGGACTTCCTGGCGGCGGCCCGCGCCAGGCTCGATCCGCTGGGCTGCGACGTGGTGCTGCGCGCCTTCCACCCGCTGTCGGTGCCCGCGCTGCACCTGGACGACCGCGAGATGCGGCACGAGCAGGCGCGGGCCGAGGCGGAGGAGCAGGCCGACGAACTGTGGGCGGGCATCCTCGGCTCGCTGCGCGGCAGCGCGCCCCGTGCCCGGCTGGTGCTCAACCATCTCAACCCGCTGGTGCGGCGGATCAGTTCGCTGGGCGATCCGGAGCTGATCGGCACCGCCACGGAGTCGCTGTACGGGCAGGCGCTGCTGATGGCCCAGCGACCGCTGCGGCCCGCCGACTCGGCGCTGCTGAACCGGGCCTTCATCGGCCTGCTGGAGTGGGCCACGCACCCGGAGGAGGACCGGTGACGGGGTTCGGAGAAGGGGCACCGATGGGTGAGATCACGGACATCGACGCCCTGCGCCGGGCGATGGCCGAGAACGCCGGACAGCCGGAGGGGCCGGCCCGCAACGCGCGGGCGGAGCAGCTGCTCGCCGAGGCCGAGAAGCTGAACCTGCCGCTGGCCGTGATCGAGGCGCTCGGGCACCAGCTGCAGGTCTACAACTACAGCTCGGAGAAGGGGAAGATGTTCGTCCCCTTCGCCCGGCTGCTGCGCATGTGGGACGAACACCCCGAGGACTTCGACGAGTACGAGACGCACTCCCTGCACTGGGTGTTCAAGTGGGTCTCGGCCGGCATGCTCGACCAGCCGCACATCCCGCTCGCCTCGATCGAGAAGTGGCTCGGCGAGATGGAGCACCGCTACAAGCTGGCCGGTCACTCCGAACGGGCGGTACGCAGCGCGGAGTTCAGCGTCGCCGCGCACGTGGGTGACATCGGGCGGGCCGAACGGGCGTATGCGGCCTGGCTGGCAGCGGACCGCGACTCGATGGCCGACTGCCATGCCTGCGAGCTGAACGGGCAGGGCTGGTGGCAGGTGGAGCGGGGCCGGGACGAGGAGGCGCTGCGGCTGTGGCGGCCGGTCCTGGAGGGCGAGTACACCTGCGCCCACGAACCGCACGCCGTGCTCGCCTCCTCCCTGCTGCCGCTGCTGCGGCTGGGCCGCACGGACGAGGCACGCGCCAACCATCTGCGCGGCTTCCGGCTGGTGCGCCCCATGGAGAGCATGCGCGGCGCCTTCGCCGACCATGTGGAGTTCTGCGCGCTGTCCGGCAACGAGGCGCGGGGTCTGGAACTCCTCGCGGAGCGCCCCGCGTACTTCACCGACGAAGGACACCCGCGCAGCAAGCTGGACTTCCTGAGCGTGGTGACCCTGCTCATGGAGCGGCTGACCGCGCTGGGCCTGGGCGAGCGGCAGGTGCCGGGGCCTTCCGGCCGGTCCTGGACCGCGGCGGAACTCGCCGCGTACGCACGCCGGGAGGCGCTGGCCCTGGCCGCCCGCTTCGACACGCGCAACGGCACCACCTACGTCAGTGAGCGGGCCCGCGCCCGGATGGAGCAGCGCCCGCTGGCGGACCGCCTGCCGCTGGGCGTGCGCACGCCCGTGTCGGCCGGGACCCGTCCGGTGGCGGCCCCCGTCGCCGCAGCACCCCAGCCGCCCTCCTCCGGCTCGGGGGGGAACGGCGAGCCGGACCTGCCGGCGCTGATCGCCGAGGCCCGCCGGCTCTCCGACACCCTGCAGCCGCACGCGGTGGAGGCGTGGGCGGCGGTGGCCCGGGCGGCCGAGGGCGTGGAGCTGGACGCCAGGGACCGCGCCGAGATGACGGAGCACGAGGCGATGGGTCTCGGCCCCGAGGGGGTGCACCTCTTCGAGCGGGCGGCCGAGCTGTACGCGGAGGCGGGCGACCCCGGCGAAGCCCTGGCGGCCCGTGCGCGCGCCGCGTACGTCCGGGCCCTGGCGGGCGCGACGGACGAGGCGCTGGCGGCGGTCGCTCCCCTCCACGAACGGATCCTGGCCCTGCACGCCGACGGCTCCACCGGCATACGCCAGACCGCCTCGGTCCTGATGTCCCGCGCCCGGATCCTGGTGCGGCGCGTGCAGGAGGCCACGGCGGCCACGGGAGCCCGGGAGGACTCCGCAAAGGCCGCCCCCGGGGCCCAGGAGAGCGGCCGGGACGAGGCCCGGGAGGCCGCCGGCCCGGAGTCCCTGCTCGCCGAGGCGGAGGAGGCCGTCCGTGCCGTGCTCGCGCTCGTCGACGGGCGCACCGGTGAGGACGTCCAGCTGGCCGCTCGGGGCGCCGAGGGACGAGCGTTGCTCGGGGAACTCGCCGGCCGCAGGGGCGGGATCGAGCGGACCGCCGAGCTGTTCGGGCGGGCGGCCGAGGAGTACGTGGCGGCGGGCCTGCCGTGGTTCGCCGCGGAGTACGAGGTGCGGCTGGCGCAGCTCGCCCACCATCTGGGCGACGACGCCGGCGCGGAACGGGCGCTGCGGTCCGCGCTGGAGCACGGCGGACCGTATCTCGAGCCGTCCGGGCGGGCGCAGCTGCACCTCCAGCTCGCCGAGCTCACCGCCGGGTCCGGCCGGGTGCCGGAGGCCGCCGGCCACGCCCTGGAGGCGGCGCACTGGGCCGACGAGGCGGGCGGGGGAGAGGCGCTCGGCGCCTGGGCGCGGCACCTGCTCGGCGGGCTGCTGCTGCGGCAGGGGCGGTGGGCCGAGGCCGCGGAGGTGCTGGAGTCCGCCCTGCCCGATCTGACCGTCGAGACCCACGGGGACGGCCCGGTCGTCCAGACGCTGTGGTGGCTCGGGGACTGCCTGAGCGAACTCGGCGAGCACCGCGCGGCGGCCGAGCGGCGGTTGCGGGCCGCCGA
>Ga0207873_1003561_pt1 | contig 11240 bp, 4 predicted proteins | sample BGWIniCompost_FD_187373 | JGI IMG/M metagenome (GOLD analysis project Ga0207873, IMG submission 187373) | Cellulose adapted compost microbial communities from Newby Island Compost Facility, Milpitas, CA, USA - BGW Initial Compost (SPAdes)... ... | reverse complement strand
TCGGCATCAGCAAGAAAGCCTTCAAGCGCGCGGTGGGCGCGTTGCTCCGGGCAGGTACGGTCGAGCTGGATCCGCAGGGCTTCGTCGTGCTGACGAAGCGCTGACCCTCGCGCTCGACGGATCGCGGCCCGGGCGTATCGTGCATCGAGGAGCCCCCCTGGGTCAGGATAGTTGTCGCCTCGGTCAATCCAAGTTGTGCGCTCGATGATGTATGCGGAGGAGGAGCCCTGGGACTCCGACGGACCGGTGTGGGACGCGCTGGAAGCGGAGCTGGAGCGGCGCTTCGCGACCGCAGACGCAGCTTCCTGGGCCGAGGCAGGAGCGGCACGTCGAGGACGTCGCATTGGCTGGCTTCCGCCTCCACGTCGCCACCGACTCGAAGCGAGAACCCCACCTCGAGGCAGCGGGCCCCCAGGGGCGGTTGAGGTAACCGAAGCCTTCCGATGGTGGGTCTGGTCGCAGCGGGGGCAGGGAAGGTCCGTGGATCGAAGCTGGCGCGCGGGTCGAAAGGCAGATCGGCGACCCCTGGCGTGTCGCCGTACGGCACAGTGGCGAGCGCCATAGTCGTCGCGTCCTCAGAGGTCGTCTCCGGTGACGAGGGGGCTGGGGTCGCCGAAGCCGGTGACGAGGAGCTCGTCGCGGGCGCGGGTCGCGGCGACGAAGAGCAGGCGCTTCTCTTGCTCGATGTGCGCTTGGCGAGCCGCGTCGTCGGGATAGTCGCGGAGCTCGAGGGGGACGGTGCCGCGGTGCACCCCGGCGACGAGCACGCAGGGGAACTCGAGGCCCTTCACGCGGTGCATGGTGGCCAGGCGGACCCCGTCGCCGAGCGTGGACTCGTCGGTTCGGATGTGCTGTACGGGATAACCAGCGTTCTCGAGGAGGGGGGCGTAGCGGGTGCGGAGGAGATCGTTCGTGCGGGCGACCAGGCAGAGCTCGGCGAGGGGACGGCCCTGGACCTTGGACCAATGCTCCAGCTGCGCGAGGATGAGCGCGGCTTCGTCCCGCTCCGTTCGCTGGGGTTGGATGCGGGGCGGCTCGCCGGAGCGCAGCGAGTGGTACCCGCGGAGGGCGTCGTCGGTTCCCTCATCGAGGTCGTCCACCGACACCCCGCGGAGCACGGAGACCGCCCAGTTGCGGATGTTCTGGGTGGTTCGGTAGTTCAGGCGGAGGCGCCGGGAGCGGAGCCCGCGGACGTTGATCCCACAGCGCGACAGGCTCGAACCACGGCCGTAGATGCGCTGGTGGGCATCGCCGACCAGGAACAGATCCCCTGGCCCCTCGGGGACGAGGGCGCGGAGCAGCCGCAGGTCCGCCTCGGAGAAGTCCTGGACTTCATCGGCGACCACGGCGACATAGCGGAGGGGCACTTTGCCGCTCTCGATCAGGAGCCGCGCCTCGCGGATGACGTCGGCGGGCTCCATGAACCCGCGGCGCTGCAGGGCGCGGCGATAGGCGCTGAGCACCTCCCAGACGAGCTTGCGCTGCTGGCGGCTCAACCGCGTGCCGCGCCCGGCCCGGCGCGCGCGGAGGTAGGCCGCCTCCTCGAGGATGCCCTGCGCCTGGACGACGTCGTTCCATTCGCTCCTGTAGAAGCTCTCTCGGAACGTCTCCTGTGGATCGTGGCTCATGGCTTCGGCCCAGGCATCCAGCTGCTGCTCCCGAGTGGGGGTGCGGACCTTGCTGCCCCGGCTCTGGAGGAGCGCCGCGGCCCACGCGTGGAGGTTGACGACCTCGATGCGAGCCCCCTCGTCTCGGCAGAGGGTGGTGAGCTGGGCCTGAATGTCCGCCGCCAGGTTGCGGGTGAACGTGGTGAAGAGGACCTTCTTGTCCGGAGGGCAGCTCTTGGCGAGGTGCCTGGCGCGATGCATGGCGACCACCGTCTTGCCCGTACCGGCGCCGCCGAGCACGCGCGCGGCGCCGGTGCTCTTCATCTCCACGAGCTTGCGCTGGCTCGGGTGGAGGAAGACGCGCCACTGCGCGAGGGGAGCGTTGAGGATCTCGGCGAGCTCGTGGTCGTCGGCGACGACCGTGAACCGTTGCTGGGTCCCCGGTCGCTCGAGGGCCGCCGCGAAGTCGTCCGGATCGAACTCGGCCTTGTCGACGCGCTGGGCCGGCTTCGCCCGGTCGAGCTCGTCGATGGTCTCGTCGGGGGAGTAGCCGGCAGCGAGCAGGTACAGCGCGTCCGCGGCCTCCTCGGGCAGGTAGGGGACCAAGCCGTCCAGGTCCGCCTCCTCGCGCAGCGCGCGCACGGCGATGAGCAGCGGCTCGGGCACGCCGAACAGGAGCAAGGTCGCGTTGTCGTGCCCCGCGAAGAGGCGGCCCGGGGGCACCCGCTCCGCTTCGACGGTCTCGACGGGGGCGGAGGGCCGCTCCCCGAGCTCCGTTGCCGCGTCCGTCGGGACGCCGCCGCCGTCGAGCACCTCGTAGACCTGGAGGGTGCCGGTGTGTTTGTTCACCTCGAAGCGCTTCTTGCGCGCCCAGTCCATCGCCTCGTCGTGGTGGTCCACCCACACGAACAGGTGCACGTCGCCCTGGGGCGGGTGGATGACCACCGCCCGGTAGTCGATGCCGCAGCGGATGGTGCGGACCTTGTCGTCGAGCGTGTGGATCTTCTCGTAGTTCTGGGCGGCCGTGGTGGGGTCGCGCTTGAACTTCTCGAGAGCTTCGCGCACGACCTTCTGCTTGTTTCTGGGGATCTGCGCGAAGGCCTTCAGAAAGTCCGACGAGAGGGCGACTTGGGGCATGGGGCGCGTTCCTCGGGCGGTGGAGGGGGATCAGTCCCGCGGCTGCGCGCCGCGGGCGGGGTTCGCGGAGGGGGAATCCTGGAGGGCACGGAGGGTCTCGGTGGCGGGCGCGTCGTAGGCGAGGGCGACGAAGCCGCGCTCTTGCCAGGCTCGCCGATCGGCGTCGGTGGGCTCGGGCACGAGCACGACCTTCGCGTCCGGCCAGAGCAGGAGCGCTTCCAGATCGATGGGTAGATCGCACTCACCCGCGTCGGTGGGCAGCGGGAGGCCCGCGTCGCGGAGCAGGCCGGCGAGCTCGGCGAGGTGGGGCTCGTCGCGGTACTCGGCGGCGAAGGCGTCGTAGGCGTCCCCAGCGTCCGGAGGCTCCGTCGCGGCCGCGCGAGGGCGGCCCTGAGGACGTGTGCTGGACGTGCGCGTGCTGGGCGGGTGAGCGCTCGATCCGCGCGTTCCGACCTCGAGGGCCGCTGCGGATCCGGGCTGGAGAGGGGAGCCGGGCGCGGGAGAGGACGTCTCGTGGCTCGCCGCCTCGTGTTCGCCGAGCTCTTGGAGGTACTCGGTGCTGACGACCTCGAGACCACGCGGGTGGAACTGGAGCAGGTTCCACGCGTGGAGGAAGGCGCGCCAGCTGTCCTCGAAGTCGTCGCGCGCCCGCGCCGCGGCGTCGTCGAAGAGGCGGAGCGTCAGCTCCCCTCGATCGATCCGCCCGCTCCTCAGCGCGCTCGCGGGGCTCTGGTAGAGGAACGTGGCGTGGGGGCGGGCGTCCAGCCCGGCGAAGCGTGCCGGTGGCCCCCCGGTCAGGTCCGCGGCTTCGAGCTCGCCGTCCACGCGCGGCACGCCGTGGCGGAGGTGCTCCTGGCGCGCGAGGATCGAGTCACGGCTCCAGGGCGGCTCGAACGACAGCATGCCCGCGGCGAAGCCGATCGCGGCGTCCCGCCACACCGCCTCGTCGGGGTGCTCCAGGTACTCCCAGAGCAGCTGCCAGCTGGTCTGGCTCCTGAGGGTGTCGTCGCGTCTCCAGCGCCTGCCCGCGTCCTTGCCGAAGAACCTCTCGTAGAGGCCCCGCTGCACTCGCGTCAGCAAGGTCGTGGGCGCGCCGTCGTGCTCCAAGTCCTTCCACGTGATCGACCAGACGCGGAACCGGCCGGAGTCCAAGAGCGCGCGGCGCTTGAGCACGTCGTCTCCGAGGCGGCTCCGGTCCTCGTCGGGGCACACGTGGTACTTGAGCCCGTCGCAGAACACGGCGACGGGCAGCTCATCGGTGCTCGACAGGCAACGCAGCACGAAGTCCGGGCGGGAGGGGATCGCGACGCCGCTCTCCAGGCCCACGTCCACCTGAGGCTCCACGAGCCATTCGCTGTTCGGGGTCGTGAACGTGTGACAGGCCTTGCCCTGATGTTGGATGGGGGTCCAGCCATGCCCGGGTGCGGCGCAGCGCTCCTGCAGCGCTCGCAGGAACTTGCGCTCCAGCTCGCTCTCGGTGAGATCGCCCACGTCGACGGTGGAGAGGGTCTCCACCGTCGTGAGCTCCCGGGCCGCCGCCAGGATCGCCTCGAGCATCTCCGCGGCCTTGCTGCGGGAGATGTGGGGGATTTCGTGGGACTGCTGGTAGGCGTACACGCAGCGGTAGCAGCCGTCGCGGGACGGATCTTCCACGCAGCGGCAGCCCTGCATCGCGTCCAGGGCGAGGCGCAGCACCTCCAGGAGTCCGTCCCGTTTCCAGAGCTCCGCGAGGTAGCCGGTGCCCCCCGGGACGGTGTCGTAGACGATGAGGAACTGCCGGATCTCGCCGTTACGCGGCTCCCGGAGGGTGGTGATGGCGAGGTGGTCGGGGTGCCCCAGGAACTTCTTGCGAAAACCGAGGAACAGCGCGGCCTTCATGCTCAGCAGCAGCCCCTGGTCCTCGAGCTGGGAGATGGGGAGCAGCAGGCGGATCGCCTCGGAGCGGAACTCCCGGTACAGGAAGATGCGCTCGAACTCCGGCGAGTCGTTCTTGCGGCGCACACCGCAGAGGGGGGTGTGCTGGGCCTTGGCCTCGCTCTCGGAGACCTTGCCGCACAGCTTGCACACGAGAAAACCCCGCTGGGTGACGTCGCTCCCTGCGAGGGGGGACGGCTTGGCGGTGTCGAAGCGGCGCCCGTAGTTGATCTCCCGCAGCAGCTGGCGCTGGAGCAGCTCGAAGCCGAACACGAGCTCGGGCTTCTGCACCAGGCGCGCCCCGGACCAATTCTCCGGGCCCACGTCGATGAGCTCCGCCGCGCCGTAGCTCTCGGAGTCCCGCTCCTCGCTGTCCTCCGCGGTGCTGGCGGCGACTCGATCCACCACCGACAGCGCCCGGCGGAAGCGCACCAGGGTGCGGCGTTGGCCCACGTCCGGCCAGCGCGTGTCTCCGCAGCGCGGGCACGTGCGGCTCGGGGCCACCTGGAGCGGCGCGAGTTCCATGTAGTGGCAGAGGGCGCAGATGCGCCAGGACTCCAGGGCCGAGGCGCGGCTGCCCAGATCCACCTGGGAGATGCGGAGCTTGTGCCCCTCCGCGTAGAAGGTGTTGAAGGGCGCGAACTCGCGGAGGGCCTGGCTGGCGGACCGCACGTACTCCACCGGTCTGCGTTGCCCCTTCCGGATCTTGCCCGCCTCCTCGTCGAAGGGCTCCTTGAGGAGCGCGCTCAGGGTCACACCTGGCTCGGGGAAGGCATAGTTGGGGATGATGCCTTCGTCCGCCAGCACGTTCAGCGGGTACTTCATCATCAGCTCGAGCTGCAGGCGTCGGTAGCCGCGCCGCGCGTCCTCGAGCTCCTCGATCTCCGCCGCGGCGTCGGGGCGCATTTCACCGGAGGTCTCGTCGAGGACCGGAGAGGCCAGGGTCGGGTCCTCCTCGAGCGCGGAGATGCGCTGGCCGATCTTCTTCAGCTCCTCCCCGTAGCGCTTGATCTGCTCCTTCACGGCCGTGAACGCAGTCTTCATCGGGCCGGCCAGGCCCGCGCCGTTCGACCGGAGGCGCAGATGGTCGGCGTTGGCGGGGGAGATTTCGTCGCCGAACAGCTCCAGGAACTGCTCGGTGATCCGCGCCTTGTGCTCCTGGTAGAACTTCCAGAAATGGCCGGGGAACGTGTCCTCGGCGTCGACGCGCAGCAGCCGCATTTGCGCCGGTAAGCGCACGTCGCTGGAGCCGTGCTCCTTGGCCCAACAATCGAGGGCATAGGCCAAGAGCTGCCGCAGGAGCATCTCGGGGGCGTCGAGGAAGCAGCCGGGAGGGGCGATCTCACCCCGCAGCATCTCGTAGGGCTCCTCGTAGAAGTAGCGATCGTGGGGCCTGCGGTTGTTCGCCATGGTGAGCACCAGGGCGTTGCCGGTGGAGCGGCCCGCGCGCCCCACCCGCTGCACGTAGTTCGAGGGCAGCGGCGGCACCGAGCACAGCATCACGCTCGACAGGTCGCCGATGTCGATGCCCATCTCGAGGGTGGGCGTGCAGGTGAGGAGGTTGGGAGCGTCCGGGCGGTCGCGCTCCTTGAAGGAGCGCTCCAGGGCTTCGCGCTCCGCCCGCTGCAGGAGCCCGGTGTGTTCGCCCGTGTAGATGCGCGTCGCCCGACCGCTCTTGTAGAGGTTCTGGTAGTAGCGCTCGGACTCCCCGCTGGTGGCGTCGAGGGCGTAGGCGCCCGAGGAGCACGCGAAGGCCATGCAGCTCTTGCCGACGAACCGCTCGGCGGCAGGCGCGGCCAGGGTGAGCTGGTGGCCGCAGCTCGCGCAGCGGACGCGGGCGACGTCTCCGGTGACCCAGAGGGCCTCGGGGGCGAGCCCGGCGACGGTCTTCGCCTTGGGCCCCTCGAGGGTGCGCAGGATGCCGTGCTCCCGCAGCACGCGCACGGTGCGGTCGAGCAGCGTGTCGATGGATCCGTCGTTCTCCTGCAGCAGCCCCAGGGCGCGCCGGGTCCAGACCCGGTACCAGGTGCGTGTGCGCGGTGAGGAGTGCAGGGCCTGGTAGCTCGAGCGGGGGCCGGGGTCGCCCAAGTACCAGAAGGCGGGCACCTGGGAGTGGGGACCGAAGCGCGACAGGCGCGGGTTCTTCGCCTTGCTCAGGAAGAAGCGGCTGTCGCGCCGCGCGAACTCCTCCAGCAGGGGGTGGTGGATGCCCCCCTTGAGCCGCAGGCGCTGCAGGAGGCCCTCGAGGAAGTGCTGGACCCGGTGGAGATCCGGGTCGGCGCGGAAGGAGCCCCGGTGGTGTTCGCGGAGGTGCTCGAGGAGCTCCCTGGCGGCGCTGCCGAGGGCGACCTCGTCGACGGCCAGGGTGGAGCAGGCGGTGTCGTCCAAGCTGCGCCCGAAGGTCACGGCCAGGCCGAACTCCCGCGTCACCTCCCAGCCGAGGCGCGTCTCGAGGAGCTCCCGGAGGGCCACCGCTCGCCTGGTCGTCGGCTTCGGCGCCTTGGAAGGGGGGGCGCCCCGATCGAGGCCGAAGTAGGCGCGATAGGCCGGATCTTCGTTCAGATCCGGGGGCAGCAGGAGGGCGGCGGCCTCCCCGAGCCCGCCCTGCCGCGCCGCCCAGTGATCGATGAGGCGCGCCGCGAACTCGGAGAGGGGCACGGGTCCCGCGTGGGCCTCGACGAGCGCCTGGATGGCGGTGCGCATCGTGAAGCGGAACGTGCGGGCCGCGAAGAAGCCCGCGCGATGGGAGGCGTCCTGGACCGAGTCCGTGAAGGCGAGCAGCTTCGGATCGGTGTTGTAGCGGCTCGCGAAGAGCTCCGAGATGGCGACGCTCGACAAGGTCGCCGCCCGCGACGCCAAAAACGACAGGCCGTCGTCCGCCTGGCAGGAGGGGCAGCGGCGGAGCGGGTGCGGCTTGCCGCTCTCGTTCAGCTCGGGGTGCACGCGCACGGGCAGGGTCTGACCGCCCTGGGCGCAGCGACACTGCTCTTCCAGGCCCACCTCGAGGCACTTCGGGCACAGGTACTTGCGAATGAGGGTGGCCTGGCCGAGGTCGCTCAGGGGTGCCGGGGCCGTCTTGGGCAGCAGCTCCACCACGCGCCCGCGGTTCGTGGAGTTCAGGAAGGCCTCACCGATCTCGCGCAGGGCGTCTCGCAGCTGGGGCTCGCTCTCGCGCTGGAGCGCCGCGAGACCGCCGAAGCCGCACTCACGGCAGTAGAGCAAGGGCAGCCAGCGGCCCTCGCCCGGAGGGAGCTCGTCCCGCCAGGCGAACCGCACACCGTCGGTGGTGACCAGCCGCACCAGGTCGTGGAGCTCGCGGATCCAGAGCTGCACCTGGACCTGGAGGAACGGCCCCGGCGTGGACGAATCGGGGCTCAGGGGCGTGCGCGCCCGCGCGATGAGGGACACGAACGACGCGAGCAAGAGCCACTGCCGCTCACGGGACAGATCGGCGAACTGCGAGTCCTCCGCGGCGATGGAGTCGGCGACCTCGCGCCAGTGCCGCGGCCCGGCGCGTCGCTCGCGGCCCGCCAGACCGCGCAGCAGCTTGGGGAGGAACGGGTGCGCTCGGAGGGTCTCCGCGAGGAAGCTCGGGCCGAGCTGTTTGTGGCCGCACCAGAGCCGCTCCTGCGCGGCGAGGTAGTCCTCGTAGCGGGAGTAGTGCGTCGGCTCGAGTTCCCGCCACCGATCTTCGCTCGGGACGGGCAGCGACGACTCGATCCGGGAGGAGCCCTTGCCCAGCACCTCGTCGACGCTCGCGCGGTCCTCGCCGACGAGGCACTCGGGGGTGAAGGGCTCGGCGAAGATCTTGGTGGCGAACTCCGCGAGCAGCTGACGTGGATCCCGCGTGCCGCCGCTGCCGATGGTGGCCGAGGTGCCCACGCAGCAGAGGTGCCCGGGAGGCGTCCCGAGCCGCGCCTTGAGGCGGCGGATGAGACACGCGACGTCGCTGCCCTGGGCGCCGTCGTAGGTGTGGAGCTCGTCGAGAACCAGGTAGCGCAGGGTGGTCGGGTCGTTCTGGTTCCACAGCTGAGCGTCCTCGGGCCGCATGAGGAGGAAGTCCAGCATGCGGTAGTTCGTCAGCAGGATGTCCGGGGGAGACTTGCGGAGCACCTTGCGGTCGTCCACCAGGTGGGTCCCGCTGCTCGATCCATGTTGGCCCTGGCCGCCCACGTAGAGGCCCGCGGTGACCCCCGCGAGCTCGGGGCGCTGCAGGAGCTTCGCCAGGCGCTCGGCCTGGTCGGTGGCCAGGGCGTTCATCGGGTAGAGGATGATGGCCTTGACTCCGCCTTCGCCGCGCTGCCTGGCGCGGCGGCAGTGATCGAGGACCGGGTAGAGGAAGCACTCGGTCTTGCCGGAGCCGGTGCCCGTGGTGACGAGCGTGTTCTGGGGCTGCCGGTCGCGGGCGCTCAGACGCTCGAAGGCGCGCAGCTGGTGGGCGTGGGGCAAGAAGGGCGGGCCGAAGTCGAGGGGCGACCGCGCCTCCCAGTCCTCGGGCGCCTTGCGGAAGGGGAGGCGCACGTCGAGGTACGGCCCCCGGAACATGCCGGTCTGCTCGTCCTTCAGGAAGCGAAACAGCGCCTCCTCGAGCTCCTTGTCCGCGAGGCGAAAGGTGGTGCGCAGGTAGTCGAGGAGGGCGCGCTGGACCTCCGAGGTGACGACGGTGGGGAACATGGCGAAACGGGAGGACCCGATGCCCGAAGACGGGAACACACGACGCCCCGCTCTCCGGCCGTCTAGGAAGTTAGCAAGCGCACAGGGGTAGGGGAAAGTACGCGCCGCCTGCCGTCGCAGGGGGTCAAGGACAATGCACGACGAGCGCCAGATGGTCGCGGGCGGCGCACGCGAAGCGGTGATCGGCGGTGAGCAGCTCTGCCCCCAACGCCTCCGCGAGCGCGGCGTAGCTCGCGTCGTAGGCGGAGAAATTGTCGCGCAATGAGAAGATGCGGGGGAGCAGCTCGAGGTGCTCGTGTCGGGTCAGGGGCAGGGCCGAGTAGTCCTCGAGGAGCTCGCTGGCCCGGATCACGTCGAGGGTCGTCTCGCGCTGCCGCAGGGCGCGACGCACGAGCGCGAGGATCTCGATGTCGCAGAGGGCGGGGGCATGCAGATCGACCTCTTCGGACTCGATGAGCTCGCTCGTGGCGGCACCGCTCGGGTCGAGCAGGTACTCCCCGAGGGCGGACGCGTCGGCGACGACGAGCCTCACTCGCCTCGCTCCGCCCGATCCTCCCGCAGGAGCTGGGCCGCAGGTCGTTCGAGCTGGACGGGACGGCGCTGTCGAACGCGCCGAAACAGCTCCTCGCGGGAAGGCTTCGCCACCTCCCGCTCCAGGAGACGTTGCACGTAGTGGGTGAGGGTCATGTCCAGGGCCCGCGCACGCCGCGTGAGCTCGCGGTGCAGCCGCTCCGGGACATTCCTCACCTGGATCATCTTGGGCATGCGTTGAGCATGTCACATGTGCCGCACATGCTCAAGAAACTGCGGCGGTCGAGCCCTGGAGCACTTGCGCTGGCGCAAGTGCTGGTCAGACTCTCCCGACCGCGGCGCTTCTCGTCGGTAGCTTGCCTTGCTGTGTGGGGCGCAGGAACATTTCCTTCGTCACTCGGGCACTCCACTCGAGGTCGCCGCACTCGAGGTCGCCTTGCGCTGGCGCAAGTGATTCTCGACGTGCTCTCTGCCGAAGGTCCGCTCGGCGAAAAGTCGATTGTGAGCGCGGCAGAGGACGCGAAGATTTCCGACGGTATTCGCGCCGCCGAGGGCGTGGGGTTGGACGTGGTCGAGCTCGAGGAAGGTGCGGGCGCTGCAGCGTCGGCCATCGACACCGACGAAGGTGCAGCGCTCGCCGTCGCGCTCGAAGACCGCGCGGCGGACTGCGCGCGGGATGGTCCCGCGGTGGGGCGTCGCCGGCGACCGCTTCCGCTCGTCAGAGGGCGCGACTTGCTCCGACGAGAGCGGCGGCGCACTGGGCTCCCGAGCTGCGGCACCGGACGGTAAGGCCGAGCCAGGCGACGCGCCGCACGACGCCGAGGAGGGGCGCACGGGCTCAGCAGAACCGGGTGGCGAGTTCCTCTCTGGGGACACCGCCCTCGGGGAAGTCCTCTTTACCGGGTTCTCCCTCGCGGACGTCGTCTTCGAGCGAGCCTTCTTCGTGGTGTTCACCTTCGCTCGACGGGACCGCTCGAGCTCGAGGAGCAGCGCGTCGAGGGCGCGTTCCAGGAGGACGGCGAGGTCCCCCTGGGGACAGCCGTGCGCCAGAAGCGCGCGGGCGCGGTCGAGTTTGTCCATGAAGGCTTGGGGGGCGGTGAGCTGGACGCGGTAGCGGGCGGGGGAGAGCGGCTCGATCAGCGCAGGCGTGGGGCGGGGCGGCAAAGGATGTGGCGGGCGCCGCCCGTGGCCTTCGCCCACGCCGCCCTGCGGAGTCGACGGCACCTCGGAGGTGGAAGTGCTCCCCGGCGTCGGGCTCGCGTCCGTTTCGGAGCTCCGCGCGCTCGTCTCCGCGAGGGCTCCGGGCGACGTCCGCAGAACCCCCGGCGCGCTCGACGTCTCCAGCGTGCGCGCTGTCGTCCCCGCGACGGCCACCCC
>Ga0207873_1003559_pt1 | contig 11244 bp, 7 predicted proteins | sample BGWIniCompost_FD_187373 | JGI IMG/M metagenome (GOLD analysis project Ga0207873, IMG submission 187373) | Cellulose adapted compost microbial communities from Newby Island Compost Facility, Milpitas, CA, USA - BGW Initial Compost (SPAdes)... ... | reverse complement strand
GGATCCGCGCGACCTTCAGTCCTTCGTCACGGGCCCGCACGTAGACGGCCACCACGTCCTCCAGCGACATCGCCGCCGAGTCGAGGACCTCCGCGTCCTCGCGTGCGTGCTCCAGGACCTCCGCCTGCACCAGGCTGGCGGCCCAGATCACCACGTCCGCCTCGGCGATGGCCCGCGCGCCGCGGAACGTCAGCAGATCGGCGGCGCCGGGACCGGCCCCGACGAAGGTCACCTTGCCGGTGGGGGCGTCGGACATGGAAAAGGGTCCTTCCCTGAAGACGGTCGGAAGTCGAAGGGGGCCGAGCGGCTGTCACGCGTGCGCGGACACAGGCCGATCGGATACGAAGAGCACATGGCGGTCTTCGTCGCGCTCGGCGCGTTCCTGATGACGCTGGCCGGCGGGTGGGCGGCACACCGTGTCATCGACCGCCGTCACCTGGTGCTGGGCCTGGCCGGCGGCCTGATGCTCGGCGTGGTGGGCCTGGAACTCCTGCCCGAGTCGCTGGAAGCCGCCGGCACCGAGGTGTACGGCGTACCGGCGGCGCTCGCCCTCTTCGTCGCGGGCTTCCTGCTGGCCCACCTGATGGAACATCTGCTGGTGCCGCGTCAGGCCGCGCACGGGGGCGAGGAGGCCCTCGGCCGCAGCCCCGAGGTCGGCCTCACGGCAGCCGCCGCGATGGTGGGCCACAGCGCCATGGACGGCGTGGCCATCGGCGCCGCCTTCCAGGTGGGCGGAGGCATGGGCGCGGCCGTCGCCGTCGCCGTGATCGCCCACGACTTCGCCGACGGCTTCAACACGTACACCCTCACCAGCGTGTACGGGAACACCCGCCGCCGGGTCCTGGCGATGCTCGGCGCCGACGCCGTGGCACCGGTCGCCGGCGCCGCCTCCACGCTGCTCTTCACCATTCCCGAGCCGCTGCTCGGCGGCTACCTCGGCCTGTTCGGCGGCGCACTGCTCTACCTCGCGGCGGCCGAGATCCTCCCCGAGGCGCATCACGCGCACCCGGCCCGTTCCACGCTGCTGTGCACCGTCGCCGGGGTGCTGTTCATCTGGCTGGTGGTGGGCACGGTCCACTGACCGGCGGCAGCGGCGGCTCACAGTTTCCCGCCCCGCCCGCCGTCGCGCCGCGGCGGCGCGATCAGCGTCGACAGATACGGCAGCGGCGACCCGTCCAGCTCGGCGGCCGGCCGCACCGACTCCTCCGGCAGCCCCAGCGCCGAACCCCACACGGCACCGGCCAGCCGCCCCGCCTCCCGCAGCGCCCCGGCGACCTCGCCCGCCTGCCGCCCGAACTTGTACGCCACGACCGTCCCGGGCCCGGCCAGCGCCTCCTTGAGCACCGCGGCCCCCGCGGTCACCGGCACCAGCGTCAGCGGCTCGGTGCCCTCCGTCAGCACCGCACCCGACCGCGCGGCCAGGTCCTGCATCGCGGTGATCCCCGGCACCGTCTCCACCACCGTGCCCGGCACCAGGCCGGCGACGGTCTGCGCGAGATAGGTGAACGTCGAGTACACATTGGGGTCCCCGATGGTCGCGAACGCCACCCGGCGGTGCTCGCGCAGCAGACCGGCGACCCGCTCACCGGCCGCGTCCCAGGCGGCCTCGCGCCGTGCCCGGTCGGTCCGCTCGTTCAGCGCGAACACCACCCGGACGACCTTCTCCACGGGCACGTAGTGCAGCACCGTCGCCTCGGCCCGCCCCCGCTCGCCGGTGTCCATCACCGGCACCACCACCACATCGGCGGCCCGCAGGGCGTTCACACCCTTGACGGTCACCAGTTCCGGGTCGCCGGGACCGACCCCGACTCCGATCAGACGGCTGCTCATGACGTCCGGCACCTCTCGACGAACCGACGGGCCACACCGGGCTCGGACGCCCAGTGCGTGTGCAGATAGCTCGCGTGCACCCCGCGCCGTACGAACCCCTCGACGTGTGGCTTCGGGGCCCGCACACCCCAGGCCGGCACGCCCCCGGCCCCCGGCTCCACCACCGTCCGGTGGAACTCGTGCCCGCGCATCCGCGTCCCGGCGGCGGCGAGACAACTGTCCGCGACGGCCACCGCGTCCCGGTAGCCCAGGGTGAGCCGCTCGCTCATCCGCGCCGAGGCGTCCAGCACCCCGCACAGCGGCAACCCGTCCAGCTCCCGGCACAGATACAGCAGCCCCGCGCACTCGGCGGCGACGGGCGCGCCGCTCTCCGCCAGCCCGGCGACGGCCGCGCGCAGCCGCTCGTTCGCCGACAGCTCGGCGGCGTACACCTCGGGAAACCCGCCCCCGATCACCAGCCCGCGCGTCCCGGCGGGCAGTTCCTCGTCCCGCAGCGGATCGAACGTCACCACCTCGGCCCCGGCCGCGGCCAGCAGCTCCGCGTGCTCCGCATACGAGAACGTGAACGCCGCCCCGCCGGCCACGGCAACGACGGGCCGCCCGGAAGCGGCCTCCGAGCGGGACGGGTCACCCTCGTCAGCCGACCGATCCGGGTGGCGGGCGGACACGGCGGGCGTCCAGGGGGCGGCGCCCCCCGGTACGGCACCGGCACTCCGGGCGAGCGACTCCAACGCGGCCAGGTCACACCCCTCGGCCACCTGCGAAGCCATCGCCGCCACCGCCTCGACCGCCAGTCGCCCCCGCTCGGCGACCGGAACCAGCCCCAGATGCCTCGACGGCGCACTCACCCGCTCAGCCCGCCGCACGGCACCCAGCACCGGTACCCCCACCGGCTCCAGCGCCTCCCGCAGCAACGCCTCGTGCCGGTCCGAGGCCACCTTGTTCAGGATCACGCCCCCGACCCGCACCTCTGGATCCCAGCTCACGAACCCGTGCACCAGCGCCGCCACCGACCGCGACTGCGCCGACGCGTCGACCACCAGCACCACCGGCGCCCCCAGCAGCTTCGCCACCTGTGCCGTGGACGCCAGCTCACCCTCCCCGGCCGCACCGTCGTACAGCCCCATCACGCCCTCGACCACCGCGATGTCGCACCCCCGCGCCCCGTGCAGGAACAACGGCGCGATCAGCTCAGCACCGCACAGGTACGCGTCGAGATTCCGCCCCGCCCGCCCGGTGGCGAGCGCGTGGTACCCGGGGTCGATGTAGTCCGGCCCCACCTTGTGCGGGGACACGGTCAGCCCCCGCGCGGTGAGCGCGGCCATCAGCCCGGTGGCCACGGTCGTCTTGCCGCTGCCGGACGACGGCGCGGCGATCACCAGCCGGGGGACACGGGCGGGGGACGTCACCACTCGATGCCCCTCTGCCCCTTCTGCCCGGCGTCCATGGGGTGCTTGACCTTCGACATGTCCGTCACCAGATCCGCGCAGGCGACCAGCTTCTCCGGCGCGTTCCGCCCCGTGATCACGACATGCTGCGTGCCCGGACGGCTGCGGAGCACCTCCACGACCTCGTCGGTGTCCACCCACCCCCAGTGCATCGGGTAGGCGAACTCGTCGAGCACGTACAGCCGGTACGTCTCGGCGGCCAGGTCCCGCTTGACCTGCTCCCAGCCCTCGCGGGCCTTCCCCGCGTTGTCCAGCTGCGCGTCGCGCTGCACCCAGGACCAGCCCTCGCCCATCTTGTGCCAGGCGACGGTCCCGCCCTCGCCGGAGTCCCCGAGCACCCGCAGCGCCCGCTCCTCGCCGACCTTCCACTTCGCCGACTTGACGAACTGGAACACCCCGATCGGCCACCCCTGGTTCCAGGCGCGCAGCGCCAGCCCGAAGGCGGCGGTGGACTTGCCCTTCCCGATGCCCGTGTGCACGATCACCAGCGGACGGTGCCGCCGCTGACGGGTCGTCAGCCCGTCGTCCGGCACCACACTCGGCTGTCCCTGCGGCACTACGCGGCCCTCCTTCGTACGTCCTCGACCAGCCCGGCGATCGAGTCGGCGCGCAGCTCGTCCAGCGTCACCGCGCTGCCGCCCAGCTCACCGGCCAGCTGCCCGGCGAGCCCCAGCCGCACCGGGCCCGACTCGCAGTCCACGACCACGGAGGCGACCTGGTCCGCCGCGAACAGCCGCGCGGCCCGGCCGGCCAGCGCGACCGGCTCCGGACCACCGGTGGCGCGCCCGTCGGTCACCACCACGAGGAGCGGGCGGCGCGCCGGGTCCCGCAGCCGCTCCACCCGCAGCACCTCGTGCGCACGCAGCAGCCCGGCCGCCAGCGGGGTGCGCCCGCCCGTGGGCAGCGACTCGAGGCGGGCCGCCGCCGCGTCCACGGACGAGGTGGGCGGCAGCGCCACCTCGGCACCCGTCCCCCGGAAGGTCACCAGCCCCACTTTGTCCCGCCGCTGGTAGGCGTCGAGCAGCAGCGACAGCACGGCACCCTTCACGGCGCTCATCCGCTGCCGCGCCGCCATCGACCCGGAGGCGTCCACCACGAACAGCACCAGGTTGGATTCGCGCCCCTCGCGCCGCGCCTGCCGCAGATCGTCCCGGCGCACCACCAGACCCCGCCCCGACCGGCCCCGCGCCCGCTGGTGCGGTGCGGCGGCCTGCACGGTGGCGGCCAGATGCAGCCTGGTCAGTGCGCCCCGCGGCCGCTGGGCGCCCATGGTCCGCCCGTGCTCGGTCCGCGCCCGGGAACGCCGCCCCGCGGCACCCCGACCGATACCGGGCACGCTGAACACCTTGGTGCGGAACGGCTCCGCGGCCCGTACCGGGGACTGCTCCCGGGCACCCGAGGCCTGCGGCTCCCCGTCCTCGCCGGGCTCCTCTGGCCTGGCCCCGCCGCCCCCGGCGGCAGGACCCTCGTCCGGCTCCGGCTGCCCGCCGCCACCCGGACCGTCCCCGTCCCCGTCGGGGCCGGGATCGTCGTCGCCGGAGAACTCCTCCAGCGTCCGGTCGAGCTTGTCCTCGTCCAGGCCCGGCGCGTCGAACGGATTGCGCCGCCGGCGGTGCGGCAGCGCCAGCAGCGCCGCCTGCCGCACGTCCTCCGCCAGCACGTCCGTCCGCCCGGCCCACGCCGCCAGCGCGGTCGCCGTCCGCGCCATCACGATGTCGGCGCGCATGCCGTCCACCTCGAAGGCCGCGCAGGTCGCCGCGATCTGCCGCAGCGCCCCGTCACCGAGCCGCACCCGTGGCAGCAACTGCCGTGCGGCGACGACGCGTTGCCGCACGGCGGCCTCCTCGTCGGCCCATCGCGCGGCGAAGCCCGCCGGGTCGGCGTCGTAGGCGAGGCGCCGCCGCACGACCTCCACCCTGGTCTCCGGCTCCCGTGAGGCCGCGACCTCCACGGTCAGCCCGAAACGGTCGAGGAGCTGTGGCCTGAGCTCGCCCTCCTCCGGGTTCATGGTCCCGACCAGCAGGAACCGCGCCGCATGCCGTACGGAGACACCCTCGCGCTCGACGTACGAGGCACCCATCGCGGCGGCGTCGAGCAGCAGGTCCACCAGGTGGTCGTGGAGGAGATTGACCTCGTCGACGTAGAGGATCCCGCGATGTGCCTCGGCCAGCAGACCCGGCTCGAAGGCCTTCACGCCCTCCGCCAGCGCCCGCTCGATGTCCAGCGCGCCGACCAGCCGGTCCTCGGAGGCGCCCACCGGCAGCTCCACCATGCGCGCGGGCCGCGTCGTGCCGCCGCCGGTCTCGTGCGGCCCGTCCGGGCACCCGGGGTCGGGTGCGGCGGGATCGCAGGAGAACCGGCAGCCCGGCACCACGGCGACCTCGGGCAGCAGCGCCGAAAGGGCCCGCACCGCCGTCGACTTGGCGGTGCCCTTCTCGCCGCGCACCAGCACACCGCCGACCGCCGGGGAGACGGCGTTCAGCAGCAGTGCGAGCCGCAGATCGTCCTGGCCGACGACGGCCGTGAACGGAAAGGGAGTGGTCACTTGTCGTCGCCCTCCAGATCGCCTTCCAGCTCCAGATAGGTGGCGCGCAGCCGCTGAAGCGTCTCCGCGTCCGGCTCCGCCCACAGCCCCCGGTCGGCGGCCTCCAGCAGCCGCTCGGTGATGCCCCTGAGCGCCCACGGGTTGGACTTCTTCATGAAGTCCCGGTTCTCCGGGGCGAAGACGTACTCGGACGCGAGCCGCTCGTACATCCAGTCGTCCACGACCCCGGCCGTGGCGTCGTAGCCGAAGAGGTAGTCCACGGTGGCCGCCATCTCGAAGGCGCCCTTGTAGCCGTGCCGCCTCATCGCCGCCATCCAGCGCGGGTTGACCACCCGCGCCCGGAACACGCGGTGCGTCTCCTCGCCCAGCGTCCGGGTCCTCACCTGGTCCGGCGTGGCCGAGTCGCCGACGTACGCCTCCGGGCCGGCCCCGGTCAGATGGCGCACCATGGCGACCATCCCGCCGTGGTACTGGAAGTAGTCGTCCGCGTCGACGAGGTCGTGCTCACGCGTGTCGACGTTCTTCGCGGCCACCGCGATCCGCCGGAACGCCGTCTCCATGTCGCCGCGTGCCGCCCGCCCGTCGAGCCCGCGGCCGTAGGCGTAGCCGCCCCACACCGCGTACACCTCGGCGAGGTCCGCGTCGCTGCGCCAGTTGCGGGCGTCGATCAGCGGCAGCAGGCCCGCCCCGTAGGCGCCCGGCTTGGAGCCGAAGATGCGGGACGTCGCGCGCCGCCGGTCGCCGTGGGCGGCGGTGTCCTCCTCCACGTGCGCCCGCACGTAGTTGGACTCGGCGGGCTCGTCCAGCTCGGCCACCGCGCGCACCGCGTCGTCGATCAGCCCGACCACGTGCGGGAAGGCGTCCCGGAAGAAGCCGGAGATGCGGACCGTGACGTCGATGCGCGGCCGGCCCAGCTCCTCGAGCGGCACGATCTCGAAGCCGGTGACCCGTCTCGAGGCGTCGTCCCACACCGGGCGGCAGCCGAGGAGCGCCAGGATCTCGGCGATGTCGTCGCCCTGGGTGCGCATCGCGGAGGTGCCCCACACCGTGAGGCCGACGGACCTCGGGTACGCACCGGTGTCCCGCAGATAGCGCTGGACCAGCGAGTCGGCGAGCGACTGCCCGACCTCCCAGCTCAGCCGGGAGGGGATGGCCTTGGGGTCGACGGAGTAGAAGTTGCGGCCGGTCGGAAGGACGTTCACCAGACCGCGGGTGGGGGAGCCGGAGGGTCCCGCCGGGACGTAGCCGCCGTCCAGCGCCCGCAGGATGTGGCCGATCTCGTCCGTGGTGCGCGCCAGCCTCGGTACGACCTCCGTGCACGCGAACTCCAGCACGGCCACCGCGTCCGGCAGTTCCGTGCCCAGCACCTCGCGCACCAGGCCCGGCGCCCGCTCGGCCGCCCAGCCGCGCTCCTCCATGCCCCCGGCGATCCTGCGACACAGCTGCTCCAGCAGGTCGATCGCGTCGGCGGCCGTGCGGGACGGGCCCTCGACCAGATCCGTCAGCTCCGCCGGCACCTTCAGCGGGGCGCCCGGCTCGGCCAGCAGCTCCTTCTCCACGAGCCCGAAGTGCTCGGCGAGCGCGGCCCGCAGGCCGGGCAGAGCGCCGGCCCGCCCGCCCCACACCTGGGAGGCGCGCAGCACGGCGAGGACCAGGTTGACGCGCGGCTCACCGACCGGGCCGCCGCCCAGGACGTGCAGGCCGTCCCTGATCTGCACGTCCTTGATCTCGCAGAGGTAGCCGTCGATGTGCATGACGAACTCGTCGAACGCGTCGTCGTCCGGCTGTTCGTCCACCCGCAGGTCGTGGTGGAGCTCGGCGGCCTTGACCAGGGTCCAGATCTGCGCCCGCACCGCCGGTGCCTTCGCCGGGTCCAGGTCGCAGACCAGCGCGTACTCGTCGAGCAGCTGCTCCAGCTTGGCCAGGTCGCCGTAGGTGTCGGCGCGGGCCATCGGCGGGACCAGGTGGTCCACCACGGTGGCGTGCCCGCGGCGCTTGGCCTGGGTGCCCTCGCCGGGGTCGTTGACGATGAACGGGTAGACCAGCGGCAGGTCGCCGAGCACCGCGTCCGGGGCGCAGCCCGCGCCGAGGCCGAGGCCCTTGCCGGGCAGCCACTCCATGGTGCCGTGCTTGCCCATGTGCACGACGGCGTCGGCGCCGAAGGTGTGCTCCAGCCAGCGGTAGGCGGCCAGATAGTGGTGGGAGGGCGGCATGTCGGGGTCGTGGTAGATCGCGACGGGGTTCTCCCCGAAGCCGCGCGGCGGCTGGATCATCACCACCACGTTCCCGAACTGCAGGGACGCCAGCACGATGTCGTCGCCGTCGACATAGAGCGAGCCCGGCGGTTCGCCCCATGCCTCGGTCATCGCCTCCCGCAGTTCCGGGTCGAGCTTGTCGAACCAGGCCCGGTAGTCGGCCAGCGGCACCCGTGCGGGCGCGGCGGCCAGCTGCTCCTCGGTGAGCCACTCCACGTCGTGCCCGCCGGCCTCGATCAGCCGGTGGATCAGCTCGTCGCCGCCGGACGGGTAGTCGGTGAGCGAGTAGCCGGCCTCGCGGAGCGCGTCCAGGACGCGTACGGCCGAGGCGGGGGTGTCCAGGCCGACCGCGTTGCCGACCCGGGAGTGCTTGGTCGGGTAGGCGGTGAAGACCAGCGCCAGCTTCTTCTCGGCGTTCGGCTTGTGCCGGAGCGCCGCGTGGCGCACGGCGATCCCGGCGACCCGCGCGGCCCGCTCCGGGTCGGCGACGTACACCGGTACCCCGTCCGGGCCCTGCTCCTTGAAGGAGAACGGCACGGTGATCAGCCGCCCGTCGAACTCCGGGATGGCGACCTGCATCGCGGCGTCCATGGGGGACAGGGCGGCGTCCGACTCCTCCCAGGCGGCCCGCGGGGCGGTCAGGCACAGCCCTTGCAGCACGGGGACGTTCAGGTCGGCGAGGGCGCCGATGTCCCAGGTCTCCTCGTCGCCGCCGGCCGACGCCCGTGAGGCGTGGGTGCCGCCGGCGGCGAGCACGGTGGTGACCAGCGCGTCGGCCTTGGACAGCAGCGTGTACAGCTCCGGGTCCGCGCCGCGCAGCGAACCGCAGTACACGGGGAGGGCGTTGGCGCCGCGGGCCTCGATCGCGTCGCAGAGGGTGTCGACGAAGGCGGTGTTGCCGCTGAGCTCGTGCGCCCGGTAGAAGAGCACGCCGACGGTGGGGCGGCCGTCGAGCAGGGGGCGCTCGCCGTGCACGCCGAAGGCGGGCATCGGCCGCGGCCCGTCGAAGCCCTCGCCGGTCAGCAGCACGGTGTCCGACAGGAAGCGGGCCAGCTGGGTGAGGTTCTCCGGCCCGCCCTCGACCAGATAGCGCAGCGCCTCGGCCACCACACCGGCGGGCACCGTCGACTCGGTCATCAGCTCGGCGTCGGGCACCGCCTCCCCGCCGAGCAGCACGGCCGGGACGCCGGAGGCCCGCACCGCGGCCAGCCCGTCCTCCCAGGCCCGCTTGCCGCCGAGCAGCCGCACCACGGCGATGTCCGCCCCGTCCAGCAGCGCGGGCAGCTCCTCGGTCACGTCCACGCGGGTCGGGTTGCCGATCCGGTACGCGGCGTCGCTGGCCCGCGCCGCCAGCAGATCGGTGTCGGCGGTCGACAACAACAACACAGTGCTCATGCGGGCGCTCCCGGTGGGATGAAGGGCAGTCCTTGCGGCGCGCCGGACTCGATGAGCCGCCACAGCGCGTCCGTGTCCGCGTGCTGTTCGATCAGGTCGCCGAGCCGGTCCAGCTGCTGTTCGCGCAGTCCGGCGAAGGAGGTGTCGGGGGCGGGGGTGAAGCGGCGGCCCGCGGCGGCGGCCACCTCGCGCAGGAACGCCCGCCGGAAGCCGTCCGACTCCAGTGAGCCGTGCCAGTGGGTGCCCCAGGTCTGCCCGACCCGGCAGCCGTCGAGGCTGTGTCCACGGTCGTCGGAGAGGAACGTCTCCCCGCCGAGCACCTCGGCGACGCCGTGGTGGATCTCGTAGCCCTCGACGTGCTCGCCGAGGGCCCTGCCGGACGGCCGGGTGAGGGTCTTCTCGCGGGCGAACCGCACCCGGACCGGCAGGATCCCGAGCCCGGGCACCCGGCCTCGGCGGCTCTCCACCTCGTCCTCGATGTGCTCGCCGAGGACCTGGAAGCCGCCGCAGATGCCCAGCACGGGACGCCCCTCGGCCGCGCGGCGGACGAGCGCCTCCGCCAGGCCCCGTTCGCGCAGCCACTCGAGGGCCCGCACGGTGCCGCGGGTTCCGGGGACCACCACCAGGTCGGCGTCCGCCAGCTCCTCGGGCCGGTCCACGAACCGCACCACGACGCCCGGTTCGGCGGCGAGCGCGTCCACGTCGGTGAAGTTGGACATCAGCGGCACGGCGCACACCGCGACCCGCAGCACGTCCTCGCCGACCGGCGCGGCGACCTGGGACTCGCGCACCGCGCCGCGCAGCGAGACCCGCAGACCGTCCTCCTCGTCGATGCCGAGCCCGTGCCGGAACGGCAGTACCCCGTAGGTGCGCCGCCCGGTGAGGCCGTGCAGCATCTCCAGGCCGGGCTCGAGCAGCGACACGTCGCCGCGGAACTTGTTCACCAGGAAGCCGGCGACCAGCTCCTGGTCCTCGCGGGAGAGCAGGGCGACGGTGCCGAAGAAGGAGGCGAAGACACCGCCGCGGTCGATGTCGCCGACGACCAGCACGGGGAGCCGCGCGCCCCGTGCGATCCCCATGTTCACGATGTCGGTCCGGCGCAGATTGATCTCCGCCGGGCTGCCCGCCCCCTCGCAGATCACCGCGTCATACGTGCCCCGCAGCTGCGCAAGGCAGTCCAGGACCGTGCCCAGCAGCCGCTGCCGGCGTCCGCCGTGGTAGCCGCGGGCGCTCAGTTCGCCGACCGGCTTGCCGAGCAGCACCACCTGGCTGCTGCGCTCCCCGCCGGGCTTGAGCAGCACCGGGTTCATCAGCGCGGTGGGCTCGAGGCGGCAGGCCTGCGCCTGCATGGCCTGCGCCCGGCCGATCTCGGCGCCCTCCCGGGTCACGAACGAGTTCAGCGACATGTTCTGCGCCTTGAACGGCGCCACCTTGACGCCCTGACGGACCAGCCAGCGGCAGATCCCGGCGGTCACCACGCTCTTGCCGGCGTCCGAGGTGGTCCCGGCGACCAGCAGACCCCCACCGTTCATGCGCCCCGCCCCTTCAGAAGCCCGCGCGCCACGGCGCCGGCGCCGAGTGCGAGCCAGCCGACCCTCCGGGAGAGCCGCACCGCCCGTTCGATGTCGGGCACGGTCACCGCGCGCCCCTGCCCGTTGAGCACCGGCCGGTGCTCGACCCGCCCGCCGTAGGACAGCGTGCCGCCGAGCCGCACCCCCAGCGCGCCCGCGAACGAGGCCTCCACGGGGCCCGCGTTGGGGCTCGGATGCTT
>Ga0207873_1003557_pt1 | contig 11246 bp, 14 predicted proteins | sample BGWIniCompost_FD_187373 | JGI IMG/M metagenome (GOLD analysis project Ga0207873, IMG submission 187373) | Cellulose adapted compost microbial communities from Newby Island Compost Facility, Milpitas, CA, USA - BGW Initial Compost (SPAdes)... ... | reverse complement strand
CACGCCCCCGCCGACCACAGCCTCCTCTCCCCCTACCCCTGCTCGCTGTGCGACTGCGGAGGGTGGAAGTGATCGCCGGTACCGAGAGTGGGGATCAAGGGCCTTCGGGGTTCACTGTCTGCGACGAATGCGAGGACGGATGGGTCTACCCGGCTCCGCACGGTGTCGATGCAACGGACTGTCCCGCCTTCTACGACATCTGCCGCTGCGAGGAGACGCCCTGCCCGTCTTGTCGGGGTTCTGGTTCGACCCAGGAGAGCCCCTGAGGGGCCCCGAGGGCAGTATACGTCGGAAGCTTGACGTTCCGGAAGGGAGACGAGGGATCATGAAGGACCCGGCAGACAGAGACCGCCGGCAGCGCTTTCGGGGCTACTCCGCCCCGGTGGTGGCCGGCGGTAAGCGGCCCGTGACGGCCTACCTGGAGGAGGGCGAGTACGTCCAGCTGGTCGGCGCCGCCGAGGCGCTGGACCGCTCCGTGGCCTCGCTGGTCCGCGAGGCGGTCGGGGCCTTCGTGTCCCGCAAGAGCATCCAGGCGGTCCTGTGAGCGCCCCCCGTGGCCGGGCGACGGCCAAGAAGGGCGCGTCCACGGTTGAGACTGCCGCCGAGGCGGCCGGCCGGTTGGCCGGCGGGGCGGCCGCGGCCGTGATGTCCTTCCTGGACGCCTACAGCGCGGCCGTCAAGGCGCGGCCCGCCCGGACCCCCGTGGAGAGAGTCCTCAAGGCGGACCGCGTGGAGACCATCGGGTCGGTCAAGGCCGGGCTCCAGGCGGTCCTCCTCGGGGGTCCCCCCGCGGAGGAGGACGCCGGCGGGCCCTCGGCCGAGGCCCTCGCCGACGTGGAGACCAGGGGATGAGGATCAGCGTCGCCCACGAGGCCGGGCCCGACCCGGCCGAGGTGGAGGCCGCCGTCGACGTCCTGGACCGGATGAGCCGGCGCTTCGACCGCATGTCCGACTCCGTCCCCAGCGCGCCCCGGCGCCGCGCCGCCCAGGCCGCCTCCGGCCACCTGGCGAGGGCGGCCGAGGAGCTGCGGGCCGCGGCCAGGGACCTGTCCCGGCTGTGAGGGGCTCCGTGCGGAGGGGGGCCAGCCCCGAGGTCTGGTTCGCCCGGATGTCCATCCAGAACGCCGCCCGGGCCATGAGGTCCGTCGCCGACCGGTGGCCGGGGATCGCCTTCGCGCCGCGGCTCAGGGAGATGGCGCGGGAGCTGGACCGGTACGCCGACGACGTGGAGCGCGAGCTGTCGGTCCGGGGGGCCCACCCCTGGGGCGACTCTTCCCTCTAGGCCCCCCGATGTTCACGACCCTGATCGAGAGGGGTGCCGGCCCCTCAGACCGCGGGGCCTTCCTATTTGGGGGCGCCCCATGTTTGGCCCCCCCTCATGAAGGGGTGCCCCCCTCCCGGGGATGCCGCCCCCGGCCCCCGGTCGCCCGGGCATCGGCCCCGCTCCCGCCTGGTCGCGAGGGGGGCCTCAATTGACGCGCCGCGTCTGCCTGGGGTGCGGGGCCCTGTTCGAGCCTAGGGGGAGGAGGGTCAGTCGTTGCCCGGCCTGTGAGCCGTCGGCCGGCAACCCGCCGCACTACGGGCCGGCCTACCGTCTGAGGCGGGCCGCAATGCTGGACGCCCATATCCGGGAGCACGGGTACCGCTGCCCGGGGAGGGGGCCCGAGCCCGCCTGGCACGAGGCCGACCCGGAGACCAACCCGCTTACCGCCGACCATGTTCGTCCGGCGTCCCGGGGAGGTGCGGACGGGGAGCTCCGTCCCCTCTGCCGAAGCTGCAACTCGTCCAAGGGGTCGGGCTAGGGCCGGGACCGTCCGCGGGGCGGTCGGGGCGGGAGCTGCAGCCAGGCCCCTGTCCTCGCTCTCGTCCTCGCTCCCGTCCTCGCTCTCGTCCTCGCTCTCGCCCTCGCTCGCTGCGGGCCGGGCCGGGGCCCCCCGCGTCAGAATCCTCGGAGGGGGGCAGAAGACATAAAGCGGCCGGCTTTTCGCTCTCTGGCTGCGGCTTTTCCAGGGTTTTCTGGTAACTTTGATAGAAGTTAACAGGAACAGCCTATGCGGTACCTGCGCGTTATCGTTCCATTTATGAGAGTTTGCGCCTGCTGCGGCGTCGAGTTCGAGTCCAAGGCCCCCCGCCAATTCTGTGGCACATCATACTCATGCGCAGATTATGCATTATGCAAAGGGCGGTGCGCCAGGCCTGGGGACGAGAGGCGGGCCACCTGCGAGTGCTGCGGGGCACCCATCGAAGCCGGCAGCCGCGGCCCGGTCCGGCGGTTCTGCCGGACGGGCGGTTACCGGTGCCCGTCCACCTCGTGTACCGGCCTCTGCGGTGGTTCTATTAGGGGGACCAAGTCGCCCTGCAGGGAGCCGGGGTGCGAGGTGGTCACCTGGCGGGAATGGTGCCAAGCGCACGAGCTCAGGGAGTGCACCGACTGCGGCGAGTGGTTCCAGCCCGGGAGGAGCGCTTGCGGCGCCCCCCGAAAGAGAGCCACCCGGTGCGAGGACTGCCGGAAGCGGCCGGCGGGGGAGTGGCAGCTCGTGGACGGCTACTACAGGAGGAGCCGGAACGGCCGCGTGGAACTGCAGCACCGGGTGGTGATGGAGGAGCTGCTCGGGAGGGAGCTCCTCCCCGGGGAGAGCGTCCACCATAAGAACGGGCGCCAGGACGACAACCGCCCCGAGAACCTAGAGCTCTGGGTCAGGCCCCAGCCCACGGGGCAGCGGGTCGAGGACCTGGTAGAGTGGGTCGTGGAACGTTACCGGCCTATAGTTGAGGAGGCTCTCCGTGGGTGAGAGGGGACCCCTTCCCCGCGAGGGCGCCCAGCGCCGGGGGGGCGTCGGCAGCGACAGCGGCCTGGTCAAGATTGATTCAAGCTCCGAGGTCGTCGAGGTGCCGGAGCCCCCCGAGGGGCTGAAGCCCCAGTCGGTCGCCATATGGGAGGGGTTCTTCCGCTCGGGCGTGGCCAGGGTCGTGGACATCGGGTCCGACATGGGGGTCCTCCGCCGGTGGATACAGGCGGTGGACGAGTACGAGACACACCTCGCCGTGCTCAAGGAGGAGGGCCCGACGGTCATAGGCTCCGCCGGGACCCCCGTCCTCTCCCCGACCGCCCGCTACGTCGCCCAGCTGGAGGGCCAGATCGGCCGGCTGGAGAAGGAGCTCGGGCTCACCCCGATGGCCCGCGCCCGGCTCGGGCTCGCGATCGCCGAGGCGGAGCTGACGGCCGAGCAGATCAACGCGATGGCCGCGTCCCGCGGGGCGGTGTCCGGGGGTGGGGACGGGGACGACGACCTGATAGACGTGGAGGGGTGGGAGGACGCGTGACCGACGTCAGACTTGGGGGGTCAGAGACGGGCGCCCCCCGGGCAGAGGGGCACTCATCCGACAAGGCCTCTGAGAGGGGGCGCCCGTGCTGCTGACCAACGCCCGCCCGCCCGACAAGGACAGGCCCCGGAAGTCCAAGGGCAAGCAGGTCATCAAGTGGATCGAGACGCACTGCGTCGGGTCCGTCGGCAAGTGGGCCAAGCAGCCCGCCCGCCTCCTCCCGTGGCAGAAGCTCTTCATCATGCACCTGTTCGAGGAGACCGAGGAGGGGCGCCGCCGGTACCGCTGGGCGCTGCTCGGCCTCCCCAAGAAGAACGGCAAGACCGAGCTCGCCGCCTGGCTGGCTTTGTACTTCCTTATTGGTGATGGGGAGCCCTCCCCGTGGATCGCCGTCGCGGCGTCCGCCGACCACCAGGCCGACCTCGTGTTCGGGGCCGCCCGCCGCTGCGCCGAGTGGTCCCCCACCCTGAGGCACATCACCGAGTGCTACGACAAGGAGATAACCGTCCCGTCCATCCCCGGCGCCAAGCTCGTCAGGGTGGCCGCCTCGTCGGGCACCAACGACGGGCCCTCCTGGCACGTCGTCATATGCGACGAGTTCCACGAGTGGAAGGGCAAGAAGGGGCAGGACACCCACACCGTCCTGACCAACGGCGTGGGCGCCCGCGAGCAGCCCCTCATCCTCCAGATAACCACCGCCGGCTTCGACGTTGACGGGACCATCTGCGGCCAGCACTACCTCCTCGGCAGGGACCTGGTGGCCGACCCCGACATCGACCCCGCGTACCTGTTCTGGTGGTACGAGGCGGACCTCAGGCCCCGCGAGGACGGCACCGTCCCGGACTACCGGGACCCGGCCGTCTGGATGGACGCCAACCCGTCATGGGGCCTGACGCTGCCCGACCCCGAGGCCTACCTCCGGGACCAGGTGACCAAGAAGACGGAGGCCGAGTTCAAGAGGTACTTCCTCAACGTGTGGGTGGAGGCGGAGGACCTGTGGCTGCCGGCCGGGGCGTGGGAGGCGTGCAGGGTCCTGGAGGCGGGGTCCAGCGGGCTGGCCACCGACGAGGAGGGCAACCTGGCGCTGGACCCCTCGCTGCCCGTGTTCGTCGGCTCGGACGGCGCCCTCAAGCGCGACAGCTTCGCCACCGTCGCGGTGCAGTGGCAGAAGGACTCCGAGGGCCGCGAGCGCCTGGTTACCAAGGCGTGGATATGGGAGAACCCCTTCCCCGTCGGGCACCACGCCCGGTCGTCGTGGAAGCTCAACCTCGGGGAGCCGGTCGGCCACTGGAGGGAGCTGAGGGACCAGTTCCCCGAGCCGGCCCTGGAGGGGGAGCCTGGCCCGGCCTTCGGGTACGACCCCCGCTTCCTGGAGTACGCGGCCCAGACGGCGGCGGAGGAGGGGCTCAACATGGTGGAGTTCCCCCAGACGGACGCCCGGATGTGCCCCGCCTCCGAGCTGCTGTACACCGTCATCATGGAGCGGGTGCTCGCCCACGACGGCGACCCCCAGTTCCAGAAGCAGGTCATGTCGTCGGTGCAGAAGATGAAGGAGAACGGCTGGCGGATAACCCGGCCCACCGGCACCCGCCGGCACAACGACGCCGGCATCGCCCTCGCCATGGCGACCGCCCTCGCCCACGCCGCCCAGGAGGAGGACGAGGTCCCCGAGATCTACTAGGCCGCGGCCTACGGGGTGACTAGTCAGTTAGGGCCATACCGGATATAGCTACTTACTTCTCCGCCGTTACGACCGATAATAAGGGTATTGACAATCCAGCTACTGCCCGGAGCGCGGGCGGGACGCGCCGCACGGTCCATAGCGGCGAGGTTGAAGACCGGGGTAACTTCGCCTGAAGCCCCGGCGCCGGCAGCCCCGACGGGGGCGCGGCGCGTCCCGTCGGCGGTCCGGGAAGGTTCCCCGGAAAGGGGGTTTACAGCCCCCCACCGTCACGGTATATTATGTGTCAAGCGAGTGGCCGCACCGGCCAAGAAGGAGGACCACGATGTCTAACCCCACCATGATCGATCGCATCCGGCAAGCCAGTGACAAGCTGGCTAGCACCGACGACAGCGTTCTCATCTATGCCGGCTTCAAGATGATCGAAGCCATCAAGGCGTACGTGGAAGCTGAAAACAAGGTCGAGCTGTCCACGGTCGGTCACAAGTACGGCGCGTCCAGCCTGAACCGGTTGGTCAAGGCCGAGGCCGAGGTCCGGTTGTGGTACCAAGTCGTCGCCAACTCCTCGCCCTCCCAAGATGACATCCAGGTTACCAAGGAAGGTCTGGAGCAGACGGTGACCGAGGTCGGCGCTGACGTGCTGAACACCGGTGGTCGTTCCACCGATGCCTTCGCCAACGCCATCCAGGAAGTTGAGCGCGAGGTCAAGGCCGAGTTCATTCGCAGCTTCGGTCGGGACATGACCGTCGGGCAGGTGTCACGCTGGTAATGCCTCTCCCTCCCGACCCACGGAGCCCCAGGGTCGCCCTGGGGCTCCTCCTTTAATGCGCGCAAGGTGTTTGCCAGCCGGGCCGGCACGCGGCCCGCAGGGGAGGCCGTGCGCGCTCCTCGTTCCGGGGCCCTGAGAGGGGCCGGGTAGCGGCAGGCCGTGCGGCGGCCGGCCGGGGTAGGCCCCCGGCTTCAACGTCCGCGCCAACCCGCCGCCGGCAGTCGACGGCCGGCGAGGGGCGGTGGCCACCGTCCCGCGCGGGAGGGTTCGAATCCCCCCGGCCCCTCTGAGAGCCCCGGAAAATTTTCCGGATTAGGGGGTTTACAAAGCCGTCGTCACGGTGTATAGTGTAACCATGAACGAGCGTAACACACTCCGCAAGGACATCCTCAGGAACGAGGACGGCACGCCCGCCCTCAACGAGGACGGCAGCACCGTGGCCATCGCCTACCGCCTTTGCGCGGAGGACGGTTGCGACCGCAAGCTGATCGTCTGGACCGAGGGCTCCCGCCGCCACGACGGGACCCCAATCCCCGAGCCGACCGACGTCATCCCCGACCACCCGGTGCTGTGCGCGCCCCATGGGATGGCACGGCACATCAGCCGCTCCCGCGGCTGATCGACCAAGAGGGAGGCCCCAGGATCGCCCTGGGGCCTTTCCTATTGCCCTTGCAAGGTGTACCAAGGCCAGCCGGCACGCGAGGCCCAGGGGAGGCCGTGCGGGCCCCAGACGGGCACAATGCACCCCAGAGCGCCGGCCCGGACCGGCCCCGAAGCGCCCGCCCGCAAACGGCGGCACTCCTTCCCCGCCGTGGCGGGTCTAGTAGGGGGGTCGGGGACCGGCGCCAGAGTTCTCCGAGGGAAGGAGGCCCCCATGGACGCCAAGGAGACCGTGGCCGTCTCGTTCATACACCCGCCCGGGCCCAGGTCCGTGTCGGGCCGTTTCGCCGCTAGTCTCGCGGCGACCATGTCCCAGGTGCGCCAGATCGGCGGCATGCTGGTCAAGGCGTCCGGCCCCAGGATCGCGGCCGCCCGTAACGCCGTGGTCCGCGAGTTCCTCACCACTCGGCACGACTGGCTCCTGATGGTGGACTCCGACATGTACTGGCGGCCCGAGGCGGTCGCCCGCCTGCTGGCCGGCGCCCACAGCCACAAGCGGCCCGTCGTCGGCGGCCTGTGCTTCGCCCACCAGCAGGGCATCCTCTACCCCACCATCTACCGCTACGCCGAGGACGGCCGGTCGCTGCTGACCACCGTCGACTTCCCCCGGGACACGATCGTGCGGGTGGACGCCACCGGCGCCGCCTTCCTCCTGGTCCACCGCCGCCCCCTCGAGAGGCTGGCCCAGCTGCGGCCCGGCCCCCAGCCCTGGTTCGCCGAGGAGCTCACCGAGGACGGGAGGGAGAGGGGGGAGGACCTGGTCTTCTGCGACCGCCTGCGAAGGGCCGGGTACGAGATACACGTCGACACCGGCGTGGCGGTCGGGCACGAGAAGGACTGGTCGGTCGACCTCGCCGCCTTCGAGGCCCAGCAGGCCGTCCCCCCCGCCCTGGTGACCGGGGGCCCCGGCCTCGACGAGGAGTGGGTCGCCCGCGCCCTCAACGGGCTGGGCATAGCGACCGGCCTGCGCGAGGTGTACCGCCCCGGCGAGGAGCCCAGGAGGTCCCCCTTCCTGGCCGAGGTCAACTGGCCCGCCTCCGTGGTGGCCGCGTCCCACCCCGGCCGGGTGGCGGCCGTCCTGTGCGACCCGCCCGACGGCCCGCCCGGCGACCCGGTGTGGGCCGAGCTGGCCGACGCGATGGGCATTGGGGAGGACCAGGTCGAGGAGGGGCACGCGTCGCTGCAGGCCGCGGCCGTCGCCGCCGCCGACGACACGGTGACCTGGGACGAGCTGACCGACCCCGGCGGGGAGGGCCTGATGCGGCTGGCCGCCGCCTGCGGGTACCCCCGGGACCTGGGCAGCTGCCGCGCCGTGGTCGCCGCCCTCGCGGGGGAGGGGGCGTGAGCCGCCGCCCTTACCGCTACCGTAGACTACTGCGCCTCCTCGCCGAGGGGGCCGTGGACGCCGCCGCCCTCGTCTACCGGGCGGCCCGGTGGGCCGTCCCCCGCCTCCTGGAGTTCGGGGGCTACGCCGCCGTCACCTACGGGTGCTGGATGGCGGCCGAGTGGGTCGGCTGGGTGGTCGGGGGCGTCCTCGCAGTACAGTCAGGAGTCAGGAGAGGATGAGCCTCATACGCCGGCTCGCGGAGCCGCACAACCCGTTGGAGAATCCCGAGAGGCGGGTCACGGGCGGCGAGCTGGTGTCGCTCCTCGAGAAGTACGGGGTTACCGTCGGGGGCAAGACGTCGTCCGGCAAGCGGGTCACGCCCGCCCGTGCCGTCAACGTCATCGCCGTCTACCGGGCCGCCTCCATCATCGGCGGCCTCCTGGGGTCCCTCCCCTTCAAGGCATTCGACGCCGACAAGGAGGACCGCACCTCCGAGTCGGTGGTCCTCACCTCCCCTCGCCCCGACCAGACGCCCTTCGAGTGGCGCGAGACCATCGGGGCCCACCTAGCCCTGTGGGGCAACTACTACGGGTTCAAGGCCAGGTCCACGAGGACCGGCGCCGTGCAGGAGGTCTGGACGTACCAGCCCGACGACGTCACCATAGAGGTCACCCGGCCCTCGGCCGAGAACCCCTCCGGCAAGTGGTTCCACATCCGGGGCGAGGACACCCCGAGGACCTCGCGGGACGTGTTCCACATCCCCCTGTTCAGCCTCGACGGGTGGCGGGGGCTGTCCCCGATAGGGGTGGCCCGCGAGGCCGTGGCGTCGGCCTTGTCGGCCGAGGAGTTCGCCAACACGCTGTGGAAGTCCGGCGGCCTGGTCCAGGGCATCCTCCACACGGAGAGCAAGCTCCAGGACGGGCACGCCGAGACCCTCAAAAAGCGGTGGATGGACAAGATCAGCGGCGTCAGGAACGCCTACGACGTCGCGGTCCTCGACGCCGGCATCAAGTTCCAGCAGCTGTCCCTCCCGCCCGTCGACCTCCAGTTCCTGGAGGCGAGGGGGTTCCAGATTACCGAGATAGCCCGCCTCTACGGGCTGCCGCCCCACCTCCTCTCCCAGCAGGAGCGGCAGACCTCGTGGGGCACCGGCATTGAGCAGCACAACATCGGGTTCGTGGTCTACACCCTGGAGCCGACGTGGTTCCGCCGCATCGAGCAGCGCATCACGGCGGAGCTGCTGCCCGAGGGCATCCGGGGGGAGTTCGTGGTGCAGGGCCTGATGCGGGGCGACAGCATCGCCCGCAGCCAGTTCTACCGCGCCCTGGCCCAGATCAAGGCCATGACCCCGAACGAGATCAGGGAGCGCGAGAACCTCCCGCCGGCCGAGTGGGGGGACGAGCCCCTGGAGCTGCCCGGCGCGCCGTCGGACGGCGGCGACGGCCCCGAGCCCGGGTCCGAGGGGGCGGGCCGGTCCTACGAGGACGGGTACGACGACGGGTACCGGGACGGCTTGTCGGACGGCGACAGCGGGCGCCGGCGCGACGACGAGGAGACCGAGTGACCGTGGAAAGGGGCCCCCTCCGCGGCGGGCCGCGAGTATAGTGGAGGCCGTCATGACACAGACCGCAGCGAGAGAGACCCTGGACGAGATTCGCCGGATGGCCGCCGTGAGGCACGGCGCTGGCGGCGACCGCGAGCTCCGCACCGTTACCGGCGTGCCCGCGGAGGTGCGCGAGAACGGGGACGGCAACACCCTCGTGGGTCATGCGGCGGTGTTCGACAAGGAGACGGTAATCGGCCGGTTCTTCCGCGAGAAGATCAAGCCCGGGGCCTTCGCCAAGACGATCAAGGAGGCGGACGTCCGCCACCTGTTCAACCACAACCCCGACATCGTCCTGGCCCGCTCCGCGCCGGCCAAGGGCATCTCCACCCTCCGCCTCTCGGAGGACGACATCGGCCTGGCCTTCGAGGCCGACCTCAACATGGACGACCCCGACGCGCAGCGGGTCAAGGCCAAAGTGGCGCGCGGCGACGTGGACCAGTCCAGCTTCGCCTTCCGGGTCATCAAGGAGTCCTGGGAGGAGGGGGACGTGGACGAGGCCACCGGCACCCGCCGGCTGCCCCTCAGGATCATCGAGGAGGCCCAGCTGTTCGACACCTCGACCGTGACCTACCCCGCGTACGAGGAGGCCGACACCGGCCTGAGGGCCGTCGGCCTGGGCATCCTCTCCAACGTGCTCGGCCTGTCCGAGGGGGCGCGGTCCATCATCCTCCGCGCCGTCGAGGGGCAGGGCGAGCTCCCCGACGAGCTACAGTCCGCCGTCGCGCAGTTCCGGCAGGCCCTGGACGCCGCCGCGGGCAAGCGCGACGAGGAGCCCGAGACCGAGCCGGCCGCAGAGGCCGGAGGCAACGGGACCGATGAGCCGGCCGCCGAGGAGGCACCGGCGACGGGCGAGGAGCCCGGGGGCGAAGACCCCGAACCGGCCGCCGAGGAGGCACCGGAGGACGACCAGACCGACGAGGCCGCCCCCGAAGCCGACGACGACGGCACGGACGACGACGAGGCGGAGCGCGCCAAGCGCCTCGCCATCCTCGAGTTCCGCCGCCGGCAGATGCAGATGGGCGCGACCTCCGACTCCTAAGGGAGAAAATGCACGAACAGCTGAAGAAGCTGGTCGAGGAGAAGAACAACGTCTGGCGGCAGATGCAGGAGCTGTCCGAGCGCGGGTTCGAGACCGCCGAGGACCGCGAGCAGTTCGACCGGATGAACGCCCGGCTCGACGAGATCGAGAAGGACGAGGCGCGCCTCGCCGCCGCGATCGAACGCGAGAAGGGGTTCGTCGACCGCTCCGGCGTGCCGGGGGCCGAGACCCCCGAGAGCCCGGACGGCATGACCCGGTCCGACGATGAGCGCTACGCCGAGGTGTTCAACACCTGGCTGCGCTACGGCATCGGCGAGCTGGACAAGGAGGACCGCGAGCTCCTCCAGGCCCGGCACGTCAGTCACGGCACCCGGTTCGAGACCCGCGGCCTGAGCAGCTCGGAGAAGCGCGCCCTCGGCACGCTCTCCGGCCAGGCGGGCGGGTTCACCGTCCCGGAGGGCTTCTGGAACCAGATCGTGGAGGCCCGCAAGGTCTTCGGCGGTCTGCGCCAGGCCGCCACGTTCAAGCTCACGACCGGCGAGGGGAACGACATCCCCATCCCCACCGACGACGATACCGGCTCGGAGGGCGAGTACATCGGAGAGAATACCCAGATCGGCGAGCAGGACATCTCGTTCGACCAGAAGGTCCTCAAGGCCTTCACGGTCACGAGCAAGATCGTCCGCGTCCCGGTCCAGCTCCTCCAGGACTCCGCCTTCGACATCGAGGCGTTCGTCGCCAGGAAGCTCGGCGAGCGCATCGGCCGCGCCGAGGCGAAGAAGTTCGTGAACGGCACCGGGCTCGACCAGCCCGAGGGCCTCGTCACGGCCGCGCCCGTGG
>Ga0207873_1003556_pt1 | contig 11248 bp, 11 predicted proteins | sample BGWIniCompost_FD_187373 | JGI IMG/M metagenome (GOLD analysis project Ga0207873, IMG submission 187373) | Cellulose adapted compost microbial communities from Newby Island Compost Facility, Milpitas, CA, USA - BGW Initial Compost (SPAdes)... ... | reverse complement strand
GAGCCGCCGCTCGAATCGACGCACGTCGCGGTGGTCCTCACGGGCGCCCGCGCGCCGCGGCACTGGTCGGGCGAGGCGCCGGTTTTCGACGTGTGGGACCTGAAGGCGCTCCTCGTGGATCTTGCGGGCCTGGTCGGCGCGGGGAGTTACATCGTCGAGCCGGCGGCAGACGACTCCGGCGCCGCTCTGTATGCACCCGGGATGATGTTCCGGGTGCTCGACGGGGCCGGGGCCCAGGTGGGTGCCGCCGGTAAGGTCGCGGACGAGGCGATCGACGCGCCGGCGTGGGCGGAGGCGGTCTGGGCTCTCGAGCTGACGCTTCCCGGTACGCCCGCGCCCCCGGAGCGGCCGGTCTATCGTCCGGCGCCGGCGTTCCCGGCCGTGGAGCGGGACGCCGCCCTCCTGGTGCCGGACTCGCTCCCCGCGGCCCGGGTCGAGGCGCTGATCCGCGAGACGGGCGGCGCGCTGCTCGAGACGGTATTCCCCTTCGACCTCTACCGTGGGAAGGGCGTGGCGGAGGGGACGCGAAGCATCGCCTACAGGATGCGTTTCCGGGCGCCGGACCGTACGTTGACGGACCGTGAGGTGGACGCGGCGTTCGATCGGATCCTGCGTCGCCTCGAGGAGGAACTCGGTGTCCAACGTCGAAGCTGAGAGGCGCATCGAGAGGCCCCCCGAGTGGGACCGCCTCGAGCTGAGCGTTCGGCGTTTGCTCGACGACTACGACCGCTGGCGTCGCCGGGCGCGGGCGGCGGAGCAGCGGGTCGAAGCGCTCGAAGCGACGCTCCGCGAGGTGACGTCCGGCGCCCTCGACCCCGCGGAGATGTCGCGTCGCCTCGAAGCGCTCGAAGCGGAGAATCAGGAGCTGAAGGAGAGACTGGCCCAGGCGCGTCTGCGCGTGAGTCGCCTGCTCGAACGGCTCCGCTTCCTCGAGGAGGAGCGATGAGCGGTGGGGCGAAGACGATCGTCACCGTCGAGATCGCGGGCGAGGAGTACACGATCCGGTCCGAGGCGTCGCCGGACTACACGCTGCAATGCGCGCGTTACCTGGACGAGACGATCTCTCAGATCGAGCGACAGAGCGGGCTCGTCGAGGTCCAGAAAGCGGTGATCCTTGCCGCCCTTTCATTGACGGACCAGCTCTTCCAAGCCCGTGCCGAGGCCGATGCATTGCGCCGGGACCTGGCGGCGCTGGCCCGCGACCTGGCCGAGGGGATCGAGTCCCGTCTTGGCGCGTCCGACCTTGCATCCGAGACCTAGGCTTGCCTAACTTCCAGGCGGTATCGGAGCAGTATCGCTTGCGGCATCGGCACTTACGCGCTCCATCGCGTGGGAGGTAGCCTGCCTCGGGCGTGAGAACGCCCTTTCTGGAGAGACCATGAACACGATGTACACGCTGGGTGCGGCCGCCCTCGTGTTCGCCGCCATCGGCTTCGTTCTCGGCTGGTCGGTGGAGAGGCTGCGTCTGAAGCGGGCCCAGGCCACGGCCGAGGAGGAGGCGCGTCGGATCGTCGCCGCCGCGGAGGCGGACGCCGACCGGATTCGCATGGCGGCCGAGCTGGCGGGGCGTGAGGCCGCCTATCAGGCGAAGGAGGCCTGGGAGCGAGAGGAGGCGCGGCGCCGCGAAGAGATCCAGGAGCTGGAGCGGCGGCTGGACGAGCGGCGCGATTCGCTCGACCGGAAGTTCGACCTCCTGGAGCAGAAGGAAGCGCAGCTCGAGGAGCGGGACCGCGAGCTGGATGCACGCCTGAGTGCGGTCGAACAGAAGGCGGCGGAGTTCGAGAGACTCACTCAGGAGGCGCGGTCGCGACTCGAGTCGCTGGCCGGCATGACTGCCGAAGAGGCGAAGCGGCAGCTCATGCAGGAGATCGAGGACAGGGCGCGTGCCGAAGCCGCGAACCTGGCGCGGGAGATCAAGGAGGCGGCCAAGCGCGATGCGGAGCGGGAGGCGAAGAACATCATCGCGCTGGCGATCCAGCGCATGGCCGCCGAGCAGACGGCCGAGATGACGGTCTCGGTGGTCAGCCTGCCGTCGGACGAGATGAAGGGCCGCATCATCGGCCGCGAAGGCCGCAACATCCGGGCGTTCGAGCAGGCGACCGGGATCGACGTCATCATCGACGACACGCCGGAGGCGGTCATCCTCTCCGGGTTCGACCCGATTCGTCGGGAGACCGCGCGGTTGAGCCTGGAGAAGCTCGTGGCCGACGGGCGGATCCACCCGGGGCGGATCGAGGAGGTCGTCGAGAAGAGCCGCAAGGAGGTCGAGGAGTCGATCATCCAGGCGGCGGAGGAGGTGCTCTACGAGCTGGGCATCCACGGCGTACACCCCGAGATCGTGAAGGTGCTCGGCCGGCTCAAGTTCCGCACGTCGTACGGCCAGAACCAGCTCCAGCACGCGAAGGAGGTCGCGATCCTGGCCGGGTTGATGGCGGCGGAGATGGGGCTGGACGTCCAGCTCGCGAAGCGGATGGGTCTGCTCCACGACATCGGCAAAGGGCTCACGCACGAGCACGAGGGGACGCACGTCGAGCTGGGGTGGAACCTCTGCAAGAAGTACAACGAGCCCGACCCGGTGCTGAACGCGATCAAGGCGCATCACGACGAGGAGCCGCATCGCTATCCCGAGACGTTCCTGGTCACGGCCGCGGATGCGATCAGCGGATCTCGCCCCGGCGCGCGGCGTGAGATGCTCGAGACGTACGTCAAGCGGCTGGAGAAGATCGAAGAGATCGCCCAGAGCTTCGAGGGCGTCGAGCGCTGCTTCGCGATCCAGGCGGGCCGGGAGATCCGGGTCATGGTCGACCCGGAGCGGGTCGACGACGAGCGGATGGTGGACATGAGCGAGCAGATCGCTCGACGTCTCGAGGAGGAGCTGCAGTACCCGGGTCAGATCAAGGTGGTCGTGATCCGGGAGACGAGGGCCGTGGATTTCGCACGCTGACGGGGTAGACATGGCGAAGATCATAGATGGCAATGCGATCGCCGAGGCGATCCGGGCGGAAGTGATGGAGGAGACGGAGGCGTTCCGGAAGACGCAGGGTCATCCGCCCGGCCTGGCGACGGTGCTGGTGGGGAACGATCCGGCCAGCGAGGTCTACGTCCGGATGAAGAACCGGGACGCGGAACGGGTGGGGTTCTACTCCCGTCAGATCACGCTCCCGGCGGACACCCCCGAGGAGGAGCTCCTCGGGGTGGTCGAGGGGCTCAACGCGGACCCGACGATCCACGGGATCCTGGTGCAGCTCCCGCTCCCCAAGGGGCTCAACGAGGATCGGGTCATCCGCGCGATCGATCCACGCAAGGACGTGGACGGTTTCCATCCCATGAACGTGGGCCGTCTCGCCATCGGCGACCCGGACGTGCTCGCGCCGTGCACGCCGGCCGGGGTGGTGGAAATGCTCCTCCGCAGCGGATACGACCCCGCCGGGAAGCGGGTCGTGGTGGTGGGTCGTTCGAACATCGTGGGCAAGCCGCTGGCGCTCCTCCTGCTGCGGCGCGGTCGGGGTGGGGACGCCACGGTGACGGTGGCGCACAGCCGCACGCCGGATCTGGGCGCGGTCACCCGTGAGGCGGACATTCTCGTGGCCGCCGTCGGGGTGCCGGAGCTGATCCGGGCGGACATGGTCAAGCCGGGCGCGGTCGTGATCGACGTGGGCGTCAACCGCGTGGAGGCGCCGGATACGGAGCGCGGCTACAAGCTGGTCGGCGACGTGGCGTACGAGGAGGTCGCGGAGCGGGTGGAAGCGATCTCGCCGGTGCCTGGCGGCGTCGGCCCGATGACGCGGACGATGCTCATGAAGAACACGCTCGAGGCGGCGCGCCGGCTCGCCGAAGCGGTGGTCGTCGGGTGAGGGAGCCGGACCTCTTCTTCGACCCGGGCGCTTTCGCCCCGCCTCCGGCCGGTGCCCGGGCCGCGCGTGGCGGTGTGACGATCGCGGCGCCGGGGCCTGGTCAAGCGTACACCGTATCCGCCATCAACGCGCTCGTCCGGGAAATCCTGGAGGGCGCGTTTCCGCCGTTGTGGGTGGCGGGCGAGGTGAGCGGGTGGAAGCGGCATACATCCGGGCACTGCTACTTCACCCTCCGAGACGCGACGGCCCAGCTCCGGTGCGTCATGTTCCGCTCCGATGCCCAGCGACTCCCAACGGACCCGGACGAGGGGATGGAGGTCCGGGCCTTCGGGACGCTCACGCTGTACGAGCAACGGGGCGACTACCAGCTCGTGGTGCGCGAGCTCGAGGCGGAGGGCGCGGGCGGGCTGTGGCGCCTCGCCTTCGAGAAGCTGCGCGCGAAGCTCGAGGCCGAAGGTCTGCTCGCGCCCGAGCGGAAGCGGCCCCTCCCTCGTTTCCCCATGACGGTCGCCGTGGTCACGTCCCCCGTGGGCGCCGCACTCCAGGATATTCTGCACGTGATCGGGCGGCGCGCGCCGTGGACGCGGGTGCTGGTGTCTCCCGCCAAAGTCCAGGGCGACGGGGCGGCGGAAGACGTCGCCCGCGCGATCGAGCGGGTCGCACGGCACGGGGGCGCGGACGTGGTCATCGTGGCGCGAGGCGGCGGGTCGGTCGAGGACCTCTGGGCGTTCAACGAGGAGCCGGTGGCGCGGGCGATCGCGGCCTGTCCGATCCCCGTGATCACCGGCGTCGGCCACGAGATCGACGTGACGATCGCGGACCTGGTGGCGGACGTTCGGGCGCCGACGCCGTCGGCCGCGGCGGAGACCGCGGTGCCGGACGGCGCCGTGCTTGCGCGTTACCTCGGGGACCTGGGCGATCGGATGCCGGCGGCGCTCCGGCAGATCGTGGCGGAGCGCCGGGGCGAGGTCATGCTCCAGCGGACGGGGCTCGAGCGCGCGACGCGGGAGTTCGTGAGGCGCAAGGGCGAGCGTCTTCTCCAGGCGGCGGGCAAGCTCGACGCCCTTTCGCCGCTCTCCTCGCTGCGGCGGGGGTACGCGGTGCCGCTCGCGCCGGACGGCCGGGTCTTGCGACGGGCGGCGGATTTTGGCATCGGCGACCGCTTCCGGCTCCGCGTCGTGGATGGAAGTGTCGCATGCCGGGTCGAAGGCGTGGACTCGGATCTGGAGGTGGCGGGGCGCAATGAGTGATGGCGGCAAGCAGATCGGATTAGAAGCGCGGCTCTCTCGCCTGGAGACGATCGTCTCCGCGCTGGAGAGGGAGGACCTGGAGCTGGACGAGGCGCTCGCCCTCTTCGAGGAAGGGATCGGCCACCTTCGGGAGGCGCAGGCGTTGATCCGGACGGCGGAGCTGCGCATCGAGCAGCTCCTCGATGAGGGCATCGACGCGATGGGCGGAATGGAGGACGCCGTGAACGGAGACGAGGTGTGAGGACCGGGGTGGAGACCGCGTTTCCGTTGGTGGATTATCTGGAAAGGGAACGGGTTCGCATCGAGGAGGCGCGCGGTCGGCTGTTGGACGCGCTAGCAGGGGATGCGCCGGCGGCGGTGCGGGACCCGATCGCCTATGCGCTCGAGGCCGGTGGCAAGCGACTGCGGCCGATCCTGTGCGTGGCTGCGTACGCGGCGGTCCGTCGCGGCCCGGGCGACGTTCCCGACGCCGTGTACGAGCTGGCCTGCGCGCTCGAGCTGATCCACACGTACTCGCTCGTTCACGACGATCTCCCCTGTATGGACGACGACGATCTTCGCCGCGGCCGGCCGACGACGCATCGCGTGTTCGGCGTGGAGGCGGCCGTCGTCGCGGGCGCGGCGTTCATCCCCCTGGCCGGGCGCGTGGTCGTGCACGCAGGCGAGCGGCTGGGACTGGGGCCTGACGGGCGCATGCGATTGGTGCGCGAGCTGTGCGCGGCGGCCGGCGGCGGGGGGATGGTGGGCGGTCAGCTCCTGGACATAGAGGCCGAAGGGCGCACGGTCGATTTGCAGGAGCTGGAGGCGATTCACGCCCGGAAGACGGGTGCGCTCCTGGCGGCCGCGCCGCGGATGGGCGGAATCGCGGCGGGAGCGCCGGAGGAGGTCGTGGAAGGACTCGGCCTATACGGCCGTAGACTCGGCCTGGCGTTCCAGATCGCCGACGACGTCCTGGACGTGGTCGGAAACCCGGAGGCGCTCGGGAAGACGACGGGTCGCGACCAGGTCCTCGCCAAGGCGACGTATCCGTCGCTCCTGGGCCTGGACGGCGCGCGCAGGCGGGCGCGGGAGGAGGCGGATGCGGCGATCGCCGCCCTGCGCGCCGTCGGGATCGAATCCGCCGCGCTGGAGGCGCTGGCCCATTACGCAGTAGAGAGGGACCGGTGAGCCGGATCGATGCCCTGATCGCCCTGAACCCGCCCCTGGTCCTGGCGGTGCTGGCGCTGGTGACCGTGCAGATCATGAAGTTCGCGATCACCCTGATCGCGCACAGGCGAGTCGACTTCCAGCGACTCACGGGCACGGGCGGGATGCCGTCCAGCCACGCCGCCTCCGTCGCGGCCCTCGCCACGACCGTGGGCTTGCAGGAAGGGTGGAATTCGCCGATCTTCGGCGTTGCGGCATTCTTCTCGATGATCGTAATGTACGACGCTGCGGGGATCCGACGAGCCGCAGGGCGGCAGGCGCGGGTCCTCAACCGCATGATCGACGACCTCAAGGCGCACCACGTGATCGGGGGCGAGCGGCTGATCGAGCTGCTCGGGCACACACCGCTCGAGGTGTTGGCCGGGACGGCGTACGGCATCGCCCTGGCACTGGTGCTTCACGGCTGAAGGAGGACAGGTGTCGCTACTCGAGCGGATCCACTCGCCCGCGGACCTGCGCGCGCTCTCGCGCTCCGAGCTTCCCCAACTCGCTCAGGAAGTACGGGAGCGGATGATCGACGTGATCAGCCGCGTCGGCGGCCATTTCGCACCGGGGCTCGGCGTCGTCGAGTTGACGCTGGCGCTGCACTACGTCTTCGACACGCCGCGCGACAAGCTCATCTGGGACGTCGGTCACCAGGCCTACCCGCACAAGATCATCACCGGCCGCAACGATCGCTTCCCGACGATCAAGCAGAAGGGCGGGCTCTCGGGCTTCCTGAAGCGGGACGAGTCGGAGTACGACGTCTTCGGCGCCGGCCACGCGGCCACGTCGATCTCCGCCGCGCTCGGAATCGCGACCGCCCGTGACCTGAAGGGCGAGGACTACGAGGTCGTCGCCGTGATCGGGGACGGCGCCATGACCTGCGGCCTCGCCTTCGAGGCGATGAACAACGCGGGCCCGACCGACCGGGACCTGATCGTGATCCTGAACGACAACGAGATGTCGATCTCGCGGAACGTCGGGGCGGTCCACCGCTACCTGACGCGGATCACGACGAACCCGCTCTACAACCGCGTGCGCAACGAGCTGAAGGGGCTGCTCCACCGTGCGCCCGCGGTGGAAGAGATGGTGATCAAGGTCGAGGAGAGCCTGAAGAACCTGCTGGTCCCGGGAACGCTCTTCGAGGAGCTCGGCTTCCGCTACTTCGGCCCGATCGACGGCCACGACCTGGACGCGCTCATCTCGACGCTGACGAGCGTGAAGTCGATGACGGGGCCGCGGCTGGTGCACGTGGTCACCAAGAAGGGGAAGGGCTTCCCGCTCGCCGAGCAGAACCCGGTGCTGTGGCACGGCGCGTCGCCGTTCGACAAGATCAGCGGGAAGATGACGGAGAAGGCCGAAACGCCGTCGTACACGAAGGTGTTCGGCCAGGGCCTGGTGGAGCTGGGCGCCCGCCGCCCGGAGGTGGCGGTGATCACGGCGGCCATGCCGAGCGGGACCGGGACTGTCGCCTTCGGCGAGAAGTTCCCCGAGCGGTTCTTCGACGTGGGGATCGCGGAAGGGCACGCGGTGACGTTCGCGGCCGGGCTCGCCACGGAGGGGATCCGCCCCGTCGTCGCGATCTACTCCACGTTCCTCCAGCGTGCTTACGACTCGATCATCCACGACGTGGCGCTGCAGCACCTGCCCGTGGTGTTCGCCATGGACCGCGCCGGGCTGGTCGGGAACGACGGCCCGACGCACATGGGGCTCTACGACATCGCCTACCTGCTCGCGGTGCCGGAGATGATCGTGACGGCGCCGAAGGACGGCGCGGAGATGCTCGCCCTCCTCCGCCTGGGGGTGGAGCAGGACAAGGGGCCGTTCTCGCTGCGGTATCCGCGGGACAACGTGCCGGCGGCCGTTCCGTCCCTGGACGAGATCCCGCCGGTCGAGTTCGGGACCTGGGAGGTCCTCAGGCGCGGGAGCGGTCTCGCGATCCTGGCCGTGGGGACGATGGTGAATCCCGCGCTGGACGCGGCGCGGATCCTGGCCACGCGGGGGATCGACGCGACCGTCGTCAACTGCCGCTTCCTCAAGCCCGTCGACCAGGCGACGCTGGAGTGGGTCGTCGGGCGGCATGGGGCCATCCTCACCGTCGAGGAAGGGACGATCGTGAACGGCTTCGGCGCATACATCGCCCGGCTGATCGAGGAGATGTCGGGGGACGAGCCCGCGCCGCGCGTGGATGTCATGGGGGTACCCGACCGCTTCATCGAGCACGCCTCACGTAAGGAGCAGCTCGAGGAGGTGGGATTGACCGCGGAGGGGATCGCCGCGCGGGGGCTGGCGCTGGCGGAGCGCGCCGAGCTCTCGGCGGTGCGCGAGACGGCGTGATGGCCGAAGGCGGCCGGCGCATCCGGCGGATCGGCGTCGTCGGACACGCGGAGTACGAAGGTCTTCCGGCGGCGCTCGGGACGCTCCTCGATGTGGCCTCGGCCCACGGCCTCGAAGTCTTCGCGGAGGAACGGATCCGCTCGCTGGCCGCGGGCGCCGGCGACTTCCGGCCGGACGCCGTGGACCTCCTCGTCACCCTGGGCGGCGACGGCACGCTGCTACGCGGCGCGCGCCTCGTCGCCCCCTACCACACGCCCGTCCTGGGCGTCAACCTCGGCTACCTCGGCTTCCTGACGTCGGTCGCGCCGGACGAACTGCCGACGGCCCTCGAAAGTGTGCTGGCCGGCGATTTCTGGCTCGACCGCCGCTTCACGCTCGAGGCACGGGTCGTTCACGATGGGGAGGATGTCGGCCCCCCCTACATCGCGCTGAACGACGCGGTCCTCCACAAGGGCGGCTTCGCCCGCGTCGTCCGCCTCGCCGTGTACGTGGGAGCGAGCCGGGAGCCCATTGGCTCGTACAGCGCCGACGGGATCATCGTCTCCACGCCGACGGGGTCGACTGCCTACTCGCTCTCCGCAGGCGGCCCCATCGTCGAGCCTTCGGTCGACTGCATCCTGGCCACGCCGATCTGCCCCCATACGCTGGCCGTCCGCCCGCTCGTCGTTCCCGCATCGACGGAGATCGCCGTCGAGGTGCTCACCCCGAGCGAGGAGATCATCCTTACGATCGACGGGCAGGAGGGCGCCACGCTGCGGGAGGGCGATCGGATCGTCGTGCGCAGGGGCACGGCCGAGGTGCCGCTGGTACGCCTGCCGGGGCAGAGCTTCTTTTCGACCCTGCGCCGCAAGCTGCATTGGGGCATCGGCCGCGCCGGCGGCTCCTGAGCGCCCTGCGGGCTATTGAACCGCCCGATCCGGCGCGGGTATACTCAAGGCCATGCTGATCGAGCTGCGCATCCAGAACTATGCAGTGATCGACCGGCTCGCGGTCCGGCTCGAGCCCGGGCTGAACGTGCTCACCGGCGAGACCGGGGCAGGGAAATCGATCATCGTGGGTGCGCTCTCGCTCCTCATGGGCGAGAGGGCGTCGGCGGAGTACGTCCGCACGGGCGCGGACAGGGCGATCGTCGAGGGCGTCTTCGACGTGGCCGGCCGCGCCGACGTGCTCGCCGTGCTGGAGTCGCAGGGGCTCGAAGCGGAGGATGGCCTGCTGATCCTGCGGCGGGAGGTCGCGGCCGAAGGTCGCAATCGGGCATGGGTCAACGGCTCGGCCGTGACGGCGAGCCTGCTGGGCGAGCTTGGCGGGCGCCTGATCGACCTCCACGGCCAGCACGAGCACCAGACCCTGCTACGGGCGGATGAGCAGCGTGCGATCCTGGACGCCTACGCCGGGGCCACCGAGCTGGCGAGCGAGCTCCGCGATGCGCACGCCCGGCTGGTGAAGGCGCGGCAGGCGCTGGAGGATCTCGACCGCCGTCGCCGCGAGATCGAGCAGCGGGCGGACTTCCTCCGGTTCCAGGCCGAGGAGATCGAGAGGGCAAACCTCAAGCCGGGCGAAGAGGAGCAGCTTGAGGAGGAAGGGAACCGGCTCGAGCACGCCGAGGACCTTGCCCGGCTGTCGGGGCGGTTGCACGAGGCGCTCTACGCCGCCGAGGACTCGGTCACGTCCACGCTGGGCGAGCTCCGGCGCGTACTCGAGCAACTCGTCCGCATCGATCCGTCGCAGCAGGAGGCGGTCGAGCTGCTGGAGGCCGCTTATTACAACGCCGAAGAACTCGGGCGCCGCATGGGCGAGTACGCGGCGCAGATCGAGCACGACCCGGTTCGCCTGGACGAGATCCGTCGCAGGCAGGATCTCATCTTCCGCCTCAAGACCAAGTATGGCCCGACGCTGGCCGATGTGATCGAGACCGGGCGTCGCGCCCGGGAGGAACTGGAACTGATCGACAGCGGCGGGCTGGAGCGCAGGGAGCTGGAGAAGGCGGAAGCCGCCGCTCGGAAGGAGGTCGAGTCTCTCGCGTCGCGTCTGTCGGCGGCTCGCCGGGAGGCTGCGGCGCGTCTGGCGGCCGAAGTGGATGCGATCCTGCCCGACCTCGGGCTCCCCGACGGGCGCTTCGAGGTAGCGCTGAATCGGCTCCCCGAGATCTCGGCCGAGGGCGCCGAGAGCGTGGAATTCCGGGTTTCGTTGAACGTCGGGTTCGAGCCGCGTCCGCTGGCGCGGGTGGCGTCCGGGGGCGAGCTGTCGAGGATCATGCTCGCGCTCAAGACGATCCTCGCGCGCCTCGACCGCGTCCCGTCGCTCGTCTTCGACGAGATCGACACCGGGATCGGCGGCCGGATCGGCCACAAGATCGGGGAGAAGCTGCGTCAGGTGGCGGAGCACCACCAGGTCTTCGTCATCACGCACCTCGCCCAGATCGCCTGCCGGGCCGATCACCACCTGCGGGTGGAGAAGACCGAGCGGGATGGAATGACCGCGACATCCGTGACGGTGCTCGAAGGCGAAGAGCGGGTTCGGGAGCTGGCCAGGATGCTGGGCGGCGACCCGGAGAGCGAGAAGAGCCTCGACCACGCGAGGGAGCTGCTGGGATTGACGGCGAGAGTGGAGTGAGCGAGG
>Ga0207873_1003554_pt1 | contig 11261 bp, 9 predicted proteins | sample BGWIniCompost_FD_187373 | JGI IMG/M metagenome (GOLD analysis project Ga0207873, IMG submission 187373) | Cellulose adapted compost microbial communities from Newby Island Compost Facility, Milpitas, CA, USA - BGW Initial Compost (SPAdes)... ... | reverse complement strand
CCGCCGATGGAGCGATCTACGACCTGCAAGGGAACGTGATTTATCGCCACAGAGGCTCCCAAGACCCCAATCCCTACCAGGTTGAGCACGACGAGCTTTTCGACGCCATCAGAAAAGGAGAAGCCAGATTTAACGACGGCGAAATTGGCGCAAAGAGCACCATGGCGGCGGTGTTAGGCCGTATGGCCACATATTCTGGTCAAAAGATCAGTTGGGACGATGCGCTGGCCAATGGCTTAAGCATTATGCCCGAAAGAATCGCCTGGGATGCCCTTCCCCCAACAGTTCCGGATGAAAATGGGTATTATCCCATTCCCACGCCCGGCGTCACAAAAGTGATGTAACGCATATTTATAAAAACAAGATATCCGCGATACCGCGCCCTCTCTCCCCTGCGGGATTGAGGGCGTGGGAAACGCCGGATTCATAGTCCGGCAACTCCGGACGCAAGCCGAAGCTCTTGGACAATGACCGAAAATTCCCTGACGCAGGCCGAAGGCTTCCAGACAAAGACGGAAACTTATTGGACAAAGTCCGAAATTTTTAAATTGCTTTAAAAATTCTTCATTCAATAATTCATCTTACTGTGCTATTTTAGTTTAACCAAAAATCCGGGTTTTAGTCCGAACTTTTTATTTACACAGTTTGATGGACGCTTCCGGACTCTTTCCTCCGTAAGACGTCCCACATTCTTCGAAAGTCATTCCACACACTCCGAAAAGCAATCCCACAAAGTCCGAAAGACATTCCTCATTCTTCGAAAGCAATTCCACATAGTCCGAAGGACATTCCATATACTTCGACAACCATCCCACATTGTCCGAAAGTCGCACCGGCTTCTCCGATAGTCATCCTGACTTCTTCGATAACAATCCCGGCTCTTACGATAATCGTCCCGGCATTTCCGGAAGTCATCCGCCATGCGTAGAGACAAGGCATGCCTTGTCTCTACAACCCTTAACCTCGCCTCCCCAACCCTTCAACCAACGCCCGGGCCTTGTCTTTGCCAATAAGCGCCTGGAGGTCTTCAAGGGGGGCTTCCCTGATGTTTTTGATCGAACGGTAATGCGCCAGGAGTTTATCTACGGTCTTGCCGCCGATCCCCTTGATTTTGTCGAGCTCGCTGGTAAACGAAGCCTTGCTCCGTTTCTGGCGATGGAATGTAATGGCGAAGCGGTGCGCCTCGTCCCTGATCCGCTGCAGAAGTTTAAGCGACTCCGATTTTTTGCTGATGTGCAACGGGTAGGAATCCTCGGGGAAATATATCTCTTCAAGCTTTTTAGCGATGCCGATTATGGGGATTTGCCCATATAGCCCCAATTCCTTCAGCGCCTCGACGGCCGAACTTAACTGGCCCTTGCCGCCATCGATCACGATCAGGTTGGGCAGGGGCTGTCCTTCTTCTTTCAGGCGAAAATACCGGCGGCCGACGATCTCCTTCATCGACGCAAAGTCGTCGGGGCCTTCAACCGTTTTGATGGCAAACCTGCGATAGTCGCTTTTGGAAGGTTTCGCATTTTTAAAACACACCATCGAGGCGACAGGATTGGTTCCTTGCAGGTTGGAATTGTCGAAGCACTCGATATGAAAAGGCGTCTCTTTCAGGCGAAGGTCTTTCTGCAGCGTTTTAAGAATACGCTGTTCCCTCGGCTCCTTTTCAAGCTCCTGCTTCTCCCGTTCCTTCTTATAGAAAAGGGCGTTCTTGATAGACAGCTCCACCAGTTTTCTTTTATCGCCGATCTTGGGAATGGAAATTTCCACATTTTCAACCTCCAGTTCAACGGGAATGTGCGTGAGGATTTCCTTTGAATCGCTGTGATACCGCTCGCGCAATTCCACGATCACCAACGCCAGGATATCCGCGTCGGTCTCGTCCAGCTTCTTCCTGATTTCCACGGTTTTGGCCGTGACGATCGCGCCGTTCTTGATTTTAAGATAATTGACGAACGCCGATTTTTCGTCCGAGACAATGGAAAACACGTCCACGTCGGTTATTTTCTGGTTTACCACCACCGACCTGGCCTGGAAATTCTCCAGGGTTTCGAGTTTTTCCTTGTACTGTTGGGCGAGTTCGAAACGCATTCCCGCCGCGGCGGCGGTCATTTCCTGCTTGAAATAGTTTTTTACTATCTGGATGTTCCCTTTCAGGATGTGGATGGCGTATTCGACGTCCTTGTTATATTCTTCTTCGTTTTGCAGGCCTTCGCAGGGGCCTTTGCATTTTCCGATGTGGTATTCAAGGCAGACCTTGAATTTCCCGCGTCTGATGTTTTCTTCGCTCAGGTTGTAGTTGCAAGTCCGGATGTAATACAGGTTTCTGAAAAGCTCGAGCACATTGTTCATGGCCCTGACGCTGGCATAAGGGCCAAAGTAAACGCCTTTCTCCGGGTCCACTTGCCGGGTTGAAAATATCCGGGGAAACCTTTCGCGCGTGACGCAGATGTAGGGAAAGCTCTTGTCGTCGCGAAGGTTGATGTTGTACTTGGGCTGAAAGGTTTTGATCAGGTTGTTTTCGAGCAGCAGCGCGTCGAATTCCGAATTGACGATCGTGAATTCAATCCGGCGCACTTCCGACGCCATTTTGCGGGTTTTGCGGTCGCTATGCAACTTATTCATAAAATAGCTGCTTACGCGCTTCTTCAGGCTTTTCGCCTTGCCCACATAGATCAGCTGTCCTTCCTCATCGTAAAACCTGTACACGCCCGGCTTTTCCGGCAAAGCGCCGGCCTGGTCAGGCGTGTAAACTGGAACGTTCATATTCCCTTCTCCTGTCAGAAAATATCCTCCACTTTTATGCCGTCGTAAACGGGCATTTCCATCAACAATGAATCTTCTTCGGCCACTGGCGGCATGTTGTACTTGTATTTGTCGCAATCCAGCTCGACGCTCAGTCCGCGTTCCGGCCGTCTGAACTGTCCTTTTGTCAGGCCCAAAGATTCATCCGCATATACTTTCAACATAAAGTCGTTCCAGATGGGCATAGCCGTTCTTGCCCCCTGCCCTTCGTACCAGTTGCGGAACCGGATGCTGCGCTCGTCGCCGCCCACCCATACGCCGGCGGCCAGGTCTTTGGTCACTCCGATAAACCAGCCGTCGGCGGCGTTTTGCGACGTGCCCGTCTTTGCGCCGATTTCATTGTCCGTCCTGAGCTCGCGGTCCAGTCCAAGGGCCGTTCCGCCCTGTTCCTGGGTCGCCCCCATCAACATATGAAGCATTAAAAACGCCGTTTCTTCGCTTAAGGCTTCATGCGTTTTTGGCGGGAACGTCCAGACATTGCCGTTTTTATCTTCAATCCTGGTGATGTAACGGGGTTCGATATAAACGCCCAGGTTTACATATGTGGCGTACGCTCCCACCATTTCATACACCGACACCTCGCCGCCGCCGCCAAGACACAGGGAGGGCACGGGTTGTAGCGGGCTTTTTATTCCCAGCTTCCGGGCGTACTCCACCACCGTTTCCGGCCCGATCCTCTTCATCACAAAAGCGGTGGCCGAATTCACGGAGCGCGCCATGGCCTGCCTCAACGTCATCGTTTCACCGGAATATTTATTGTCGGAGTTGGCGGGCGTCCAGGTCGGCGGATCCTGGCCGGGCATGCTGAAGGTGACCGGCGCGTCCACAACCGGATAACAAGGCGAGAAATAATTGTCGATTGCAGCCGTGTACACCACAGGCTTGAAAGTGGAGCCTGGCTGACGGCGTCCCTGCTTCACGTGATCGTACTTGAAATATTTATGATTGATGCCGCCTACCCACGCTTTTATATCGCCGGTCGAAGGCTCCATCGCCATAAATCCCGCTTGCAGGAACTTTTTGAAATATTTGATGGAATCCATGGCGCTCATCACCGTGTCGATTTCGCCGTCCCATGAAAAGACGCGCATCTTTCGCGGTTTGTTCATCATGATATCCACAGAATCGGAGCCTGGGCCGTATTCCTTTACAAGGCTTTGGTAATATGGACTTCTAACGGCCAGCCTTTCCACAAAGTCCTTGATTTCTTTTCCCTCGTCGTCGATCCATGGGTTCCGTCCCGCCCAGCTTTCGTCGAATCTTTTCTGAAGGGCTTTCATGCGGGTTCCCATGGCTTCTTCGGCGTACCGTTGCATCCGGCTGTCGATGGTGGTGTATATTTTTAAACCGCTGGCATAAAGGTCGATATTCCTTTCGCGGCACCATTCAAGGAGGGTGTTCCTGATTACCGACCGGAAGTAGGTGGCGGGACCTTCGTTATGGCTGTCTACGCTGTATTGCAGTTCGATGGGCGTTTTAGATAGCGTATCAAATTGCGCGTCGCTGATAAACCCGTATTTTTTCATCTGGCCGAGCACCACATTCCTTCTTACAATGGCGTTGTCGTAGTTGTACCTTGGACTGTACCGGCTTGGCGCCTGCAAAAGCCCCACAAGCATAGCCGCTTCTTGGATATTAAGTTGATCGGGCGTTTTGTTGAAAAATGTGTTTGCGGCGGACTTGATGCCAAACGAATTGCTGCCAAAGTCAACCGTGTTCAGGTACATGGCGATGATTTCCTTCTTGGTATAGTCCCGCTCCAGTTTGACGGCCACGATCCATTCCTTGAATTTGTCCACATATTTGCCCAAGCCAATCCGGTGCAATTTGCCTTTGTAGCTCTCGCTGCGATTGAAGAAGATATTCTCGGCGAGCTGTTGGGTGATCGTGCTGCCTCCGCCTCTGAAATTGAAGGTTAATGTCCCGACCATCGCGCGCATGATGCCTTTTAGGTCTATGCCGGAATGTTTGGAAAACCTGATATCCTCCGTCGCGATCAGGGCGTTGACAAGGTTTGGCGAAAGCTCTTCAAAATCAATCGGGCTGCGATTTTCGCGGAAATATTTTCCAAGCAGTTTCCCGTCGGCTGAATAAAGCTCGGAAGCGAGGGCGTTTTCGTCTTCCGGATTCTCGAGCATTTCATAACTGGGGAATTCGCCATACAGACCAAGAAAATTGATATTGACTGAGTAGATCAGCAGGATAATGCCCGTCAAAAATACGGCAAACGCGATCCACATCGTCTTCACCAATGCGGCATAGAAATTTTCTTTACGCTTCGATTTCAATTTAGAGGTAGTTTTTGTGAAAAAACGAGACATAATACTCAAGACTTTTCGTCGAATACAGCTTTTCGAAATTGTCTTTTGTGATTACAAATGTATTAATATTATAGTTCTTCAATTCGCCTAGAATGGAGTCGTTTTCATTAAACTCCTCGTAAAACTCCAGGGCCTCGGTTTTGGACGGAAATTCATTGACGATCACGACGCTTCTGGCGTTATCCAATGTCAGGTTGCCCGTCCGCAGTTCCCGCTCATGCTTTCGCACAAACTGGTCAACCCTTGAGATCAGCCTTTCGGCGATCTGATCCTTTTGCATATAGACAACGACAAAATAATGAGGTTCGTCTTCGCCGACGCGAAAATGTGCGCCTTCGCGTCTCATGACTTCCTCCTTAAACGTATCGATCGATTGAAGCAATGATCTGGCGTAGTCGAGGAGGTCGCTATCCGGGTATTTTTCAATAAATTGCGTTAAGGCGTATTGATAATTGTAAACGCCTTCCGTTTTGCCAATGATCAGGACTTCGAGCAACTTCAGGTTGTCTGTAAAGGTATTATCCGGATACTCGCGCAAGCCTTTCTGGATAATGCGCGTCGCCTGTTCCAGGCTGTCGGCCAGGTAATATGCATAGGCTTCGGCATAGAACCGCTGCAATTTCTCGCTCGCCGCCGCGCTTTCTTCCCTGTAATTCGGATTGATAAGCAGCTTGGCGTAAATGGAATTTGGATGTTCCCTGATCAGTTCTTCCTTGTATTCTGCGGCCAGGTCGCCAATCGAATCCTTATAGATCAGATGCAACTGGTAAAGGGCTTCCGGCTTGTACGCGGAAGTTGGGAAACGTTTGATCAGCGTTTCGAAAGTCGCCGCCGCGTCCTTTTTCTCGTTAAGTTTCAGGTTGTAAATGTTGCCGAGATTGAAATACGCGGTTTCAATCATGTCGAGCGACTGCTGTCTGGCTTCGGGCGTTCGCGGCACCGCGGCAAACAAATCCTCCGGATTATATGCAGAAGCTACGGGAGCCGATGACGGGGCGGCTATGGGTTCGGCGTCTCCTCCGTTGGTTCTTGCCGCTTCATAGCCTCCGCTTTCCGGTTCCTTGTTCGACCTGCGCCAGTTGTCTTCAAGACGCCGGCGTCCCCAGTTTTTGATAAACTCGTTCCTGCCTATACTGACAGCGGCGGGATTATAGAAATACCATTTTGATCCGGGCGAATCGGCGCCGGAGCCGATCAGGCCGCTTTGCCCGCTCATGGAGTGAAAACCGGGATTGGATAGCGCCCTGCTTTCGTCTTTCTGTTTTTGTCTTTCTTCCTCCCGGGCCTTTTCCTCAATATAGTCGTTGATGAAAGCCATCAGTTGCACGGAATCCATTTCGCCAAGCGCAAGCAGGCTGTCCTGCCGGTTGATTACGTTGATCTGTTCCACAAATTCAGAAAGAATCTCCTGCCTTCCCTTGATTTGCAGGAAAAGGTCGTCGTTCACCGGAAGCGTGTTGACGGCCGAATCATAATAGCTTTTTGCTAGCTGGTATTCCTTTAAAAGGTCGAAATAAAGCTCTCCCAGGCGCAGATAAGAATAGCCTTTCTGACGCGGGTTGTCGACACTCGACCGGATAGAAGCCCGCAGATATTCCGCGGCTTCGTCGAGGTTGCCCTGCTTCAGTTCGAACCCCGCCATTTCATAGTAGATCTTGTCGCGAAATTCCAGATTCTTTCGATCCTTTAGCAGTCCCTTGAAATATTTCCTCACCCTTTTCACATCGCTGCCGTCGGATAGTTCGGTGACCTGCGCGATGTTCAGTTTTGCGTAAAAAGACAATTCATAGTCGGGCGCGCTCCTCAGGCATTCATTATAATACTTGTAGGCTTCGGCGTCAAATCCAGTTTCCTGGTACAACTGGCCGAGGATGAAATACATTTTGGCTCTTCCTTCGCGCCTGGAGACCATAGGGGCCGCAACCACGAGGTTTTTGACCATATTGGCGTGGTCTTCCCTTTCCTGAAACAGGTAAGCGCGCATCAAATAGAGATTTTTCAGGTTTTCGCGGTTGAGTTTCTCCTTTTTCAGGTAGTCGGAGACGTAAATGGCGTTGTTAAATTCCTTGAGCTCGATGAAAGTTCGCATCAGGTTGATCAGCGCCGCATGCCGCGCTCTGTCGTCCTTGCTGTTGACGTTCACATATTTAAACAGGTCGATTGCGTCTTTGTGCTCGCCCTGGTAGAAGCGGGTTTTCCCGATCAAAATGTAGCAATCGTCCACCCAGTCGCTATTGGGATGCCGCTGAATGGCTATGGAAGCCTTCTTATAGCATTCTTCCAGTTCATTCTGCTTTGAGCTGACAACTGTTGAATCAATTGTTGGGAACACTTTCAAAATTTTATTAAAATTGCGTTCCTGATTCTTCTTTATTGCCTGCTCCACATCCTTCATGTGTTCATTGGCAATGAAATACGCGTTATAGCGGGCGGTAAGATTGTGATAGGTTTTGCTGAACAGGTTGTTTCTTTCGACCGAACAGCCCGAAAGGATCAGTGAAAAAAGAAGGAGAAAAATTATTAACTTGTATTTATTATCGCTAATATTCAACTCAATTTAATGTTTTGGTTATAACGTAAAAACCCCGCGGGTAATACAATAATATCAAATCATTTAGTTTATTATATTATTCTTGAAAATAAAAAAATGAGAAAAAGACGCAGGGTAAGGAAGACGCTATCAAGCTGGTTAACGAACCGGTACGTTCTCATCGTGCGGAACGAAGAGAACTTCGCCGAAAAATCTACTTTTAGCTTCAGCTACGCCAAACTCATTGTTTTTGTCTTTTCCGTATTCACCATATTCCTGTTTATCAGCCTTTACCTGGTCAAAAGCGTGCTGGCTCAGTGGTTCGATCCCCGCACCATCCAGATTGAAACCAACAAAAAGTTGATTGAACTGTCCATGAACATCGATTCGCTGGTTGAGCGGAACAATCAACAGACCCTTTACATCGATAATCTGAAAAGAATACTGAATGGCGAGATTGAGCCGGTAGAACTCAGGCAAGTCAAGAGTCTTTCGGAAGAAGAGAAGATTGCCAACCTGAACCGGGAAATCAGCCTGAAAAACACCTCAAAAATCGACTCGCAATTCAGGCGCGAGTTCGAAGAATATGGATTGTCTATGGTCTCGACGGCGGCCGCCTATCCATCCGAATTGCAGGAACTGTTTTATTTCGCTCCTGTTTCGGGCATCGTCACTTCGCCGTTTGATCCGTCCTCCGGGCATTATGGGGTGGACATTGTGGCAAAAGATAACGAACCTGTTAAGGCAGTGGCCGAAGGCTCCGTCATCTTTTCGGGGTGGAGCCAGGAATACGGCTATACTTTGATCATACAGCATAAGGCGGGAACGATATCGGTATATAAACATAATTCCGAACTGCTTGAAAGAGAAGGAAGCTACGTGGGCGCAGGCAACGTAATCGCCATTATTGGCAATACCGGCGAACTCACCGACGGCCCTCACCTGCATTTTGAATTATGGTACAATGGCAATCCCGTTAATCCTGAAGAATTTGTTTCATTTTAAAAATATTGTAACGATATGTTTAGCAAACACGAAAAATTGACTCCCGAGGAAATCCGCGACGTAAGTAATACCATTGGGAAAGGCTCTTACCTGGAAGGAGATTTCCAATCATTTGGCAACATTCGCATCGAAGGCAATGTAAAAGGAAACATCAAGAGCAAAGCCAAAATAGCTTTGGGCAACACTTCTTATGTGGAAGGGAACATCCTGGCGCAGAACGCTGAAATCGCAGGGGAGGTAAAAGGAGTCATCGAAATCACCGAGATGCTGATTCTCAAGTCTTCGGCGGTCATTCATGGCGACATCATTACCAATAAAATCCTTATCGAAGCGGGGGCCGTATTCAATGGTTCGTGCAAAATGGGTGAGACGCAAAAGGAAATCAAAATTGGAGAAAACGGACAAGCAAAAGCCGCAGCCCGATCGGGAAAGGAAGTCGCAAATGATGCAGGAGTATCTTAAGTACTCCGGACTTGCCTTTCAAATGATCGCCGTCATATTATTGGGATTATGGGCCGGCAAAAAGATTGATCAGGCGGCGCAGACCCGCGCCCCTGTTTTCACGATTGTTGGCGTATTGGTCGCCATTGTCGGCTCGTTGATCCTGATTATCGTCAAAGCCTCCAAATACAAATGAACCTTAAAAAATCGCTTGTCATTCTTACCGTGTTTACAGCGGTCGTCGCCGCCCTTTTTTATTTGGCCGACGGCTATCGCTCCGAGCTGGTCTATCGCCATATATGGCTTTTCGTAATATATTTTTATTTTCTTTCCGCTATCATCTTTACTTTACTTAATTTTGCGGTCGCTAAAAATAAAGGGGCTTACGCTTTATTTTTTTTCGGATTCATGATCGTCCGATTTTTTTTAAGCGTTATTTTCGTTTTTATCATTATGTTTGTCGACAGGCAGAATCTGATGACAATCGGCATCAACTTCGTGATTTTATATTTGCTATTTTTAGGTTTGGATATTTATATCGGAGCTTTCGGCGTGAGAAAATATTCAAAGCAAAACCCGGAAATTCATGACGGTAAAAAATAGAAGAGAAAGGACTTTTTTTGCAACGGCGGCGTTGGCGGTTTTTATGATGTTTTGCCCTGCGTCCGCAATAGCCGCGCAGTCGCCCGAAGGCGAAGAGTTTGACGCGGGCGAATTGATCATGCATCATCTCGTGGATAGTTACGAATGGCATTTTGCAGATCATCTGACGCTTTATCTGCCCGTTATTGTTTATTCTCCAGACCTGGGAATTAAAGTATTTTCATCAAAAGTCTTTCACGATGCCGGCGCATACGAAGGGTTTTTCCTGGATCATGGCAAGCTCAGGCATACTGATGAGAATATCCGGTTTTACGATCTCTCCATTACAAAGAATGTGGCCCAGATATTGCTCAGCCTGTTTCTCATGTCGGTCATTTTCATATCAATGGCCCGTTCATATAAAAAGCGCGGCAATCAACCTCCCAAAGGCATTGCGGCGGTTTTTGAGCCCATTGTGGTGTATATCCGGGATGAAATAGCCATTCCTAATATCGGACCGAAATACGAAAAGTTCATGCCCTACCTGCTGACGTTGTTCTTCTACATATGGTTTAACAATCTTTTGGGGTTGTTCCCTGGCGGCGGCAATGTGACGGGCAATCTGGCGGTGACCGGCGTATTGGCGCTGATCACGTTTTTCATTACCCAATTCAATGGAAACAGGCATTATTGGGGCCATATTTTCAATACCCCCGGCGTACCCTGGTGGTTAAAGATTCCGTTGCCGATTATGCCGCTTGTGGAGCTGATTGGTATTTTTACCAAACCGTTTTCGTTAATGGTTCGTCTATTTGCGAATATCACGGCGGGGCATATTATTATTCTTAGCATCATCAGCCTCATTTTCATCTTCAAAACGGCGTTGATGAGTCTGGTGAGCATCCCATTTGCTATATTCATGAATTTCCTGGAATTGCTGGTGGCTTTGTTGCAGGCGTACATCTTCACGCTCCTGTCGGCCATTTATTTCGGGTCGGCTGTCGAAGAACACCATGAGGAGAGTTCTCAAGAGGCAATGGATCATGCGACGGTTTGATTAAAGCAACTATTTTACACTTAAATATAAACTGAAGGTTATGTTGAACTTAGTTTTATTAAATGCAGGTTTGGCTCTGTTGGGAGCCGGCTTAGGAGCGGGTCTTGTTGCGTTAGGCGCAGGATTCGGCATTGGAAGGATTGGCGGTTTGGCGATGGAGTCTATCGCGCGTCAGCCTGAAGCCAGCGGCAGGGTTCAGCTTGCTATGATTATCTCGGCCGCCCTGATTGAAGGCGTAGCGCTCTTCGGGGTGGTGGTTTGCCTGATGATCGTTTTGAATAATCAGGTGGCGTAAATTTATCAGGCTGTCTTAACGTTAGGTTCTGGCAGCCTTTATTTTGGTATTATTTTAAATTTGAAATAAAGGAATATGGAGTTAGTCACCCCCGGTTTGGGTTTGATTTTCTGGCAGCTCGTTTCTTTCCTGATCGTGCTGTTTATTCTTGGGAAATTTGCCTGGAAGCCAATTCTTGGCTCCATCCGCGACAGGGAAAAGGCGATTGCCGAAGCGTTGAAAATGGCTGAAACC
>Ga0207873_1003549_pt1 | contig 11274 bp, 6 predicted proteins | sample BGWIniCompost_FD_187373 | JGI IMG/M metagenome (GOLD analysis project Ga0207873, IMG submission 187373) | Cellulose adapted compost microbial communities from Newby Island Compost Facility, Milpitas, CA, USA - BGW Initial Compost (SPAdes)... ... | reverse complement strand
TCGCAATCTTCCGTCGAGCCATACGGCACCGACCTCTCCATCCGGAAGCATCACGACATCGAAGAAACTCCGGCTGTTATCTTTCAGCGTATCGCTGTGAACGAACTTCGCCTTCGTCCAGTTTGCACCGTTGTCAAACGACTGCGCATAAAGGATTGACCCGGCGTATTTGTTGTTTTCGGTCGGATGCTTCATTTCAAACACGGCTATCACGGTTCCGTCGCCCAGGAAGGCCACCTTGTTCATGCTTTCGCCATGTCCGGTAGTGCCCTTCGAAGGAGGTACGGCCAAGGGCGTTCCAAAGCTTCCGGAAAACCGATCGTATACCGCATAGTACAACACGCTGTCGTCCGTTGCTGTCCAGCAAAGAACGGGCTTGCCTGTAGCATCCGACGTGAAATAGGGTGCCACCGCATTCCGTTGAGTGAACACGGTAGCGACCCTTTCAGCTATTTCCTGCTTTCTGCTGCACGAGACTGTAATCAAGACAAGGGCAAACCACACAATGCCCCGCATTCCGCCACTAGTATTCATCGCCAAACTTTCCCAAAAAATTATACTGGATGCCAAATACATAAGTCCTTGGCGGCGCGGGCGTGAAGGTGGCACGATCGCCATCACTGTTGCCGCGGGTCGTGTAGAATGCATACAGCTCATCTGTCGCATTCATCACATTCAGGAATAATTCAACGCCCTTCCATTTGTATCCTGCCCGCAGGTTAAGAACACTGACGCCCTTCATTCCAAGAAATCCTCGATCAGCATACTTAAACGTGTTGACCTGGTTCTCATACCACGGACTCATGCGCTGCCACTCAACACCAACTCTAAGCCCCTTAATCCATTCCGGCTTATACATCGCTTCAGCATTCGCAACCCATGACGGTGCCGCAGGCATTCTCATCCCGTTCACATTCTGCACCGGATCAGTAGGCCTCGTACTCAATGCAAAGTTGTCGAATCTATGGATGGCGTTTGTGGCACCCAATCGCATCATCCATTGTGCATTCGGTCGATATGTGATGCCGTACTCAATGCCCTCATGTGTTGTGCGACCCGCACTTTGGTAGTCAAGTGAGTTATCCGGCTGCCGCACATGCAACAACTCGTTCCTTCCCGTCATCCGGTACAAGGAGACATCGACATCCAATGTGTTGGAAAGAAGACTGATCCAACCACCCACTTCATAGTTGGTAAATGTGGCAGGTTCAAGTTCGTAGTAGAACTCCGCGGGTTCGGTGTTGGGCTTCCTGCGGAATATTGACGTCAGTCCGGGTGGGGCGAATCCTATGCTATAGTTCGCATATACTCCGGCGCCGTCGTTGATCGAATACACAACACCAATTTTTGGCGTGACCTTCTGGTATGTTTTCGTCCCGCTCGAATGGTCGAGAAGATTGTCGTATTCGAACGTCATGTTGTCGTAGCGCCCGCCAAGAGTGAAAACGAGGTGTTCAATAGGACGAACTTCGCCCTGCACATATACAGCGCTGTTGACAAGGGTGGCATCGTAGTCGGAAATGCGAACATCCGGACGCTCCTTCACGATGGTGTACTTCTCTACCGACTGTCCATCAGGCCGCAACTGGGCAGCGAGGTCTACACGATACGCTCGGTATGTGTTCGGAGAATAGTCGACACTGGCGCCGCCGATTAGCTTGACCCGTGAAGGAATGATTTCGGAGACGTGCTGTGCGATAAACCCTCCGCTCTGAAATGAGTTGTCGTTGATCTCACCCACCGCCGTAGGCTCCCCCCTATTCCATCGAATCGCGTACGACGGGTTCTGTCCAATAGTGTTGTCGCGGTAGAAAATGTGTAGTGTAGTGTGGTTGCGATCGTTCCAGTAGTGCTCTGTTGAAAGCCGGATGCGCAATGCCTTCACCTCACGATAAGTGAAGTCCGACATGCTGACGTATTGCCTGTTATAGAACGCAATGCTGTCGACCGAACCAGGCGTCTGCGAGTAATAGTCGTTCCACGCAGCCGCCAGAGTGATCCTGGTGTCGGATGTTGCCAGATAATCGAGCCGGGCGTTGATGGCGTTTTTGTCATAATCCGAATACGTCATCCAGCTGTCGCGCTGCGATGCATAAAAGCCGCCGACGAAAAACCCCAGTTTCTTCAGGGGCGTGGCACCCGCACTGTACTGGACACGGCGGTATCCAAAGTTGTCGAGTTGCAGTCCCAACCGCGCCGTGGGAATCGCTGTGGGTCGTTGGGTGATAAAGTTGATCGCCCCACCTACTGCCTCAGGTCCGTAGAAGGACGAAGCAGGACCCTTTACCACCTCGATGCCCGAGATTGCAAGTAAATTCATTTCGATCATGGCATTATGGTTGAACACACCCATCGGACGCATGGGTATACCATCCTCCAGATAGAGGAAATATGGATTGGTGCCCATGGGTTGACGGATGGACATGCCATGTTGCTCGTTGTTATAGTTGAGCGTCAGCACACCCGGCACCTTGTTCATCATCTCCGCCAGGAGTGTCGGCTTCGTATCGTTAAGGTCGGCGATGGTCACCTTGTCGATGGCCAGAGCAACTTCGCCCCGCGTTTGCAGATCGCGGCTCGCTGTCACCACAACTTCGTGCATCGTCGTGGTTGCAGGCGCCAACGTAGCCATCACTAAAGGTTCATTACCCACACTGATCTTCCGCGTACAGTAGCCTATACAACGAAGTTCCAGCGTGTCGGGCTTGTTGCGCATGACTAATTCGAAGGAACCATCGGCGAGAGTAAATGTTCCGTGTCCGCCTGCCGCGACGGTGACACCGGGAATTGGTTCGTGGGTTTCCTGGTCAATGATTTTACCGGTCACGACCGCCTGCGACAGGGCCGTGACACCATACCCTACAAGTATGGGCAGTATCAATAAGGATTTCATGAATAAAGTACATGTTCGATAAGACTTAAAGAACCATGAAGCGCATAGTGCGCAGTACTTTAGCCGGTAGAAAGGAAGTCCGGCTTATGAAATCCTGGGTGGCTGGAATATGTCGAGAGAAGGATTCTGAACGGCCATCGGCTGATAGCGACTGCCAATGGTTACGCCCATGAGATGAGCCGAAGCCTCCAGCGTTCGGGTAAGACCACCCGCAGGAACGAACAGGTTAATCTCATGAGCCTGCGCCAACGCGCGAGTTGGCGTCGTCTCGTCGTCATACTGCACGTCGAGACTTGTGTTGAAATCGTAATCGCTACTACAGGAGGCTATAGGTATTTCGGCAATCAGCCCAACGGTAAGTGCAATGCTGTGCCGTTCTTCGTAGAGGCGGGAAAGAATGCCAAGCCGGCTTGCGCTGTGCAGCATCATGCTGGTGAGAATAAGCAGGCTGACGATCCTTTTCATGCCGAAAAATAATGCCTTTTTCTCAAATTCAATCTGGCGCAAGATAGCCGTCTAGCGGAAAATGAATTATGATTTGCATCATGATTTGACCAAAAATATGTGTAAGTTTGACATTTATACACTAAGCTCTTTCTCGTGCCATGATTAAGCTCACCCTGCAGATAACCTTCCTCCTACTGATTGCAGCAACAGCCGTTGCACAGGAAGTACCTCTGAAACTTTGGTACAATACACCTGCGAGCGGTGTGTGGGAAAATGCCCTGCCCATTGGCAATGGAAGGCTCGGGGCTATGGTCTTCGGTGACGTGCCTCGCGAAACCATCCAACTCAATGAACATACGGTTTGGAGTGGAAGCCCTAACCGCAACGATAACCCGGAAGCTCTGGCTGCACTTCCGGAAATTCGGCAGATGATATTTGAGGGTCGAAACGACGAAGCTCAGGAGCTGGCCAACCGCGCCATCATGTCAAAAAAATCACATGGCCAGAAGTATCAGCCTGTAGGAAGCCTTCGCCTTGCCTTCGACGGTCACGAAGATTTCACGGATTATTATCGGGAACTGGATTTGAAGAATGCGGTCACGACGACCCGCTATCGTGTTGGCAACGTCACGTACACAAGAAAGTCGTTTGCCTCCCTTCCTGATCGGACGGTTATTGTTCATCTTACTGCAAGTGAGAAGAAAAGTCTCTCGTTCAGCGCACATCTGGCGTCACCACAGCCCAACTCCTCCAAGCGGGCCACTTCAAATGGTGAACTGATCCTGGCCGGGACAACTACGACGCATGAGGGAGTGGAGGGCAAGGTGCGATTTCACTGCATCGCCAGAGTGAAACATCATGGAGGCACGTTGACCGCGTCTGATACGTCACTGACCATAAGTGGCGCCACAGCTGTCACGATCTACATTGCTATTGCCACGAACTACAATTCATACAACGATATCAGCGGCAACGAACAACAACGGGCAATGGCAATGTTAGATGCAGCATATCCCCGGTCGTACTCGCAAATTGAAAAGCGTCACATTCGTGAGTATAAATCATTCTTTGACCGCGTCGACCTCAACCTTGGAATGACAGAAGCTGCAAGCTTGCCCACAGATCAAAGGCTCAGAAACTTTGCGACTGCCAACGATCCACATTTTGCGGCGCTGTATTTCCAGTTTGGTCGCTATCTGCTGATCTCTTCATCACAACCCGGTGGCCAACCTGCGAATCTGCAGGGAATCTGGAACGACAAGATGAATCCACCGTGGGACAGCAAGTATACCATCAACATCAACGCGGAGATGAACTATTGGCCGGCAGAGCGGACCAATCTTTCCGAGTTACATGAACCCCTTCTTCGTATGGTGCGCGAGCTTGCAGTTACGGGGCAAGAAACCGCGCGTTTAATGTACGGAGCCCGCGGCTGGATGGCACATCACAACACCGACCTGTGGCGTATCACGGGTGCTGTGGACGGAGCCTATTGGGGATGCTGGAATGGCGGTGGCGCGTGGCTAAGTCAGCACTTGTGGGAACATTACGTGTATAACGGCGATACGGGTTACCTCGCATCCATATACCCTGCCTTGAGGGGTGCAGCAGAGTTTTACATCGACTACCTCGTAGAGCATCCAAAGCATGGTTGGCTGGTAGCTAACCCCGACATGTCGCCGGAGAACTCACCTCAGGCACACAAGAACTCGTCGCTTGAGGCCGGAACTACGATGACCAATCAACTTGTCTTTGATGTTTTCACGAATGCAATACGCGCAGCAGAAATCCTGAACGTCGACGCCGCTCTTGCCGACACGCTTCGGGCGATGCGCAAACGACTGCCGCCCATGCACATTGGCAGGCACGGGCAATTGCAGGAATGGCTTGAGGATCTTGATGATCCCGAAGACCGGCATCGACACATATCACATTTGTACGGCCTTTTTCCATCCAACCAGGTATCGCCGTATCACACACCTCTGTTGCTCGCTGCCGCGCGCAACACATTGGTACAGCGGGGCGATGTGTCAACCGGATGGAGCATGGGATGGAAAGTAAACTGCTGGGCCCGACTGCAGGATGGCAACCATGCGCTGAAGCTCATTCGCGATCAACTGACGCCTGCGGGCAAGAACACCGGCGGCGGAGGAACCTACAACAACCTGTTCGATGCGCACCCTCCATTCCAAATTGACGGCAACTTTGGTTGCACGTCCGGTATCGCGGAAATGCTGATGCAGAGCGGCTATGATGCAGTACATTTGTTACCTGCCCTTCCCGACGAGTGGTCTTCGGGAAGCGTGCGTGGCCTGCGCGCAAGAGGCGGTTTTGAAATTGTCGACATGGAATGGAGCGGCGGACAGCTCAAGAGGGTGGTGATCCGTTCGAACCTCGGGGGCAATCTCAGGCTACGATCACCAAACCCATTGACGGCACGGAACGGCGACCCGTTGCGTACAGCGCAGGGGGATAATCCCAATCCATTCTATTATGTGGAGCCTGTCCCCGACGCGATTGTCTCACCCGAAGCTTCGGTTACTCCCCTCACGCTGAAGCCGACACATGTGTATGACGTACCCACAAGGAAAGGGAAAGTGTACACGTTTGTCGCGCAATCTTCTGTTCGGTAGTCGCAGTTGCTGTCGCAGTGGATACACCAAACGTTAACAACTAACCATGCCTCTGCATCTTTACACCTTAGCGGTCTTCCATCCACCTCGCGAGAACAACCAAAGCGTAAAGATTCCCACAGAGGTCTCTGACATGAACACACCCCAGAACACACCTGAGTGTCCCCAATCAAGTGCAATGGCCAGCAGATACGACAGCGGGATCTGAATCAGCCAGAAGAAGACAAGATTGATACGCGTCGGAGTAACTGTATCTCCGGCACCGTTGAATGCCTGTACGGATACCATCCACCAGCCGTACACGAAGAATGAGTACGACAATATCCGAACCCATTCGCCGCCAATGGAAATGACGGTAGCATCGTCGGAAAAAATGGCGACAAGGTCTTCGTTGAAGATATAGTATATCACGGAGACAGCGATGAGGAATATCATGTTGTAGACCCCAGTCTTCCACACGGCTGACTCGGCGCGATCGGGACTTCCTGCACCGAGATTTTGTCCGACAAGTGTAGCCGCTGCGTTCGCCAACCCGAATGCGGGCATCATAGTCATCATCATGATACGCAGGGTGATGGTTGCACCGGCAACAGCCTCGCTGCCCACATCAGCAAGTATGCGCATAAGGAATATCCACGACGTCATGCCGACGATCATTTGGCCAATTCCCCCGAGGGAGGTCTTGAAGATGTTCAGCATGACATCCGCTTTCCATTTCACCTGTTCCCACGCCACTTTGATATGCTTTCCTGCATGGAAGAGGATCCACAGCTGCATGATCACGCCTATGCCGCGACCAATGTTTGTGGCGATGGCAGCGCCTTCGATCCCCATGGCGGGTACGGGACCCCAACCGAAGATGAAAAGTGGATCAAGCAGGATATTAATACCATTGGCAACAAACAACACACGCATCGCGATAGCTGCATCACCTGCTCCACGGAAGATGGCGTTCATGACGAACAGGAGAATGATTATCACATTACCACCGAGCATCCATTGTGTATAGCGATAACCATTCTGAATACTCCATTCATCGGCACCCATCAGAATAAGCAAGTCTTTGGCGAAGAACAGACCTGCTATGGCAAACGGGATGGACGCCAGAATCGCCAGGAAGACAGATTGAACGGCAGATACGCCCGCATCCTGCATGTTCTTCTCGCCCACCCTTCGGGCGATTATGGCAGTGACGGCAGTCGCCAGACCCATTCCTACCGAATACAACAGGAAAAGGTAGGTCTCCGTCAGTCCTACGGTAGCGACAGCCGAGGGTCCGAGCTTGCCAACAAAGTAGATATCGGCGACCGCGAACGTCGATTCCATGACGAGTTCCAGGATCATGGGCACAGCGAGAAGGAATATGGCGCGTTTGAGCCTGATCTGGGTATAGTCAGCCTCGGTACCACGTATGGCGTCTTTGAGATCCTTCCACATCGAACGGCCCGACGATGCCTGTAATGATGATTCAATCTTGATCTTCTCCACCGTGATTGCGTTTACGTGCGTTTCTCCCATTGTGGTAGTCCTTTTGGTACGACAATCCCCATTTCCAGGTTTTGATTTTTCTTCAAAAATACGGCAGGGGTGCCCACCCAAGGGGTGTGTAATTCCGACAATGTGCGGGTGAAATCGCGGCAAAATAGGAGGCTTTGTGGAATGAGAAAGAATTTTGGCTGATCTTTAATACAACAAACCCCCAATGTCATGAACCGAACCTTCCCCATCCTTTTTGTGCTCCTCATTTTCGCCGCCTGCTCCTCACAGCGCGACGAGCCAGAGCAACGTAAGAAGTACACCATTGCCCAGTTTATGGACATCATTCAGATGAGCGGTGGAGCATTCTCACCTGATGAGACTCGCGTGATGGTGAACACAAAAGAAAGCGGGATTTTCAACGCATACGAGATCGACCTTGCGACCGGAGAAAAGAAACAACTTACGCATTCCGACACGGATGCCATCTTCGGACAATCATATTTCCCTAATGACGACCGCATTGTCTACACCAGTGACAAAGGTGGCAATGAAATCACGCACATTTATGTCCGTACTCCTAACGGCACGTCCCGCGATCTGATCGCGGATTCAACAGCAAAGGCCGGCTTTTATGGATGGAGTTACGATAAGAAATTTCTGTATTACGGATCCAATGCCCGTGACAAACGATTTTTCGACGTCTATAAGGTTGAGGTAGATGGATTGGGTGAGGCGCCTATTTATACCTCTTCCGTCGTGTACAAGAACACGGAAGGTCTGGATCCTGCTGCAATCTCCCGTGATGAGCGTTACGTGGCATTGATCAAAACGGTGACCAACAAGAACAGTGAAATGTACCTGCTCGATAACCAGACCGGCAAGGTGACGCATCTTTCTCCTCACGAAGGCGATGTCAACTACGCGCCCATGTATTTCAGCATGGATGGCACAAAGTTGTACTTCCTTACCGATGAAGGCAGTGAGTTCATGTACATCGCCAGCTACGACATTCCGACGGGCAAACGGGAGAAAGTGCAGGAAGAGCCATGGGACATCATGTACACGTATGAATCACGGAATGGCAGATATCGCGTTGTTGCTGTCAACAACGACGCGCGCACGGAGATGAAGATCTATGATCAATCTGCAGACGGAAAACTTATCACTATACCTGGTCTGCCGGAGGGTGATATCACGGGCGTCAACATTTCAGATAGTGAAAAACTGATGGTGTTTTATGTTAGCAGCTCACAGTCGCCCGCCAACCTCTTCCTCTACAACTTCGAAACTGGGGAAGTGAAGCAACTGAGCGATAACATGACGAAGGAAATCGATCCTTCCGACCTGGTTGCGGGCGAGGTGATACGGTACGCGTCGTATGATGGCCTGCAAATACCGTCAATACTGTACAAACCCCAAGGCATTCGCAAAAGCGAAAAAGTGCCCGCATTGCTTTGGATTCACGGTGGTCCGGGTGGCCAGAGCCGACTGACCTATTCGGCGATGCTCCAACACCTTGTCAACCACGGCTATGCGATACTTGCCGTCAATAACCGTGGAAGTTCGGGTTATGGAAAGACCTTTTTTGCTGCTGACGACAAGAAGCATGGAGATGTAGACCTGAAGGATTGTATTGAAGCTAAAAAATATCTTGCCACATTACCCTATATCGACACGACAAAGATCGGCATCGTCGGCGGAAGTTACGGGGGCTACATGGTGATGGCTGCGCTTGCTTTCGCACCGGAAGAGTTTGACGTCGGTGTAAACATTTTTGGCGTTACCAATTGGCTCAGAACCTTAAAAAGCACGCCGGTATGGTGGGCCTCCTTCCGCGATGCATTATTCAACGAGATGGGCAACCCTTTCACTGAAGACTCAGTGGCGTTGTATAACAAGTCGCCATTGTTCCACGCGAAGAACATCAAGAGGCCCTTCATCGTCCTTCAGGGCAGCAATGATCCGCGCGTGTTGCAGGTAGAATCCGATGAGATCGTTAAAGCGGCCCGTGAGAATAACGTTCCTGTTGAGTACGTCCTCTTCCCGGATGAAGGGCATGGTTTCCTGAAGAAGGAGAATAACATTAAGACGTCGCAGGAGATCTTGAAGTTTTTGGACAAGTATCTGAAAGGACTTCCGGATGATCAGGCGGGGGAGCAGATTGCAGTGAGTAACGAGGGGTGATTGCCGTTTCGTCAGAGACGCGCAGGTTGCGCGTCTCTACTATCATTCCTGGATCAACGATTACTCAATACGTACCCTGGTACTTATGATCAATCCTCCTCCCCTCATCCTTCCTGAGCGGCATGCTCATCCCGTTAGTACGCTCGAGCCATCGGAATAGTGCGGCGTTGAGATCGCGGGCGATGGTTTGATGCTCGGGACTGCGGATCAGATTGTTCATCTCGTTGGGATCTGCTTCGAGATCGAACAGTTCATTCGTATCCCATACACCATGATACCGGATGTACTTATATTTGTTCGTGCGAACCGCGTACACAGTGGGCGTTTGCGGAAAAGGACGTTCCCAGAAGTATTCGTAGAAGATTGTGTCGACATCCCAGTCGACTTCCTCGCCTTTAAGTAACGGAAGGAATGATCGTCCGTCCATATTCCGCGGAGTGGGAAGGCCTGCGATGTCCAGTATTGTGGGAGCGATGTCAATGTTCTGCACGATGTCCTGAACGACAGCTCCTTTAGAAATATCTTTACCCATTGCGAGCAGCGGAACGCGCCACGACTCTTCGTACGCATGCCGCTTGTCTATGAGACCATGTTCTCCAAAGGAAAAACCATTGTCTCCCATGTAGAAGACGACGGTATTCTCCATGAGGCCGTGTGTGTCCAGGTATTCAAGCACTCTCTGTACACTTTCGTCAACGCCAAGAAGGGTTTCGCAATACAGCTCATAGAACTTGTCGAATGGGATGGCACCATGATACATGTAGTCTACCCCATGCCAGCTGTACCGCTGCTCTTTTACCCAGTTTGGAACGTCCTTGTAGTTATACTGAGTTGTATCTACCGTGCTTCGCGGGTGACCCGGCGGGAACATTGAAGGGGGATATGCAATCTTGATGCTATCGTATCGGTTGGCGTGTCGTGGTGCCGGCATGAACTCCGCATGAACCCCCTTGTGGGAAAGGTAGAGGAAGAATGGTTTTCCGGGCGTGTGCCCTTCAAGGAAGTCGATTGCGTAGTCTGTGAGCAGATCGGAGATGTATGTGGAATCTGTATATCGTTCCTTTCTTCCATTCACATTAAGCTCAGGATTGTAATAAACACCCTGGCCGCGGAAGCTTACCCAATAGTCGAAGCCCTTGCGCGGAGAATCGTCATCGTGACCCATATGCCACTTGCCGACGAACGCTGTCTCGTATCCCTTCTCCTGCAAGTATTCTGGAAAGAACCGAACTGAGTCGGGAATAGGCGACTGATTATCGACTACCTGGTGATGGTGTGTGAGCTGCCCCGAAAGGATACTTGCGCGACTTGGTGAGCACAGGGCCGTCGTCACAAATGCATTGCGAAGGTGTACACCTTCGCGCGCCATGCGATCCATGCCGGGCGTTTCAAGTCCCGGTACCTTGCCCATGAACCCCATAAAATCATAGCGGTGATCATCGGCCAGAATGAATATTACGTTTGGACGATCTGTTTGCTGTGTGGCCTGCCGCTCACCGCAGGCTGTGAACAGCACGGCGCTTGCCGCAATTATTACCTTCCACCAGGAATACGCTGTTTCATTCATCATTCCGTAAGAATAAGTCTCGTACTTATGACATCACGGGAATTGCCTCCCACCATGACTTCAAATTCTCC
>Ga0207873_1003548_pt1 | contig 11276 bp, 10 predicted proteins | sample BGWIniCompost_FD_187373 | JGI IMG/M metagenome (GOLD analysis project Ga0207873, IMG submission 187373) | Cellulose adapted compost microbial communities from Newby Island Compost Facility, Milpitas, CA, USA - BGW Initial Compost (SPAdes)... ... | reverse complement strand
AAGCACATCGTGGGCCTCCTGGAGCACGGCCTCCGCACGCTTGTGCGCGGTGATGTCGGCGAAGATCAACACGACCCCCTCGACCGCCTCAGCGAGGGTGCGATATGGCCTGAGCTGCACGTTCCACCAGCGATCCTGGGCAGGCCGATGGAGCACGAGATTCGCAGGGGAGAGCGTCCGGAGCACCTGGGCGATCAGCGGCGGCAGGTCGTCGTCGCCGAAGCGTGCATTCAGGTCGCTGATCGGTCGGCCGATGTCGGAGTCGGCCAGTGCGAAGATCTCGGTGGCCTGAGGAGTGAAGTGTGCGATCCGACCGTCGGCGTAAAGGAAGACGGCCGGGATCTGGATGCTGGCGAAGAGGTTGGCGAGGTCGGTATTGGCCCAGTCGAGTGCCTCGATCTTGCGGCTGAGCTCGACATTGACGGTCTGGAGCTCCTCGTCAGGCTCCGGTCGCGGCGGGGACGGTCGGTCGGATGGGGGTTTGGCTGCAGTATCGTCGCTCATCGCGGCTCTCCAGGGCGTGTCCAGACGCTCCTGGGCGCGCGCCCCTCATTGTAGCACGCCGCGATCCACTGCCCCTTCAGGAGCGTGCCAGATACGGCAGACCGATTCCTGGCAGCGTCAGGGGTTCCCCCGCACCTGCCTCCCGTTCGGCCCGCCAGGAGCACCCTGGTCGCCACTGCTACCCTGAGAGCCAGGCTTGTCTGCGATGGAGCAGCAACGTTACATTGCGCCGCGCCTCAGTCGGTGGCGGCCGCGGGGCGTCGTCTGGCCGCCAGCTGGCGGAAGCTGATCATCCGCCGCGCCTCCTCGTCCCAGAGGCTCAGGGCCAACGTCCGCATCCCCGAGCTGATCGTGAGCACGTGGGCCGCCTGGAGCGGAGGGTTCTCGTCGTGACAGCGCTGCAGGGCGTAGTTTGGGATGCGGGCGCTCAGGTGATGGATGTGGTGCAGGCCAATGTTGCCGGTGAACCACTGCAGCAACTTCGGCAGCTTCAGGTAGGAACTGCCCTGCATGGCCGCCGCGGCGTAGTCCCAGCTCTCGTGCTCCGCCCAGTAGGCGTCCTCAAACTGGTGCTGCACGTAGAAGAGCCAGACCCCGGCGGTGGCGGCGACGAGGGCGACCGGCAGCTGGACTAAGAGATAGGTCTGCAAGCCGATCAGCGCCGACATTCCCAGCAGGATCACGACCAGGGCCAGATTGGTCGCGTACACGCTGGCTCGCTCGCGGCGGCCCACACCTGGCACGGCGAAGCGCTGGCCGATGAGAAAGCTGTAGAGCGGACCGAGGCCCAGCAGTACCGCCGGGTGACGAAACAGCCGGTAGCGCAGGCGGCCCCAGCGCGGGAGCGCAAGGTATTCGCGCACGGTCAGTGTGAAGATGTCGCCCGACCCGCGGCGGTCGAGATCGCCCGCGGTCGCGTGGTGCACGGCATGCTGATGCCGCCACTGGTAGTAGGGCGTGAACAGCAGCAGGCCGGCGGCGATACCGACGCTGTCGTTGGCGCGGCGCGAGCGAAAGAACGAGCCGTGCCCGCAGTCGTGAAAGATGATGAAGATGCGCAGCAGCAAGCCACCAGCGATCACGGCGAGGCCGAGCGTCAGCCAGTAGGAGTAGGCCAGGCTCTGCACCATCAGGTACCACAGGGCGATATAGGGCAGCACGGTGTTCGCCAGCTGCCAGAGGCTACGCCGCAGATCGGGGCGCTGATAGCGGGCCACGGCGGCCTGCCAATCGGCCCGCGCCGGCAGGCTAGTGCTGTTCGTTTGGGTCATGTCCAGCGGGCTGCTCCTTCGCTGCCGGCTCAAGGTCGCCCGCGCAGCTCCGAGCTGCGCATAGCTGTAGCCGTACTGCTTAGTGTAGCGGTAGGCGCAGGGTCGGGGTAGCGGGCGAATTGTGGCGAGTGTGCCAGGGAACACCTTACAGCGTCAGGCAAACTACGACTACACTACCGGCCGATCCCCGCTTCGGCTTTCGATCCGCTCGTGCTACCCTAAGTTGAGGACGCCTGCCCTACTAACGAGAGAAGCGAATAGTCAATGTGCTTGTGTGGCTCATTCTGGGCGCGCTGGTCGGCTAGCTGGGCAGCATCGGGCCCTTTCGCGTCCAGCGCTGGCAGGGCAATAGCGGCCTCAGGATCGCCGGCACACTGCTCGGCAGGCTCGCCTTCTATCGATTCGACGTCTATGCGGCCACAAGCAGCGTCGCCCAGATCAGCCTCAATGCGCTGCTCCTCGCTTTCATCGGCGCGACCAGCCTGGTCACCGTGGTGCATATGGTGCAGCACGGTGACGGTCGCAGAGCGTAGGGCTTCAATCACGAGAAGATGGCGGAGTACTAAGGGACAAGCATGCTATTTCTGGTCTGGTACGACACGAACCCAGAGCGCCCCCTTGCCGAGAAGGTACAGGCGGCGCTCGACGCCTACAGCCAGCGCTTCAAGGAGGCACCCAATCTGATGCTGGTCAACGAGGTCGATCTGGTCGCTGTAGCCGGCATCGAGGTACGCACATCGCGCACTGTGCAGCCGAATCACTTCTGGGTGGGCCTGACTGTCATCAACGATCCGGACCCGATCCCCAGCTGACACTTCCGCCGATAGTTTTTCTGACAGCGCCGGGGAAAGCGATGAGCAGCGCGGCCCTGTGCGCTAACCACGTGTAGACGCTGGCCCGGCTCCTGCTGGGGAAAGCGTCACCCTGACCTCGTTGCCAACCAGCTACCAGCCCGCCTACACAAGCTGGCCGGGCTCGTTTCAGACCACACCGCTCGATCTGTATTTGTATGTCGATTCCTGGAACCCCGATGACCCAAACGGCGCGGTGAGTGAGTCGAATGAGGCCAACAACCTCGCTCGGTTAGCGCCTTGAAGGAACGGGGGAGAGCCTTAACAGCGTCTCGTGCATCTGCACGTCAACGTGGGATAGCAAGCTCACCCCGTCGGTCACGGGGATGGCGAGCCCGCCGTAGGGGACGACGGGCGGCTCCGCTGGCATTGGGGCATTGACCGGGAGGGGCTGCTCGGTGGCCTCGGCGAGCAGGCTGTGGAGACCTTCCTTGGCCCACCGGACCGCCTCGGCCCGCTCGTCCGCCGTCAGGCGGGCTTCGACCTCGGCGCGGAGCCGCGCGCGGCCCGCCTGTGGGTGTTGTGCTCGCCAGGCAGCGGGGCGAGGGCCAGGAGCACACCGCCGCCTCTCGCAGGCGGAGCCGATTCGCCGCCTGAGCGAACTGATGTCGCGAGCAAAGAGGTGTAAGATGACTCTATACCATCATCAGGCGAGGTGCCACCACAGCTTGTCTCCATCCGCAACTCGCCGTCAAGGAGGTTGCTATGGGACAGGATCTTCAGAGCGCTGGCGGCGGACACGCGACGGCAGCGCCTCTAGCAGGCGAGCTGCACACGCTCATCGCGGCCCTCGCCTCCACCGATGTGCGCACTCGCGCCGCGGCGCGGCGGGCGCTGGTTGAGTTCGGCTCCCCCGCCCGCGAGCCGCTGGTCGCGGCGTTGCGCAGCCCGAGCCACACGGTACGCTGGGAGGCCGCCAAGGCGCTGAGCGAGCTTGCCGATCCAGCAAGTGCCCCGGCGCTGGTTCAGGCGTTGACCGATGAGCGCTTCGATGTGCGCTGGCTGGCCGCGATGGGACTGATCGCGCTCCAGCAGGCCGGTCTCGCCCCGCTCCTGGAGGCGCTAGAGCAGGCCAGCTGGGACAAGGTGCTGCTCCGCGACGGCGCACGCCACATCCTGCGAACCCAACTCTCCGGGCCCCATGGGTCCGTGCTCGCGCCGGTCGTCGCCGCCTTGGAGGGCACCGAGCCTGCGGTCACCGTGCCGCTGGCAGCCTACCGGGCGCTCGCCGCGCTCCGCGGCGAGAGTTGGTGAGCGCCAGGTGGCGCTCGCCGTATCCAGCGGCGGCGCGCCTCCGCCCGGGCGCAGCCGTCGCCCGCCTCACCGCTATAAAGAACCACATCTGTCGCTCGGAACGAACAGCTGAAGCAATCCCTGGGCGAAAGCTTCGACCAGGGCGGATACCATTGTTCATCCAGTGGCCGTGCCTAGCTTGGAGGCCAACCTCGGACTGATGCACTGCATGCGGTGGCTATGTATACTGATTCGGTGTGGGTCCGCTTACGTTGTTAACACTTCCCTGTATCAAGAAGTGCTGGAGGGAAGAGGCCAATGCGTCGCACATCCCAACCTCGTGCTGACTACGGCATTGACGCACCGCCGGTCATCCGTAACCTCATACTGGTTGGCCTGGCTAGTATCACCCTTGGTCGAGCGGTGCGCCTAGCCCTCGCAGCTCGCCAACCACTAATAGCGAGGCTCGTCTTTCTATGGGGGTTGCTCGCGGGCACAAGTATGCTCCTGACGGCCGGACTGATGCTATGGAGCAGTCGGGTCGGGAAACTCCGCGAGCGCGAACGCGTGCTCGACCAGTTAGGCTTATGTGGAGACGAGGTTGTGTTGGATGTGGGCACCGGACGAGGTCTCTTCCTGACCGCCGCCGCCCGACGTCTGAGCACGGGCAAAGCGATCGGCATCGATCTGTGGCGCAGCGTAGATCAATCAGGCAACCTCCCCAGCGTCACCCAAGCAAATGCGCACATTGAAGGTGTGGCTGACCGTGTTGCCGTGCAGACCGGTGATATGCGCGCCCTACCCTTTGCCGATGCCAGTTTCGATGTCGTGCTGGCTAGTCTGGCGATTCATAATGTGCCTGACCAGGCTGGCCGGGCCAAAGCGGTGCAGGAGATCGCGCGGGTACTTAAGCCAGGCGGACGAGTCGCCTTGCTCGATTTTCAACGCACCGAGGAATACGTAGATAGCTTACGCAACCTTGGATGGCAGGATGTGGAGCTGTCGGGGCTCCACTGGCTGATGTTCCCACCTGTGCGGCTGGTGAGGGGACGAAAGCCAGCCTGATGTTCCGGCAGCTTATCCGTGCCGAGCTGGGACGGTGGGAGCGCTCGGACAAGCCCACAGCGCAAACCGGCCCGCCTGTCAGGCTACATGGGCAAGCGCAGCAGTGCCGCCGCCTCGGGGATGCCCGCGGTGAGATAGAAGAAACCCATGGCGACGATGGTGTAGACCGCAAGCAACTGTGCCCCCTCCAGCCAGTTACTTTCGCCGTCCACCGAGATGATGGTGGCGATCAGTACGGATAGCGCCAGCGCTGCCACCTCCAGCAGGCTGAAGAAGAGCGTCAACTCCCGGCCGAACAGCAGGCTGACGAAGACCAGCAGCGGCGCTACGAACAGCGCCACCTGCATCGACGAACCGAGCGAGATCGTCATCGACAGGTCCATCTTATTCTTCAGCGCCATCTGCACCCCAACGATGTGCTCGGCCACGTTGCCCACTAGCGGGATGACGATGATCCCGACGAAGAACTCGCTCAGCCCCAGCGCCTCAGTGGTCGGCTCCACCGCGCCAACTAGGAACTCGCTTAAGAAGACGATCGCCAGCGTGCTCGCGGCCAGCACAGCCAGCGCCACCGGCACGCCCCACTTCGCCTGGTGGGCGTCGCTCTCGTCCATACTGTGGTTCTCGACGCCGACGTGACCGCCAACCCCTCGCTCAGGCTGGCGGAAGGAGAAGATCAGGCTGAGCACGTAGAGCAGCATCAGCACGCCGGCCACGCCCAGGCTCAGCCGGTTGAGCGCCGGGTCCTCCACCACCGTATTGAAGATGTCCAGCCGCCCCAGCTCGACTTCGCGGATCACCTCGAAGAGGGTCGGGATCATCAGGCCGATCACCGCCAGGGTCATCATCGAGGCTGAGACCCCGGCCTGCTGGCGGTCGAAGCGCTGGATGCCGTGGCGCAGGCCGCCCAGCAGCAGGCTGAAGCCGAGGATGAGCAGCAGGTTGCCGAGGATCGAGCCGGTGATCGAGGCCTTGACCAGCTCGAACTTGCCCTCACGCAGCGCCACGATGGTGATGATCAGCTCCGCGGCGTTGCCCAAGGTGGCGTTGAGCAGCCCGCCGATCCGCGGGCCTGTGTGGATGGCGAGCTCCTCGGTGGCCTCGCCGAGGTAGCCGGCCAGCGGGACCAGGCCGAGGCAGCAGACCACGAAGAGCAGCAGGTCGTTGCGGAGCGCGGGGATGAACTCGAGCGCAAAGGCAACCGGCACGAACACCAGCATCAAGCGCAGCCACTTCATCGGTTGCTCACTCCTGTGACGCGGCGGCAGGCCGCGCGTGGCGGAGAATTATAGTGGGCTGGTTGCAAAGGCTGTGCCGTCTTGTTGTTCGAGTGTGCTCTTTGCCCTCGCCAGCGAAGGCGGCATCGACCTGCGAGATTAACTCTTCCTGGATCGGCGCGGAGATTGCGCCGTCGCTGAGGAGCGAGGCCAGCGAGGCGCTGGGCCCACAGCCTCTAGGGGCGTTCGCCTGCAACTCGATGTCGTGCAGCCCTGGCTGCTCGGCCTGTCGTTCGGCAGCTGATTGCACGATCGCTGGCGCGTCGGAGGGGCACAATGCCGGTGATCGCCCTCAATCGTGCGAGTGGGGAGGATGGAAGCCCCATCTCTCAGCAGAGGCCGAGATCCGCCGGGTGTTCCGCAACTCGTCCGCATTGCTGCGCGCCTGAGCAGCAGGACAGACAACAAGGTGGGCGAGCGAGGCCTCAGCGAGGATGGCCCCGGAGAAGGCCAGAGTGGTCTGCACGATCACCGGTGCGGCGATGTTGGGCAGGATGCCATAGAGCATGATCCGCGGCGCCCGCGCGCCGCCGCCGTGCTCGACAAGTGTATCTCGCTGCGGAGATAGGCGCGCCCTTTGTGCAGTTCTACCCCGGCACGATCCTCGGCCCGGATAGCTACGGCGCCGTCAGGCTCCTCGCCGATCGCCTCGCCCGGCCGCTTGAGCGCGCTCGCGCCGCCGGGGTGACGCTGATCTTCGAGAATCTCTTCGACATCAAGGTCAACGACCCGCAGAGCCGCGATATGGCGCGCGGGGCGGACAGCACTCGCATCCTGCTCGACCTCGTCGGCTCCCCGCAATTCAAGCTCAACTCCGACCCCTGCAACTTCTACATCGCCGGGGTCGAGCCCTGGCCTTACGCCTACGAGGTGCTCAAGGCGTTTGACTCAAGCCTTGACACTAAGACGGTCGTAAGCCGGCACTGCCCGAACCTCATTGCAGCGTGCAGCTCGCTCGAGCGTATCGCCGCTACGCTCGGCGTGACCCAGCACGGAGCAGACACCAACCTATGAGCACCCATCGGCCGTTTCGCTTCGGAGTGACCGCCGTGTACGCCCGAGATGGGGCCGAGTGGGCACGCAAGGCGCGACGAGCTGAGGAACACGGGACCCGCCGTCGGGCGAGAAGATGCCCAACGGCGGGCACATCGTCATCGGGGGATAAGCTCGCGCCGAGCAGCGACCACGACCGCTTGGATTGGGGCAGCGCGAAGGGTGGCGTGCTCGGCTCACTCGCCGCCCACCCTCGCACGCACAAACCCAATCCTCAGAACTTGGTCGTCGAGTAGTTCGACCTGCTCGAAGCCAGCCTCCTGCAACAGCGGCAGCAGATCCTCGATGCCAAAGTGCATCGCGTGGCCGTAATGCGGCAGGATCGAGGTAACGAATCGCTTGAGGGGCGATATGCTCGGCCGCTTCATGTCGGCGATAAGCAACCGCCCGCCCGGCTTGAGCACGCGCCTGATCTCAGCCAACCCCTTGACCTGGACGTGTTTGGGCAGGTGGTGCATCATCATGCTGGATGTGACAGCGTCAAACGTCTGATCAGGGAAGGGCAGCGCTTCGATCACGCCAACGCGGAAATCGATCTCCAGCCCGGCGCGCTTCGCCTTCTGGCGAGCGACAGCGATCATCTCGGGCGCGGGGTCAATGCCTGCCACCGCTCCCTGGTTCCCAACGCGCAGCTTGGCCGGGATGGTCACGCCGCCGGTGCCACACCCAACATCGAGCACGCTATCGCCAGGCTTGAGCAGGCTATGCTCTACGGTCAGGGCGTATAAGCGGCGCGCCTGTCCAAAGCTCGTGAGCGTCGCTGCCGCGTCATACCACCACGCCCAGCGGATCAGGCGCCCTTCTGTCTGGGCCGGGGACTCCCGGCGATGTGAGAGGGTATGCATGATCGCTTCCTCCTTGTCGATAATCTGCTCACCAACATAGATGATCCATCCGCGTTCAGTGTTGCGGAATTCTGTGGCCGGATACTATCGCCTCCAGCAAGGCCGGGCCGTAGAGTACGACGAGCGCAAGCAACACGACTAGGACGATCGCGGCGATTGAGAGGATGCCTCGCTTGTGCAGGGTGTGGATCTCTCTTTGTACGCCGCCTCACAGATAGGCGAGCGCTACGCGAACCGTCAGCCGGGCGGCCCGCGACGCCGGCGCCAACGTAGCTACCGCCGCTCCGGCCACGACCGCGACGACCCACACGGCAACACCCGACAACGAAAGCCGGAAGATCCCCGGCGTTGGCAGGTAGTCCATAATCAGCGCTGTGAGTAGCGGCGCAGGAACTGCTGCGACGAGGCAACTCATCACTGCGATGAAGATGCCTTCGAGCATCACGAGGAGGCGCTCAATAACATCGCCCAGCACACCGAAGCCCAACAGGTCCAGGTCGTCTTGAAGCGCAACGGCGGGCAGCTGCGGCTGATCGTCCGCGACGATGGGCGCGGGTTTGATCCCAATAGCGGCGCGGCGGATCAGCGCTACGAGCTGCTCGGGATGCGCGAGCGCAGCGATCTGATCGGCGGCTGTCTCGCTATCACAAGCCGGATCGGGGCGGGGACAGAGGTCGCCTTCTCCTACGGGGGCCCGCATGACGGATGAGACACAGGGGGCGATTCGCCTGCTCATCACGCAGGCGGCGCTTGTGGCGATCCGCGCAGGCTTAGTGCAGCTCTAACGCTGACAGACTGGCGTTTCGCAAGCGCCAGCGGTTGACGGCGACGCCCAAGAGCAGTAAGCGAGGCTGGCTTGCGCCGCACCAGGTCGGCGCGTTGCAGTCGGCCTAGTGGTTCTCCTGCGCACAGACCCGCCCCGGCTCACGATTGCTGCGAGCCGGGGCGGTGGGCAGATCTCAAATGATGGCGTTGGGGAATGCTGATGAGCTATGAGCCGGAGCTCGCCGTGGGGGTTGGCGACGGGCCGTCCGGCGCCGCGGTCGGGCTCGGCGTAGCGGTTGGCGGCGTCCCGGTCACCGTCGGTGTGGCAGTAGCCGGAGTGCCCGTAACCGTCGGCGTGGCGGTCGTGGTCGGCAAAGCTGTTGAGGTAGCGGTGGGCGGCGTCCCGGTGACGGTCGGCGTCGCCGTTGCTGGCGTACCAGTCACCACTGGCGTCGCCGTGACCGGCACGATCACTGCGGGGATGACGATCACGATCACCAGCGGGTTGCTCTCGTGGCGGCCCCGGCTATCGTGGTAGCGCACGCGGTACTTGATGTCGAGCTTGACCTCGCCATTCCGCTTCTGCTTCAGCTTGAACTTGAACTTCAGGTCGTAGCGGTCCTTGCGGATGGCGTTGTACTCGCCGATGCCGATCACGATCTGGCCTTCACGGATCTCGTGGACGTAGCCGATCCCCGTCACCCAGGTGAGGTCGAGCAGTTCGAGCAGTTTGTCGTCCACGTCGAGCACCAGGAAGACGTTCCGCGCCCGGCCACCGTTGTTCTTCAGCACGATGTTGAAGTTGATCAGCGTCACATCGCCGACCACCTCAAAGGTGATATTGTTGGTCGCCGGCGGGGTGATCACGATCCGCGCCGGGTCCTCCTTCTCATCATCCTCCTTCTGCACCCGCACCTCGACCCGGTCGATGCCATAGTTGCCGCTAGCCCCGCCTGCGGCGAACTGCAGCCGGCCCACCGTATCGGGATTGAAGCTCCCCGGCAGGCTGAGCGGATCAAGCCGCAGCGAGCCCGCGTTGGTGGTCAGCTCCAGCTCCATGCGCCCATTCTTGAGGTCGAAGCGCGCGTCCACCTCGACCTTGCCGCCGGCGGTATAGGCAAGGTTGAGGGCCGCCCCGCCGCGGGCGAGCTTGCCGTCGGCGCCGAAGCCGACGATCTCATAGCGCTGGCCGCCGACAGTGACGAGGTAAAGGCTGGCGCCGGCGGTGTTGGCCACCGGGGCGACCAGATCGGCCTTGACCCGTAGCTCATAGCGCTGGCTGTTGAGCGCTTGGGGCAGCGTGCCGGGGTAGCTGCTGAAGCGCAGCTCAGCCACGCCCGCGCCGGTCACCGTGAGCGCCTGGCCGTCGAGGCCGCTCACGTTGGCGACGTTGACCGGTGCTGTGGCGGCGAGCACGAAGCCCTCCTCCACAGCGACGGGCGTGCTGCTCAGAGCTCCGGCGCTCAGGCTCTCGAAGCCGCTGCGGAACACCGTCGCCTCGAAGCCCTTCGCGGAGGCTCGCGAGGCGGGGATCGCCACGCCAAGGCCCAGCATGAGAGCGAGCAGAACCATCGCCGAGAGCATGCGATAGGTGCGGGATAGGATTGGTGCCAAGGCTCCCTCCTTGTGGCTGGGGCGGCCGCCTCCGTAGGCGGCCAGGGATGAGACGGTGGGGCAGCTACGGCAGCCGGGTGCAACACACGGCGCACGAGCCACTCCTGCTCGATCAAACATCAAAATTTGGTTAAAAGCGATGTGACTTTTGGGGGATCTTGTGGGATTGGCTCGCTAGCGCGACGAAGGCCTGGCCGTCTTTGATGGCTTCACCTTCAGCCCCAAGGTGTCGCGGCTTCCCAAGTGATGGTGCCGGCGATGACCTCGGCAGGAGAGAAGAGCCGCAGCGGCAGCCCGTCGTAGCCCACACCGCGGCTGACCAGCAGCTGCGCCGCTGCAAAGTCTCTTGAGCGCGAGGTGGGAGCCGTCACTGACACCTTCTCGATGTTGTGTAGTCGTCGCCTCGGTATACCACGCTAAGATGTGACAAAACCAGTCCTTATCCCGGCAGAGTGTTGTATACACATATCATACTTTTGTTGTATACACATATCGGTCTAGCGACGGAGGAGATGTTGTACACTCGTATGCTATCCTCCGGGTGTCGCGAGACCGAGGCAATGCAGAACGCATCAGGAAGGCTCAGAAAGGCTCAAATATCAGGGTGTGGCGCAGCAAGCAGCGCACCTCGTTCGGGACGAGGAGGTCGCAGGTGCAAACCCTGCCACCCTGACCACGAAGGGGCCTGGTGTAACAGCAGCACGGCAGTCTCCAAAACTGTCCGGTGTCCGTGCAACTCGGGCGGCCCCTGCCAGCCGGTACCTTACCAACCTGCCTTTGCAGCAACACATTCCCGAC
>Ga0207873_1003547_pt1 | contig 11276 bp, 9 predicted proteins | sample BGWIniCompost_FD_187373 | JGI IMG/M metagenome (GOLD analysis project Ga0207873, IMG submission 187373) | Cellulose adapted compost microbial communities from Newby Island Compost Facility, Milpitas, CA, USA - BGW Initial Compost (SPAdes)... ... | reverse complement strand
CGGCGGCACTTGTGCTCTTCGGGCACGTTCGGCAGCCGGTGCGCCGCCTCGATGGTGAACGCCTTGAATATTTCCACGAACGGAGGACCTGCAGTGTCGCGTAGTTTACCCGCTTCGCCCGCCGGCGGGCCGTTTTTCGGCCCGGCGGGCGCCGCTACAATACGCGACCTTCTTTCGACTGCAAGCGCCATGGCGAATTCCGACCTGTCCCTGCTCATCGAACCCGCCGAGCTCGAGCCGCGGCTCGGCGACCCGGGTCTGCGCATCGTCGATCTGAACGGCGAGCACATGCACGCGCGCGTGCACGTGCCGGGGGCGGTCCCGCTCGACTATGCGGCGCTCGTCGCACCCCGGCCTCCGGCCGCCGCGCTGCTACCGGACGCCGAGCAGCTGGCGCGCGTCTTCGCCTCCATCGGGCTTGCACCCGAGCACCACGTGATCGCCTACGACGACGAAGGCAACGGCCGCGCCGCTCGCCTGCTCTGGACGCTGCACGCCGTGGGCCACACGCGCGCATCGCTTTTGAACGGCGGCCTGAAGGCGTGGCTCGCCGAGGGCCGCCCGACCGCGAGCGGACCGCAGCCCGTCGCGCCGACGAGCTACCCGGTGCGCATCGTCGGCGACGTCGCGGTCGACAAGGACTACATCCTGGCGCACCTCGGCGATCCGAACGTGGTGCTGCTCGACGCCCGGACGCCCGAAGAATACGCGGGCGCCAACAAGCGCGCGGCGCGCGCCGGACACATCCCGGGCGCGGTGAACTTCAACTGGCTGGAAGCGATCGACGCCGCGCGGCACTTGCGGTTGAAGGATCTCGACGAGCTGCGGCGCGTGCTCGCGTCGCGGGGCGTGACGCCGGACAAGGAGGTGATCACGTACTGCCAGACGCACCATCGCTCGGCGCACACCTACGCCGTGCTCAAGATCCTCGGCTACCCGCGCGTGAAAGCCTATCCGGGTTCGTGGTCCGAGTGGGGCAACCTGCCGGACACGCCGATCGAATAGGCGCGCACGCCTGAACGCCGCCGGCGAAGGAGCACCTCAGGTGCCGCCTCGGCCGGCGAGCGCGGCGCCGATCCGGCGCACGCCCTCCTGCAGATTCTCCATCGCCGTGGCGTAAGAGAAGCGCACGTAACGGGTGCTCTCGTGCTCGCCAAAATCGGCGCCCGGCGTGATCGCAACGCCCGCCCGTTCGAGCAGGTCGAACGCGAAGCGGGCGCTGTCGTCGGTGAAGCGGCTGCAGTCGGCGTAGATGTAGAAAGCGCCTTCCGGCACGATCGGCACGACGAAGCCGAGCGCCTGCAACGCCGGCAACAGGTAGTCGCGCCGCTCGCGAAAGATCGCGCGCCGGCGTTCGAGCTCGGCGCGAACCTCGGGCGTGAAGGCCGCGAGCGCCGCGTGCTGCGCCGGCGTGCTCGCCGCGATGAAGACGTTCTGCGCGAGCCGCTCGATCGCGGCGCGATAGGCGCGCGGCACGACCAGCCACCCGAGGCGCCAGCCGGTCATGCCGTAGTACTTCGAGAAGCTGTTCACCACGAACGCGTCGCGCGTGTGCGCGAGCACGCTCACGGCATCGGTGCCGTAGGTGAGGCCGTGGTAGATCTCGTCCACGATCAGCGTGCCGCCGAGCTCCGCCACCGCACGCGCAATACGCGCCATCTCGTCGTCCGGCACGAGCGTGCCGGTCGGGTTCGACGGCGAGCTCACGAGCACCGCGACCGTGCGCGGTGTCCAGTGCGACCGAACGAGCTCGGCCGTGAGCTGATAGCCGCTCGCCGGCCCGACCTGCACCGCGACCGGCTCGCCTTCGAGCAGACGCACGAAGTGGCGATTGCACGGGTAGCCGGGATCGGCGACGAGAACCTGGTCGCCTGGGTTGACGAGCGCCGCGAGCGCGAGCAGCAACGCCCCGGAGGCGCCCGGCGTGATCACGACGTCTTCGGGGGCCGGGCGGGCGCCGGGCGGATAGGATTCCGCGACGGCGGCGCGCAGCGCATCCAGCCCGAGCGCCGGCAGGTAGTGCGTGTGGCCCGCGGCGAGCGCGGCGTTGGCGGCGGCGACGATCGGCGCGGCGGTCGGAAAATCGGGCTCGCCGATCTCCATGTGCACGATGGAGCGTCCGGCGGCCTCGAGCGCGCGCGCCCGCGCGAGCACCTCCATAACGCGAAACGGCGCGATGTCGGCCAGGCGCCGCGCGAACCGGCTCACGCGCCGCCCCTCCGCCCGCCCGCGGCGCACCGGCGCGGCGCCTGGTTTTCCCGTGGAAACAGAGACTTCGCGGTTGCCACCCCTGACCCTTTCTGGTATAGATTCGCGCTCATTTTTTCGGGCCCCCGCCCGGCCAACCATATTATTGCAGGAGTCAACCACGAATGCCTGCCACCAGGAAGCGGAAAGAGTCGCCCTCCACCGCCACCGCGATCAAGCCGTACGCCGCGAAGAAGGGCGAGAAGTACATGAACAAGAAGCAGCTCGACCATTTCCGCGCGAAGCTGATGGCGTGGCGCGAAGAGCTGATGGAGGAGATCACGCGCACGGTGCAGCAGATGCGTGATGAGCCGGACAACCCGCCCGATCCGAACGACCGTGCGAGCCAGGAAACCGACATGTCGATCGAGCTGCGCAATCGCGACCGCGAGCGCAAGCTGATCAAGAAGATCGACGAGGCGCTGGCTCGCATCGATACCGGCGACTACGGCTATTGCGAAGTGTGCGGCGTCGAGATCGGACTCGAGCGGCTCGAAGCGCGGCCGACCGCCGAGCTTTGCATCGACTGCAAGACCCTGGACGAGATTCGCGAGAAGCAGATGGGCTGACGCGCCCCGCATCGCGCCGCCCGCGCACGATCCGAGAGCGCGCTTGCCGAGCCTCCTCATCCGCAACGCCCGCGTCGCCCGTGAAGACGGCAGCGTCTTCGAAGGCGACGTGTATTGTGCGGATGGCCTGATCGAGCGCATCGAGCCGCAGCTCGACCTGCGCGCCGACGAGGAGATCGACGCCGGCGGGCGGCTGCTCCTCCCCGGCGTCATCGATCCCCAAGTCCACTTCCGCGAGCCCGGCAAGGAGCACAAGGAAGACCTTGCGAGCGGCTCGCGCGCCGCCGCCGCCGGCGGCGTCACGAGCTTTCTCGAAATGCCGAACACCGACCCGCCGACGACGACTCAAGCGGCGCTCGACGACAAGCTCGCGCGCGCCGCGCGCAAGTGCGTCGTCAACTACGGTTTCTTCATCGGCGCGACGGCGGAGAACATCGAAGAGGCCAACCGCGCGGCGCCAGCCTGTGGCATCAAGGTGTTCATGGGCTCGAGCACCGGCAGCCTGCTGATGGACCGGGACGACGATCTCGAACGGCTGTTCGCGACCGGCACGCGCCTCATCGCGGTACATGCGGAGGACGAAGCCCGCATCCGCGAGCGCGCGCGGCGCTATGCCGAGCGCCGCGATCCGGCTGCGCATTCGGAGATACGCGACAACGAGTGCGCGCTGATCGCGACGCGTAAGGCGCTCGCGCTCGCGAAGAAGTACCGCCGGCGGCTGCACATCCTGCATCTCTCGACCCGCGAGGAAGTGGAGCTGCTGCGGCGCGAGAAGCCGGCCTGGGTCACCGCCGAGGTCATCCCGAATCATCTGTTCCTCAACACCGCCGACTACGCGGCGCTCGGGACGCTGGTGCAGATGAATCCGCCGATCCGCGCACCGGAGGACAACGCGGCGCTCTGGCAGGGGCTGCGCGACGGGGTGATCGACTTCATCGCCACCGACCACGCGCCGCACACGCTCGAGGAGAAGCGCGCCGGGTACCCGCGATCGCCCTCCGGCATGCCGGGGGTCGAGACCTCGCTCCCGCTCATGCTCACCGCCATGCGCGACGGCAGGTGCACGCTCGCGGAAGTCCAGAAGTGGATGTGTCGCGCGGCGATAGAAGCTTACGGCATCCCGAACAAGGGCAGGCTGCTGCCCGGCTACGACGCCGATCTCGTGCTGGTGGACGTCGAGACGTACCGGCCGGTGCGCAACGAGGCGCTGCAGACACGCGTGCGCTGGTCCCCGTATGCCGGACGCGAGCTGACCGGGTGGCCGGTCTACACGATCGTCGGCGGACGCGTGGTGTACGATCGTGGAACAATCCGCCCGGGCGTGCTCGGGCGGCCGCTGCGCTTCGCGCCTGCCGCATGAGCTCTGACACCGCCGCTTCGCGCGGCGCCGGCGAACGACAATAACGGAATCATGACCGCCATACTGCTCCTGCAGGCCGTCGTCCTCGGCGTGGTCGAGGGCCTGACGGAGTTCCTGCCGGTGTCCTCGACCGGGCACCTCATCATCGTCGGCGACGCACTCGGCTTCACCGGCGAACGCGCCAAGACGTTCGCGATCTTCATCCAGCTCGGCGCCATTCTCGGCGTCGTGTGGCTCTACCGCGCGAAGGTCTACGACCTCCTCGCGCACGCCCATCGTCCGAGCCAGCGCCACGTCCTGATTACGCTGCTGCTCGCCTTCCTGCCGGCGGTCGTGGTCGGCGTGCTCGCGCACCGTTATATCAAGGCGTATCTGTTCAACCCGATGACGGTCGCGGCTGCGCTCATCGTCGGCGGTGTGGTCATCCTGCTGATCGAGCGCTGGTATCGGGACGAGCGCGCGCGCGTGCGGCGATTCGACGAGCTGAGCTACGCCGACGCGCTCAAGGTCGGCGTCGCGCAGACGGTAGCGATGTTCCCAGGTGTGTCGCGGTCCGGTGCGACCATCATGGGCGGGCTGCTCGCCGGGCTCTCGCGCACGGCGGCGACCGAGTTCTCGTTCTTCCTCGCCATGCCGACCATGTTCGCCGCGACGCTCTACGATTTCTACAAGAACCTGCACCTCCTTGCGGCCGAGGATGCACTGCTCTTCGGCGCCGGCTTCGCGAGCGCCTTCGTCACCGCGCTCGTCGTGGTCAAGGCGTTCCTCGTGTACGTCTCGCGCCACACGTTCCGACCGTTCGCCTGGTATCGCATCGCGGTCGGCGCCGCGGTCGCCGCATATTTCTGGTAGCCGTGCTGCACGCGCTCGTCTTCCATCCCCTGCGCCGACTGTACGACTGGGTGCTGTCGCTCGCGGAGCACCCGCACGCCGGATTGGCGTTGTTCCTCGTCGCCTTCGCGGAGTCGTCGTTCTTCCCGATCCCGCCGGACGTACTGCTCATCGCGCTCGCGCTCGGTGTGCCGCACCGGGCGTGGCGGCTCGCACTCATCACGACCGTCGGCTCCGTGCTCGGCGGTATCGCGGGCTACGGCATCGGCTGGGGCCTCATGGCGAGCGTCGGCCAGTGGATTCTCGACATCTACGGTCTCCACGAGCAGTTCGAGCGCATCCGGGAATGGTATCTGCGGTACGACGTCTGGGCCGTGCTGATCGCCGGCTTCACGCCGATCCCCTACAAGGTGTTCACGATCGCGGCCGGCGCCTTCGACATGGACCTCTGGCGCTTTACCGCCGCCTCCATGGTCGGCCGCGGCGGCCGCTTCTTCCTCGTCGCCGGGCTCATCTACTACTACGGCGCCCCGATCAAGTCGTTCATCGACCGCTACTTCAACCTGCTGACGGTGCTGTTCGCGGTCCTGCTCGTCGGGTTCTTTCTGGTACTCGGGCTGCTCTAGCCGGCTCTTGCAGCCGGTCGGCGCCCCCGCGACAGACTCGCGGCGCCGCCGGGTTTTCGTTGTGGTTCAGACACTTTCGAGGATCGGGCCGCCGGTCGCCCCCGCTCCCGCCTGCGCTTCGGGCACGATTCCTGCTTTGGATGTCCGATACTCGGCCATACCCTGGAAAGGGCGACCCCGCGCTATGTCACAGGCAGCCAACGGCTACCCGACCCCGCCCGGCCGCCCGGCGGACGCCGCCGCCGCGCGCCCGGTGGTGCTCGTCATCGACGATTCCCGGGTGATCCGCCGCGCGATCACGAAAACGCTCGCGGACGAGTTCGCGCTCATCGAAGCCGAGGACGGGGAAGCGGGCTGGGCGCACATTGCCGCCGACCCGCGAATACAGGTAGTGATCACCGACGTCGAGATGCCGAAGCTCGACGGCTACAGCCTGCTCGGCCGGCTGCGTGCGGCGGAGGATCCGCGCCTGCGCGACCTCCCCGTGATCGTTCTCACCGGCACCCAGGACGAACAGACCCGTGCGCGCGCTTTCGCCTGCGGCGCCACCGATTTCGTCATCAAACCGATCGACGGCGTTCAGCTCCTCGCGCGCACACGCACGCACGCGCGCCTCGATCAAACGACGCGGAAGCTCGCCGAGACGGCGAAATCGCTCGAGGAACACACCGCGATCGATCCTCTCACCGAGCTGCACAGCCGCCGCTACCTGCTGCAGCGTGCCAAGCAGGATCTCGCCTTCGCCAAGCGCCACCGGCAGGATCTCGCGTTGATCCGCATCGAGTTCGACAACTTCCGCACGATCTATAAGCACTACGGCGACGAGATCTGCGACCAGATGTTCATCTGGCTCGCCGGGCTGATGCGCGCCAACACGCGCACGGAGGACACGCCCGCGCGCATTCGCGGCGGCGAGTTCGCCATCCTCGCGCCCTGCGCCAACCATCGCGAGGCTTCGGCGCTGTGCGAGCGCCTGCGGGCGGCGGTGGCCGCAACACCGTTCAAACTGAACGGCGTCGCCGTTCCGCTCACGATCAGCCTCGGCGTCGCGACGCTCGTAGGCGACAAGGCGGAAACGGTCGAGGAGCTGCTCGCACGTGCCGAGGAGCGCTTGGCGCAGGCGCGGGCGGACGCCAAGGATGCACCCGCCGTGCATGCCCTGCCGCCGGTGAAGGCGCCCGCACCGAACCTCGAGGCCGCGCTCGCGCTCCTCGCGCGCGGCGACGAGGAGGAACTCATCCCGCACCTCCCCGAGCTTTTCGGGCGGCTGCTCCCGCTGCTCGAGCTTTGCGACCGGCGGCTCGGGCTCGGCCTCGCCGCACCTCTCGCCGCATTTCGGGATCGCGTAAAAGTTGTGAAATAATGCGTCCATGTCGGACGCGCTTTTCGAACCTTCGTCACCGCGCTATTCCTTGCACACCGCTGCGCGCGTATGAGCCAGCCGTTCGAGCCCGCGTGGTGGTGCCGCAATCCGCACCTCCAGACGATCCTGCCTAACCGCGTGCGCCCGCGACCGGCGGTCGCGTTCCGCCGGGAACGCATCGAGCTGCCGGACGGCGATTTCGTCGACATCGACTGGAGCGGCGGCGCCGAGGGCCCGATCGTCTTGCTGCTGCACGGCCTGCAGGGGTCCTCCCGCTCGCGCTACGCGGCCGCCCTCGCGCGCGCCTTCGGTGCGGCCGGATGGCGTACGGCAGTGCTGCATTTCCGCGGCTGCAGCGGCGAGCCGAACCGCTTGCCGCGCAGCTACCATTCGGGCGAGACCGGCGACACGGACTACATCGCGCGCCTCCTTGCGGCGCGCGAACCGCAGGTGCCGCTCGCGGCCGTGGGGGTTTCGCTCGGCGGCAACGTGCTGCTCAAGTGGCTCGGCGAATGCGGGACGAACGCGCCGGTGCGCGCGGCCGTCGCGATCTCGGTTCCCTTCGTGCTCGCGCGCGCGGCCGATCGCCTCGAATCCGGCTTTGCCCGGATTTACCAGTGGGAGCTCCTCTATTCGCTCTGCGCGGCGCTCGAGGTCAAGCGCCGCTCGGTGCAGCTGCCGCTCGCGCTCGGGCGGCGCCTGCGCTTCCGGCGCATGCGCGACTTCGACGACCGCGTGACGGCGCCGCTGCACGGGTTTCGCGATGCCGCGCACTACTACGAGGCGAGCAGCTCGCGCCCCTACTTGCCCCGAATTCGCGTGCCGACGCTGCTCATCCAGGCACGCGACGACCCGTTCATGTATCCCGATGTCATCCCGGAGCCGCACGAGCTGCCCCCGTGCGTGACGCTCGAGGCGCACGAGCACGGCGGCCACGTCGGGTTCGTCGGCGGCAAGTGGCCCTGGCGACCGCGCTACTATCTGGAAGAACGCGTGCCGCAGTTCTTGCGGCCGTATTTGGTACGGGCCGACGAGCCGCGCGACCGCCGCGAGGCGCTTACGCTCGGCGAGGTTCCGGGCTAGGCGCGCAGCCGGCCGACCGGACAGCGGGCCGCGACGCCCGTACGGCGCTTCCGCTGTCGCGGTCGCGCGGCCAAACGGGGCTGCGGACGCCTCATGAACGCCGCTTCGCGCTTGCGGTCGGCGCCGCCCGCCACGGATCCTCCGGCCACGGATGCTTCGGGTAGCGCCCCTTCAGCTCCTTGCGCACCTCGGCATAAGTGCGATCCCAGAATCCGCGCAGGTCCTGCGTCACCTGAATCGGCCGATGCGCCGGCGACAGGAGATGGAGCATCACCGGCACGCGACCGAAGCCTACGCGCGGCGTATCGGCGAGACCGAACATCTCCTGGAGCTTCACCGCGAGCACCGGCGGTTCGCCGGGCCGATACTCGAGACGCAGGCGCGAACCGCTCGGAACGGCGAGATGCGTCGGCGCGCCCTGCTCGAGCCGCCGCGCCTGCTCGGGCGAGAGCCGCGCGCGCAAAATGGCAAGCATGTCTAGGCGCGCGAGATGATCACGCCGCGTGCAGCCGTCAAGATAAGGACCTAGCCATTCGTCGAACGTTGCAGAGAGTGCGGCATCCGAGACATCGGGCCAGTCCTCGTCCGGAAACCAGGCGCGCAACGACAGCACGCGCGCCTGCCAGGCTCTCGCCTCCCGCGTCCATGGGAGCGCCTCGAGGCCTAGGCGCCGTACCCCTTCGAGCATGGCCGCGCGCATCTGCTCCGGCGCCGCTTCGGCGAGCGTCTCGCTACGCAACACCAGGCGCCCGAGCCGCTCCTCCCGGCGCGCGACCACGGCGCCCGTCTGCTCGTCCCAGCGCACTACGTCCTCCGTCACCAAGCGCGGCGCGAGCGCTGTGCGGATCGCCTCGAGCGTGATCGGCGCCGCGAGGTGGATCACGCCCTCGGCTTCGCCCGCGTCGAGGTGCGCGGCGACCAAATACGGCGCGCGCAGGCGGGCTTCGTAATCGGGCAGGCGCACCCCGCGCCCGCTCGCCAGCACGTAGCGCGTGTCGTTGGCGCTGCGGCTCGCCGCCACACGATCGGGATAAGCCAGAGCGAGCAGCGCTCCTGCGTCCGTGTCGGGCGGCGCAACGCCGGTGCCGCCTCCCGCAGGGAGCAGACGCCGCCATTGCCGCGCCGCCTGATCGACGCGCGCGCACGCGGCGGGGTCGGCACCGTAGGCCTGCGCGCCGGCGCGCCCTCGGCGACGAAACGACGCAATCGCTTCGAGGCGCTCGGCGACGTCGACCGTATCGCGGGCGCCCGCGGGGAAAACGTCGCGCTCACTGAGAAGCGCAGCGAGATCGCAGGCTTGCTCGGCGGCGCCGCGCTGGGCGGCGGCGAGCAGCAGATGCGCGAGCCGCGGGTGCAGCGGCAGAACCGCCATGCGTCGGCCCTCGGGCGTGATCCGGCCGTCGCGATCGAGTGCACCGAGATCCCGCAGTAACTCCTGCGCCTGCGCGAGCGCGGCGGCCGGCGGGGAATCGAGCCAGACGAGCTCGGCCGGATCCTTCACGCCCCAGAGCGCAAGCTCGAGCGCCAACGGGGCGAGATCGGCGGTCTTGATCTCGGGCAGCGGCTGCGGCAGCAGCCCGCGCTGCGTCCCTTCGGTCCAGAGCCGATAACAGACGCCCGGACCAAGGCGACCGGCTCGTCCCGCGCGCTGTTCCGCGGAAGCGCGCGCGACGCGCACGGTGGCGAGCCGCGTGAGTCCCGTCGCGGGATCGAACTGCGGCACGCGCGCATAGCCCACATCGACGACGACCTGCACGCCCTCGATGGTGAGGCTCGTTTCCGCGATCGACGTCGCCAGCACCACTTTGCGTCGCGCGCCGCCGGGCGCGATCGCGCGCTGCTGCTGTTCCCACGGGAGGTCGCCGTAGAGCGGATAGACATCGACCCGGCCCGCGAGATCCGCGAGCAGTGCCTGGGTCCGGCGAATCTCGCCGCCGCCGGGCAGGAACACCAGCACGTCCCCCTCGTGCGCCGCGAGCGCCTGCCGCACCGCGGCCGCCGCCCGCACCGGCAACGGTCCGTCGGGTTCGCGCGGCGCGTAGCGTACTTCCACCGGGAACGCGCGCCCCGCGCTCGTCACGAGCGGTGCGCGCAGCAGCGCCGCCACTGCCGCACCGTCGAGGGTGGCCGACATCACCAGCACCTTGAGGTCGGGCCGCAGCACCCGCTGACTGTCGAGCACGAGCGCGAGACCGAGATCGGTCTGCAGGTGGCGCTCGTGAAACTCGTCGAAGATCACGAGCCCGACACCCTCGAGCGCCGGATCGTCCTGCAGCCGGCGCGTGAGAACGCCTTCGGTCACGACTTCGATCCGCGTGCGCGCCGACACCCGCTGCTCGAAGCGAATGCGGTAGCCGACGGTCTCGCCCGACGCTTCGCCGCGGAGCGCCGCCATCCGCGCGGCGGCGGCGCGCGCCGCCAGGCGCCGCGGCTCGAGCAGCACGATACGCCGCCCCGCGAGCCACGGTTCATCGAGCAGCGCGAGCGGTACCGCCGTCGTCTTGCCCGCACCGGGCGGCGCCTGCAGCACGACCGCCGCATTGGCGGCGAGCGCGGCACGCAGCTCCGGTAGCGCCGCGGAGATCGGCAGCTCGATCATCGGCGCAAACGGGAACCGCGCTGGCGAGCGCCCGTGGCTGTCAGTAACATGGAGGGAAAAGGCCTGTCGAGAATTCCAGCGATTTTATCACCCGCCGTGCGCTCGCGACCGCCCGCCGCGCTCGCCGGACAACGCCTCGGCTGTCGGCTGGCGCGGACATGCCGGCTCGTACGATGGAGACCGCGAAGATCCACGTGATGCCGGATGGCACGCCGCTGCATTACCGCATCCGGCGCGCCGAACGGCCGCAGGGCGTCGTCGTGCTGCTGCACGGCATGGCGAGCAACCTGACGCGCTGGTCGGAATTCGTCGAGCTAACGCGGCTGCGGCGCAGGTGGGATCTCCTGCGCATCGACCTGCGCGGCCACGGCGAATCCATGATGCGCGGCCGCATCGGCATGGAGATCTGGAGCAACGACCTCGCGGACGTCCTCGACGCCGAAGGCTACCCGCAGGCGATCCTCATCGGCCACAGTCTGGGCGCGCACCTTGCGCTGCATTTCGCCGCACGCTTCCCGGACCGCACCCGCGGCGTCGTGTTGATCGATCCCGTCTTCCCGCGGGCGCTGCGCGGCTACCGCCGCTGGCTGATGCGGCT
>Ga0207873_1003545_pt1 | contig 11281 bp, 9 predicted proteins | sample BGWIniCompost_FD_187373 | JGI IMG/M metagenome (GOLD analysis project Ga0207873, IMG submission 187373) | Cellulose adapted compost microbial communities from Newby Island Compost Facility, Milpitas, CA, USA - BGW Initial Compost (SPAdes)... ... | reverse complement strand
GAGGGGAGGGGAAGCGGCGTTGTTCATCGCGGACCGGTGGGGGCAGGTCTATCACGTGGCGCGAGCCTCGGCAGAGACCGAGCTGCCGGATGTCGACGAGATCGAGGAGTGGATGCGCTTCCTGTCCACTCAGTGCCCCGAATGCGGGGTCCCGGACGAACCCGGGTGGGCCCAACGGGAGGAGCGATGAAGACGGAAGTCGCGAGGGAAGGCGGTCCGGCCGAACGGCTTATTCGCGATGCCGAGACCTGGGGCGCGCACAACTACCGGCCGTTGCCGGTGGTGCTCACGAGAGGGGAGGGCATCTGGGTCTGGGATGTGGAGGGACGGCGCTACCTGGACATGCTCTCGGCGTATTCGGCGCTGAATCACGGCCACGGGCACCCGAGGATCGTGGCGGCGCTCGTGGAGCAGGCGTCGCGCCTCGCCCTCACGTCCCGCGCGTTCCACAACGACCAGTACGCCCCGTTCCTTCGGGAGCTGTGCGAACTGACCGGCTACGAGAAGGCACTCCCGATGAACACGGGCGCCGAAGCGGTGGAGACGGCGATCAAGGCGGCCCGCAAGTGGGGGTACGAGCGCAAGGGGGTGCCGCGGGACCAGGCGGAGATCGTGGTGTGCGAAGGTAACTTCCACGGCCGAACCACCACGATCGTCGGTTTCTCGTCCGAGCCGACCTACCGGGACGGGTTCGGGCCGTTCGCACCCGGATTCCGCCGGATCCCGTACGGCGACGCGGACGCGCTGGAGGACGCGATCACGGACCGGACCGTGGCTTTCCTGGTGGAGCCGATCCAGGGGGAAGCGGGCGTGGTCGTGCCGCCGGACGGGTTCTTGAGCCGCGCCGCGGAGATCTGCAGGCGGCGGGGCGTCCTGCTCATGGCCGACGAGATCCAGACGGGGCTGGGCCGGACGGGACGACTCCTGGCGAGCCATTGGGAAGGGGTCCGACCCGACGTGCTCATCCTGGGCAAGGCGCTCGGCGGCGGGGTCTACCCGGTTTCCGCGGTCCTCGCCGACGCGGAGGTCATGGATGTTTTCACGCCCGGGACGCATGGCTCCACGTTCGGCGGCAATCCCCTCGCCGCGGCGGTGGCGCGGGAGGCGCTCCGCGTGATCGTCGAAGAGGGGCTCGCCGAACGGGCCGCAACGCTCGGGCCGTGGTTCATGGAAGAGCTGAGGGCGATCCAGGCAGACGCGGTCGCGGAAGTGCGCGGGCGCGGGCTGCTGATCGGCGTCGTCATCCGCGAGGAGGCGGGCCCGGCGCGGAAGTTCTGCGAGGCGCTGATGCGCCGGGGGATCCTGGCCAAGGAGACGCACGAGCAGGTGGTGCGCTTCGCGCCGCCGCTCGTGATCGAGCGCGACGACCTCGAGCGGGCGCTGCCCGCGATCCGGGACGTCCTCTCTTCCGGAGGCGACTGAGGCGCCCTCAGATGGCCGCTTCGTCGGCTCCGATGCGAAGCGGTGCGGTCCGGTCGATGTCAGCGAGCGTGCTGACCTGTATGAATCGGGCCCACTCCCGGTCGAGGGGGACCGTGCGGCCCGTCGGCGTATCCAGGAGGAGGTGTGACGCCGATCCGGCGCGGCAGTGCACCACGTCGCCTTCCCGCACGCCGAGGTCTGTACAGAGGGATCGCAGTGTTCCGAAGAGGATTCGCTTGATGAGGACGACGTCGCCCGTGCGCGTGGCTGCCAGACTGCGGACCGGCTCTGGGGAGTCGCCGCTGAGCATGGGGCTGCTCCTGCATCGTGGGTGGGGATGAAAAAAGACGCCGGAGCCGGCGTCTTCACGCATTGTGAGGAAGTGCAAGAAAAATGCCGGGGTTTGCGTCCGGGAGGCGGAGGTTCGCCACGCGGTCGGCCGGCCGGGAGAACTGGCTCCGGCCCGGGCCGCGGCGACCTCCGCCTCTCGCGTCAGGCTCCGGACGTGCCGGGCTTTGCCGGCTTGCCGCCCCTTCCGGAACCGCGCCCCGGCTGGGGCGGCCCGGCGGGGAGCGGCGGCTGGTCGATGGGCGTTGTGCCCCGGCGGTCGTTGTGGGCGGCCGGCACGGTCGGGCGTCGCGCGGTCGCCGGCCCGTGGCCAGCCCGGACGGCGGTTGCGACGGCGGCGGCAGCCTGCGCGGGGAGAGCGCCTTCGCGGATCAGTCGTTCGACGGCTGCGGGGAGCTCACGGAGCGTTTCCGAGTGAGCGCCGTGGCTGCGCCAGGCACTGAAGACGTCCAGGGCTGCGTCGACCGGTACGCCGCGGTCCAGGAGATCCGCCAGGGTGTGAACGGCCAGGGCGATCGGCTCGCCCGGGGCGGATCCGCTGTGGAGCGAACGAATGGCTTCCTCCGGCACGCCACGCCGGATCGCGTCCGCCACGGCCGTGACATCGGCCGGCGCCGGCGTCCCGGAGGCTGCGAGCAGCGCGTGCGCCCGCTCGAGCTCCTCCAGGAGCTGCTGGACGACGGCCAGAATCCGCTCGACTGGAACGCCCTTCGCCGCGCCCTCGAGCGCCTTGTCGACGAGCGGCTCGGTCGGCAGGCCCCGAGAGCGGGCCGCCTCCACGGCGCGCTCCAGATCGCGCATCGCATCAGGCGGGAGCACGGCTCTGGCGCGAGCCAGATTGCCGTTGACCTGAGCCCCTATGGCACTCCCTGCCAGCACCGGGACCATGCCGGCGCCCAAGATGGCGAGAACGCCAAGGGTGATTACGGTTCGTTTCATTCGGACCCCCACGAGGGTGTGAAGTCCATGTACAATGAATGACGTGCGGAGCCGGGACGGCGTCACGGTCCCTCCTGAATGACGAAGCTCGCGTTCTTCTGGCCCCACCCGTCATCCACGATCCCGGGGGCATCGTCCGGGACGTACCAGCGCTCGCCGTCGAGCAGGAAGCCGAAGTGGTGGACGCCCGGCTCGAGGACGAGCTCCAGGACCCAACGGTCCCGAGTCCGGCGCATCGGACGCGGCTGCCAATCGGTGAAACTGCCCGCGAGCGCGACGCGCTCGGCGATCCCGCCCTCGACCTGGAAGCGCACCCTGCGCCCGCAGCCGACCGGCTCGGCCACCTCCACGACGGGAAGCGTCCGGGACTGCCGGCCGCCCGCCACGCGCCAGCTCACCCCGACGCTCGCCGTGATGCTGCGCGGAGCGCCGAAGACCCGATCGATCGCCGCCTTCTCCACGCTGGCGAAGGCGACGACGCGGGGCGTGATGCGCGTGGCGGCGGCCACGCGGAGGTCGAGCTCGTCGCCGAGCGGCGTGCGCCAGTACTTCGCGCCGAGGTCGAGGTCCGCGGGCCCGAGCCTGAGATGCCCGGACGTGCCCAGCGCGGCGAAGGTCCCGTCCGCCACGCCGTTGATCGCATCGTGGATTTCGACGGACGTCTGGAGCCAGGCCCGGCCCACGGCACGGCCGAGGACCAGGCCGCCCCCGACCGACCGGAGGTCGCCCTCGAGGTCGAGGATGTCGGGAGCCGGGCCCGGAGCGACCGGGGTGCCGCCGAGCCGCCAGCTTCCACGGTAGACGTCGCCCACGGCGGAGACGGTGAAGGGTCCCCAGGCGCGGACGATCCTGGGTGTGAAGCGGAGCGCCTGGGCCCGGTAGGCGTCGGGCCGGGCGTGGTCGATGCCGAACCACTCGGCGCGGCCGTCGACGATCCACCGTCCGACGCGGTGAGAGAGGGTGAGCCCGGCCGCGCCGGTCAGCCAGCGGCTCTCCGAGTCTTCCGCGCTCCTACCGCCGAAGGCCGAAAGGTCCAGCGCCATCGGCCCGACCTGGTCGATCACGAGGCGGCCGCCGATCCAGCCGAGCACTGCCGGGTCCAACGCGCGAAGTCCGGCCGGGGGGCGCGCGTGTGCCGCGGCGGCATCGAGCCACAGCTCGGTCGATTGCGCGCCGGCGGGCGCGGCGGCGCAGGCAACGGCCGCCAGGGCAAGGGTCATCCGGAATGCGGGCTGTGCGGTCAGGACGTCCTCCCCGTCGGTGCTATGACGCTCACGAGTGCGTTGCGCATGCCGAAGCCGTCGTCGATGTATCGCTCCGCCCTGGGGTCGGTCACCCACCGCTCGCCATCGACGACGAACATGTACTTGTGCATCCCCGGCGGGATCGGGAAGAGCCCGGTCCAGACGCCGTCGCCATCGGGATCACGCAGGAGGTGCCGTTCGGGGTCCCAGCCGTTGAAGTCGCCCGCGAGCGCGACGGAGCGGGCTTCACCGGTGAAGACGAACTGGACGTAGACCACGGGCGCCGCGGCGTCGACGCTCGCGGGGACCGGCGCCAGTCGGGCGAAGTCGGGCTCCACGCGGCCGGACCGCTGGAGGGCGGGGAGCACCAGGATGACCAGGGCGGTCATGGCGCCCACCAGGCCGACGACCGGCCGGACGCGGATCTGCTTCGGCTCGAGGAGCCACCGAACGATCCGATACCAGATCGCGGGCCGCGGCGCCGCCGGGAGCTCGGCCATCACCCGGGCCTCGAGCCAGGCCGGTGCCCGGTCCTCCCGCAGGACGGCGAACTCGGCCAGGATCTCGTCCCACGCTTTGGCTTCGGCGCGCAACTGGGGCGGCAACGCCTCCAGCGGAAGGTCGCCGTCCAGATATCGGTGCAGGTCTTCGTGCATTACAGCACCTCCTCGAGTTGTGCTCTGAGCGCTTCACGCGCGCGGAGCACCCGCATCTTGAGGGCTGGAATGGAGACGTCCAGCCGCTCCGAGATCTCCTCGTAAGACAGCCCTTCGACGTGCTTCAGCAGGAACGCCTCCCTCTGGATGTGCGGCAACTTCTCGAGCGCTCTTCCGAGGAGCTCGCGCAGCTCGAGGCGTTCGGCGTCGAGGGCCGGGTTCTCGGCGGATCGGGCCGTGGGCATGTCCATGCTGTCGAGGCTCACGTCCCGTCGCCGCCGGCTCTTCAGGTGGTCCTTGCACCGGTTCGCAAGGATCCGGAACAGCCACGCGCCGAACCGCTCCGGGTCCCGACACCGATGGATGTGCGAATACGCCTTGACCAGGGCGCCCTGGACGAGGTCGGCGGCCGCGTCGGCGTGACCGATCATGCGGAGCGCATGGCGATACAACCCATCCTGGTAGCGGCGCACGAGGATCCGGTAGGCCTCCCGGTCCCCGGCCCTCACCCGCGCAACGACTGCGGCGTCGCTCGGTTCCGTCGGTGAATGCTGCATGGCGGAGCGCCTCACTTCCCAGGACGCTGAAGGGTCGAAAAGGTCACGCGACATCGACCGGAGTCCGGCCTTGCAAAGGGGAACACCCCCAACTATACTGGCGCTCCGGCCGAAGTTCCGCCCTCACGCCACGGGGCTGGCTTCCCCGCCGCCGGCGGAGGCAGTCGGCCCCGTTCCCGTGTAGAAGGGGTCGGCCGGCCGTGTTGCATGAGGAGCCGAGCATACTTCCGCCCCGGAGGTTTGGGTCATGGCAAGTCGTGGGTTGGAGGGCGTCGTCGTCGCTGAAACCCGTCTTAGCAAGATCTACGGCGAGCAAGGGCGTCTTATCTACAACGGTTACGAAATCGAGGATCTGGCCGAAAATACGACGTTCGAGGAAGTTTGCCACCTGTTGTGGTACGGGTCGCTCCCGAACCGTCGTCAGCTCGACGAGCTGCGGAACCAGATGGCGCGGGAACGGGCGGTGGACCCGCAGCTGATCCAGCTGCTCCGACTCCTGCCCTCCAACACGCATCCGATGGCCGCGCTGCGCACGGCGGCGTCGGCACTCGCTTCGTTCGATCCGGAGGCGGAAGATATGTCGCGTGATGCGAATCTTCGCAAGGCGATCCGGATCACGGCGAAGCTCCCGACGCTGACCGCCGCGTTCGATCGGCTGCGCAACGGCAAGGATCCGATCCCGCCCCGCGAGGATCTTCCCCACGCCGCGAACTTCCTCTACATGCTCCATGGCAACGAGCCCGACGAGCTGGAGTCGCGCATCATCGACGCAGCGTTCATCCTGCACGCCGAGCACGGAATGAACGCGTCGACCTTCTCGGCGCGGGTGACGGTCGCCACGCTCTCGGACATGCACTCGGGCGTGACGTCGGCGATCGGCACGCTCAAGGGTCCGCTGCACGGCGGCGCCAACGAGCGAGTGATGCACATGCTCATGGACATCGGCTCGGTGGAGAACGTCGATAGCTGGATCCGATCCGCGCTGGACCGCGGGGAGCGGATCATGGGCTTCGGGCACCGGGTCTACAAGGCGCTGGATCCGCGGGCGCCGATCCTAAAGCGGCTCGCCGAGCAGCTCGCCGACCGCGGCGGGAACACCAAGTGGCTCGAGATCTCCGAGCGGATCCGAGCGATCATGGCCGAGGAGATGGAGCGCCGCGGGAAGAAGATCTATCCGAACGTGGACTTCTTCAGCGCCTCCGTCTATTACACGCTCGGGATCCCGATGGACATGTTCACGAACGTGTTCGCGTGCGCCCGTGCCGCCGGGTGGACGGCGCACATCATCGAGCAGCTCGACGACAACCGGCTGATCCGGCCGAAGGCCGAATACGTGGGCCCCGAAGGATTGAAGGTCACTCCGATCGACGAGCGACCCTGAGGAAGGGGGTCGAAATGAGCGAAAGCTACCGGTTTGCGCGGGTCCCGGACGCGGGCGAGCCGATCGTGGTGGAGGGCGGCGAGCTCCGCGTTCCGGACCGTCCGATCATCCCGTTCATCGAGGGGGATGGGACGGGACCGGACATCTGGCGCGCGACGAAGCGGGTCCTCGATGCCGCGGTTCGCAAGGCATACGAGGGCCAGCGCGAGATCCAGTGGATGGAGGTCTACGCGGGCGAGAAGGCGGTGGAGGTCACCAGGGAGTGGTTGCCCGACGAGACGCTCCGAGCGCTCACGGAGTTCAAGGTCGGGATCAAGGGTCCGCTGACCACGCCCGTGGGGGGCGGGATCCGCTCCCTCAACGTCACGCTGCGCCAGGTGCTGGATCTGTACGCGTGCATCCGGCCGGTGCGGTACTTCCAGGGCGTGCCTTCGCCGATGAAGGAGCCGCACCTCGTGGACGTGGTGATCTTCCGCGAGAACACGGAAGACGTCTACGCGGGGATCGAGTGGCCGGCGGGCAGCCAGGAGGCCGACCGGGTGCGGCGCTTCCTCGTGGACGAGTTCGGCGTCGACATCCGGGAAGGGAGCGCGATCGGCATCAAGCCGATGAGCGAGTACGGCTCGAAGCGCCTCGTTCGTGCCGCGATCCGGTACGCGCTGGAGCGGGGCCGTCCCTCGGTCACGCTGGTGCACAAGGGGAACATCATGAAGTTCACCGAGGGCGCGTTCCGTGACTGGGGGTACGAGCTCGCGCGGGAGGAGTTCGGCGACAGGACGATCCCGGAGGCGGAGGCGACGGGCGACACCGCCGGCAAGGTGGTCATCAAGGACCGGATCGCCGACGCCATGTTCCAGCAGCTCCTCCTTCGCCCGGCGGAGTACAGCGTGCTGGCGATGCCGAACCTGAACGGCGACTACATGTCGGACGCGGCGGCCGCGCAGGTCGGCGGCCTGGGCATGGCGCCCGGCGCGAACGTCGGCGACGAGGTCGCGGTCTTCGAGGCGACGCACGGGACGGCGCCGAAGTATGCCGGTCTCGACAAGGTCAACCCCGGCTCGCTCATCTTGTCGGGCGTGATGATGCTCGAGCACATGGGTTGGAACGAGGCGGCGAAGCTGGTCGTGCAGGGGCTGGAGCGCGCGATCCAGGCGAAGACGGTGACGTACGACCTCGCGCGGCAGATGGAGGGCGCCACGGAGGTGTCGACGTCCGGCTTCGGGGATGCGATCATCGCCCACATGTGATCGGTCCGCGGGCCCAGCCCTGGTCGGGAGTGGGCGGCGGGGCGAGCGGTCGAGCACCGTCGCCCCGCTTTTTCGTTGAAAGACCGGATCTTTGGGAGATCGACGGCTGTAGAACGGCCACGAATGCGGTGAGAACGTATGGAACGGTTCGGAGTCCAGGTCATCCAGGGAAGAGCTGCGGAGCAGGCGACGCCGCTCCTCGTGCTCCCGTTCTTCGAGGGGGATCGCGAGCCGGGTGGCTCGGCCGCCGAGATCGACGCGCGAATGGGCGGCGAGGTGAGGCGGGTGCTGGGCCGCGGCGACTTCAAGGGGAAGCGGGACGAGGCGCTGCTCCTCTATCCGCGGGCGGGCGAGGTCGGCGCCGAGCGAGTGCTGCTCGTCGGTCTCGGGAAGGAGGGCGATGCGACGGCGGAGAGCGTGCGGCGTGCCCTGGGCACCGCCGTGCGGCAGGCGGAGCGCCTGGGCGTCACGGCTCTGGCGGTCACCCTGGACGTCCTGGACCGCGTGTCGGAACGCGTGGGCGCCCAGGCCGCGGCGCAGGCGGCGACCGAGGGCGCAGTCCTGGCCGCGTGGGAGTACCGCGAATTCAAGACGACGCAGCCCGACGACTCCCCGCGCACACCCGTCTCTTCGCTCACGCTGATCGCGCGGGGATCCGACGAGGCGGATGCGTACACGCGGGGCTCGCACTACGGCGAGATCGTCGCCCGCGCCGAGAACCTCGCGCGCGAGCTCGCGGCCGCGCCGGGGAACGTAGCCACGCCGTCTCATCTGGCCGCGACGGCCGAGAGGATCGGCCGGGAGCACGGGCTCGAGGTCACCGTGCTCGACCGGGAGGCGATGCGCCGCGAGGGGATGGGTGCGCTCCTGGCCGTGGCCCAGGGGAGCGAGGAGGAGCCTCGCTTCATCGTAATCGAGTACCGGGGCGCCGAAGGAGACGAGGGGCCCCTCGTGCTCGTGGGGAAGGGGGTCACGTTCGACACGGGCGGGATCTCGATCAAGCCGGCCGCAGGGATGGAGGACATGAAGTTCGACATGTCGGGCGCCGCGGCGGTGCTGGGGGCGATGCAGGCGATCGCGGAGCTGCGGCTCCCGGCCCACGTGATCGGTCTGATCCCGTCCACGGAGAACATGCCGTCCGGCCGGTCGATCAAACCCGGGGACATCGTACGCAGCCTGGCCGGGAAGACGATCGAGGTGGTCAACACCGACGCCGAGGGTCGGCTGATCCTGGCCGACGCGCTCGCCTATGCGCAGCGGTACAAGCCGCGGGCGATCCTGGACGCGGCGACGCTGACCGGCGCCTGTGTGATCGCCCTCGGCCACGAGGCCATCGGACTCATGGGGAACGACGAGGCGCTGATCGAAGAGGTGCGCGCGGCGGGCGAGCGGACGGGCGAGCGTTGCTGGCCGCTCCCGTTGTGGGACGAGTACCGTCGCCAGCTCGACAGCGATTACGCCGACCTGAAGAACACGGGTGGCCGGCCTGCCGGCACGATCACCGGCGGGTGGTTCCTCAAGGAGTTCGTGGGCGACACTCCGTGGGCGCACCTGGACATTGCGGGCACGGCCTACGGGGACAACCCGCGGCCGTACCACAGGAAGGGGTCGACAGGCGTGCCGACGAGGCTGTTCGTCGACTGGGTGAGGGTACGGGTCGGGCGGTGATGGCGGTACGTGGCGGCGGGATCCGATGGTGGTCTTCGGGCCTGGTTCTCGGGGTGATCGCGATTGCGGTCGCCCCCGTCCCGGCCCTCGCGCAGGTGCCGCCCACGCCGCCGGACACGGTGGCCCGGGACACGGTGGTCGTGGACCCGGCGGGTGCCGCGGTCGATTCGGTCGGGGTGGTGGGGGACACCGTCGCCGCGGCCGACACGCTCCGGCCCGTGGACGTCGTTCATCGCTTCCCGCGAGGGTCGGCGCCCTCGTGGCGTGCGGGCGTCTGGGAGTGGGACCGCGCCGCCCTGCACGCCAGCGGCGCCACGACCCTCACCGACCTCCTCGAGGGCATTCCCGGGGTCCATGCGCTGCGCTTCGGGCTGGACGCGAGTCCGGAGGCCCTCAGCGCCTGGGGGATGGGCGGAGGGCGTCTGGAGATCGTGCTCGACGGGTTCGTCCTGGACCCCCTCGATGCCGGAACGTTCGATCTCTCTCGTCTGGAGCTCGTGGCAGTCGAGCGGGTCCGGGTCGAGCGCCGGGCGGGACGGCTCCGCATCGAGGTGGAAACGATCGCGCCGACCAAGCCGGAGCCGTACTCCATCGTCGAGGTCGGGACGGGGGAGCCCGACAACGCGAAGATGCTCCGGGGCGCGTTCCAGACGCCGCAGGTGCTCGGCGGGCCATTCTCGGTGGCGCTCGACCGGGTCGACTCCGACGGACTCGGCCGGGCCGAGCCGGCGAACACTTCCGCCACCTGGCTCAAATGGGGGCGAGTCGTGGGGTCGACGGCGCTCCAGCTCGAGCTCCGGCGGGCGAGCTTCGACCGCCAGCTCGCGGACCGGTCGGTCGTGGACGGCTCACGCCAGGACTGGGTGCTGCGGGCGCGGGGTCGGCCCTTCGACGGGGTCACGACCGAGATGTACTTCGGCCGGTCGTCCATCGACGAGGCCCCTGGCGCGAGCGGCCGCGTCACGGAGGGGGCGGGCGCCGATGAGCGGGTCGTGATGTCGTCGGTGCAGGCGGGAGTGCGTGCCGCCATCGAGGCGGACCGGTTCTGGAGCCAGGCATCGGTGAGGCTCAGGAGCCATGAGGCGCTCCCCGTGGTCGAAACGGAGCTGACGGGAGGCGTGCGCCCGGTCGGGCCCCTCGAGCTGAGCGGCGTCCTCTCGTGGAGCGACTGGCGCAAGGCGGGCGACGCCGGCGCCTACGGCGCCCGCGCCGAACTCGGACCCTTTTTCGGGCTTCATCCCTTCGCCGAGGTCTTCGGCGGACGTCGCGGCGTGCCCTTCCTCTTCGATGCCGAAGGTCGGTCTGTGCTGACCGAGCAGAAGGCGGTCCGCCTCGGCGGCGACTTCCAGCGGGGAGGCCTGCGCCTGGGCGGGGCCCTCGTTTCCGTGTCCGCGGACTCGATCGCGACGTACGGTCTCCCCTTCGACCGGGAGTTCGGACTCTTCCCGGGAGGCGACGCCACCGGATGGGAGGTGACCGCCCGGATCCCGCTCTTCTGGGAGCCGCTGGCGATCGAGGGGTGGTATGCTCGCTGGACCGACTCGTCGCCGTGGATCTACACGCCGGGCGAGGCGTGGCGGGCGGGGCTCGTGTACTCGCACTCCCCACTCCCGAGCGGGAACCTGGACATCCTCGCGCGCCTCGAGGGTCACCACCGGGGGGCGATGGCGGTGCCGACCGGCGTCGGAGAGACCACGATCGTTCCCGGGAAGACGGTCTTCGACTTCTACCTCCAGATCCGTGTCATCGACGTGCGGGCGTTCCTGCGCTGGGAGAACATGTTCCTGAGGCCCGACGTGCAGGACTTCCCGGACCGCAC
>Ga0207873_1003544_pt1 | contig 11282 bp, 6 predicted proteins | sample BGWIniCompost_FD_187373 | JGI IMG/M metagenome (GOLD analysis project Ga0207873, IMG submission 187373) | Cellulose adapted compost microbial communities from Newby Island Compost Facility, Milpitas, CA, USA - BGW Initial Compost (SPAdes)... ... | reverse complement strand
GGCTTCGCGCCGCTCTGCCGCGGTGATCGTGACCGTATCGATCGCGACGCGGAGAAGGTCGCCGCACTCTGCGGCGAAGGTGGGGGTGCACACCCCCAGCATGACGGCCAAGATCAGAGTCTTGGGAAGAGACGGTGACGGCATCTTCGACCCCCCTTTGCAGCGCCGACCCGTCTCGAATCGTACCTCGTCCGCCGAACGAAAGTCCGAATTCTTTCGCCCGGTTCGAGCGTAGGCAGCGCTAGCGGACGATGAGCTTGCCGCGCATCAGCACGTAGTGCCCAGGAAAGCTGCAGAAGAACGTGTAATCGCCGCCCGACTCCAATATTGAAGGATCGAAGGTGATCGTCGTCTCCTCGCCGCCGCCGATGACCTTCGTTGCGGCCAGCACGCGCTCGTCGCCGGGCTTGACGAAATCGTTCTCGATGCCCGCCCTCTGGGCGTCCGTCACCGCATCGTCGAAGTCCTCGGACCTGGTCAGCACCCAGTTATGGCCCATGGCGCTCGCCGGCATCTTGCCGACATGCTTCAGCGTGAGGCTGAACGACTCGCAGCTCGAGTCGACGGTGATTTCCTTCCGGCTGAAATAGAGCGAGTCGCCGACCTCGACCGTGACGGCGCAGGTCGCGGCCTCTTCGGCTCGGGTCGAGAAAGCCAGCGCTGCGAGCGCGGCGCACACCATCCACTTCATGTCGTCGGTCCCTTCGGCCTTTCGGCAGCCCCTTGCTATAGGGACGATCGATGTTAACGAATCGTCCCCATTGATAATGCCCCTGGCCCCGAGGGCAGGAGCCGTCGGAAATGCGAGTTCCTACCTATACTTACTCAAAACCGCTCCATCCGAGTATCAAGATTTGTTGCCTCGGAATTTATCTCACGCGCAACATCGCTTACGCTTCGCGTTGGGGAGCCCTTCGAGTCGATTGCGGGGATAAATGCCATGCCAAGAAGCTCTCGCACGCCGCTGCTTACGCTATACGCGACGGCCTGTTTCCTGCTCGGCGGCCACGCCGCCGTAGCGCAGGGATCACTCTGGTCCGATCCGGCCACGTGGCCGAACAACCGCGTGCCCGGGGAAGGCGACGCCGTCGTCATCGACAGAAACATGGACGTCGTGCTCGACGTCAGCCCGCCGCCGCTGCGCAGCTTGACCATCGACGGCAAGCTTCGCTTTGCGAACGACAAAGACATCGAGCTGATCACCGAATGGATCATGCTGCACGGCGAGCTGCATATCGGCAGCGAGGCCGAGCCGCATACGCGCAACGCCACCATCACCCTCGTCGACAACGTGCCCGGCGAGGACATCAACACGATGGGCGACCGCGGAATCATGCTCATGGGCGGGACGCTGCACCTGCACGGCGATCGAGTCCACACGTGGACCAAGCTCGCGAAGACCGCCGAGAAGGGCAGCACCCGGATCGAGGTTCTCGACGCGACCGGCTGGCGCGTCGGCGACGAGATCGTTCTCGCGTCCACCGACTTCGATCACAAGCAGGCCGAGCGGCGCACGATCGCCGCGATCGACGGAAACGTGATCACGCTCGATCGGCCGCTCGAGTACATGCATTTCGGTGAGATCACGTACGGCGTCGACGAGCGCGGCGAGGTGGGCCTGCTGACCCGCAACATCCGCATCCGGGCGTCCGAGGATGCGGATCAAACGTACAAAGGCGGGCACATCATGGCGATGCCGGGCAGCAAGATGTACGTCTCCGGCGTCGAGCTCTATCGCATGGGTCAGCACCTGACGCTCGCGCGCTACCCGATCCACTGGCATCTGGTCGGCGACGCGCAGGGTCAGTACATCAAGAACTCGGCGATTCACGACACGTACAGCCGCTGCGTGACCGTGCATGGCACGCACAACCTGCGCGTCGAGAACAACGTGACCTACAACAACGTAGGCCACTGCTTCTTCCTCGAGGACGGCATCGAGACGGGCAATTGGTTCGTCCGGAACCTCGGAATCCTGACGAAGTGCCATCCGACGAAGCCGTGTAACCCGACGAACCTCGGGGTGCCGGGAGAAAGGGGCGACGGAACCGGCCAGCAGTCCTCGGACGTGCTGATTCCGTCGGACAACACGGTCACGACCTACTGGATCACGAATCCTCTCAATCATTTCGTGGACAACGTCGCCGCGGGCTCCGAAGCGATCGGCTTCTGGTTCTCGTTGCCCGAGCATCCGATCGGCGCGTTCGAGGGCACCGAGGAGAGCGCGAAAACGTGGCCGCGCCGGATGCCTCAAGGGGAGTTCAGGGGCAACGTGGCTCACTCGAACTTCGACGGTTTGATGTTCGACCGAAACATCAACCCGGACGGCACCTTCGGCGTGACCGGCAGCTCGCACATCGCGCGCGAGAACCCGGCCGACCCGACGAGCCGCTCGATAGAGTCGGTCATCGAGGATTTCACCGCCTACAAGAACCGCAACGGCGGCATCTGGGCTCGCGGCGAGATGAAGGTGTTCAAGAACCTGAAGCTCGCCGACAACGCGATCGGCTACACCTTCGCGTCGGGCTCGATCGGTCGCGATCCGTTCACGTCGAAGGTGATCGATTCGTTGTTCGTCGGCGAGACGGACAACATCGGCAACCCGACGACGTCTGCGGAGATCGCGTACGGGCGCAGCCTGCCGAAGCCGCACGTCCCGGATTTCCCGATCCGGGGCTACGAGTACTACGACTACGTCCACTCGATCGAGAACACGACCTTCGTGAACTACGCGGACAACGACACCCGCGAGGCGGGAGCGATCTCGTACCTGCTCTATACGAGCTTCGGTATGAGCGTCGAGAACTCCGTGAAGGGCGCGAAGTTCGTCAACTCGAAGCCCGTGCACTTCCCTCGGATCGAGCGTAGGTGGGCGAACGATACCTTCAACAACTCGGCCTACCTGAGCGCGGCGATCCATGACCTGGACGGCTCGGTCAGCGGAGTTCCCGGCGCCTACATCGTCATCGACAACGGGATTGCGACCGACGACGAGGCCTGCGAACGCAAGCCGTCCTGGGGCGCCGCCGTCTGTAAGGGCGACTTCGGCCGCCTGAGCATCGGCCCCGTCGGCGGCGGACTCGGGCCCCTTTCCGCGGCCGGCGTCACCGGCGGGGCGGCCGGTCGTCCCGCGGCGCCGGCTCCTGGCGCGGCGCCGGCTCCGGCAGGGCCCGCTCCCAGCGGCGCTCCGGCACCGGGCGGTCAGGGCGGCGGTTTCGGCGGATTCGGCGGCGGAGCACAGCTGCCGCCGATCACCCTGAGCCGTAACGGCACGGAGTTCCAGTACGTCGGGCAGACCACGATCCGCAGCGGAGCCGAGCTCCGGGTGGACACCGAGAGGGAGTCCGTGGCCCTCACGCTGACGGAGATGGACAAGGGCTCGTGGGTGATTTTCGAGCTGCCTGGATTCAAGAAGGCTTCCGCCGGCAAGGAGCAAAAGAGCCTCGCCGCGTTGCGCGACGCCCGTGAGACCTCGTACTACAAGGATGGCGACACGCTGTGGGTCAAGCTGGTGGTCGAGGAAAGCGCCGGCCCGAGCGGGTTCGGGCCGCTAGCGCCGAGGACCGTCATCGACGTCAGCAAGTAGGTTGACCCTGCAGTCCCTGCACGAGCCCCCGGCATGTGCCGGGGGCTTTTCTGTTTCTGCACCGGCGTCCATATGGAGTTGTCCGTCGACGCAATAATCCGTCGCCGGGCCGACCATCCCGATGGCGGATATTTCCTCGTCATCTGTCATAGTGATGCGCGAGGGTGTCGATGGCCGACAAGCCGAAAAACGTGGCAAGCCTCTTCGGAGACGTCGAAGCGTCGCTGAGCCGCTTTCTGCTGCGTTTCCTCGACCGGCCGGAAGACGTGCAGGACGTCATGCAAGAGGCCTATCTCCGCGTCTACGAGGCCAACGCCTCCTCGAAGATCCGCGCACCCGTCGCGTTCCTGTACAAGACCGCGAAGAACCTCGCGCTCAACGAGCGGGCGCGCCACCATAACAGCAAGACCAGCATGGTCGGCGACTTCGACGAGTTATCGGCCACGTTCACGGAGCGATCTGCGGAGTTCGAGGCCGCGGTCGCGGAGGAGCTGTCAAGGGCGCTGAAGGCGCTCGAGCAGCTCTCGCCTCGGGTCAGGCAGGTCTACATCCTGAGGAAGGTACACGGTCTGAGCCAGAAGGAGACGGCGGAGTACCTCGGCATCTCGGAGAGCACGGTCGAGAAACATGTCGCGAAGGGACTCTCCACTTTGATGCGGCTACGGCAAGATGATTGAAGAACAGAACAAGCCGGATGCGACCGACGTCGCGGCGTTCTGGGTCGCGCGGCTCGACCGCGGCGGTCTGTCGACGGACGAGCTGATCGCATTACGCGAGTGGGTCGGTGCGCATCCGTCGCACATGCGCAAGCTCGAGCGAGCCGCGGAGATCTGGGAGAGCCTGGATGCGCTCGCCGCGCTGCGAAATATCGTCGCGCGGCCGGCCCGCACGACACGCAGACGGACGATTTCCTTCGCGATTGCCGCAGGCGTAGCCGGCATGGCTCTCGCCATCGCATTGCTGCTCGCAGTCGTCCCTGGCAGCGTCGAAGCGCCGGAATACTACGCGTCCTTCGAGACCCGCATCGGCGAAACGCAGGTCATCGAGCCCGGCGAGGGATCGAGGATCTCGCTGAACACGAACAGTCGTGTGGCGATCGAGTTCGGCTCGACGCTGCGCCGCGTCAGGCTCGATCGGGGCGAAGCCTACTTCGACGTCGCCGCGAACGACACGCGACCCTTCGTCGTCGAGACGGATTTCGGCAACGTCGTCGTCACCGGCACGGAGTTCCTCGTCCGCGTGGACGATGCGGGCCTCGAGGTGGCCGTCAAAGAGGGCCACGTGCAACTCCAGCGCCCGCCCAGCGATCACGACGAGGGGCGGGTCGCCTTGGCCTTGTTGACCGCCGGCGAAGTCGCCTCGATCGAATTGGACGGCAGCCGCCGCATCGAGCCGATCGAGACCGGACAGCTCGTCCGCAAGCTCGGCTGGCGAGACGGCATGTTGATGTTCAACGGCGAATCGCTCGAGGAGGTCATCCGCGAGGTCGGCCGCTATACGCCGATCAAGATCAGCATCACGGACGAGGCGTTGCGTACGCGACGCATCGGGGGCTATTTCAAGGCGGGCGAGATCGAAGATCTGCTCGCTACGCTGGAGAGTGATTTCGGTATTCGCGTCGAACGAATCAGTGACAGCGAAATCAACCTTTCGCTGCGCGACTGAGCCGATGCTTGAGGGTACCGAGATTTTCTTGGCGTCCTCACCCGTAGAGGATTTTCGTCGGTCATCTGTCTATAGAGGCGCGGAACCTGCATTCCGCGGGAGGTGGAGACCGGCTTCGCGGCGCTGTCTGGCAGCGCTGATCGTCAGCGTGTGCCTGTTTTGCATGGGGCCAGCCCTGGCCGGCGGGGAGATCGAGTTCGACATCCCCGCGCAGCCTGCAGACAAGGCGTTGATCCTGCTCGGTCAGCAGGCCAACGAGCCCGTTCTCTACTTCTACGACGACGTGCAGGGCAAGACGAGTCAGGCAGTCAACGGGACGTACACCGCGGACGCCGCGATCGACTTGCTGCTCGCGGGCACCGGCCTCGTGGCACAAAGGAACGATCGCGGCGTTCTCACGGTTGCGCTGTCCCAGGACGCTTCATTGCAAACGGGGGAACGCGAAGTGGAAACGTCTGTACAACGGCGCGGTTTGTTCGCGTCGCTCGCACTGTTGTTCGGTGCACAGTCCGAAGCTTTGGCGCAAGCGGCGCCGCAGGCGCGGCCCGCGCTCGAGGAGGTCGTCGTCACGGCGCGCCGGCGTGCGGAGGACTTGCAGACGGTGCCCGTTGCCGTCACCGCGTTGACGGCGGAGGCCCTCGAGCGCCGACAGATCCAGGCAACGACCGATCTCGACCGCGTGACGCCGAGCCTGCAATTCACGAGCTACGGTCAGCTCTCCGGCAACAACTCGGCCGCGGTGGTCTTCATTCGCGGAGTCGGTCAGCTCGATCCGACGCCGGCCGTCGATCCGGGCGTCGGCATCTATATCGACGACGTCTATATGGGCCGCGCCGTCGGCGGCGCGATGGACTTCTTCGACGTCGACAACATCCAGGTGCTGCGCGGCCCGCAGGGCACGCTTTTCGGCCGCAACACCATCGGCGGCGCTGTGCTGATCAATACCGTCCTGCCCGGCGACGAGCCCGAAGCGACGTTCCGCGCGCGCGTCGGCGAGGACAACCTGCGTGAAGTCTTCGGTGCGGTCACGGTGCCGTTCAACGAGCGGGCGTCGTTCAGAGTCGCCGGCGGGGCGCGCAAGCGCGACGGTTACGTGACTCGCGTGTTCGACGGCCTCGATCTCGGTGACGACGACGTCGTTTCGTTCAACGCATCGCTACGCTGGGACGTCTCCGATTCGCTGGAGATGATCGTGCGAGCCGACTACTCGAAAGAGGACGAGAACGGCTCGCCGTTCGTCTTCAAGGGCATCAACACGAGCGCACCCGTGGCGGCCATCGCCAGCGTAGGTGCGGGCTGCCCGGGCGCGACGATTCCGTTCGCTCCGCTCGAGCCCGGCGATCCGCGCTTCGGACCTCCGTCCGTCCCGGAGACGGACGCGCCCGATCCGAGATGCGCGAACAACGCTTGGGACTTGGGGCCCTATACGAACGGCGGCAACGCGCCGGTCGAGAGCACGTTCGACGTGAGGGGCACGTCCGTCACGTTGAACTGGAATCTCAACGACCGTGTGACGCTGCATTCGATCTCGGCCTACCGCAACTCGGAATGGACCGGCATCCGCGATGCGGACAACACTCCTCTGACGCTGATCACGACGGACTACGCGAGCGAGTCCACGCAAATCAGCCAGGAAGTTCGCTTGAACTATGGCGGCGAGCGCGTCAACGGCGTCGTCGGCGTCTACTACTTCGACGAAGACACGGACGACCACGTCACCGTGCCTCTCGCCTTCCCGCCCTCGCCGCCGGTGATCGGGTCGATCATCTCCGGCGGACCGGGTTCGCGCGACTTGCAGTTCGTGAACCTGACGACCGAGTCCATCGCGGTTTTCACGGAGTGGACCTACGACGTCACCGACGCGTTGAGTCTGACCGCGGGCGTTCGCTATACGGAAGACGACAAGTCCATGCAGGGCTACATCTGGAACATCTTTCCCGCGACGGCGCCCGATCCGAGCCCGCTGCCGACGCTCGCGATTCCGGACGGAGGGCCGCTCTTCATCTATCCGGATCGCTTCAACGAGACCTTCGACAAAGTCACCGGCTCCGCGAGCATCCAGTACACGTTCGACAACGGCTGGATGGTCTACGGCAGCTATTCGAGCAGCTTCAAGTCCGGCGGATTCAATCAGCGCTTCAACGCGCCCCCCGAGAATTTCGTGCCGCTGCCGTTCGCGGAGGAGACGGTCGACTCGATCGAGCTCGGCTTCAAGGCGGATATCACCGACACCTTCAGGCTGAACGGCGCGATCTTCTCGTCGGACTACGACGACATTCAGCTCATCTACAGGCAGGGTGTCGTGCCGCTGCTCTTCAATGCCGGCCGGGCGACGATCGACGGCGCCGAGCTCGAGTTCCAGTTCGTGCCGAACGATCGGCTGATCCTCGAAGGCGGACTGAGCTATCTCGACGACGAGATCAAGGACATCACCGAGGTTCCCGGCGCGACGGCCACGATCACGCCCGACAACACGCTTCCGTTCACTCCCAAGCTGCAGGGCAATGTCGGCATCGGCTACCGGTTCCCGCTGAGCAACGGTTGGAGCCTGACGCCGCGCCTCGATGTGTCCTACACCGACGAGCAGTACTTCGACGCCGGTAACACGGAGATCACCGCGCAGCAGGACTCCGTGACGGTGACGAACCTCTCGATCGTGCTCGACAGCGGCAATCGCTGGAGAGCGACGCTCCTCGTCGAGAACCTGACCGACGAGCTCTACCCGGTGCAGGGCAACGCGTCGCTGGCAACGCTCGGCTACGCGGAGATCATCTACGCGCGTGGCCGTAACGTGCAGGCGGGCGTGAGCTTTCGGTTCTGAAGGGCGCGGCGCCGCCGCGCCCGACCCTCCGCTCCATCGGCTCTCTCCGAACGCGAGTGCGGCGCCTGAACGGCGCCGCACTCGCTCACACGCTTCCGCTGCAAAGCCATTATCGGCTACATCTCGGGATACCGACATCCGGCCTTCTACAAGAAATACCTGCGGCAACTTGCGTGGTCCCGTACTAGGGTCGAGGCGCGCCTCGTCGCGGAGCTCGTGGAACCGTTAGGACTTCGACGACGAACGTTTCGTTCGCCAGTAACCTGGGGACATCGGCATCGATTGACGAGCTCGACACTACAAAACGGTTGCGCGCCGTCCGTAACCGTGGGGACTTTCCTCGTATCCGCGAGAAGCGGAAAGTGGCGAGAAACATCCGCCGACGGGGGAGAACATGGCGATCGAGCTGAACCATACGATCGTGCCCGCGCGCGACGCGCTGGCCTCGGCCGAGTTCCTGGCGGAGATCCTGGGCCTCGACCCGCCCACGCGCTTTGGCCCGTTCTGGACCGTCTCTTTGTCGAACGGCGTGACACTCGACTACCAGGACTGGCCCGACGTGCCGATTTGCCATTATGCGTTCCTGGTCAGCGAGGCCGAGTTCGACCAGATCTTCGCACGCATTCGCGAGCGGGGGCTCGACTACTGGGCCGACCCGGTGCATGAGAAACGTTTCGAGATCAACCATAACGACGGCGGACGCGGCGTCTATTGGAACGATCCGAGCGGCCACTATCTCGAGATCATCACTCGACCGTATGGAAGCGCGTCCAACAACTGATTCTCGGACCTTCGCGAGCCCATAAATAGGAAGGCCCCCGGCTTGCGCCAAGGGCCTTCGCTTAATCAGCGGAGCTGAGCTTATCGGCTGACGGTGATCGTGGTCCTTCCGCCGGGCCCGCCCTGGCCCGGACCGCCGGGACCGTCGAGAGGACTCGGACCGTCCTCTTCGACCACGAGCTTGACCCACAGCCCCTTGTCGTCGTGGTAGTACGACGTGACGTTCGCCGCGCGGAGCGCGTCCAAGCTCGCCTGCTTCACGCCCTTGTCGGCGGTCTTGAACTCGGGCAGCTCGAAGATCACGAACGAGCCCTTGTCCATCTCCTGCAAGGAGAACGTCAGCGTCTCCCTCGCCGTCTCGACCCGGAGCTCCGCGCCGCTGCCGATCGTGATTCCGCCGACATATTCGAAGCGTTTGCCGTGGCGCTGGAGGATGATCGGATTCGTGATGGGGCCGGTCTCGAAGCCGCTGAAATTGCCGGCGATCGCCAAGCGACCCATGTCCCCCGTGCAGATGGCCGCGTTCCACGACGGCTTCATCACGCAGTTTTCCTCGTCGGCAGCGATGCCGTTGTCGTGGACGATGTAGGCGCCGGGAATGCCCGTGACCGAGCCGTCCACGTCGTGGAACGCCGCGCTCTTGTACGCCGCGCTGCGCCCGAAATCGGACGCCCAGCGGCGCTGCATCGGCGGGAAGCTGACCGGCTTCGCGTTGACGAACTTCGCGCCTTTCACCCAGTTGTTGGTGCTCATGCCGAAGCTCGTGAACAGCAGGTACGAGAGCGCGCCCGCGTCACGAAGGTCGTTCGGCACGAAGTTCACGAACGTGACGTTCTCCACCTCGTGGAGGAAGTCGTAGAACTCGTAGCCGCGGATCGGGAAATCCGGCGCATCGTGCGGGAGGCTCCGGCCGTACGCGATCTCCTCGGGCCTCGTGGGATTCCCGATGTTGTCGGTCTCGCCGACGAACAGCGAGTCGACGACGCGTGAGGTATACGGCGCGGCGCCGGGCGCGCCCGACGCGTGCGTGAAGCCGATCGCGTTATCGGCGAGCTTGAGACCCGTGTACAGGTGCATCTCGCCGCGGCCCCACACGGCGCCGTTGCGGTTCTTGTATCCGGTGAAATCCTCGAAGTGCGCGACGATGATCTCGCTGTCCGGATCGGACGGATCGGCGCGGCTGATCAGGTTGGGGCCGGCGATGCCGAACGTGCCGTCGGGCCGCGGACCGCGGTCGAGCATCAGGCCGTCGAAGTTCGAGTGAGCGACGTTGCCCTTGAACTCGCGCAGCCTGGATCGTCCGGGCCAGGTATTCGCGCTGATCTCCGTGCCTTCGAACGCGCCCATCGGATGTGTCGGAATGGCGTACCAGAACCCGATCTGGTCGGAGCCCGCCGCGACGTTGTCGCGATAGACATTGTCGGGATGCGTGATCCAGAACGTGGAGACGGTGTTGTCCGAGGGGATCAGGACGTGCGGGGACGACTGACCCCTCGTGGACTGATAAGCCAGCACGAGGTTGGTCGGATCGCAGGGAAGCGTGGGGTGGCACTTCGTCTGGATACCGAGGTTCCGGATGAGCTGGTTACCCGTCTCGATGCCGTCCTCCAGGAAGAAGCAGTGTCCGACGTTGTTGTAGGCGACGTTGTTCTCGACGAGCAGGTTGTGCGTGCCGTGAATCGTCACGCAACGGTTCCACGTGTCGTGGATCGCCGAGTTCTTGATGTACTGCCCCGTCGCGTCGTCCACCAGATGCCAGTGGATGGGATAGCGCGCAAGCGTCAGGTGCTGACCCATGCGATAGAGCTCGATGCCGGAAACCGTCATCGTGCTCCCGGCCATCGCCATGATATGACCGCCGAACCATGACTCCTCGGCGTCGGCCGACGCCTGAATGCGGATATTCCGCGTCAGCAAGCCGACCTCGCCGCGCTCGTCGACGCCGTACGTGATCTCGCCGAAGTGCATCCACTCCAGCGGCCGGTCGAGCGTGATGACGTTGCCGCGGATCCGGACGATGCGCCGCTTCTCCGCTTGCCTCGGGTTGAAGTCCGTCGACGCGAGAACGATCTCGTCGCCGACGCGCCACTCGCTCGCGTCGAGGACTTCGATCCTCGTGGCGCCCTTCTCCGCGGTCTTGGCCAGCTTGGTCCAGGAATTCTTCCGATCACCGTGCAGGTTCAGTTTCCCGCCGATGATCATGATCCCGCGGTCACCCATGCCCATGATGTTTTCATCACGGACGTTGTCCGTCAGGGTGATCGTCGCATTGCGCGTGTGAGGATTCTCCTCGGTGCCGATCTCGAGCTCGCCGCGCAGCAGGATCCACTCGGTGGTGAGCTCGAGATCGCGGTCGCTCGCAAAGCTCAGCTTGCCGTCGATGTTCAGGCCGTTCAGCGCCGGCGGACTGACGTCGAGCACGACGTCCAT
>Ga0207873_1003542_pt1 | contig 11287 bp, 9 predicted proteins | sample BGWIniCompost_FD_187373 | JGI IMG/M metagenome (GOLD analysis project Ga0207873, IMG submission 187373) | Cellulose adapted compost microbial communities from Newby Island Compost Facility, Milpitas, CA, USA - BGW Initial Compost (SPAdes)... ... | reverse complement strand
CTTCACTTATCCCGACAGCGACCATATCGGCAAGAACGAAGCCTATATACTGTTAGAAACCGTCTATACCCTTCCCAGCGCGCCGCACTTCAAGCTTAACTTAAATGTCGGGTTTGATTATGGCCGGCTTTACAGGAACTATGGCGTTCTGGCTGGTTTAACCTATACCGGGCATATTCTAAAAAAGAAATAAAAGAAGTAATTGAATTATCTTTCGTTTTCCAGTTGGGAAGCGGCGGGCTTCCCATTTTTGTTTAACTTCGTCAATCGAACCGAAAATAGAAATTAAGAAACAATAGTGAAAAAGAAATTCTCGCTTAAGGCTCCCCATACCCTTGTCCTTTTGTCCTGCATGATGATTCTTGCCCAGGCGGCCACTTATATTTTGCCTCAGGGCGGATACGACACAGAAGTCGACGAACACGGGCATACGGCGGTTATACCCGGCACTTTTCATGAATTTGAAGAGTCGACGACGCTCAAACCTTGGCATATCCTGACGGTTGTTCCCCGGGCTCTTGGCGATACCCAGGGTATTATCTTCTTTGTCTTTATCATTGGCGGCGCATTGTCTGTGATTAAAGCAACCGGAACAATCGACGCAGTTCTTGGCAAAACTCTCGAAAAATTCGGATCGCGGCCATGGTTGCTGATCCTGATAGGGATGGCGGCCTTTTCAATTGGTTCAGGAACGCTCGGGATGGCCGAAGAGTATCTTCCGTTTGTGGCTGTGCTGACGGCGCTATGCCTGGGAATGGGCCTGGACAACGTGACCGCTGTCGGCATCATGGTAGTGGGATACGGCATTGGATATGGGGCGGCGGCTTTCAATCCCTTTACAGTGATCATTGCGCAAAACATCGCCGGGTTGCAGCCCGCCTCGGGATTTGGTTTCAGGCTGATCATTCTCATTCCTTTCTTTCTGCTTGGATATTGGCACGTGATGAAATACGCCCGGACGAAAGGGCGACTTTCGTCAAAACAAATTACCGAAATGAACGCCGCGGGCAAGGTTTATCCGGCCTTGAAGAGATTTCATATCATAATCCTGGGGCTGACATTGTTGGCCATTCTTTTGATCGTTTACGGGATATCCGACTTTTCCGGATGGGGGTGGTATCTTACAGAACTTGGAGCCGTATTTATCGGGTTGGCGATTGTTTCAGCGATTATTGGGAAGTTAGGCGCCAACAAAACCGCAACCGAGTTTGTGAACGGCGCCTCCGAACTTACCGGAACTGCGTTGTTGATTGGTTTTGCGCGTTCTATCGCGTTGATCCTTGAAGACGGGCAGGTAATGCATACGGTTGTTCACGCTTTGGCCACGCCGCTGCAGGAAACCATCCCCGAAGTGGCGGCCATTGGAATGTTCTGGATTCAAACCGCAATCAATTTTTTTATTCCATCGGGCAGCGGACAGGCGTTTGTCACCATGCCGCTTATGACGCCCATCGCCGATCTCGCCAATGTGACGCGGCAGACAGCCGTATTGGCGTACCAGTTTGGCGATGGATTCTCGAATATGGTTGTACCCACCAACGCCGTCCTGATGGGCGTCCTAGGTATGGCGGGCATTTCCTATGCGAAGTGGTTTAAATTTATTCTCCCCTTGATGATTAAAATTATGATACTGGGATCCATCGTAATGGCGGCGGCGGTATGGACCAATTTTAGTTAACGCCTTGCTTTTAAGCAATTAAAACGATTGAGTTGATCAAAATCACGTATAAGCCGGTTTATTTAACCGGTCGTTCATCTTTATTCCTATAATAACATTCTCGTCAGCGCCTGATTCGCTCTCTTCCAGGTAACCCGGTGTCTTTATCTTTTTACAATTGAGAAGAATACATTGAAAACCTTCCTGATCAGAGCGCTCCGGTGTATGTTCCGACATGTGTCCGAATCTTACCGACACGTGTCCGACCTTTATCGACACGTGTCCGACCCTTATCGACATGTGTCAGTGACCTTCCGACATGTGTCGGCGCCTTGCCGGCACGCGTCGATGCCCTACCGACACGTGTCGATACCTTACAGACATGTGTCGATGCCTTACCAACATGCGTCCGAACCTTATCGACATGTGTCGGCGCCTTATCGACATGTGTCGGCGCCTTACCGATATGTGTCGGCGCCTTATCGACATGTGTCGGCGCCTTACCGACACGTGTCGGAACCCATCCGACATGAATCAGAGCCTTTCCGATACGAGTCAGAATCCTTGGGTGATTCCTAAAAAGGCTCTAAAAAAGGCAGCAAAGAAGAAGGCGGCTTAGAAACAGCGCTGTAATTGAAGGCCAGCTTTGGCGCGCATAATGAAAGTTGCGGGTTAAGGAAGGCTAAATACTTCTTAACCCAATAAAAAAACCCTTTCGGAGCTTTTTCCTCTATTCCCGTTATTTTTTGGCTGGCTAATTTTTAAGCAGCGCCAGCGTCCGCCTTCAACCGCCAACAGAGCAACCTTCATATAGTCCATTCCTCACTGCGTTTCGATAACGACTATCGTATCGATCTCCCTCCTTTTGTCAGCGGGCGCTTTTAGCTCCAGGCCGAATGCGTTATTCTGGTATGCCACTTTCGCGTTATCGTCGAAGAAATAGACTTTCCTGATCTTCTTGTCCAGTGTAGGCAGATGGACGGTATTTAGCGATTCATCCAGTAGATGCAAATAGATCGTATTTTCTTTCGACGTCGAAACGCCCCAATGGCCAGGGGAATAAGGGCCGCCGCGAGTTCCATAAATGGTTTCGCCATACCGGCTGATCCATTCGCCAATTTGTTCAAGCCTTTCTACGAACTCGGGCTGAATTTTTCCGTTAGGCATAGGCCCCACATTCAAAAGGAAATTGGCGTTGTGACCGGCCGCCTGAACCAGGAGCCTGACCAATTCCTTTGCGCTTTTGTAGCGTGAGTCGGTCAGGTTGAAACCCCAGGAATTATTCATGGTTTCGCACGTCTCCAAAGGCAGGTCGCCTATTTCAGCCTCTCCGCTAAATCCTGTTTTATTCTGGCCGGGCAGATCTTTTTCAAACATCTGGAAGTCTTCTCCCGGCATGGGAGCCTGGTGATGGTTGGAGCCGATCAGGCATTGAGGCTGGAGGTCGTGGATCAGCTTGTAGGTTTTCTCCAATCGCCAGTCGGCGTCTCGCTTATCCCACCAACCGTCAAACCAGATTCCGCCAATTTCCCCATAATTGGTTAGCAACTCGGTCAATTGAGCGTCCATATAATCGAGGTATGCGTGCCAATCGCCGTGTTGGGGCCTTCCCGTGTGATTTCCTGTAGCTCCCCTGGGAAAATAATCAGGATGATGCCAGTCGAGCTGGGAATAATAGAAAAACAGCTTGAGGCCCTGGGCGCGACACTCGTCTGCCAGCGCTTTGGCCACGTCTTTTCCGTAGGGCGTTCGGTCCACAATATTGTAATCCGAAACTTTTGAATGAAACATGGCAAAGCCGTCGTGATGTTTGCTGGTGAAGACGATATACTTCATTCCGGCTTTTTTTGCGAGCGTCGCCCATTCTTTCGGATCGAAACCCGTGGGGTTGAAGAATTGAGGCAGTTTCTCATAATCGCTTTTAAGAATGTTCTGATTATGCATCACCCATTCCCCATCGCCAAGAATGGAATAAACGCCCCAATGAATAAACATGCCAAACCGGGCGTCTTGAAACCATTCGCGCGCCTGGAGATTTTCCTTGGATGGCTTGTAGTCATCCTGCCCAAAAAGATGATGTGAAACGGTCATAACCGCAAGCAATAAGTAAAAATATTTCATTTCAGATAAACGGTTGTAAAAATACAATTTTAGGCAAACAGGGCGAAACATTCCATTTCGCCCCGGTATATTTCCCAAATTGACAGTTTTTTCAAAAAGCGCTACTTGTATAAAGGTCCGTAATTCTGGCACGCCCTGAAATCGGCCCCTTCCGGATCCATTCCGAATGCGGTCCATGCGCTTGGCCTGTATATTTTCTCCGCCGGCACATTGTGCATATAAACAGGTATTCTGAGCATCGAGGCAAGCGTAATCAGGTCGGCGCCAAAATGTCCATATCCGAAAGCCCCATGATTTGCCCCCCAGTTGACCATTACAGAATAGACGTCTTTAAAGGGTCCGGAACCCGTCAATCTGGGGACAAACCAGGTGGTTGGCCAAGTGGGGTCGGTGCGTTCGTTCAAGATGTGGAACACCTTTTCCGGAACATCCACCGTATATCCTTCTGCCAACTGTAAAGCGGGTCCAAGGCCTTTCACCATGTTGAGCCTGGCCAGGGTTACCGGCATTCCGCCTCGCGTGACAAACTGGCTGGAATAACCGCCTCCCCTGAAATAGCCGGTATTGGCTGGATACCAGGTTGTAGCGGCAAGACATTTTTCGGCCTCTTCTGGGGTAATATCCCAATGCGGCTTCATAGCTGGAGCGCCGTTGAGAGATTGTTGTCCAGAACCGTCAAGAGCCGCTGAACCCGAATTAATCAGATGGATAAACCCATTCTCAGCCAGACCTTCGGGCTTCCATCCCGTCGTCCTTTTCACCGCGCTGGGACTCCAATAAGTGCGCACATCGGCAAACACCTGCGCGCTTCCCGTCAACAGATGGTTAAAGGCCATGTTCACGCCATTCAGCGAATCATTTTCAGTGGCGACCAGGTAAGGCTGCCTGATGCCGTTCCAGTCGAATGAGGAGTTCAGGATCGCTTCGCTGAAATCGCCGTTAGGCAGATAATCCGTCCATTGCCTTTGTCCCTGGAAACCGGATATCAACGCATTGTGACCCAGGGCTTCTTCGCCAAAGCCTTTTTCGGCAAGCTTTGGATTGCCGGTCATCAGGTCGCGAATGATCAGCGTCATTTTTACCACATATTCCCAGTCCGCGTCTTTTTGAGCACGCGAACGTTGTTTGTTTTCCGCATTTCGGTCGGCGCCCTCCTTGCATTTTTCCTTGGTCCAGGCCAGCGCTTTGCGATACTCGTCTTCGTCGTAAATCTCATGCCTGATTCTCCTTTCGATCTCCACCATATCGACGTACTCGTTGCGCATGCCCAGATATTCCTGGAAAAAGGAATCGTTCACGATTGAGCCGGCTATGCCCATAGACACCGAACCGATAGAAAGATAAGATTTTCCTCTCATCGTCGCCACAGCCAACCCCGCTTTGGCAAACCTGATCAACTTCTCCTGGACGTCGGCGGGGATTTCTGTGTCCGACGCGTCCTGGACATCCCTGCCATAGATACCGAAAGCCGGAATTCCTTTTTGCGTATGCGCCGCAAGCGTCGCCGCCAAATAAACGGCGCCCGGGCGTTCTGTGCCATTAAAACCCCATACCGCTTTGGGGATCAATGGATTTACGTCCATCGTTTCGCTGCCGTAGCACCAACAAGGCGTAACGGTGATGGTCAATCCCACGCCTTCCCGCTCAAACTTTTCAGCCGTCCTTGCGGCTTCCGCTACACGGCCGATGGTAGAATCGGCAATGACGCATTCCACTTTTGATCCATCGGAGTGTCTTAATGAGGAAGAAAGCAAATCAGCCACTTTTTTGGCCATCCCCATGGTTTGCGCTTCCAATGATTCACGCACTCCGCCTAATCTTCCGTCAATAGCCGGCCGGATTCCAATTTTGGGCAAAGCGCCCTCTAGTCTCATTCCCATAATTTTTCAAGTTTGTTAGATAATACTTATCGTAAGTTTTACGGTTAGTAAATATAGTTTTTTTGACGCTTGCAACAAAGGACTCCACTTCTTTTAACCGAGCCGGGCGCTGCCGCCGACAAACAGGCAATTTTCAAAGCCTTTCGATTTTATTAATTATATGAGAATAAGAGGCGAGAAGGACTTCAGAATTGTCGATTAAACTAGCCAAGCCAGGTTTAAGGTTGTCCGGGCCCTAAATCGGGCATTTGTTGCCGTCGATGAATCATCGATTCCGATCCGAAGTTGGGGGCTTTGGGCTGCGGCCGGAAGCTCTTCACGAAGCTGGCGAAATCTTGATTGTCGTTAAAGTCTGTAGAATTGGAGATGAAGAAAAGACCCGGCAGGACTGCCGTCCCGCCAGGTCCTTATAAACTAATTATAATCCGGCAGAAACGAATACTTTTCTCCGTATTCCAACATCTGGGCCACAAAGTCGTCGGGATATTCGATCGTTACGTCCAGAATGCGATCGCCGTCCATTTGCGGCGTTAGCCTGGGCTGAATAAACCCGGAATAGGGAGCGGTCCTGATATTTTCATATCGTTTACGCACTTCAGCCAGCAACTCCTGGTCCACCTTCACTCCGTAGGTTTCCACGAGATTCTTCCCGGCTTCATAGTCGCCCTGCGACTTTATGCGTTGCACTTCTCGCAGCAACTTGCCAAAAAGCTGCCTAAGTTTGTCATAATCGTTAATTACAAAATAAGTTTTGCCATCCCGGACTACCCTTTCAATCACATTGTCGTCTTTCCCTTTTTCGTAAACCCACGACGACACCATTTGGCGGTTTCTCATATGCGCCTGCTCAATGTTGTCTCCTGGTTCGATTCTTCTCAGTTGGAGCATAAGGCCATTGCGAATATAGCCGTCGTATTCGGCCATTCCCGCCTCTTTGGAGGGCAACAAACCCAACTCCACCATTTTCGGATCGGTAATAAAATAGAGCGCGACAAGATCGGCGCGCGCCTCTTCGAGGGTCGAACTATAATTCCTTAAGGTTTCGCCTTGGCTGGCCACGCCGGGTTCAAGCTGTCCCGATCCATGTCCAATTACTTCGTGCAATGCAGTGTGCATGTTCGAAGCGAGCGTTCCATATTTTCTGGCTCTTTCCCTTGACGCCTCGTCGAGCACAAATTCCTCCAATACGCCGCTGCTTGCCGACGCCTCCTCGTAAGCGTCGCTGATATTGCCCAACGACACCGATTTTGACCCATACTCTTTTCTGATCCAGTTGGAGTTTGGCAGGTTTATTCCAATCGGGGTGGAGGGAGCCGCATCGCCGCTTTCTACCACCACCGATATGACCTTATAGGATATGCCTTTCACATTCTTCTTTTTGTGCTGCTCCATGATCGGCGAGTGGTCTTCAAACCATTGGGCGTTTTGCTCCAGCGTCTTCATTCGCCGGGTAGCTTCCGGATTCTTAATCGACACCACCGACTCATAAGATCCTTTCAGGCCGATTGCGTCGCCATAAACTTCGATAAACCCGTTGATGACGTCGATCGTAGAGGAAGTGTCCTGCACCCAGAGAATATTGTACTCGTCAAAGGTTTTCAAGTCGCCGGTTTTATAAAACTCAATCAGTTTCAACAAGGCTGCGCGCTGTTGTTCGTTTTCAGCCGCTCCGGCCGCTTTCTCAAGCCAGTACACAATCTGCTCGATGGCTTCGCCGTACATGCCGTCTATTTTATAGGTCTTTTCAATAATCTGTCCATTCTCTTTGACCAGCTTGGAGTTCAGCCCGTGCATAAGCGGCCTTTCGGGATCGGGGGGTTTATTGCGATAGTATTCCTCCACTTCGCTCTGGGTTACTCCCTCATAGAAATTGTTGGCCGAAGCGACAATATTATCGATTCCCGGATCAAAGTTTACCGATTTTGCATCCAGCTCAGGGTCGAAGATGAGCGGCGTGAGCTGCGCGATCAAATCCTGTTTGGTTTCATTTCCCGAAAGGGGGAAATCGGCTGTAGAATTGTTCACCAGTTTGGCGAAATATTCGGGCGTAATTTCCGGAATGATTTTCTTGTTGGAATAATGATGGTGAATGCCGTTGGAAAACCAAACGCGTTTGGCGTAGGTCATAAAGTTTTTGAAATCCTGTGAATTTCTTCCGCCCTGATAGCCTTTCACAATCGCCTCGATCGTGCGCCTGATCTTCAGGTTATGTTTATATTTTTGGTCGTAAATGATGTCCCGGCCGGATAAGGCCGCCTGGTACAGGTAATATACCAATTCTTTTTGTTTTACGGTGAGCTCGTCGAATCCAGGAACCTGGTATCGAAGAATTTGAAGATCGGCAAACTGGTCGACCACATATTTAAAAGACTCGGGAGAGGTTTCCGCCTCCTTGTTTTGCCTGCATGCGGCCGCTAAAAGCGACAGGGCCAATGAACCCATTAACATTTTCTTCATCATAATCTCTTTATTGTTTTATACAAAGGGCCAGAAAAGGCTGGCATTATAATACAAACTCTAATATAGAAATTATTCCAGAAAATGCAATTTGAGATGGTCGTAAAATCGGGCGCGGTTGCGGCAGGAATGCAACAAAAAAGCCAGCTTGTTGGGTATCGGCTGGCTTTAAAGCTTCTCTTCTTTTGAAGGTTGATTCCTTTTACTTCTTTCTTTTAAAAAATCCACAATAGTCAACGACCCTGCAAAGGCCATGACAAAAACAACTATCCATGTGAACATATTAGCGGCTTCGGTAATCGGCGGATCAAACATAGCTCAATAAGTTTTTTGCTTTTAGAAATCGCCAGAATGGCGTATGTTTTTTTACGCGAAGAGCGCTGTCAAGGTTCCATAAAAGAAAAACCTTTTTGTTTTACAAAAAGGTTTTCTTCAATGTTAAACAGGTGTATGAATAAAATTTGTGTTATGTACGCATATATACAGGCAAGGGAAAGAAAGTAACCCCCCGATTCAAAATATTTTAAAATATTTGGAAATGGACGGAGCGAGTTGAAACGTTCGGTAGAAACCGGCGTTATCCGGAATCCGCTTGTAATGCGGTTCTCGATCGCAGCGAATGGAATGGAAACATCGGCGGAGACAACCTACTTTTCCCGTTCGATGGTGTATTTTACAAGCTGGTGAAGGGAGTCTCTGTAATCGGAGGGTTCAAAGCCGTCAAGAATGTCGAGCGCTTCGTTATAGTAGCGGTTCATCGCTCCTTTTGCGTATTCTATGCCGCCGGACTTTTTTACAAAATCGATCACTTCATTCACGATCTTTTGCTGCTCGCTTTGGTTTTTTACCATATACACGATTCTTCTTTTTTCGAACCATGAAGCGGTTTGCAAGGCAAAAATCAATGGCAGGGTCATCTTCTTTTCGCGAATGTCAATGCCCACGGGTTTTCCTATTTCGCCGGAGCCGTAATCGAAAAGGTCATCCTTGATTTGAAAAGCCATGCCCACTTTTTCGCCAAAGGCGCGCATCTTGCTGACGGTGAGTTGATCGGCCCCGGCCGAAGCGGCTCCAACCGCGCAACAAGCGGCGATTAACGATGCGGTTTTTTGCCTGATGATGTCGTAATACACTTCCTCGGTGATGTCGAGGTTCCTGGCTTTTTCCATTTGCAGCAGCTCGCCCTCGCTCATTTCGCGAACCGCCTCGGAAACTATTTTCAGCAGGTCGTAATCTTCATGGTTGACCGACAGCAACAGCCCGCGCGCCAACAGGTAGTCGCCTACCAGGACGGCGATCTTGTTTTTCCAAAGCGCGTTGATAGAGAAAAACCCTCTCCTGATGTTGGCGTTATCCACCACGTCGTCGTGTACGAGGGTTGCGGTATGAAGCAGCTCGATCAACGCGGCTCCCCGGTAAGCAGGCTCTGTGATTGCGCCCACAGTTCCGGCCGAAAGAAATACAAACATGGGCCTCATTTGTTTGCCTTTGCGCTTGACGATGTAATTCATGATCTTGTCAAGCAGCAAAACCTTTGATTTCATGGACTGACGGAATTTCACTTCAAACTCCTTCATCTCATGCTCAATCGGCGCCTGTATTTCTTTCAATTTCAAACTCATATGTTGCAATTATACCACCAAATTCAATATTATTTTGAGGATCCGGGTAATAATTCATTCGCGCCCTGCCGCGCGTCTCCCATCAACATCGCGCTCGGCTCTATTGTTGGCTGATAGGGGTACTTTTTATATCAGAAAAATAGCCCTGCCGCATCCGGTCATCCGCCTTGCCGTTTCCGGAATGCCTTTCCCGATCTTGAACTTATCAGCAAAAAGGAATTTTGTTCCGCCCCTTATTTACAAGCCTTCGGCGACTACGCTTTTCACTTCTGGGATAAATCGCTTCAGGAGGTTTTCTATTCCCGCCTTTAAAGTAAACGTTGAAGAAGGGCAACCGCTGCACGATCCTTTTAATTGCACTGTAACCACCCCGTCATGGTAAGAATGAAATGAAATGGCGCCGCCGTCCTGCTCGACGGCCGGCTTCACATAATCGTCAAGAATAGCCCTGATCTTCATTTCAACCTCCGATCCAACTTCGGTTTCGTCGTCATGATGTTCATCTACGTTGAGGAGCGGTTTGTCTGATTCGATGTAGTCGCGGATAAAATCCTTGAGCGGATCTTTAATGTCGTCCCACTCCACATCCTGGCTTTTTGTGATGGTGATAAAATTGCTCATGTAAAACACCCGCTCCACGAACGGGAAATTATCGAAAAGTTCCCGGGCAAGCGGCGCGTTTTCGGCGCTTTGAATATCGGGAAAGTCGTAGCTTTTCCCTTCGGGCACAAGCATGAAGTTTGCCACAAACTTTAGCGAATTGGGATTCGGATTGCTTTCAAGGTATAGATGAGCCTTCCGGCCATATAGTTTTTCTCTGTTGTAAGTTTCCATTCAATTGGTTTTATGATTCATTAAATACGATTAACGTGAATTATGTTCCCGGGTTTTCATTATATAAACTCCTGGGTCGCTCAGTTCGATCTGCTATTTGCCAGACCTGCTGCAAGCTCTCCTTCGCTGGCGGCGACGATTACCGATACCGCAGCGTCGCCAGTGACGTTGACGACCGTCCTGACCATGTCAAGTATCCTGTCGGGAGCGACAATCAACGCCAATCCCGCAGCCGGGATGCCTACGGCTTCCAATACAATGACCAGCATCACCATGCCCGCGCCCGGTACGCCAGCGGACCCAATAGACGCCAACACGGCGGTAAGGATAATCATCAGCTGCGCTCCTAACGACAAATCCATTCCCAACGCCTGGGCGATGAACACCGCGGCGACGCTTTGATACAAGCTTGTCCCATCCATATTGATCGTGGCCCCGAGCGGCAAAACGAAAGAGCTGATTTCTTCGGAAACCCCCAGTTCCTGCTCTACCTGCTTCATAGTGACTGGCAAAGTGGCCGAGCTTGAACTGGTGGAAAAGGCAAGTAGTTGAGCCGGCCTGATGCCTTTGAAGAAATCGATATATTTAGCTTTGGTAAACAATTTCAGAATTCCCGGATAAACGATCAACAACATGATGGCAAGCCCACCCAAGACGGTCAGGCTGTACCACATTTCAGCATAAAGTATTTCATATATCTTGTCGGGGTCGTCGCC
>Ga0207873_1003541_pt1 | contig 11290 bp, 6 predicted proteins | sample BGWIniCompost_FD_187373 | JGI IMG/M metagenome (GOLD analysis project Ga0207873, IMG submission 187373) | Cellulose adapted compost microbial communities from Newby Island Compost Facility, Milpitas, CA, USA - BGW Initial Compost (SPAdes)... ... | reverse complement strand
CCAGCCGCTCGATGGCCGCCTCCACCGCGCGCGCCACCTCGCCGGCGTCGCGCGCCTCGCAGCGCACCGCCGCGAGCGCCGCGCCGAGCGCCGCCGTGCAGCCGATCGCGGGCGCGCCGCGCACCACCATGGTCTCGATCGCGCGCGCCACCTCCTCGACGCTGGTCAGCGTCACCACGATCTCTTCGCGCGGCAGGCGCCGTTGGTCGAGCAGCAGCACCGAGTCGCCGCCCCAGCGCAGCGTGAACCAGTCCCCGCCGCTCATCGCCGCTCCCTGCGCGGCGCCAGCAGCCCGTCGAGCGCGTCGAGCACGCCGCGTCCCGCGCCCTTGCCCAGCACGCCGTCGAGCGCGCGCTCGAGCTCGCCGCGCTTGCCGGCGGCCGCGAAGGTGGCCACCAGCGCGAGCGCGCCCTGGGGATCGAGCGCCACGCGCGGCGCGTCGACCGTGCCGCGCACGGAGGCGAGCGGCAGCACCCGCTCGCGGCCGCCGGGCCGCGGCTCCTCGCCCGCGAGGGCGGCGTAGGCCTCCTCCCCGAGCACGAGCCGCCCGCGCGCGTCGAGGTTGCGATCCGCGAGCCGCACGCTGCCCTCGAGCTCGAGGGCGTAGCCCGGATAGCGCAACACGAGATCGTCGCTGCGCGCCACGCCGTTCGTCACCGTCAAGTGTCCCGTCAGCGATTCGAACTGGTCGCCGTAGAAAGCGCGCAGCCGCGCGCGGCGCCGGTCGCCCAGCCCGCCGATCAGCTGCTCGAGCTGCTCGACCGCGCTCTGGAACGGGGCCACGCCCGGAATGCGGCCCGGGCCGGCGACGATGCGCGCGCTGCCCGCGAGCCCGGCGAGCGCCGCCTCGCCCGCGAGCGGGCCCGAGAGGTCCGCACTCAAGTCCAGCGGCCCGGTCAGCGCGGCGGGCGGCTCGGCCAGCGCCTCGAGCAGGCGCTCGGCGTCGGCGCGTTCGATCCGGAGCCGGGTCCGGTGGCGCGGCGCGCGATCCAGCCCGCTCACCACGAGCTCGAGCGCGAGCGGCTGGCCGCCGATCTCCGCCGCGAGCCCCTCGCTGCGCAGGCCGGCGCCCTCGCCCACGAGCGCGCCGCGCAGCGGGATCGGCGCGCGGCCTTCGGGCCGCAGCTGCGCCTCGTCGAGCCCGACGCGGCCCGTGAGCGCGAGCGGCGGCGTGGCGAGCGTCACACCCGCGAGCGACGCGCTGCCGCCGAGCCCGAGCGGCGCCAGGCTCGGCACGAGCGCCGCGAGCGAGGCGAGCGGGACGCTCGGCGCATCGAGGCGCGCCAGCAGCGGGCGGTCGCCGCCGATTCCGAGCGCGCCCTGCGCGCCGATGTCGGAGAGCCGGATCCGCACCTCCTCGGTTTCGATGCGCCCGTCGGCGCCGGTGGCGATGCGGCCTTCGGCGCTGGCGGCCGCGCCCGGCGGCTTGCGCACGATGCCGCCCCCGTACACCAGCTCGGCGCCGGTGGCGTCGATCGTGAAGCGGCCCGCCGGCCGCGCGAGCTCCCCGCGCAGCTCGGCCTGCAGCGACACCGGACCGTGGATGGCAGCCTCGCCGACCTCGAACGCGGCGTCGTCGATGCGCACGTCGAGCTCGGCGGCGTCGGGCGCGCGCGCCGGGCCGCGCAGCGCGAGCGTGCCGTCGACCCCGCCGACGAGCCGCGCGTCGTCTCCGAGATAGGGCGCGAACAGCTCGGCCGGGATCCGCTCGAAGCGCAGCGTGAGCGCGAGCGCGCCGTCGGCGCCCAGCGCGCCTTCGGCGCGCAGGACGCCCTCGCCCACCTGTGCGGAGCCGCGCACGTCGAGCGCCGCGCGCCCGCGCGCTCGGGCGCGCGCCTCCACCTCCTGGAGCGCGAACTCCCGTCCGGGGCCGAGCGTGCGGTCTTCGATCACGATGCGCACGTGCTCGAGATCCACGCGGCGCACCGCGAAGTCGAACCCGGCGCCACCGTCGGACTCCCTCTCGGCCTCGGCCCCGCCCGGCGCACGCGGAGCCGTGTCGGGAGCGGGCGGGGTGTGGCTCTCCACCTGCCACGGCCAGAGCAGCCCGTCCGCGCTGCGCACGATGCGCAGCACGCCGCCCTCGATCGCCACGCGGTCCACCACCACCGTGCGGGCGAGGAGGGGCAGCAGAGCCACCTGCAGGTCGGCGCGCCCCACGGCGAGCCCGGCGCCGTCGCCGAGCCGCGCCTCGCGCACCCGCACGCGGGGCGGGAGCACGCCCACCGCCAGCTCGCGCCAGCTCGCCTCCTGCCCGGTGGCGTCGCGCACCGCCGCGCGCAGCCGCACCTGGAAGCCGGGACTTCTCACGTAGCCCGACAGCCACCACGCGACCGCTCCCAGCGCCGCGGCCGCCAGCAGCACGAGGGCGAGGGCGACGCGCGCCAGCGCGCGCACGCTACGCGCCCCGCAGCCGGCGCAGCAGCAGCGCACGGGCGGCGGCCGGGCTGGCCTTGCCCTTCGTGCGCTTCATGATCTGCCCCATCAGGAAGTTCAGCCCCTTGTCCTCGCCGGCGCGCACCTGCGCCGCCACCTCGGGATGCGCGGCGATCACCTCGTCGGCGATCGCCTCGAGCGCGCCCGTGTCGCTCACCGCCTCGAGGCCGCGCGCGCGCACCAGCTCCTCGGGGTCGCCGCCCTGCTCGAGCAGCTCCGCGACGAGCGGGCGCGCGTTGGCCGCCGTGACCCGGCCCTCCTCGACCAGCTGGATCAGCCGCGCGAGCGCCTCGGGCGCGAGCCGCGAGGCCTCGATCTCGATGCCGCGCGCGCCGAGCGCCTGCAGCACGTCGCGCTGGATCCAGTTGGCCGCGCTCTTGGCGGCCTTCGCCCCGCCGCCCAGCGCGGCCGTCACCGCCTCGAAGAAGTCGGCCAGCGCGCGGCTCTCGGCGAGCAGGCGCGCGTCGTAGGCGGAGAGCCCGTAGTCGGCCTGGAAGCGCGCGCGCTTCGCCTCGGGCAGCTCGGGCAGCGCGCGGCGCACGCGTTCGATCTCGGCCTCGTCGATGCGCAGCGGGATCAGGTCGGGGTCCGGGAAGTAGCGGTAGTCGTCCGCGTTCTCCTTGACCCGCATCACGCGCACCGTGCCGCGCCCCGGGTCGTACTGGAGCGTGCACTGCTGGACCCGGCCGCCGGCGTCGAGCAGCGCCGCCTGACGCTCGATCTCGGCGCGCAGCGCCTCCTCGACGAAGCGGAAGCTGTTCAGGTTCTTGAGCTCGGTGCGCGTGCCGAGGCGCGTCTCGCCGTGCGGGCGCAGCGACACGTTGGCGTCGCAGCGGAACTGACCCTTCTCCATGTCCGCGTCCGACACCTCGACGTAGCGCAGGATGCGCTGGAGCATGCGCAGGTAGGCGGCGGCCTCGGCGGGCGAGCGCAGGTCGGGCTCGGAGACGATCTCGAGCAGCGGGACGCCCGCGCGGTTCAGGTCGACGTGGGTGTCGTCGGCGCCGGCCACGGCGGCGTCGTGGATCGACTTGCCGGCGTCCTCCTCCATGTGGATGCGCGTGAGCCCGATGCGCAGCGGCTCGCCGTCCGGCCCCTCGATCTCGATCCAGCCGCCGGTCGCGAGCGGCTCCTCGTATTGGGAGATCTGGTAGCCCTTGGGCAGATCGGGATAGAAGTAGTTCTTGCGCGCGAAGACCGAGCAGGTGTGCACCTTGCAGTGGGTGGCGAGCCCGGCCCGGATCCCGAGCTCGACGGCGCGCGCGTTCAGCACCGGCAGCACGCCGGGCAGCCCGAGGTCGATCGGATGCACCGCGTGGTTGGGCGGGTCGCCGTAGCGCACCGGCGCCGGGCTGAACAGCTTCGACTCGGTCTTCAGGTGGACGTGCACCTCGAGGCCGATGACGACCTCGTAGCGCGGGTGGGGGTGACGACTCACGCGGCCGACTCCCACCGCGCCGGATCGGGCGTCTTCGTGTGCCAGTCCGTGCGGCGCTGGTAGGCGTCGGCGACACGCAGAAGCGTGGCCTCGTCGAGCGGGCGGCCCAGCAGCTGGAGGCCGACCGGCAGCCCGTCCGCGAAGCCGCAGGGCAGCGAGATGCCCGGGATCCCGGCCAGGTTGGCCGACACCGTGTAGACGTCGGAGAGATACATGCGCAGCGGGTCCTCGGTGCGCTCGCCGAGCCGGAAGGCGGTCTCCGGGGTGGTGGGCCCCGCGATCACGTCGCAGCCGGCGAAGGCGGCCTCGAAGTCGCGGCGCAGCAGCGTGCGCGCCTTCTGCGCCTTGCGGTAGTAGGCGTCGTAGTAGCCGGCCGACAGCACGTAGGTGCCGAGCAGGATGCGCCGCTTCACCTCGGGGCCGAAGCCCTGCGAGCGGGTGCGCCGGTACATCTCCCCGAGCGTCGCCGCCTCGGCGCGGCGCCCGAAGCGCACCCCGTCGTAGCGGGCCAGGTTGCTCGACGCCTCCGCGGTGGCGATCAGGTAGTAGGTCGCGATCGCGTACGGGGCGTGGGGCAGCGACACCTCGCGCGTCTTGGCGCCCGCGCGCTCGAGCTCCGCGATCGCCTCGCGCACGCGCTCGGCCACGGCGGGCGCGGGGCCGCCGGCGGCGAAGAACTCGCGCGGAAGCCCGATCACGAGCCCCGACACGTCGCCGCTGAGCGCGGCGCGCAGGCGCGGCGCCGGCTCGGGCAGCGAGGTCGAGTCGCGCGGGTCGTGGCCGGCGATCGCCTCCAGCACCAGCGCGCAGTCGGCGGCGGTGCGCGCGAAGGGCCCGATCTGGTCGAGCGACGACGCGAACGCCACCAGCCCGTAGCGCGACACGCGCCCGTAGGTGGGCTTGAGCCCGACCACGCCACACAGCGCGGCGGGCTGGCGGATCGAGCCGCCGGTGTCGCTGCCGAGCGCGATCGGGACGACGCCGGCCGCCACCGCGGCCGCCGAGCCGCCCGACGAGCCGCCCGGCGTGCGCTCGGGGTCCCAGGGATTGCGGGCGGGCCCGTACACCGAGTGCTCGTTGGACGAGCCCATCGCGAACTCGTCCATGTTGGTGCGGCCGATCACCACCGCGCCCGCCGCACGCAGGCGCGCCGCCGCCGTCCCGGCGTACGGCGCCACGAAGTTCTCGAGGATCCGCGAGGCGCAGGTGCAGGGCTCGCCCTCGTCGACGATCAGGTCCTTGAGCGCCACCGGCACGCCGTCGAGCGGGCCGCGCGCGTCGCCGCGCGCGCGGCGCGCGTCGCTGGCGGCCGCGTCCGCGCGGGCGCGCTCGGGCGACAGGTGCACGAACGCGCCCAGGGCGCGCGCGCGCTCGGCGGCGGCGAGCGCGGCGTCGGTGAGCTCGACCGCGGAAACGCGCCCGCCGGCCAGCGCGGCGGCCAGGTCGCTCGCGGTGGCGAAGCGCACTAGCCCTCGTCCTCGTCCAGCACCTTGGGCACGACGAAGGCGAAGCCCTCGGCGACCGGGGCGTTGGCCAGCGCGAGCGCGGGATCGAGCGGCGGCTCGGCGCGGTCCTCGCGCAGCGGGGTCGGCAGCGGCAGCGGGTGGCTGGTGGGCTCCACCGCGTCGGTGTCGAGCGCCGCGAGCTGCTCGACGTAGCCCAGGATGGCGGCGAGCTCCGCGGCCGTGCGCTCGGCCTCGGCCGGCGTCAGCTCGAGGCGCGCCAGCTCCGCGATGCGCTCCACCTCGGCCCGATCGATGCGCGCCATGGCGGCAAGGTAGCGCGCGCGCGCGGGCGCTCCTCGTGCTTGCCAGCGTTCCGGGCGGGCACTAGCCTGCGCGCCCGAAATGCCCGACGACACGGACCCTTCGCCGGCCGGCGCATCGGGTGCACCCTCCCCCTCCGCACCCGGCACCCCGATCGCTTCGACCGACTCCGCGAACCTCTTCGACGCGCTCCCCGACGACATCCGCCGGGGCCTTGCCGACCTCGGCTGGCGCGCGCCGATGCCGGTGCAGGCCGCCACCATCCCGGCCATGCGCGCGCGCCGCGACCTGATCGTCCAGGCGCGCACCGGCTCCGGGAAGACGGGCGCCTTCGGGATCCCGATCGTCGCCGAGGTGGACCCGGCCCTGCGCGCGCCGCAGGCGCTCGTGCTCACGCCCACCCGCGAGCTGGCCAACCAGGTGGCGAACGAGCTGATCACGATCGGCAAGCACCGCGGCATCGTGTGCCTGCCGATCTACGGCGGCGTCGGCTACGGCGCCCAGATCGAAGGGCTCGCCGCCGGGCCGCACGTGGTGGTCGGCACGCCCGGCCGCATCCTCGACCACCTCGGGCAGGGCCGCCTGTCGCTCGCCCGGGTGCGCTTCTTCGTGCTGGACGAGGCGGACGAGCTGCTCTCGCTCGGCTTCTGGCCCGACATGCGCGAGATCGACCGCTACCTCCCGCCCAAGGAGGAGCGCCAGACCTGCCTGTTCTCGGCGACCATGCCCGAGAAGGTGCGCGCGCTCACGCGCGTGTTCATGCGCGACCCGGAGTTCGTGACCCTCTCCGAGGGCCAGATCGCTCCGGCCGAGATCGAGCACTACTTCTACCTGGTGCCGGCGCAGGAGAAGGAGCACGCGCTGGTGCGGATCCTCGAGTACGAGGACCCCGAGAGCGCGATCATCTTCTGCAACACCAAGGACGACGTGCGCTACGTGACGGCCTTTCTGCAGCGCCGCGGCTTCGACGCCGACCAGATCTCGGGCGACCTGCCCCAGGCTGCGCGCGAGCGCGCGATGGCGCGCATCAAGGCCGGCGAGCTGCGCTTCCTGGTGGCCACCGACGTCGCGGCGCGCGGCATCGACATCTCCGACCTGCCCTGCGTGATCAGCTACACGGCGCCCGACTCGCCCGAGACCTACGTGCACCGCACCGGCCGCACCGGGCGCGCGGGCAAGGCCGGCATCGCGCTCTCGCTGGTTTCCGCGCTCGACATCGGCAACTTCCGCTACCTGCAGAACGTGAACCGGATCCAGATCACCGAGCGCAAGCTGCCGACCGACGCCGAGCTGCTCGACCGGCTGCGCGAGCGGCTCACGGTGAAGATCGAGCAGGAGATGCGCGCGGTGCCCGAGCGCGAGCGCGTCTGGAAGATCGACCGCTGGGTGCCGGTGGTGACGGCGATGGCGGCCACCGAGGAGGGACGCCGCGACCTGGCTGCGATCTGCTCCGCCTACCTGAAGGAGCACCGCCCGCAGACCACGGTGAGCGAGGCGGAGCTGAGCCGCGATCCCGACGCCGAGCGCGCGCCGCAGCGCGCGGGCGAGGGCGGCGGGCGCCGCAGGCGCGGGCGCCGGCGCGGCGGCCGGGGCCGCGGCTAGCGCGGCCGCCGGCGCGGACGATGCGGATCACCGTCTTCGCGGGCTCGAGCCGCCGCTCGGCGCCGTGCTTCACGGAGCTGGCCCGCGAGCTGGGCGCCGAGATCGCGCGCCGCGGACACGAGCTCGTGTATGGCGGCGGGCGCACCGGCCTGATGGGCGCGTTGGCGGACGGCGCCCTGGAGGCCGGCGGTCGCGTGCACGGCGTGATCCTGCGCCGCTTCATCGAGGAGGACGTCCACCACCTCGGCGTGTCGATGTTCGAGGTGGACGACATGCGCGCCCGCAAGGCCGGCCTCGACGAGCGCGCCGACGCGTTCGTCGCCCTGCCCGGCGGGCTCGGCACGCTCGAGGAGCTCGCCGAGGTGCTCTCGTTCCGCAAGCTGGCGCTGCACCACCGCCCGGTCGTGCTGCTCAACGCGCACGGCTACTGGGACCGCCTGCTCGACTGGCTCGAGCGCGCGGTCGCCGACGGCTTCGAGAAGCCGCACGCGCGCGCCTGGTGGGCGGTCGCCACGACGGCGGCCGATGCCGTCCGCCTGTGCGAGGCCGCCCAGGTCGCCCCCCACGCTCCGCCGCCGGCCTCCTCGTCCCCAGAGGGAAGCGGGCGCTGAAGACGCGTTCCGAAATCCCGGATCTTCCTTGAAGCGGGGTGGCGCCCCTCCATAGACTGGCTCGCTCGTGACCGGACGGTCACGTGGTGGTGGAGGAACGCCCGATGCGCGCGCACACGGTCGCCTGGCGGGGCTTCTGGCTCCCGGTGGTGATCCTGCTCTCCCTCTCCCAGGTGGGCCTCGACTGCGAGTCGCCCCCGCCCTTCCTGGCCGTCGTCACGCCCGCGCACGAGGCCGTCGTCACCACGCCCACCTTCCCGCTCGAGATCGTGCTGCACGAGAGCGGCGACCCGAGCACCCTGCGCGTCGAGCTGAACGGCGAGGACCTGACCGACCAGCTCTCCGGTGGCCCCACCGTGTGGACCGCGACGCTCGGGCCCGGCGCGCCGCTGCGCGATCACAACGAGCTGCGGGTCGCCGCCCGCGCGCAGGGCACGCCCAACGTCGAGCGGATCCGTCGCTACCGCTTCGACTACCTGCCGCCCAAGGCGCGCGCGCGCGTGATCGACGATCCCGCCGACTGCCCCACCGGCCCGCTCGCGCACTGCACGGTCGGCGACTTCCTGCTCGCCAACGACGTGGCCCGCTTCGTGGTGCAGAAGGCCGGCCAGCGCGAGCTGCACTTCACCGCCACCTACGGCGGCAACCTGATCGACGCCGAGCTGGTCGTGGACGGCGTGCGCCAGGGCCGCGACAACTTCCACGAGATCCAGCCGGCCGTGAACATCGAATCGGTCGTGAACGCCGTCACGGTCGAGGTGGTGAACGACGGCGAGGATGGCACCGCCGCGATCGTGCGCAGCTGCGGCCCCGACGACCTGCTCGACGACATCAACCCCTCGTCGGTGATCGAGGAGGCGGGCGCCACCTTCCCGCCCGGCGTCGACGACCAGGACTACGAGGTGTGGGGCTGCACCGAGTACCGGCTCGAGGCCGGCAGCCGCACGCTCGAGCTGCGCACCACGATCGAGAACATGGAGGCGTCCGACCTCGGCCTGTTCGTCGGCGACTTCGTGAGCGGCGGCGGCGAGCTCGACCAGTGGACCCCGCTCTCACCCATGGCGCCGCTCCCGATCGGACAGGCGGGCCTGGGCGAGATGCTGGCCAACTGGGGCGTGCAGCTGGTGTCGTTCTTCGGCTTCGACGACGCCGAGGGCGTCGACTACGCGCTGCTCGCCGCGCAGCCGCCCGAGGTGCCGCTCCCCTCCAGCACCTTCACGCAGGCCGGCGTCACGTACGTGCTGCACGGGCACGCCATCCCGGGCGTGCTGGGCGTCGGGCTGCCCCCCAACTTCGTGGTGCCGGCGGGGGGCGCGAAGACCTTCCGGCGCTGGTTCGCGATCGGCGACGGCAGCGCGGCCAACGCCCTCGAGGCGTTCGCCGACGCGCACGGGCTCCCGACCGGACGCCTGCGCGGCTGCGTGCGCGACGCCTCGGGCGACCCGCTGCCCGGCGCGCGCGTGGCGGCCGGCCGCGACCTCGCGGGCGGAACGAGCGCGCTCCAGGTGGTGCGCGCCCACTGGGTGACGGACGCCGAGGGCTGCTACGACGGCCGCATCCCGCCCGGCTCCTACCTCGTGGCGGCGGCCAAGGAGGGCTTCCCGTACGAGGGCGGCGGCAGCGCGCCGGCCACGCACCTGGTGACGGTCACGGAGGGCGGCACCGCGGTGCAGGACGTGGTGCTGCCCGAGACCGGGCGGCTGCGCGTCACCGTGGTGGATCACCTCGATCGGCCGGTGCCCGCGCGCGTCTCGGTGGTGGGCTTCGACCCGAGCCCCGAGCCGAGCCTGTTCGCCACCGTGCTCACCGCGAACGACACGCGCACCAATCTCTTCTACGACCGCACGGCGGACGGGATCCCGGGCGGGCTGGCCGCCGTCGAGTACACCGAGGCCGACGGCACGCTCGAGATCTTCCTCGAGCCCGGAGAGTACCAGGTGGCGGTGTCGCGCGGCACCGAGTGGTCGCTGCACACCGAGCTCGTCACGGTGTCGGCCGGCGCCGCCGCCGAGGTGGCCGCCCGCATCGCGCCGGTGCTCGACACCACCGGCTGGATCTCCGCCGACTTCCACGTCCACATGATCGACAGCCCCGACTCGCGCGTGAGCCGGCGCGCCCGCATCCGCTCCTACGCGGGCGAGGGCGTCGACACGATCATCGCGACCGATCACGCGGCGGTGACGGATCTCGACCCCGAGATCGCGAGCACCGGCTTCACCGGCTTCGTGAACGCGACGCCGGGCGAGGAGATCACGACCTTCGACTACGGGCACTTCAACGCCTATCCGCAGGGCATCGATCCCGCGCAGCCGCAGACGCGCGGCGCCACCGATCACGCGGGCGCCGCGCCGCCCGGCGAGGACTTCCCGAGCCGCGGCCACTTCAACCTGACGCCCGCCGAGATCCACGCGGCGGTGCTCGCCAAGCCGGCCAACGCGGGGCTCGAGACCGTGGTGCAGGTGAACCACATCGACAGCCACTTCGACCCGCTCAAGATCGACTCGGCGGTCGTTCCGCCGCGCTCGTTCCTCGAGCCGGGCGAGCCGGCCATCTTCCGGCTCGATCCTTCGGTCGAGAACTTCTTCCACCACTTCCCGGCGCTCGAGCTGTGGAACGGCGCCTCGGCGGGGAAGATCGACGAGTTCCTCAACCTTCGCGCCGGCATCTGGATGAACCTGCTGAACCAGGGCCTGCTCAGCACCTTCGTCGCCGACACCGACACGCACGAGTACCACAGCCTCTCGGCGGCCGGCGCGCGCAGCTGGGTGCCGTCCTCGACCGACGACGTGGCGGCGATCTCGGATCTCGAGATCGCGCGCGCCGTGCACGCGGGCAAGCTGGTCGGCGGCCAGGGGCTGTTCGTGACGGCGCGCCTGCAGGCCAGCGACGGCTCGGGCGCGGTGGCCGAGCTGGCGGGCGTCCCGCCGGCCGGCGCGGCGCCGGCCTCGGTCGCGGCCGGCACGCTGCTCTCGGTCGCGAACGGCGAGGTGGACCTCGTGATCCGCGTGCAGGCCCCGACCTGGGCGCCCTACGACCGGATCGAGCTGTACCGCAACGCCACCACCACGGTGACGCGCCGCAACGACGGCGTGCCCACGCTGTACGGCGCCGTGCCGAGCCAGACGCTGCACGCCGGCACCGACTTCACGATCGAGACCGTGCCCGTGAACGGCGCGGAGCGGCTCGAGACGAACCTCGTGCTGCGGCTCGACGGGCTGGTGCGCGACGAGTGGATCGTGGTGGCGGCGCGCGGCGTGCGCGGCGTGTCGCCGCCGATGTTCCCGGTCTACCCGCACTCGATCGACATCGGGACCGAGAACCCGACGCTCGCGCAGCTCGTGGACGTGACCGCCGCGGAGCAGGGCGTGCGGGCGCTCGGCGTCACGAACGCGCTGTTCGTCGACGTGGACGGAAACGGCGTGTTCGACGCGCCGGGA
>Ga0207873_1003540_pt1 | contig 11290 bp, 7 predicted proteins | sample BGWIniCompost_FD_187373 | JGI IMG/M metagenome (GOLD analysis project Ga0207873, IMG submission 187373) | Cellulose adapted compost microbial communities from Newby Island Compost Facility, Milpitas, CA, USA - BGW Initial Compost (SPAdes)... ... | reverse complement strand
GGCGGCCATGCCGATTCGACCCGCTTGCGGCCAACGGAACCTGTCCGTTATGTATCATACTACCGAGCCGTCCGGGTAGGGATCCGCGGCCGGCGGGGTCTCCGGGCGGGCAGGGGAGGCCAGGGGAAGGCCCCGCGGCCCGGGTGGGCTGGGGGAACAATCCGGAGCAGTCCCGCGGTATCCACGGATATCGTACGACACGGCGAGCGCCTTCCGGGAGGTCCTCATGCTTCGCTTCCGTGCCCGCAACGCCGTCCCGGCCGCCTTCCTCCTCGCGGGCCTGACCGCGGCCGCGCCGCCGCTCCAGGCGCATCCGACCACCGAACCGGACCCCCCGTCCGCGCCTGCCCCGTCGCTACGTGCCTCCACGGGGCCGGACTTCCTCTTCGGCCCGCCGAGCGGCTCGCTCTCGTTCCGTGTCGGCCGGCTGTTCGCGCGCACGGATGGCGGGGTCTTCGAGCGCACCTTCGCGAACCTCACGGTGGAGCCGGACGACTTCGACGGGATCGCGTTTGGCGCGGACCTCGCGCTGCGGGTGATCGAGCGCGCGGACCTGGTGGTCGGCGTCGGCCTCGCGCGTGCCTCGGTGGACTCTGAGTTCCGCGACTGGGTCGACGAGAACGACCAGCCGATCCGTCAGACGACGCGGCTCCGCCAGATCCCGGTGACGCTCGGCGCAAGGCTGTACCTCACGCCGCGGGGCCGCTCGATCAGCCGGTTCGCGTGGATCCCGGCGCGCACGGCCTTCTACGTCACCGGCGGCGGCGGCCTGATCCATCACGTCTACGAGCAGGAAGGCGAGTTCGTCGACGAGGGTACACTCGACATCTTCCCCGACGAGATGCGCTCCAGCGGCTGGTCATCGCTCATGTATCTCGGCGCCGGAGCCGAGCTGCGGGTGATGACGCGCGCCGCGCTGATCGCGGACGTCCGCTACACGCGCGGCTCGGCCCGCGCCAGTGGCGACTTCATTGAGTGGCAGGACATCGGCCTCGGCGGCCTGGCCACGTCGGTCGGCGTGGCTCTGACGTTCTGATCGAGGAGGTCCAGATGACGACGCAACGTTCCGCCCGACTCCTCGCCTTCGCATTCGCGCTCGCGTGCGTCGCGCCGCGCGCGGCTGGAGCGCAGGGCCTCACCGACACGCGCTGGATGCCCTGGCTTGGTTGCTGGGCGCCGGTCGCCGTTCAGGCGGCCAACCCCGCCGTCGATGAGCCGGTGGGCGTGCCGCTGGCCAGCGCGCCGCAGGCAGCCGCGCTGCTTTGCGTCAGCCCCGCGCCGGACGGCGCCGGCATCGTCGTGGCGACGGTACGCGACGGCCAGGAAATCGCGCGCCGGACGATCATCGCCGATGGCGTCGAGCGAGAGGTCGAGCTTGAGGGCTGTCGCGGAGTGGAGAGCGCGCGCTGGTCGCAGGACGACGGCCGCGTGTTCTACCGGACCTCGTACACGTGCGAGGGTGACATCGAGCGGCGCTCGTCGGGGGCGACGCTGATGCTGCCCAACGGCCAGTGGCTGGACGCGGAGGTGGTGCACGCCGGCGGCGCACGGGAGCTGGAGGTGCGGCGTTACCGCTTCGCGACCGACGAGGAGTACCGGGCCCACGGCCGCAAGCCGCCCGAGGGCAACGCGCTGGCGCTCGAGACCGCGCGCAGGGCGGCGGCGGCCACGTTCTCGGTCAACGATGTGATCGAGGCGACAGACGCGGTGGACGAGGAGGTCGTCCAGGCGCTGCTGGTGGACTACGGCGGCCGCTTCCCGCTGGACGCCGAGGCACTGGAGCGCCTCGCGGACGCTGGCGTTTCGGGCGAGACGATCGATCTCATGGTCGCGCTGTCGTACCCGGACCGGTTCGAGGTGGACCGGGGCGCGCTCGCTGCCGCGTTCCGCGCGCCCGTGCCGGCGGTGGACACGACCGGCGTGCTCGCGCGCGACCCGTACAGCACGGCTGCGTTGAGGTACGGCGGGCTGTACGGCTATCCGGGTTTCTGGTCGTCGTACCGGCTCGCGCGCTTCGGATACCCGTGGAGCTACTACGACTACCGCTTCGGGTACGGCGACCCGTACAATCCGTACTACTGGCCGTACTCCCGGCGCTGGACCGACCCGGGCGTCGGTGGGCCGATCATCATCGTCGAGCGGAAGCCGGACGCGGGCGGCCGCGCGGTCGCCGGCGGCGGCTACACGCGCACGAAGCAGGGGGACTCGAGGGGGAAGGCCGTGCCCCGCGCCGGCGCCTCCAGGCCGGACTGGGGCCCCAGCAGCACCGTCGCACCGGCCAGCGGCGGCGGCCGCACCACGAGCGGCGGCGGCTACAAGGCAGGCGACACGGGCTCCTCGGCCGACACCGGCGGGCGCAAGGCGAAGCCGAGGGGGTCGGAGTAGCGATCTCCCGGGAGCGCAACGAGCGGGCCGGCCGCGCGCGGCTCACGCCGCGGCCGGCCTCAGCTTTCCCAACCGCTGCGCAACCGCAGCGCGCAGCCGCATCTCGGTCAGGTAGCACGGCAGCGAGACGGCGGTCAGCGACTCGTCCGAGAGCAGCGCGCGGATATGCTCGTCCGACCAGCCAGGCGTGCCGCGCAGGAAGTGCGAGCGGATGACCAGCTCGCGTAGCGGCTGCTCCAGCCACTCCCGCACCAGGTCCTCCACCTCGCGCTGCGCCGCGGGGTTGCCCGCGTACTTCTCGCGCCAGCGCTCGATGTAGCCGGCGAACACGCGGAAGTCCCGGTTCATGAGCAGCGTGTTGGTCTCCGGGATGTAGCGCGCCGCGCGTTCGACCGCGCCGCATTCCGCCTCGGTCACCCACACCACCTCCAGCTCCAGCAGGCGGTCCAGGTCCAGCTCGGGCAGCGGCGCCTCGCGGTCGCTCTCGCCGCGCTTCCGCCCATCGCGCGGCGGCTCGGGGCGTGCGTCGTCGGCGCCCGGGCTCCTGGAATCCGCATCCGCGCCCGGCGCCCTGCTCCGCTCGGCGGCGGGATCCGGCGCGGGGAGCGTGGCGGCGACGTCGTCGCCCCCCTTGCCGTTGCGTGACTGCGGTGGCGCCTCGAGCGCGAACAGCCGCCGGAGGTTTTCGCCGCCGCTCCCGCCGATGAACAGCAGGTTCGCCAGCCCCTTCATCCGCTGCTTGAACGACTCGGTGCGGTCCCGCGCCGAGCGCGCGTCCGCCACCTCCTCCATGAGCGCCAGGATCTCCGCGGGCAGGTTCTCGCGGAACCGTTCGGCCCACTCGTCCCACGGCAGAGGCCGGCCGTTCACCAGCAGCGCGGTGCGTGCGGTGTTGGGCACGACGCGGCGCCGCCGCATCGCGCGCGGCTCGACGTACAGCACCACGCGCTGGTGCCCGACCGCGATGCCGAAGCCCTGGAGTTTCGCCGTGCCCGCGCGGCCCGTGTACAGCTCGTACAGCTCGCCCTGGAACAGCGCGCCCACGTGCCCGCTGGACGGGTACCGGTCCGCCAGCTCCTGCGGCACCTCCTCCGGCAGGATCCACCAGTGCGCGGTCGCGTCCGGTAGGCGCACGCGCCCGCCCGCGTGGCTCACCAGGTCCAGGAAGTGCTTCATCCCACGCGCCGGCCGCACGCGCGACCCTGGCGTGCCCCACTGCTCGCGCGCTTTCAGCTCCACCCCTTCGGGTAGCTCGAAGAACCGGCTGTTCAAATAGCGCGTTAGCCACAGCGAGCGACTCGAATCGTCCGTCGCGCCATCCGGCGGCAGCGTCGTGTCCTCGGACTCGGTCGCGCCCAGCAGCACCACCACCGTACCGTGCTCCCCGATCAGCGCGGGCTTGAGCGACGCGGGCACCGGCGCCCAGTACGCGTCCTCGCCCTTGCCGCGGCCGAGCGGCTTGAGCCCGTACTGCCCCGTCGCCGGGTTGCGCCACAGCCAGACCATCGCGCCCTTGCCCCGCTTCCACGAGAGGTACACGATGCCCGCCGGGTTGCGCGTCGCCGCGGCGATCTTGGCGCCCACGCCGAAGTTGCCGTCGTCCGCCTGGACGCCGCCGCTCGAGGCGAGGTGGTTGATGTACTCGACCATCTCGGGGCCCGTCATTCCGACGCCCGTGTCCATCACGCACAGCTTGGAAGCGCCGAACCGGCGCGAGTGCACGGGTTCGTGATCCCACACGACGATGCCTCCGCCCACCCGCTGCACCGCCTGCACCGCGTTGACCGTCAGCTCGCGGACGAACTGGTCCGGCGCGCAGTCCCGCCCCAGGCGTTCGAGGAGGAACGACATGTTGCGGACCTTCAGCTCGAGGGTGGGGGCGGCGTGGCGAGGGCGAGGGCGCGTTTTCGCACCAGCCGACATGACGACTCCTGCGACTGCTTCTTGTTCGGTATTTGTTCGGCTTCTTCTACCCCGGAACGCGGCGGGAGTGCGTGAAGGGGCCGGGTGGGGCCGCGGGGCTCCGGGGGTCGAGGCGGTGGCGGGGTTGACGAGCCCCGGAGCCGTTCCTACCGTTTTTCCCGGTTCCACAACGACGGATCCGCTCGACGCGTCGGATTGCAGTACCGACCCTTCGGGTGAGCAAGCCGCCGTCGAGCCGTGAGACGCTCGGGGCGGCTTTTCTACGCGCCCCGTGGCGGGACATCCCGGTTTCCACGACCCTGCCCTCGCCCCTGCCCACGCCCAGGCCCGGGGGTGATGGGCCGGGGGGAGGTTACGGAATGATCTCTGTCGAGTCCGTCACGAAACGCTATGGCGCGTTGACGGCCGTGGACGGCGTCAGCTTCGAGGTGCAGCGGGGCGAGGTCGTCGGGTTCCTGGGCCCGAACGGGGCGGGGAAGACGACGACGATGCGGATGCTTGCCGGCACGCTCCAGCCGGACTCGGGCGCGGTGCGCCTGGACGGCCGCCCCATCTCGGAGGACCTGACCGCGGCGCGCAAGCGCATCGGCTACATGCCGGAGAGCAACGCGCTGTACACCGAGATGCTGGTGAGCGAGTACCTGGACTTCGCGGCGGAGCTGCGGGGTCTGCGGGGCGCGGACCGCCGCAGCGCGCTGCGGGACGCGATCGAGCAGACCGGCATCGGCGACGTCTACTACCGCCCGATCGGCCAGCTCTCCAAGGGCTACCGCCAGCGCGTGGGCCTCGCCGCGGCGATCCTGCACCGGCCGGAGGTGCTGATCCTGGACGAGCCGACGGAGGGTCTGGACCCGAACCAGCGCGTCGAGATCCGGCGGCTGATCCGCGAGCTGGGGAAGGACCGCACGGTCATCCTCAGCACGCACGTGCTGGGCGAGGTGGAGGCGACGTGCAGCCGGCTGCTCATCATCAGCCGCGGCCGGGTCGCCGCGGATGGCGGCGTGGCCGAGCTGCTGGACCGCGGGCGTGCGGGCGCGCGCTACGTGGTCGAGGCGGAGGGCGACGGCGTCGCCGCGACGCTCGCGGCGCTGCCCGGCGTCACGCGGCACAGCAGCACGCGTGTCGATGGTCGCGCGCGCGTGGAGCTCACGGCGAGTGGGGACACGGACCTGCGGCCGATGATCTTCCGCAACGCGCTGGAGCGCGGCTGGACGCTCTGGGAGCTGCACCGGGAGCGGCAGAGTCTGGAGGAGCTGTTCAGGGAGCTGACGGGGTCCGCGGCGCCTGCGGCGCCGCTAGGCTCCGGCGCTGCGCGCCTGGAATCAAACCGGGACGGTAGAGCGGCCGCTTCCAGCGCCGGCGGAGCCGGCGCGGAGCCTAGCTCCCGCGCAGCGGGAGCGGAGCCTAGCGCAGCGGAGCCTAGCCGCGGCGCAGCCGCGGCGGAGCCCGCAGAGAGGAGGGCCGGCCGATGAAGCGCGCCTGGATCCTGACCCGCCGCGAATTCCGCAGCTACTTCGACCACCCCACCGCGTACGTGCTGGTGGTCGCGTTCCTCGCGCTCGCGCTGTTCTTCGCGTTCCGCTCGCTGTTCGCGGGCGGCGTGGCGACGCTGCGCGGCATGTTCTCGCTGCTGCCGTGGCTGCTCGCGGTGTTCATCCCCGCGATCACGATGCGCTCGCTCGCGGAGGAGCGGCGCAGCGGCACGCTCGAGTGGCTGGTCGCGCAGCCGGTCACCGAGCTGGACGTGGTGGTGGGCAAGTTCGTGGGCAACTGGCTGTTTGCGCTCACCGCGCTCGCGGGCACGCTGCCGGCCGCGCTCGGCGTGTGGCTGGTCTCGGATGCGGACCCGGGCATCATGGTGGCGCAGTACGTGGGCGCTGCGCTGATGACCGGGCAGCTCGTGGCGATCGGCCTGTTCGCGTCCAGCGCGACCCGCAACCAGATCACGGCGTTCATCCTCGCGCTCGCGGTCAACTTCGCGCTGGTGCTGATGGGGCTGCCCGTCGTGACGCTGGGTCTGCCGGGCGTCCTCGCCGAGGCGTCGCAGCGGCTTGCGTTGCTGGATCACTTCGACGCGGTCGCGCGCGGCGTCATCGACCTGCGGGACGTGCTGTACTTCGCGTCCATGGCGGGTCTGTTCCTCGTATTGACCTACCTGGTCGTGGCGGGAGAGCGGCTGAGCCCCGCGCGCGGCGCGTTGCGCCGGCTGCGCATGGGCACGGCCGCGCTTGCCGTCGCCGTGCTGGCGCTGAACCTGCTGGGCGCGCGGATCCACGGCCGGATCGACCTCACGCGCGGCAACCTGTACACGCTCTCGGCCGGAACGGAGCGGGTGCTGAAGGGGCTGGACGACGTCGTCACGATCAAGCTCGTCGTCTCGCAGGAGCTTCCGCCCGAGGTCATGCTCACGCTGCGCGACGTGCGCGACCTGCTTGCGGACTACCGCCGCGCGGCGGACGGGCGGCTGCGCATCGAGGAGCTACACCCGGACCGTGACACGACGGCCGCGTCCGAGGCGAGCGGGCTCGGTATTCAGCCCATCCAGTTCAACGTGCTGCGCGGCGACGAGTTCCAGGTCAAGCGCGGCTGGCTCGGGCTGGCCGTGCTGTACGCGGACAAGCGCGAGGTCATCCCGCTGATCGACCGGACGGACGACCTCGAGTACCGGCTCACGTCGATGATCTCCGCTTTGACGATGGAGCGGAAGCCGCGGCTCGCGTTCCTGTCCGGCTTCGGCGCGCGCTCGATCTGGGAGTTCGGAGCGTTCCGGGAGATCGCGGAGCGGCAGTACGACGTGCGTGCCGTCGACATCGAAACCGATTCGACGACCACGCTCTCGCCCGACTCGTTCGAGGTCGCGGTGCTGGCCGCGCCGCAGCGTCCGCTGGATGCCGCCGCGCTGGGCAAGCTCCGCTCCTACCTCGACGCCGGCGGCGCCGCGCTGCTGCTCGTGGATGCCACGCGGCTCAGCCCGCAGATGCCGATGGCCGAGCCGGTCATGACCGGTCTCGAGACGCTGCTGGACGAGTACGGCGTGCGCCTGGTGCCCTTCCTGGCGTACGACCTCCGTTCGAACGAACACGTTTCGCTGGGCCGCCAGGGGCTGTTCAGCGTCGTGACGTCGTACCCGTACTGGCCGATCGTGCTGCCCGCGGGGGAGCACACGCTGACACGCGGGCTCAGCTCGCTGACGCTCGGCTGGGCCGCTCCGCTCGAGATCAAGGACAGCACGCGCGTGCGACCGCTGTTCACGACCACCGAGTTCGGCGGCCGTCAGCCCGCGGGCACCATCATCGCGCCGGACGCGCCGCCCAATCCGGACCCGGCGGAGCTCGCGCCGCAGATCGTGGCCGTCGCGGTCGAGCCGCGCGCAGCCGCAGCGGAGTCGGACGGCGCGGCCAAGGACACGAGTACAGTCGGGGGTGGCGGGCGCCTCGTCGTCATCGGCGATGCAGACTTCCTCCATGACCGCTTCGCGCGGTCGAATCCGCAGAACCTCGCCTTTGCCGCGAACGCGGTGGACTGGCTTGCGCAGGACGAGGCGCTGATCTCGATCCGCGCCAAGAACCGGACGCCGCCGCCGCTCGTCTTCGAGTCGGACTTCACGCGCGCTGCGCTGAAGTGGGGCAACCTGGTGGGCGTGCCTCTGCTGTTCGTCGTGTGGGGCACGTCGCGTGTGCTGCGTCGCCGGCGCCTCGGCTCGCGGCGCTGGCAGGAGGAGCTGGCCGCATGAGTGAGAAGACTCTTCGCATCGTCGTCGGCGTCGCGGTGGTGCTGGTCGCTGCCTACGCGCTCACGGCCATGGTGGGGGGCAGCACGTCGGCCGACCGCGGCGACGCGGGCCGCGCGCTGGTCCGCGCGCTCGCCAGTGCGCGCGAGGGCCTCGCCGGCGTCCGCATCGTCGGACCCGAGCCCGGTGACAGCGTCGAGCTGGTGCGCGGTGAGGATGGCTCCTGGACCGTGAACGGCAAGCCGGCGGATTCGGCAGCGGTGGCGCGCCTGGAGGAAGCGCTCGAGGGTGCGCGCGTCGGCCATCTCGCCGCGAGGAACCCGGACAACCACGCGCGGCTGGGCGTCGCGGCGGACAGCACGTGGCGGCTCGAGCTGCGCCGTGCGGGCCGCGAAGAGCCGGTCCGTCTGTTCGTCGGCAACAACGGGCCGAGCTACCCGAGCGCGTACGCGCGCCTTCCGGACTCGGACGAGGTGTACGTGCTCTCGGGCAACCTCGTCAGCGCCGTGCGCCGCCCCGCGGCCGAGTGGCGCGACCGCATCGTGGTGCGCGTGGACACCGCGGCGGTGCGGCAGGTCATCGTCACGCGGGACGAGGAGACGTACACTCTCCAGCGCGGCGACTCCGCGCGCTGGGTGGTGGACGATGCGCCTGCGGACTCCGCGACCGTCGCCGAGATGCTGGCGGAGCTCGCGCGGCTTGAGGCCCAGGCGTTCGCGCGGGACACGGTCGTCCTTGGCGACAGCATCACGCGCTCTGTCCTCGTGCTGGGCCAGGCCGGCGACACGCTCGCGCTGGTGCGCATCGCCCCGACCGAGCAGACCTGGACGTGGCGTGCCACCGCCGCCGGCAAGGCCGCGGCGAAGGGGCTCGGCGAGGACGTGTTCGAGCTGGCTGGCTGGCGGACGGACCGGATCGCGCCGGAGAAGGGGAAGGTGGCGGGGTCGGGCGGCTAAGCGCGAGGCCAGCCACGAGTCCGCGAGGTTCTGGTTTATGGGTGCAGGCCGGCGCCGGAGTCCCAGCGGCGCCGGCTTCGCTCATTTTGGGCGGCGCGCCCCCAGCGCCGCGCGTGCGGTCGAGCATCCCCTTGCCAGGACCGCCGCTCGCCTAGACCTTCCTGCTGCAGCGGCCGCATTCGCCGGGGAGCCGTCTTCCAGCATGGCGGCTCCCCGAAATCACGCGAACGACCGATTCCGCTCTCTGGGGACGCTCTCCATGCAGCGTCGAACATTTCTACGTACGGGCTGGCCGTACGCCCTCGCCGTGCTCTTCGTGGTGGCCGCGGCCGTTGCCGTCGGCAGGCTGGGCGGCGGGGACCGCCCGCTGGCCGCGAACCGGATCACGATCACGGCCGACGAATACGTCTTCCTCATGCCCGACACGGTTCCGGCCGGCATCGCGACGCTCGAGCTGGTCAACCGCGGCGAAGAGCTGCACCACGCCATGCTCATCCGGCTGGACGAGGGCAGGACGCTCGAGGAGTTGCGGGAGGAGCTGCAGGCGGCGCTGCGGGCCGGCAGTGAGCCGCGCTCGTGGGTCGTCTTCGCCGGCGGGCCGAACGCGGTGGATCCGGGTGTGAGCGCCAGCGTGACGGTCGCACTGCGGCCCGGCCGCTACGCGCTGGTCTGCCTCATCGCTTCGCCGGACGGCGACCTGCATGCGGCGAAAGGGATGATCCGTGAGCTGGTCGTTGCGCCCGCGCGCGCCGCCACGGAGCTGCCGCCCGCCGATGCCGCCATCGTGCTCTCGGACTACGACTTCGAGTTCTCGAGGCCGCTCGCGGCGGGCATGCACACACTGCACGTCCGCAACGATGCGGCGCAGTGGCACGAGATCCAGCTCTTCCGCCTCGATCCCGGCAAGACGGTCGAGGACCTCGAGCGGTGGCTCGCGTCCGGAGACGGCCCGCCGCCGGGCGCGAGCATCGGCGGCGTGGCCGCGCTCTCACACGGCCACGCCAACAACCTCGAGCTGAACCTTCCTCCCGGCGAGTACGCGTTCGTCTGCTTCCTGCCGGACAGCCAGGACGGCAAGCCCCACTTCGTGCACGGGATGGTCAAGGGGTTCACGGTGGAGTAGTTCCCCGCACCGCCACCCCTCCCCGGGCCGGGGCGAGGGCGGGGGGCCCCTGGCCCGCTTCCGGGCCCGTCGACGTCCCTGTTCCCGAACGGCCGGGCACGGGCACGCGTAGGTGTACGCGTACGCGTACGGGAACTGCGCGGCCAACGCCCCGCCCGCTGTTCTCCCGCCGTTCCCCCGCCCGGGTGGCGGGGTGGTGTGAGGCGGGCGCCCGGGTGGAAGGGCGCGGGGGAAGGGGCGCCCCCGCCCCCGCCCGTAGTCGGTGGCGGGGCGCTGTTGACTCGCCCGTCCCTCCGCCTTACATCCCCTCCGCTCCCGGCAATTGCTTTGCCAGCATTTCCCGTCCCGGACGGAGTGTCATCATGAGACGGACGACTCTCATCCTCGTCATACTCGCCGCGATGGCCGTTTCCGGCTGCTCTGTGCGCGCGAGCCGATCCTCCCCGGCGCCCCGCGCGCAGCAGACCGCCGGCCAGGCGGAAGGCGGCCAGGCCCGCGCGCAGGACGGGCTCAGGCCGTTCGCCGAACTGACGCGCGGCGCCACCGTCCGCACCGGTTTCTTCGACACCTACCAGAAAGGGGACAACCTCTACCTCGCCGTGCCGAAGGACCGGCTCGGACAGGACTTCCTGCTCTCGTTCGAGATCAGCCAGGGCGTCGGCGCGGCCGGGCTGTTCGGCGGCACGATGCTCAACATCTTCGAGGGCGCCATCGTGGCGCTCGAGCGGCACGGCGACCGCGTCTTCCTCGTGCAGCGGCCGCACCGCTACGTCGCGCCCGAGGGCTCGGCCGTCGCGCGCGCGGTGGACCTCTCCTACACGCCGTCGGTGCTCGAGTCGGCGAAGATCGAGTCCATCCGCGAGGACTCGGCGGTCGTGATCAACATCAGCGACTGGATCCTCTCGGACCTGTCCGCGGTGGGCGAGCGCGTCAACAGCGCGGTCTCGCGGCCGGGCCAGCAGGGGCGCGCGAACTTCGATCGGCAGCGCAGCTACATCGAGTCGGTCAAGGCGTTCCCGGACAACCTGAACCTGCGGGCGCGGCTGACGTTCCGGCCGGCTTCGCCGGCGCAGCTCCGCACTGTGCCGGACTCGCGCTACGTCTCGCTCGGCGTCCACTATTCGTTCGCGCGGCTGCCCGAGCGGCCGATGAAGCCGCGGCTCGCCGATGACC
>Ga0207873_1003539_pt1 | contig 11290 bp, 8 predicted proteins | sample BGWIniCompost_FD_187373 | JGI IMG/M metagenome (GOLD analysis project Ga0207873, IMG submission 187373) | Cellulose adapted compost microbial communities from Newby Island Compost Facility, Milpitas, CA, USA - BGW Initial Compost (SPAdes)... ... | reverse complement strand
CCTGAAATCTCCCTGCCGATGCTGAAGGGTAAATCGGTGGGTCTCATGGGCAATCAGACCTCTGTTGCGGGAGATAAGCACCTGGTGGACCTTTTACTTGAACAGGGGATTGACCTGCGGTTTGCATTCGCGCCGGAACACGGCTTCCGGGGCCAGATTGAACGCGGGGAAAAGGTAAGCAATGTCGTGGATGAGAAAACGGGCCTTCCGATACTTTCCCTGTATGGCAAAAATGAAAAAGCGGACTCGGCGGTGGCTTCGGTAGACGTCATGCTGTTTGACCTTCAGGACGTCGGAGCACGTTTCTACACCTATATTACCTCCCTTCATCGGGTGATGCAGTTATGCGCCGATGAGGGGAAAAAGCTCATTGTCCTGGACCGCCCAAACCCCAACGGCGATCAGGTGGATGGGCCGGTACGGACCAGCGATGAGTTTAAATCAAACGTAAGCTACCACAAAATCGCCATGGTTCACGGACTGACCGTGGGCGAGCTGGCCCGGATGATTAACGGGGAAGGCTGGCTGGATCGCGGAAAAAAGTGTGACCTGGAGGTCATCCGCGTGAAGAATTATACGCACAAAACCGTATACCGTCCACCGGTAATCCCTTCCCCCAGCCTTCCCAACTACCTTTCCATCCGCCTTTACCCTTCGCTCTGCCTGTTTGAAGGCACCGACATCAGCGTAGGACGCGGCACGGATTTCCCCTTCCAGGCAGTGGGGTACCCCGATCGGGTATTCGGCGACTTTACGTTCACCCCCGGCAAGCGTCCGGGGATGGCGGCCCACGTGGAACAACAGGGAAAACTATGTTATGGAATCGACCTTCGCGGCCTGGATCCGGATCAAGTCACCTTCAGCCTGAAGTACCTGATCGATTTTTACCGCAAAGCGCCGTTTAAGGACCGGTTTATTTCCAGGCCCGATTTTTTCAATAAGCTAGCCGGAAATTCGGATCTTCAGCGACAACTTAAAGCCGGCTGGAGTGAAGAGGAGATCAGAAAGAGCTGGGAGCCGGAACTTTCCGCCTATAAGGAAATGCGGAAAAAATACCTGCTTTATGACTAGCAGGCAAGGGCCAGGCCTTCCTATAGGTATTCCAGCCTTTTCACGAACTCGGCTTTCCGCCGGGTGGAAATCGTGATCTCGGAACCGTCGGTCATTATGACCGTTCCCCCATCCCCTTTTTTGTACATCCGGATGTGGTCCAGGTTTATAATATGCGAATTGTGGACCCGGTAAAAATTATATCCCTCCAGCAGGTGCTCGAATTCTTTCAGGGTTTTTGAGATGATCTGCTTATCGCCATTCCGGAAATAAAACGTGGTGTAATTGCTGTCCGATTCCAGCCGGATGATATCGGTCAATTGAGAGAACACCATACCTTCCAGGGTGGGCAGCGCAATCTTATGTTTGGTGACTTGACCGCTTTTGAAGTTGTGCAGTAAAATATCGTATTGATTCTCGCTCCGTTGCTGGGACGCACGCTTTTCGCGGAAGCGCTGCAGGGCCAGGATCAATTCATCGGTATCCACCGGCTTCACCAGGTAGTCCAACGCGCTGCATTTGATCGCTTTCACCGCGTGTTCGTTGTAGGCAGTGATGAATATGACTTCAAAGTCCTTTTTTTCCACCTGATCGAGCATGGCAAAGCCGTTCATCACCGGCATTTCAATATCCAGGAAGACCAATTCGGGCGAAAGCGATTTGATGGCGCGCAGCCCTTCCTCTCCTGAATTGCATATTTCAAGCACTTCGACATCGGCGCAATGGGTTTTCAATTTATTAAAAAGCGAAGTGCAGCTTTTGAATTCATCGTCGATGATTACGGATTTTATCATAGTTTTATCATAGTAAAGGCAAATAGATTTCCACCTTGGTACCCGCCGGTTCCCCTTCGCTGTCAACCAGGTCAATGGTCCGGACCCCTACGTTTACCTGGTGGATCTGATTCAAAATCTCGATGCGTTCCCCGGTTACCTTCAGCCCCAGGCTGCGGTGATGGGGGTTGTTTTTCATCCGGATTTCCTGGGCCAGTTCCCGCCCGATCCCATCGTCTTCGATGCAGCAATAAATTTTGTCTTCCAGCATCTGCAGCCGGATATCCAGTTTTCCGTGACCGCTTTTATTGAAAAGGCCATGCACGATGGCGTTTTCGACGAAAGGCTGGATGATCAGCGGGGGAACCGAATAGCCTTCGTCCACCAGGCGCTGATCAATCTGTATGTCGTAGCTGAACCGGTTATCGTAACGTATCTGTTCCAGTTGGATGTATAGTTCCAGCGCCTCCATGTCCTTTTCCACACTTACCAGAAGCTGCCGGGAGTTTTCCAGGACCAGGCGCAGGAGTTTGGAAAATTTATTGAGAAAACGGCTCGCCTCTTTCTCCTGCTTCTCCAGAATAAAAGCTTCCAGGGTATTCATGGAATTGAACATGAAGTGCGGATTCATCTGTGCCCTCAGGGCACTCATTTCCGCAATGGCCAATCGCCGTTCGTAGTCTCCGGCCATTTGCTTTTTTCTTTCGTCTTCAATTTCCTTGTTTTTCCGGATGACTTCGCTTGTGCGCTCCTTTACTTTCTGTTCCAACTGCAGGTTGGCCTCCTGAATAATCGCTTCGTTCCGTTTTAATTCCCTGATGTATGCTTCCTGAATACGTTGACGGTCTTTATTGGTCTGCCACATTTTATAGCCCAGTCCCATCGAGAAACACAGTATCTCGAGGAAGAATCCGATTTCCAATATATTGTAGGGGGAAATCGCCATGCGCGGCCGGACAAAATTCACCAGGATCATGCAGGCTACCGCGGCCGCCATGAAAATGATCATGCCCACAATCAGGAAGGGCGCGTAGGGGGTTTTGATATGAGTCACCAGGCGATAAATGAGCAACATGTAGGCCACGATCATCAGCGCCGATATGCCCGTCCAGGCCTTTCCGACCGTGAGCGCATCGGCAGTCAGCAACTGATAGATTACCGTGGCCACCAGCACCCCGGCAAAGGTCAGGTTCATCTGAAGAATCTTCCGATGCAGCCAGGGATCGGTTTTTTTCAGATCCAGAAACGCGCTTACAAACTGGTTGTACGCCATGTAAAAGAGCAACTGAATCGGATAATTCAGATACAATCCGATCAAGGGAAACTCGCGGAACACGTAATTGACGTAAATGTTGGACTGGATCGTGGAAGAAAGGTACAACATGATCCCCAGCATATACAGGGAATAGTATAGATACACCTTGTCCCGGTTTTGCACGTAGATCAGCATCATAAACAGAAGCATGACGCAGACGGCCCCCTGGAAGGCAATCGATATGTTATTTCTGATCTGAACTTTCCGGGTGAATTCGTGGAAGGATTTATCGGATAACAAACTGAAATCCAGCTGCGGGGGATAGCCGGAAAAGCGGTTCTGTATTTTTAGAAGCAGGGAAGCGGTATCGGCTGAGGGCGGGAAGTTAAACTGCATGGAAGAAGAAAAGGAATCCATCGCCCGCTGGGAGGCCGGCAGCAGCGTCCCGGATTTACTGACCTGGGGCGCATTCCCGTTCCCCGGCAGAAAATATCCTTCGGTAATGTCGTTCCATCCGTTGGAGACATTGATGCGCGTGATCGAATCGGTATCTTTGATTAGAAGCAGATGAATCCAGTACGTCATTGCGGGGTCTGTCGGGTAGGTGGCGGCCACCACCGGCTGAAATTCATCGAGACGGTCCAGGATGGCATGCACGGTGCAGTTGGCACAGCTGGTTTCAAGCGCATACACGGTATCCCGTTTCAATTTCTTGCCGATCTTGGAAACGTATACCGTATCCGATGGCAGGAAAGCGGCCAGCGCTCCCGAGCCGTACGCAACGAGCAGGAACAGGATAACACTCAACCTACAAATAGATACAGACCGCATAACTCTCTATCATGAAGTTACAAAATAAAATAAGAAATAACCCAAAATAAGAGTCCTGGGCTACAAAAACGGAAAAGTGTCAAATAACCCAAGAAGCCACGCCTTATAGAATACAAGATAGAAAATGAAGAGATCGGTGACAAAATGGATCGCAACCGGAAGCAGCAGGCCCCCGCTCAAGCGCCTCAGCACGCCCAGTACGGTACCATAGGAAAAAGCCATAATCACTCCGGATAAGCCGCTTGGGATCCCTTCGATGTGGATAAGGCCAAAAACGAGCGCCTGCAGCAAAATGGCAACCCATTCGTTCCGGAAGGAAAGGCTGAGTGCATCCTGATAAACTCCGCGGAAAATGACTTCCTGCGTGAGCGCGTTGATGGTCGCAAAGAGGAGGGCGAAAATGACCAGCTCAATGTAAAATATTTTTGGGTGGAAAAGGTAGACGTAATATTCGACCGCATTGTCGGAGTAAATTGTCCACAGGTATAATGCCGGCAGGCTAAAGGCCAGGATCAGCAGGGCAGCGAGCAAGGGGGTTCCTGTTCGCCTGCCCCATCGGTACCAGGTTATGGTCTTTCTCAAGGGGGGCACCGCCAGCACGACCGCCAGGTAAGACAGAAAGGGAGGCAACAGCCCAGTGGGCAGATCCGCAGGCCAAAAGGGCGATTCTTTCCAACCGAATAACAATAAAAAAAATAGCGCTAAATGAACAACGAAGTACGTTCGGCGGAAAATTGCAATGCCCAGAATAAGGCCCCCCACAAGCAAACCGGCACCAGGTATCCAGGCATTGTCGACCCCAAGAAAAGGAAATAACAGCAGCCCTGCTGAGACAACAGAAACGCATAATACCAATGTCGCCTCTATGTTACCGGGAAATTTGGACATTTAAGCCGGAATAGCTAATTTCACGTAGCTAATATTAAGAATGATGAAAAAACGCACCAAACTTTTGCTTCTATTCAGCTTCCTGCTGCTGGGTAGCCAATTCCTCTTCAGCTGTCAGCCACCCCGGCAGGGCGATGCTGGCGATGAAATCAAATCCCGGGGAGAAAACGGATTGCGGATCTTTACCAAGTAAGAACCGCAGTCCTATACCAACATTCTGAGCGGATCTTCCAGCATCGACTTCAATGTCTGCAAGAAAGCCGCTCCGGTTGCTCCATCAACAACCCGGTGATCGCACGATAGGGTCATCTTCATTTCATTACCTGGCGCAATGGTGCCGTCATCCTTAACTACAGGCACTTTCCGGATGCCTCCCACTGCCAGAATACACGAATCCGGCGGATTGATGATTGCCGTAAATTCTTCTATTCCGAACATTCCCAAATTGGAAATGGTAAATGTACTTCCTTCCCAATCGGACGGCTGTAGTTTTTTGTCCTTCGCTTTCTGGGCAAATTCCTTCACCTCCGCTGCAATCTGGGAAAGCGATTTCGCATCGGCAAAACGCACGACAGGGACCAGCAGGCCTTCGTCCACCGCCACAGCCACGCCGATATTGATGTGGTGATTGTAGCGGATCTTATCGCCCAGCCAGGACGAATTGACATTCGGATGCTGTCTGAGGGCGGCCGCAGCAGCCTTGAGGATCAGGTCATTGAATGAAATTTTGACCGGAGACAGCTCATTTAACTTGGCACGGGACTCGATGGCTTTGTCCATATTCACCGTCACGGTGAGGTAAAAATGCGGAGCCCCGAATTTGCTTTCAGACAGACGACGGGCAATGGTTTTCCGCATCTGGGAAACCTTTACCTCCTCAAAGCTTTCCTGACCGGCCACCACGGCGGCTACTCCGGGTTTTGATTCAGCCGCAGCAGGAGCTGCTTCCTCCGGCTGATAGGATTCCACGTCCTTCTTCACAATCCGGCCACCGGCAGCGCTTCCCTTCACTTTGGAAAGGTCTATTCCCCTTTCCTTGGCAATTTTGCGTGCAAGCGGAGAGGCTTTGATGCGCTTTCCATCGGTCTCTTCCGACACTTCCCCTTCATCGTCATCCTCCGCGGGCTGTTGCTTTTCTTCCTTTTTCTTCTCCTCTTGCTTCTCTTCCTGATCTTCCTTTTCGCCGGAGGTCGCTTCCTCTTTTGCTTCTGCTTTTGCTTCTGCGCCGCCTGCGGATTTCTTTTCTTCTTCTTCCAGCAGGGCTTTGTAGTCTTCTCCTTCTTCGCCCAATACGGCGATTATCCCATCCACCGGCACTGCATCCCCTTCTTCAGGTCCAATGTATAATAACGTTCCTTCTTGGAAGGACTCAAAATCCATGGTAGCCTTATCGGTTTCAATTTCCGCTACCAAGTCTCCTGAGCTAATTTTATCGCCAACTTTTTTATGCCATTTGGCCAGCACACCCTCTGTCATGGTGTCGCTCATCTTCGGCATTCTAATAATTTCGGCCATGCTTATCGTTTTTTAGTCCAAGATAAATGGATAATCTTCCTGGGCGTATACGTCCTTGTAAAGTTCATCCGCGTCGGGGAATGGGGATTCTTCGGCAAATTTAACCGAGTCCTCCACTTCCTCTTTCACTTTCGCAGCAATTTCCTCAAACCAGGCTTCGTCCGCATATTTCTTTTCCAGGATGGTGTTCTTGACAATCTCAATCGGGTCTTTCGCCTTGTACTCCTCTACCTCCTCTTTGGTCCGGTACCTTGCCGGATCCGACATGGAGTGCCCCTTGTAGCGATAGGTACGCATTTCAAGGAAGGTAGGCCCTTCGCCCTTGCGCGCCCGCCGTACGGCCCGGTCCATGGCTTCGTGTACCGACTCGCAGCTCATGCCGTCCACCGGTTCGGAAGGCATGTCGTAGGCCAGTCCGATCTTATAGATATCCGTCACATTGGTCGTGCGCTGAACGGAAGTCCCCATGGCGTAACCGTTGTTTTCACAAACGAAAACTACGGGAAGCTTCCACAACATGGCCATGTTAAAAGTTTCGTTTAAAGCACCCTGTCTCACAGCACCATCGCCCAGGTAGCAGATGCATACGTTGTCCGTTCCCTTGTATTGCTCGGCAAATGCGATGCCGGCGCCCAGGGGGATTTGTCCACCTACGATGCCGTGGCCCCCGAAAAAGTAATGCTCCTTGGAAAACAGGTGCATTGAACCGCCCTTCCCTTTGGAGCATCCGGTAGCTTTTCCGTACAATTCAGCCATCACAGCCCGGGCAGACACGCCCTTGCCGAGCGCGTGCGCGTGATCACGGTACGCGGTAATGATCGGATCTTCCTGCCGGATAGCCGAGATGGTTCCCGCCACCACCGCTTCCTGACCGATATACAGGTGGCAGAACCCTCTGATCTTTTGTTGTCCGTAAAGCTGTCCTGATTTCTCTTCGAAACGCCGCATCAGCAGCATGGACTCATACCAATACAAATACGTTTCTTTGGTCACAGGCACGGCGCCTGCATCCTTTTTAGCTTCAGTCGTTGAACTCATATCCCGAAATCATAAGAAGGGCAAATGTATCAAATAATTTTGATGAGGCCATACTAAATTTAAATAAGAGGCCGTTTTTTAAGGGAACATTGTTATTTTTGCACTCCAGCAAATAGCCGTATGCTAAAAACATCCGTTTTTACGATATTATTATGCATAGGCCTGAAAGGATGGGCCCAGGAAAAAGTACCCTTTGCTCCTGTTGATCAACAGGATATAAAAAAAGTATTGCAGGCAGCCGAGCAGGACTCGCTGTCAAGGAAGTATTTTACACACCTCCTTGGAGTACCTGTCAATTATAATGCCAATCTTAAATTATACGACTTCATCCAGGAATGGATGGGTACGCCGTATCGCTATGGCGGGGACAGCAAGCGGGGCATTGATTGCTCCCGGTTTGTAAACCGTGTGTACGAGTTCGTTTACAACTCCGTGCTGGGAGGCAAGAACTCACGCGATATTTACAGTGAATATACCGAAACCGTCTCCACCGACGAGCTTCAGGAAGGCGATCTTGTGTTCTTCAAAATCGGCCGACGATATATTTCACACATTGGGATCTATCTCGGCGACAACAAGTTTGTGCATGCTTCCAGAAGCGAAGGAGTTACCATCAGCGATCTGGACGAACCGTACTGGAAACGCTATTTTTACAAGGCCGGCCGGCTGATCAGTCAGTATTTTTAGGAATCATTCCGGGACCGGCGGCAATTGCTCGTCTTTGATCCGGACGGTCCCGTCCGCGTCTACTATTTTAGCTGATATGGAATACAGACAACTTGGAAAAAGCGACCTGAACGTTTCGGTGATTACCTTTGGCGCCTGGGCCATCGGAGGCTGGATGTGGGGCGGCGCGGATCGGCGCGACGCGATCAAGGCCATCTACAAAGCAATCGATCTGGGGATCACCACAATCGACACCGCTCCCATTTATGGGATGGGTACCAGCGAGGAAATCGTGGGGGAAGCGGTCAAAACGCTTTCCCGTGACAGGATCCAGCTATTGACCAAATACGGACTGGTCTGGGAAGGCACCCAGGGCCGACTCCACATCAGGGACAGCATGCACCAGGGCCGGAAATACGATGTGTACCGGTACGCATCCGCCGCAAGTGTCCGCAAAGAATGTGAAGATAGCCTGCGTCGGCTGAAAACCGATTACATTGACTTATACCAGATCCATTGGCCCGACCCTACCACGCCGATTGATGAAACGATGCAGGCCGTTTCGGACCTGATCCGGGAAGGGAAAGTGCGCGAGGCGGGCGTTTGCAATTATTCGGCAGCGGAAATGAAAGAAGCCGGAAAGACCTTGCAGCTGGCGTCGAATCAGGTCCCGTACAGCATGGTAAACCGCGGGATTGAGCAGGAAGTGGTTCCGTATTGCCTGGAGACGGGTGCAGGCATTCTCGCCTACAGCCCGCTGCAACGGGGCGTTCTGACCGGCAAATTCCAGCCGGAGCACCAATTCAGTGAAGGGGACCACCGGCCGCAAACTCCCTTTTTCAAACCAGGGAATATATCCCGCATCAACGCCTTTCTGGATAAAATCAAGCCCATTGCCGAGGAGAAAGGCGCTTCGCTTGCCCAACTGGTGCTGCGCTGGACGATTGACCAGCCCGGTATTACCGCCGCGCTTGCCGGGGCCCGCGATGCTTCGCAGGTTGAACAGAATGCCCGCGCAGCCGAAATTTCCCTTCATCCCGATGAGCTTCAGGAGATGAACGGGTTGCTGGCTACGCTCAAGCTGGAATAGAACTTTTAGCTCTATCTTTTTTCTGGGATATTCGGAGTGAATTGACTATTTTTGGTCTGACGCCGCTGCTTGCGCGGTAAAACATCTAATACATCCACCTATGAAGAAAACACGGTACCTCAGCCTGGGGTCTCCTTCCGGTTTCATTGCATTCTTCGGAAAACAGGCTAACAAAAAGTATTTGATCAGCTTTCTGAATCAGCTGCTGCCGAATGGAAAGGTCATCCACGATCTGGCATATGATGAGATCACTCCCCCTTGTCCCGAAGAGGGCGTGGAAGGCGCTGCGATCGGTCTGCACTGTGATATCGGTGAGGAGCACCAATACCTTGTGGACCTGCAGCTTCCCGACAAAACAAACTATCCGGATTGGTCCATCGGGTCGTTAAGCTCGCTCATCTGTCGATACTCACATAAATTGCGGGACCAGGATCCCGGCGCCTGGATCGACTACGGGATACGGAATACCAATATGATCGCCATCCTGCCTTTTATCGATCCCCACGCTCCAAAAGGAAGATACCTTTCCCATGCGCAATTCAAGGAGGAAAAAACCGGAGTTATTCTTACGGACATGCTCGCCTTCACGGTGATCCAACTCCCCAATTTCAGAAAAACGGAACACGAGCTAGAAACCGATCTGGACCGGTGGCTCTACCTTTTCTGTAGGAAGGACCTTCCAGAGCCGGTCCCGTCCGCGTTGGATTGCGGAATTTTCCCGGAAATCCTAAGCGCGATGGCGACACCCTGATCCGAGGCATGCCGGCGGTTGCTTAGGACAGCCGCCGGTTTCCGGTCCGTTTTCCAAGGAAGAGGCACGCCTGTTAATAGGTGCCCCGGTACCTATTGTCAAATTTCTTGTGTCCAACCCGTTTCAAAGGAATCTGCATGCCGCCGGTTTCCTCCAGCCAGGTCCACATGGCATCGACCATGCCCTTGATCGTGTCCTGGTGGGCTTCGCTACGGATCAGATTGTTTACTTCCCAGGGATCTTCCTGCAAATCGTAAAATTCATTGATACTCCAGACTCCCTGATTATAGATGTATTTATAGCGGTCTGTCCTTACCCCGAAAACTGTGGGGGTTTGGGGGAAAGCATACTCCCAGTAATATTCGTAGAACACCTTGTCCCGCCAGGGAATGTCCTGGCCGCGGAGCAAGGGTGCGAAAGACATTCCTTGCATCTGGGACGGTGTTTTCACGCCCGCAAGATCCAACACGGTAGGCCCGATGTCGATGTTCTGGACCATTTGATCCAATTCGTGGTCGCTGAACTGCATCCCGGGCGCCCAAACCAGCAGCGGAACCCGCATGGATTCTTCATACATATGCCGTTTGTCAATCAGCCCATGTTCCCCAAAACCGAAACCGTTGTCTCCCATATAAATTACGACCGTATTTTCAGCAAGGTTGTTCTCCGTAAGAAAATCCAGGACACTTCCGATACTTTCATCCAGGGCCAGCAAGGTTTCGAGGTAGCGTTGGTAAAATTCCTCAAAAACGATCGTTCCGTGATACATGTAATCCACACCATGCCAGCTATACCGCTGTTCCCTTACCCAATTTGGAATGTCGTTTTTGTTTACCGGACCATCCGGCCCCTGAAATCCGGCTGGAATTTCCACGGTACTTGAATCGGTGGTGGTCAGGAACATGGAAGGCGGATACTGAATTTCCAGATCCTTGTACCGGTTCTCATGGCGCTTGGCGGGATAGAACTCCGCGTGGTTGGCTTTGTGAGACAGATAAAGAAAAAACGGCTTGTCCTCTTCCAGGCTATCCAGCCAGTTGACCGCATACTCGGTAAGCAAATCGGTCATGTAGGTACTGTCCGAATAAGGAACCTGCTTTCCATCCACGTTGAGGGTCGGGTTGTAATATTGGCCTTGTCCTTTGAAACTGACCCAGCGATCAAAGCCCGGCTGAGGTTGATCATCCTGATTTCCCATATGCCACTTTCCGATAAAGGCGGTTTGATAGCCTGCGCGTTGCAGGTACTGGGGGAAAAACAGAAGTCCCTCGGGCAGAGGCGCTGAGTTATCCACAATGGTGTGGGTATGGGCATACTGACCTGTGAGGATGGAAGCCCGGCTGGGCGAGCATAAGGATGTGCTTACAAACGCGTTCTTTACATGTACGCCTTCCCGGGCCATCCGGTCCATATTGGGAGTTTCCAAGCCGGGA
>Ga0207873_1003538_pt1 | contig 11290 bp, 8 predicted proteins | sample BGWIniCompost_FD_187373 | JGI IMG/M metagenome (GOLD analysis project Ga0207873, IMG submission 187373) | Cellulose adapted compost microbial communities from Newby Island Compost Facility, Milpitas, CA, USA - BGW Initial Compost (SPAdes)... ... | reverse complement strand
CAGCGCGGGCGGCTGGTTCTCCGCGTTCGGCGGCGCGTGGAAGGACGCGCCCATCGAGGGCTTCGACTGGTTCAAGTTCTTCCGCAGCCCCGGCATCGCGCTGGGCTGGGCGCTCGTCGTCTCCCGCTTCACGGACAACTACCTGCTCATCGCGCTGCCCGCGCTCGGCTACACGATCATGACGATCGAGACGTACAAGACCTTCTTCTTCCCGAACAAGCCGCGCGGCAAGTTCGCGGGCAAGCCGGTGCTGTTCCCCGAGATGCTCGCGTGGCGCAAGCGATTGGTGCCGCTGTACGCGGCGGTGTGGATGCTGGTGGTGGGGCTGTTCGCGGTGGCGCTGGCGGGCGGGTAGAAGAGGGGCCTTGCCGGACTACGGCCCCCCGCTCTTCCAATCCGCCAGCTTCTCCCACCGCGCCCCGTCTCCCGCCGAGAGCACGTACACCGTCGCCTCGTTGCCGGTCGCCTTTCGGTAGCCCTGGGTCACGTGGCGCGTGAACTCCTTCACGGCATCTGCGGCGACCAGCGAGATCGTGCACCCGCCGAAGCCAGCGCCACACAACCGGCTGCCGTACACGCCGTGGACCTCGTTCGCGAGGCGGACGAGCGTCTCGAGCTCTGGCGTCGAGACCTCAAGGTCGTCGCGCAGCGACGCGTGCGACTCGGCCATCAGGCGGCCAAGCGAGTGCAGGTCGCCGGCCTCGAGCGCGGCCGCGGCGAGGCGGGTGCGCTCGATCTCGCGGACGACGTGGCGCGCGCGGCGGCCGAGCGGCTCGGCGAGCGTGTGGGCGCGCCGCTCGAGATCCTCGAGCGAGATGTCGCGCAGGTCGGTGACGCCGAGCCGGATGGCGGCGAGCCGGCACTCGGTGCGCCGCTGGTTGTAGGCGGATTCGCGCAGCGCCCGCTGGACGCCGCTGTCGGTGGCCACGAGCCGCACATCGTCCGGCAGGCGCAGGTGGTGGTGCTCGAGCGTGCGGCAGTCGAGCAGCAGCGCGTGACCCGCGCGGCCGTGCAGCACCACGAACGGGTCCATGATGCCGCACCGCACGCCCACCCACTCGGCCTCGGCGCGGCGGCAGATCTCAGCGAGCGTGGCGGGCTCGACCTCGACCTCGGCGAGCGCGAGCAGCGCCTTCGCGATCGCGACGACGAGCGCTGCGGACGACGCGAGGCCCGCGTCCGCCGGTACGTCACCGGCGAACGCGATGTCGGCGCCGGGGATGGGGTAGCCGGCACGGACGAGCAGCGTGGCGATCCCGCGCACGTAGCGCGCCCAGTCCTCGCCCCGCGCGGGTGCGGTGTCGATGCGGAACTCGTCGTCCGAGGCGCGGTCCACGGCGAGCACACGGATGCGGATCGCCTTGCGCCAGCGTGCCGCGACGGCGACGTGCCGATCGACCGCGGCGGGCAGCACGATGCCGCCGTTGTAGTCGACGTGCTCTCCGATCAGGTTGACGCGCCCGGGAGCGAGGGCGAGCACGTGCGGCTCGGTGCCGAACGCGCGCCGGAAGACCTCGGGCGCGCGCTCGGCGGCGGGTTCCGTGCCATGGATCACAGGTCCCCCGTGAACTCGAGGCCCCAGAACGATTCGGGCGTGAGGAAGAACTCGCCCATGGTCGAGGGGCCGTTGTAGTAGCGGAGCAGCAAGCTGAACCTGCGGCCGCCGGCGCGCGTCGTCACGCCGACCGCTGCAGAGACCTCGTCGTCCCACCCGGTACGCTGCGCCCGCTGCCAGTCGACCGCGACGAGCGGCGCGAAGCGGCCATCGGCCGAGATCGGCACGGCGGCCTCGAACCCGGCCTGGAGCGAGGCCGCGTCCCGGAACCCGCGCACCGCGATCTGGTCCTCACTCTCGGTGACCGAGCGGAAGACGTACGTGCCGCCGCCGTAGACGCGCACGGCGTCGCCGATGTGGTAGGCGGCGAGGCCGTCGAGCGCTTCGTGGCTGTACTCGATGCGCCGGGCGCCCGTCTTCTCGGCCAGCTCATCGCCCAGGTGGGCGCTGCGGTGCAGCAGCCGGACACGGCCGCTCCAGCGGCCGTGCGCGATCTCCAGCGGCAGCGCGACGATCCAGTCGGAGCCGACCTCGTCGCGGCTCGGCCGCTCCAGGCGGAAGCGCGCGTGCACGCCGACCTGGAAGCCGAGCAGCACACCGCCACGGGCCGTGGCGACCGGCCGCCAGACCGGGATGTTCGTCCCCAGGGCCACGAGGCCCTGCACGTCCAGGCTCGGGTCGTCGCCGGCAGGAAAATCGAAGATCGGGCGCTCCTGCGCGGAAGCGGTCTCGAACAGATCCGTTCCGATCAATGCGCCCGCCATGCGCGGCTCCCGCAGGTCCGCCACGGGGCTCTCGAAGTAGTGGACGCCGGGAAAGAAGCTGCGTTGCTGCGCGGCGGCTTCGGCGCCGTTTCCGGCGCCGTCGTGCCCCGCCGCTCCCTTGGTCCCGCCCGCCTGCGCGGCGAGCGGCGTGGCCACGAGGAGGGCGAGCAGCGCTGCGCCCAGGAGCCGCGCAGACATCGGGTGACTGCGTGTCATACTCACTTCCAGGGATCGGCTAGCGGAACAGGCGTGGCCGGCATCCCGCATGCCAGATGACCGGCGCCCCACCGGGCTCGCTGGAACCGCCCCGGGCCGGCCGACCCACCGCCCGGCAGTGGCGGCGCACGGAATCCATACCGAAATCGTCGCGTGAAGGAGACGACGGGAAGGATCGTCCTGCACGTGCGGGCCACGATATGCCGGCACATTCCCGCCTGTCAAGCATTTCTGGACCGTGATGGCGCCGGGACTGCGCAATCTGTCTCGCCCCTGACCGGTATCTTCTGGACAGATTGCTGGCTACGGCGTAAGTTGGCGTTTGACGCCAGGGCCAGTCGCAACATCCCCGTGGGCCATCCCGGTACCGGCTTTCCCGCCCAGCAGCGGATCCAGAATGGCACGAATCCGCCGCCCCGCAACTCGTTCGCGGAAAACGCGCCGTTTCCCGGCCGGCGCGCAGGGGCGCGGCGCGCGCCGGGGCGCGTTCGAATCCCCTGCCGGCCCAGTCCTCGAGGTGCGCACGTGACCGAGAGCAGGCGCGCGCGGGATGCGGTTGCCGCGTTCGCGGACATCGCGAGCGTGCTCGCCGAGTCCCTCGAGCTGCCCGAGGTCCTGCGCCGCATCGCCTCGACTGTGCTCGCCCTGAGCGCCGCGGACTCCGTGAGCGTGCTCCTGCGCCGCGACGGCGAGGCCGAGTTCGTCGTGCATGAGCGAGGCGTGGGCGGCCCGCGCTTGCGGCTGGGCTACCGGTTCCCCGTGCGCCCCCAGATCCTCGAGCTCCTGGAGCACCGGCGCGACCCCCTGGTCATCCTCGGCGTGCAGGCCTCGCCCCTCGTCCCGGACGAGATCCGTCGCCAGACCGTCGTGCGCGACGCGGTCATCGTCCCGCTCAGGGCCGAGAACGAGCTGATCGGCGCCATGAGCATCGCGTACCGCGAGCTGCCCGAGCGCTGGCCGCTCGATCCCGCGCTGCTCACCGCGCTCGCGGACCACATGGCCGTCGCGGTCCGGACCGCGCAGCTCCGGGGCGAGGCGCGCCGCTCGAGCGAGCAGCTCCAGCAGTCCGAGAAGCTCTCGGCGCTTGGCCGACTCATCGCACGCGTCGCGCACGAGCTGAACAAGCCGCTCACGACGACGCGCCTGCTCGTCGAGATGCTCGAGGCGGACAACCCGCCGCCGCACATCCTCACGCACGTGCGCGCCATCGCCCGTGAGATGGAGCGCGCCAGCGCGATCGTCGCGGACCTGCTGCTGCTCGCGCGCAAGCGCGGCGGCGATTTCACGGCCGTGCCGCTCGCGCCCGTGGTGCGCGAGGCCATTGGCGACCACGTCCGCGACCTCACCAACGCCGGCGTGCGCGTGGCCTTGGACCTGCCCGCCGACTTGCCGCCCGTGTACGCGGACCGGCGCGGGCTGCACCACGCGCTCTCGAACCTGATCCTGAACGCCCTCCAGGCGCTGGCGAAGACCGAGCACGCGGACCGGCGGATCACCGTCCGCGGCTGGCTCGAGCGAGCTCCAGCAGGGGAGGCGCGCGCCAGCGAGCGGCCCGATGCATCCGGCGCCGCGCGCGATCGCGTGATCCTCACCGTCACGGACTCCGGGCCGGGCATCCGGCCGGACGCCCTGCCCCACATCTTCGAGCCGTTCTTCACCACCAAGCCCGCGGGCGAGGGCACCGGCATGGGCCTGGCCGTGGTGAAGGAGTTCGTGGACGCGATCGGCGGCGAGGTCCACGCGGAGAACTCGCCCCATGGCGGCGCCGTCTTCCGGCTCACGCTCCCCGTGGCGAGCCCGGTCGATGCCCCGCCGAAGGAGCCGGAGGCCCGCGACGGACCGCCACCGCCCGCCGCGACGGCGGGGAGCGCAGAGAGCGGCCCCACGCCCGCAACGCCCGAAGCGCGCGGGGCAGCCCCGCCTGAAGCGAGGGCGCCCGCCCAACCCGGGCAGACGCCGGCGCACGCGATTCGGGTCCTGGTGATCGACGACGAGCCGGGCCTCCAGCGCGCGCTCCGCCGGGTCCTCGAGCACTTCGGCTGCGAGGTGACGACGTCGTCGACGGGCGAGCACGGCTTCGCCCTCGCGTGCAGCGGCGCGTTCGACATCATCCTCTGCGACATCCGTATGCCGGGGCTCGACGGCCGCGAGATCTACCACCGGCTCCAACGCGAGGCGCCCGCCGCGGCCCAGCGCCTTGCCTTCATGACCGGCGACACGATCTCCGACGAGGTCCGCCTCTTCCTGAAGGCCACTGGCCGCCCCACCCTCGCCAAGCCCTTCGGCCGCGTGCAGCTCGCCGCCTTCCTCCGCAGGATGGGCACGATGGAGGGCGTGTAGCGTGCTGCGGCCGGGCGGGGAGCGCGTGCGCGCGGATGGTGTGCGGGAGGACGCGTCGCTCGCGCTTCCGGAGATGCCTGCCCTCGCCGAGCCGCTGCCCCAGGTCAACGCACGGCCCGCGATCACGCACACGGACGGCGGCGCGCCGTTCACGCTCGCAGGCCGCCGTGGCTTTGCGGCCGGTACGCTGGACGGCGCGGCGGACGTGTGGCTGCACCCGCTGTGCGTGATGATGGCGCTCCGCGTGGATGCCGCGTTCCGCGAGGCGGCGGTCACGCCCGCGAGCGTCGAGCGGCGCCTCGATGCAGGCGGCCGCGCCGTCGTCGAGAAGCTCTTCATCCCGCTCGAGCTGCCAGCAGCAGTGCTCGAATGGAGCGCGCCGGATGGCGCGGAGCTGCGCGTCGAGTGGACGACGGGCCCGTGGCCCGCGCAGCCGGACCTCACGGGCGCACCCGCCGCGCTGCGGTGGCGGCGCGATGGCCGCGCGCTGCTCGTGCGCGCGGACGAGCAGCACCACGCCGCGCTGTTCGCATTCTCCCGTGAGCCCGATGCACTCGAGGTGGACGACGACGCGGAAGCCGCGAGCCCCGCGATCCGCGTCCGCCTCACGCTGCGCCTCGCGCCGGGCGAGAACGTGCGGCTTGCCGTGGTTTGTACCACGGAGGGAGACGACGATCTGGCCGCCACGCTCGCGGCGCTCCGCTCCGTCCCCGCGCTGGTCCGCGCGCGCGCCGGGGCGCTCGCGCGGCTGTCCGCGAGCACGATCTCGGTCTCGGCGCCGGACCCACTCGCCGCCGAGGCGCTGGAATGGGCGAAGGCGCGGCTGGACGCGTACCGCGCCGAGACGCCCGGCGTGGGCCGCTCGCTGGTCGCCGGCTACCGGACCTCACGCTCCGGCGACAATGACGGCCAGCCGGGCCATCCCCGGTACTCCACCCGCGATGCGGTGTGGACGGCGCTCGCCTCGCTCGCGGCGGGGCAGTTCGATGCCGCCGCCGAGGTGCTCCGCTTCCTCGGCCAGCACCAGGATGCGTCGGGCGAGATTCCACGCGAGTGCGCGGCCGGCGGCATCGCGCACCGCGGCGCAGCGGACTCCACCCCGCTCTACCTGCTGCTCGCGGCGCGCTACGCGGCGTGGACCGGCGACCTGGGCTTGCTCCGCGAGCAATGGACGCGCATTCTCGCGGCATACCGGTTCTGCCTCGGCGCGGACACGGACGCCGACGGCCTGATCGAGAGCCCGCGCACCGGCCACGGCCCGATCGAGCAAGACCGGCTCGGCGGCGGCCGCGTCGCGTTCCACGACGCGGGCATCCGGGCCGCCGCGCTCGCCGAGCTCGTGGCCGTGGCCGAGGCCCTGGGCGAGCCAGCCCTCGCGGCGGAGTTGAACCAGCGCGCTGCCCGTGCCCGCAGGGCCATCGAGCAGCGCTTCCACGACGCCGCGCGCGGCGTCTACGCGCTGGAGCTGGGCGGCGGCCCCGACGCCGCACCGGACTGGACGCAGACAGCCGAGCACGCCGTGCCGCTGCTGCTGGGCGCCGTTTCGCCGGAGCGGATGCGCGCGTGGCTGGATCTCGCGGCAGGGGACGGGTTTACCGGTGCCCGGGGCATGCGTATGATCGCGACCGGCGAGCCGGCCCACCGGTCCGAGGGCGAGCACGACGCCGCGGCCTCGCCGCTGCACGCTGGGTGGGTGAGCTGGGCAGAGTACGTGGCCGGCCGGTCCGGCGCCGCGTTCCGCCACTGGTGGTTGAACGTCGAGCAGAGCCGCGGGCGCGGGAACGCCGTGCGGCACGGCTCCGGACAGCGCGGCATTGACGTCTGCCCGGACCTGGCCGTGGCCACCGCCATGGTCGTCGCGCCGCTCGTGTACGGCCTGCTCGGCGCCGAGCCGGACGCCATGCGCCATCGCCTGCGGCTCAGGCCGCAGCCGCCCGTCGCGTGGGACTGGCTCGATGTGGAGCGCCTGCGCGTCGGCGACGCAGAGGTCGCGCTCCGCTACCACCGCGACGGCGCGCGCCACACGTTCATCGCGGAGCAGACGAGCGGCCCGGTGCCGCTCCGGCTGGTGCTCGAGCCCGCCCTGCCCGCACGCCGCCTCGCCGCCGCCCGCGTGGACGGCCGGGACGCGCAGCTCGATGCGCGCCCCTTCGGCGAGCGGCTCCTCGTTCCCGTCCAGATCGTGCTGGATCACGAACGGAGCCTGGAGATCGATGTCGAAGACGCTACCACCGACGACGCCGCCTGAAGCCCTGGGGATCGAAGGCGAGCCCGCACCGCCGCCGCCCGCGTCCAGAGCCCGCCGGTTGACCATCGCTGCGCTGATCGCGGCCGCCGCCCTCGCCATCGCGTACGGCTTCGGCGGCACGCGGCCCGAGGGCGCCGAGCACTACGGCTTCGCCTCCCTCCTGCCCCCGCTGGTCACGCTCGTCCTCGTGTTCGTCACCCGCGAGGTCGTCAGCTCGCTGTTCCTCGGCATCGTCGTGGGCGGGCTCGTCAGCACCAACTACAACATCATCGACGCGTACCTCCTGCCCGCCATCGGCAGCCAGTCCTACGCCGTGATCCTGCTCGTCTACCTGTGGTGCCTGGGCGGGCTCATCGGCCTGTGGACCCGCACCGGCGGCGCGCAGCATTTCGCCGCCTGGGCCGGCCGGCACATCGTGCGCGGGCCGCGCAGCGCCAAGTTCTTCGCCTGGCTCATGGGCCTGGTGTTCCACCAGGGCGGCACCATCTCGACCATCCTCGCCGGCACCACCGTGCGCCCCGTCACCGACGCCGAGCGCGTCAGCCACGAGGAGGTCTCCTACATCGTGGACTCGACGGCTTCGCCCGTCGCCACCGTCATCCCGCTCAACGCGTGGCCCATCTACGTCGGCGGGCTCATCATCGGCACCACGCCGCTGTTCGCGACGGAGCAGGAAGCGGTCGGCTTCTTCTTCCAGGCCGTGCCCTTCAACTTCTACGGGATTCTCGCCGTCGTCTCCACCCTGCTCTTTGCGCTCGACCTGCTGCCCTGGGAGGGCAAGAAGATGCGCCGCGCGCGGCTTCGTGCCCGCGAGACCGGCGCGCTGAACGCGCCCGGCTCGCGGCCGCTCACCTCCGACGAGCTCACCACGCTCCGCGTGCCCGACGCCTATCCGACCGGGTTGATCGACTTCCTGCTGCCGCTCGGCGTGCTCATCGGCGTCGCCGCGACCGGCGTGTTGAAGCACCTGCCCTTGCTGTTCAGCGACGGCCTCCGGGCGTTCGCCTCCCAGGTCAACGTGCCCATCGCCAAGGCGTTCGGCCTGTCCGTGCTCAGCGCCATCGTGCTCGCGCTACTCAAGGGCATGAGCCTCCAGGAGACGATCGACGGCTTCATCGACGGCGCCAAGGGCGTCACCATCGGCGCGGTCATCCTCGGCCTCGCCGTCACGCTGGGCCAGGTTTCCAAGTCGCTCGGCACCGCCGCCTACGTCGTCGAGCAGATCGCCGGCATCCTCAACCCCGTGATCCTGCCGGCCCTGTTCATGGCCGTCACCATGGGCATCGCGTTTTCCACCGGCACCTCCTGGGGCACGTACGCCGTGTTCCTGCCCATCGCGATGCCGCTCGCGTGGGCCGTCAAGCCCGACCCGTTCTTCCTGACGTTGTGCTTCTCCGCTGTCATCGGCGGCAGCGTCTACGGCGACCAGTGCTCGCCCATCTCGGACACCACGATCCTCAGCTCCGTCGCCACCGGCGCCGATCTGATGGACCACGTGACGACGCAACTGCCGCTGGCCACGGCAGTGGCTGGGATCAGCATGGTGCTGTATACGCTGTTGGCAGCGTTTGCGTGAGGCGGGCGGGAGGCGGAAGGGAAATTCGCAATTTGAATTCGGAATTTGAATTTGAATTTGTAATTCCGAATTCGAAATTTCGAATTCAAATTCAAATTCCGAACCCCCCGCCCCGGCAACCCCTTCCCCAAAAAACAATCCGTCCCGGTTTTCCGGGGCGGATTGTTGAAGGTCGGAGAGCCGTGTGCGGCTTTACCGGTCCCCGTCGACGATCCAGCCGCCTTCGCTGAGCAGCTCGCGCAGCCGGGCGGGACGGTCGCTGACCGAGGTCCGAATCATGTCGCGGGCTACGGAAATGCGCTCGTCATCCGTGAGCTGATCTACCACCGCGATGGGCGCGCCATAGCGCAGGAGCAGCCGCTTGGCGTCCTTTGCCACACTGTCGTCCACCGGTCCTCCTTGGTGTGGGTTTGGAGCCGATAATCTAAACCGAAACGCGGTCTGCGGCAATGTTTCCGGGGCTGGCCCGCGCCGGGGCTTGCTTTTTCCACCATCCGCCGCCGTCCGGCCGCTTCGTTCAGAGCCACCAGTTGGCGTGCCGATCCAGGGCTGGACCGGGCAGCGGCCCGAGCCGGTCCCCGCGACCGGCAGCGCGACCCGCCGCCCCGATCCCCGGCTCGAGTCCGGGTCCAGGCGGCTGCACGGCCGGACGGGGCCGGCCCTGGATCCGGCCCGCGCGTGGGTTTCCGGGCCACTCCGCGGCCAAATCCCTGGCCGCGCCTGCCCGTCCAGGCCACCATCTCCGTCACGACTGCGCCCGAGATCGTGCGTTCGGGCGGGCCGCGGCGCGATGCACTTGACACGGCACACGAATCAGTATACAAGAGAGAAAAAACCAGTGCCGAGTGGCACACACGACTCTAACTCCGTGACGGGAGAACCATCGGTGCTCCGCGACGCTGCGCGCACCCGGCCACCCGTGGGGGGGTCCCGGTGACCACCATGTCCGGAACCCGGCCGCTTTCCGGGGTGGCTGTGCTTCTCGTCGACGACGAGGACGCTGTCCGCCGTGCCCTCACCATGTACCTGCGCCGGCAGGGCGCGAGCGTGGTCGAGGCTAAGTCCTACGCCGAGGCTGCCAACCAGCTCCTCGGCCGCAAGTTCAACATCGTCGTATCGGACGTGATGTTGGGAGACGGCTCCGGGCTGACGCTCGGCCGCCTCTGCCGGAACATCAAGCCGCCGGTCGCGTTCGTGGCGATCACGGGCGCGATCGAGACCGACATCCTGGACGACGACGTGACCCCGACGACGGTGTTCCTCCAGAAGCCGTTCGCGCTCGATGAACTGCGCGCACGGGTACTGGACGCGCTGGGCCGCACGGCCGCGGCCGCGTCGGAACACTGACGTCTTCGCTGCCGCTCACCCGGCCTGCCGCGGTCGCACCAGCGGCAGGTGGACGCCGAGCGTGAACGTCGCGTCGCGCGTGATCCGCGAGGTGTCGTAGCCGAGCGCTTCGACATCCGGGTGGTTGTACCGCCCGATGCGGTAAATCCACTCGATGCGGACCCGGCGGTCTCCAGCGGCGAAGAAGTCGAACCCGAGACCTGCGCCGATGCGCGGCATCACGCCCGCGTCGGCGCCGTCCGGCGCGAGCCCCTCGTCGGGCTTCACGACGAGGACGTAGCCGTGCGGGTTGTAGAGCGCGTCGGCCGCGATCACGAGGTAGCCGGGCACGTTGGCGCGGGTCCGCAGCTCGAGGCCGACCTCCGCGCGTGCGAACCACTTGCCGCCGGGGATGGTGTGGCGCAGGCCCCTCTGCTCGCTGCGCAGCGATCCGTGGATCGCGGACCCCGCGAAGCGCACGACGGACCGGGGCCCCATCGCGTACTGGAGCTGCACGCCCAGCTCACGTGAGGCTCCGATCCCGACCTTCGTCTCATCCACCTCGCCCGTGCTGGTCCGGTAACCGAAGCTCTGCACGCCGACGAACGGCGTCACGGCGAGCTTGGTCCGGACCTGACCTGGCCCGCTGCCCAGGCGGTACTCGATCAGGCCGGTCTGGGGCGCCTGCATGTTGGCCGTCGGGGCGCTGTAGATGAGCTCGCTGCGGTACTGGCGCGAGCCCCATAGCGCGCCGGCCCCCGCGCCGAGCAGCGCGCCGCCGCTGACGTAGCCGACGCCGCGGGCGGCGTCGCTGCCGCCGTCGTCGCGCGTGGCGAGGAACAGGCCCGCGCCCGCGACGAGCCCGACCAATCCGCCCCAGCGCGCGCCCTCGCTGGTCCGCCGGTGCAGCGCCTCCGCGCGCAGGATCTCGCCGAGCGCGATGCGGCGGCCGTCTCGCAAGAGGAGCCAATCGTCCACCCACCCTCTCGGCTGGCCTCGCACGACCTCGCCGCCCGCGATTTCCAGCTGAAGAAGGGACACGCCGCCGATGCGGCTCTTCACCTCGTCCGTCGCCGCCTGGGCGTCGGCCGGCTGAGGGTCACCGGCCAGCGCCAGGGGCAGGATGAGGGCGCAGGCGAGGAGCCGGGTCGGGCGAACGGCGAGCATGACGGCCTCCGGGAGTTGACGGGTCCAGGCGTGCGTGCGCGCGCTCAATGTCTGGCGCTGGTGCGGGCCGGGCAAGCGCCGCGCCGCCCGCCCCCGCC
>Ga0207873_1003537_pt1 | contig 11291 bp, 10 predicted proteins | sample BGWIniCompost_FD_187373 | JGI IMG/M metagenome (GOLD analysis project Ga0207873, IMG submission 187373) | Cellulose adapted compost microbial communities from Newby Island Compost Facility, Milpitas, CA, USA - BGW Initial Compost (SPAdes)... ... | reverse complement strand
CGAGGCCGAGCCTCTGCCCCGGCCGCCCGCCCCCGGACCGGCCGTCGCGCACCCCGCGGCGCCGGAGCCCGAGGCACCGCGGCCGGAACGGCACCGGCCGCGCCCCCGCTCCGCCGTCCGCACGGCACCGCCGGAGACCCGGCCGAGCGGACGCCCCCGCCGCGGTCCGCGCGACGGCCGCCGCCCGCGCCGCACCCGCCCCGGCCGGCCCTTCGCCCGCTACGGGCGCCACCCGCAGGGCCGCGCCCGCCCGGCCGCCGACCCGGGCCGGCCCCCGGAGCCGGTCTTCAGGTCTCTCGTCTGGTCCAGCTGGCTCGCCGCGGCGATTCTCGCGCTGTGCGCGGTGGCGCACTTCCCGCTGCACCACGACGGCACGTCACTCCGGCTGCACGCCCTGGCCGTCGGCCTGTCGGTGCTGTGCACCGTGCTCGCCCTGATCCTGGTGGTGCGTCCCGGAGTCCTGGTGCTGGTGGCCGCCTTCGCGGTGCCTGCGGTCCTCGCCGGAGCCCACGTCTACGGGGCCACCCTTCCGTCGGCGGTGCTCTCCCGGGCGGTCGACCTGGCGCTCGCCCCGCCGTGGCTGGCCAGCGCCGCCGCCGTCACCGCGGCGCTGCTCGCCCTGGCCGCTCTCGTGGTCCGGGTCGCCTCCCCGTTCCCGCCCCGCCGCTGGACCGCGGCCTGGCCTCCGCCGGACCCCCACCACCCGGCGGAGTGACCGCCCCGCCGTCCCCGGGGGCCGGAACCGCTCCCACGCGGTTCCGGCCCCCGCGGCGTCGGGGCGGGGGAGCGGCGGTAGCGAACGGGCGTGACCGGAAATCGCCGGTCGGAGGGCTGCCGGCTCGTCGACGTCGGCCGTGGCGGGACGTCCGCACCGGCCCGCACGGCGACCGGGTGCCTGTCGGACTTGCGGGGCAAGCCTCCGGGAACCGCGCGGGCGTCGGGCGCCGGAACCGGCACGGCCTCGGCGAGCCGCTTGACGTGACGCGTGCCGGACACCGCGCATGGCGCCGTCGGCTCCCGCACCGAAGGTGTCCGTCGGCTCCCGCACCGAAGGCGCGGGGGCGACCGCGTCCGGGCCGGCCGCGTGACCGGCCGCGGGCTCGGGGGACGAGTGCGGCAGGGGCCTCCGTCCGGGCGCGTGCCGCGGACGCAGGGCGGAATCGACGCGAGCGGCGCCGTCCTGACGTGGGGCCGGCCCGGTATGTGCAGGGTGCGCGGGGCGAGTGCGCCCCCGGCCTCCGGGCCCGGCGGCAAGCGGCGCCGCTAGCGGCGTGCCGGTGCCGCCCGCTCCTGCGCGCCGTCCGCCCTGCCGGCCTTCTCCGTGCCCGGAGCCGACACCTCGTCCTCCGGGCCCGACGTCTCCGTGCCCGGTGCCGGGGTGTCGGCCACCGTCCGCTGCTCCGCGGCGGCCGGGGCCGGCTCGGCCGGCGTGTCGTCGGTCCCGCCGGCCGGTGGCGCCTGCGGGGTCTCGGTCCTTGCGGCGGGGGCGCCCCGGCGAACCCGCGGGGTGACCTTGAGGCGTTCCAGTCGGCGGGTGAGGGCGCGGAGCGGGGAGGCCGGGCCGGGAAGCAGGGGGCGGGGGCCGGGGGAGGGGACGGCGGAGTCGCGGTAGGCGGCCAGGGCCTCGTGGGCGCGTTCGGCCGCTTCGCGGTACAGGTCGCGTGACCTGGTCATGGCCTCCAAGGCCTCGGCGTACATCTTCACCAGGGCCCGTTCGCGGGCGAGTTCCTCCTCCAGGGTGAGCAGGTGCCAGTCCTCCCGAAGCGCGGTCAGCTCGTCGAGTGCGCCGTCCGGCAGCGGGCGCGGCAGCGCGTCGAAGCGCCGCACCGCGTCGACGAGTTCGACCGGTTCACTGCCGTCCAGGAACACCGCGCGCACCGCGAAGGCGTCGGCCTGGTAGCCCTCCGGCGCCGGGCGGCCGGGCAGCAGCACCGCGCCGCCGCGCGGCACCTCTGCGTGGAACTCGCGCAGCGCCCAGTTCAGCACGCGGTGCTGGTGCGGGGCGGCGCGGTGCTCCACGACCCGGTCGCGCAGCCCCGGCGGCAGCCAGTGCGCCAGCGGCACCTGGCCGCGCTCGTCGGTGGTCATCGCCTCGTGCACCACGACGTGCAGCCGCCAGGTGTCCCGCGCGCAGGCGCGCAGCCGCCGGCGGACGGCCTTGTCCTCCTCGGGCAGCGGGTTGAGGGCGCCCACTCGCAGCCCCGTCGACGCGTCCAGACGCCAGTCCGCGTCCGGGTCCTGCGGCCAGAACATCCCAGCCGGGGACGGCCACGACTGGTCCCAGGGCTGCTCGGCCTCCGCGACCAGCGTCCAGTCCTGGCCGTGCTGCGTGGCGGGGGCGAGGCTCAGCCGCGCCCGCACGGTGACGCCGCCGGCGACGCGCGTCCGGGCCTCGAAGACCTTCTCGGGCGATCCGGAGTCGGTGATCTCCAGATAGTCGTCGATGCGGCGGCTGTCCTTGTGGCGGCGCAGCGAGCGCCTGAGGAGCTCCTCCGCGCTGTCTCCGGCATGGCGGCCGCAGGTCAGCCAGACGGTCGGCGGAACGGTACGGCGGACTGTGGGCGTGGTCTGCATGGATCCAGATGTGAGCGGGGGCACGTGCTCCTGCCAGTATCGTCGCCGCCGTCGGGCGGCCGGAGGGCGGGCTCCGCCGGACGGCGCAGCCGCGTCACGCCTGCCCACCCGCCGGCGGATGCAACCCCCGGCGCGCGAGGCAATGACGCGCGCGGGGTGTGCGCGGCGCGCACGTGTTGGAGTGCTCTCACTCGTGGTCTCCCGCGGGGGCCGCTCCGCAGAATGAGGCTCCGCGAGCAGGGCCCGCCCACCATCCGCTTCGGGGTTGGCCCTGCTCGCATGTGAACGGTCGCCGCCGCCAGAGGCGCGGACTGTATCAGGGGAAGTCTGCTTCTTAGGCATATTCCTCCGGAAAACCCCAAAGTCTTCACCTCGCTCGAGTACGCAGCGTAGCCTCGACGTCACGTTCGCGGTACAGCCGTGCGAGGAGGGGGATCCGGCGTGCCCGGAATCGACGAGAGCCTGCTGGAAGCCATGCGACTGCCCGGCGCACGCGGCGCCCTGGTGGCCGACTGGATCAGCGGGCTCGCGCTGGGTGCGGTCGGCGAGGCACCCGGCGGCGACGCGGAGGCCACGGCCGCGGAGACCGCCGAGCTCGCCCGGCTCGCCCTGGAGAGCCCCACCCTCGCGCCCGGATCCGGTGGCGGAGCAAGCGGCGGGACGACCGTCGAGGACCTGATCCTCACCACCGCGGACGCCTATCAGCTGCTGCGCCTGGTCGTCACCCCGTTCGACAGCACCGTGTTCCTGTACCTGTGGCTCGACCGGCGTGACGGCAACCTCGCCCTCGCCCGCATCCGGCTGGCCGAGATGGCGGACCGGCTGGTGCTCGGATGACGGCCGCCGCCCCCACGCACACCACCGCCCCGGCCCTGCTCGCCGGCCTCGCCGCGGACGGCGCCACCGGAGTGCTCACCACCTCCTCCGGCGTGCTCCATCTCGCGGCCGGCGAGGTCGTCCACGCCGACTCGGCCATGAGCCCCGCCCTGGGCGAGCTGCTCACCCGCAGCGGCGCACTCGCTCCGGAGAACTGGTGGGAGGCGGTGCGGCGGGCCGGCGTCCGGCGCCGCGTCGGCCGTCATCTGGTGGAGCGCGGCCGCCTCACCACCGGTGCCCTGGAGCTGTGCCACCTGGGCGCGCTGTTCGACGCGGCCTACTTCGCCCTGCTCCACGACGACCGGCCCGCCCGCTTCCGCCCCGGAGTGGCGCACTGGCTCGGCGCCGTCCGTCCCGTGCCCGCGGCGGCGGTGCTGCGTGAGTCCCGGCGGCGCCGGGCCCTGCTGCAGCGCATCTGGCCCGACCCGGCCGTCGACACCGCGCCCCTCGCCCGCACCTCCGGCGCCGGGCGCACGAAGCTGCCGCCGCGCCGTGGCCGGGCGCTCGCCCTGGTCGACGGCGCCAGCACCGCCGCCCAGATCGCCTCGGCGCTGGCCTGCCGCACCTTCCACACCCTCGTCGAGCTGCGCCGTCTCGCCGCCGACGGACTGGTCATCCCCGCGCCGCCGCGCCCCGCGGCCGCCCTTCCGGGCCCCGCCGCCCCCGGCGCCGCGTGGGACGAGCCCGAGACAGCCCTGCTGCGACGGCTCCTGGACGCCTTGGAGGCACTGTGATCCGCGCACGCCGGCAGCGTGCCGAGAGGAGACTGCTCATGGCCGTCGAGACCGATGTGCAGGACGAGCTGCGCCGGCTGCGCACCCGCATACCCCGGCTGACCGGATCGCTCGCCGCCACCGTCGACGGCCTCGTCCTCGCCCACGACGTGCCCGGCACCGAGGCGGAGGGGCTCGCCGCGCTCACCGCCGCCGCGCTCGGCGTCGCCCACCGGGTGACGGACGCGGCCGCCCGCGGCGAGTTCCGCGAGCTGCTGGTGCGCGGCGCCCTGGGATACGTGGCGACCTACGCGGCAGGCACCGCCGCCGTGCTCACCCTGCTCGCCGACGACCGCGTGAACGTGGGCCGCCTCCACCTCGAGGGCCGCCGCAGCGGGGCCCGGATCGCCGAGCTGGTCGACACCCGCATCGGTCCGGGCGGCGGCCGGCACTCCGACCGCGCGGCGGCCGTGCGGCAGCCCCCGCAGCCGGACCCGGCCCGCCGGATCGGCACCCTCCCCGTGCGCGCCCCTCACAACGGCCCCACCCGGACTCCCCGCCCCGAGCCCGGCGCCTGAACCCCGGGATCTTCCCGACCCGTCGCCCGGACCGCCGGGCGACCGGACCCACCACCGAAACCGACGGAAAGGACGTCACCCATGGCCAACACCGACACCTCGCTCAAGGAGTGCCTCGCCTCCATCGACGGCGCCACGGCCGCCGCACTGGTCGACTACACCAGCGGCATGGCCCTCGGCTCGGTGGGCGGCGGCAAGGACTTCGACATCGAGGTGGCCGCGGCCGGCAACACCGACGTGGTGCGGTCCAAGCTGCGCACCATGGAGCACCTGGGCATCAAGGAGGAGATCGACGACATCCTGATCACCCTGAGCAGCCAGTACCACATGATCCGGCCGCTCAAGAGGCGCGGCGGCAACGGCCTGTTCCTCTACCTGGTCCTGGACGCCGGTCGGGCCAACCTGGCGATGGCCCGCCACCAGCTGCGCCGCATCGAGGCCGACCTGGAGGTCTGACAGGGCACGGAGCGGCACCGCGGGGGATCGGTGCCGCTCCTGCCCCCAGTGTCCTCCTCCCGCCCCCGGTTCTCCAGGGGACGGACGGCCCTTGCCTGCCAGGGGCGGACGGGTAGGGTTCCGGAACAGGCGTCCGCGATCACGGGCTCGTCCGCCCGGGCGGCGTCCGCGATCACCGGCCGGTGCCCTGCCTCCGACGTGTGCCGCCCCGCCTCCGGGGTACTTCGAGCGCAGCTGTCAGCCGTACCGGCGGTTCGCGCACGTCTTCGGCGTGGGCCGCGCCGCCGCCGGACGGCACCGGGACAGACTCTGCGGCAGGGCGCCGACACCGTCGCACTCGGGATCTCGGTGCGGCGCCGACGGGAGGAGCGTCGACGTGACCGGCTGGACCTGGGAGTACGAGGGCTACGACCCCGCCGAGGCGCGGTTGAGGGAGTCGCTGTGCACCCTGGGCAATGGCTACTTCGCCACTCGCGGAGCGCTGCCCGAGTGCACCGCCGACGAGGTGCACTACCCGGGGACGTATGCGGCCGGCTGCTACAACCGGCTCACCTCCAGGGTCGCCGGCCGGCGGGTCGAGAACGAGGACATGGTCAACCTGCCGAACTGGCTGCCGCTGCGCTTCCGCCTCCCCGGCGGGGCATGGCTCACCCCCGACACGGCCGATGTGCTCGAACACCGCGAGATCCTGCACCTGGCCCCCGGACTCTTCGAGCGGATGACCCGCTACGACCTGGGTGAGGGCCGTACCCTGACGGTGCGCCAGGAGCGGCTCGTGCACATGGCGGACCCTCATATGGCCGCTCTTCGTACCGAGTTCACCGCCCAGCGCTATGCCGGCCCCCTGGAGGTGGAGGCCGCACTCGACGGCACCGTCACCAACGCCGGCGTCGCCCGCTACCGGGACCTCGACGGCCGCCACCTGACCCATGTGCACAGCGGCATCGCCGATGCCGGCACGGTGTGGCTGCGCTGCCGCACCCGCACCTCCGACATCCGGATCGCGCTCGCCGCCCGGCTGCTCGCCGACTCGCCCGTCAGCATGCGCAAGGACAACGGGCGCGCCGTCCACCACACCCGGCTGCACCTCACCCCGGGCCACACCGTCACCGTGGACAAACTGGTCGCCCTGCACACCTCGCGCGACCCGGCGATCAGCGACCCCCTGCACGCCGCCGTGGACCGGGTGGGCCGGGTCGACGGCTGGGCGGCACTGGTCGCCTCGCACCGCACCGCCTGGGGCCAGCTCTGGCGCAGGGGTGAGCTGGACGTCCCCGGCGAGGCGGGCACCATCCTGCGCCTGCACCTGTTCCATGTGCTGCAGACGCTCTCCCCGCACACCGCCGATCTGGACGTCGGCGTGCCGGCCCGGGGACTGCACGGCGAGGCCTACCGCGGGCACGTCTTCTGGGACGAGCTGTTCGTGCTGCCCTACCTCAATCTGCACTTCCCCGAGGTCTCCCGCGCCCTGCTGCACTACCGCTACCGGCGCCTGGAGCGGGCCCGCACCGCCGCCCGCGACGCCGGCCGCAGGGGCGCGATGTACCCGTGGCAGAGCGGCAGCGACGGCAGGGAGGAGACCCAGCAGCTCCATCTGAACCCGCGCTCGGGCCGCTGGATGCCCGACCACACCCATCTGCAGCACCATGTGGGCTCCGCCATCGCCTACAACGTGTGGCAGTACTGCGAGGCCAGCGGCGACACCGAGTTCCTGCACACCAAGGGCGCCGAGATGCTGCTGCAGATCTCCCGCTTCTGGGCGGACGCCGCCGAGTACGACCCGCACCTGGGCCGCCATCACATCCGGGGCGTGGTCGGCCCCGACGAGTACCACGACGCCTACCCCGACGCGGACCGCCCCGGCCTCGACGACAACGCCTACACCAATGTCACCGCGGCCTGGGTGCTCGCCCACACGATCGACGTGCTGCGCTCCCTGCCCGAGCCGCGGCGGAGGGAGCTCGACGAACGCACCGGCCTGGACGCCGGCGAACTCGACCACTGGGAGGAGGTCTCCCGCACCCTGCACATCCCGTTCCACGACGGGGTCATCAGCCAGTTCGAGGGCTACGGCGACCTCGAGGAACTCGACTGGCACGGCTACCGCAAGCAGTACGGGGACATCCGCCGGCTCGACCGGATCCTGGAGGCCGAGGGGGACACCGTCAACCGCTACCAGGCCTCCAAGCAGGCGGACGTGCTGATGCTCGGCTACCTGTTCTCACCGGCCGAACTGCAGGCGCTGTTCGGACGGCTGGGCCACAGCCTGGACGAGCACATCTGGCGGCGCACGGTGGACTACTACCTGCACCGCACCAGCCACGGCTCCACGCTCAGCGGTCTGGTGCACGGCTGGGTACTCGCCCGCGACCGGCGCGCCGAGGCCTGGGCGTTCTGCCAGGAGGCGCTCCAGGGGGACATCGCCGACATCCAGGGCGGTACCACCGGCGAGGGCATCCACCTCGGCGCCATGGCCGGCACCCTCGACCTGGTGCAGCGCGGGCTGCCCGGCCTGGAGACCCGCAACGGGGCGCTGCGCCTGAACCCGGTGCCGCTGCCGGAGCTGTCCTCGTACGGCTTCACCATCCGCTACCACGGGCACTGGGGCGTCCGGCTGCGGCTGGAGAGCGGCCGGCTGGAGATCGAGGTACCGGCGAGCGGGCCGGGGCCGATCGACGTGCGGCTGCCGGACCGGACGGCCCGCCTCCAGCCGGGGGAGACGGGCCATCTGCCGCTCACGGACTGAACGCCGCGGCGCGGTCACTCGTGCAACCGGGTCACTTGTGGAAGGTGATGTATCCGTTGCGGTCCCGGTCGTCGCGGGACTTGGTGTACTTGTGCACGTCGGCCCGGGCGCCGCTCGGCTTGTACACGTAGATGGTGTCGCCGGGCTCGTTGTTCCACATGAAATTGCAGTTGTTGCGGTAGACGACGTTCTTGGCGTCGGAGTCGGTACCGCGGCCGCCGCGCAGCCGCACATAGTCGCCGGGCTGCAGGTAGTGGTTCCTGGTGAACTTGAACCGGTTCCCGGCGGCGTCCTTGACGACGTATCCCTTGAGGTTGACCGTCGAGGACTTCGAGAAGTTCTTGATCGTCAGATACTCCTTGTGGGTGTTGCCCCCGGAGCACCTGTTGTCGTCCTTGCCCGGCGCGTCGTACTGGATGCCCCGGACCTTCAGCGCGGAGCTGTACTCGGCGGCCTGCGCCGGAGCGGCCGTGAGCGCGGCGAGCGCGCCCGTGATCGCGGTGGCGGCCACTGCGGCAGTGCGTATGCGCATGAATCTCCCCCCTGCATGGCCCTTGCGTGAAGGGTATGTGGCGTTTCTGTGAAGGGTGATCGTACACAACGCAGGAGCGTTGTCGGACCCGAACGCTACGGTCGGCCCATGAGAGCTTCGGGAACCTTCACCGTCCAGTCCTTCGTGCCGGCCGGGATCAAGGCGGACCCCGCCGTGACCACGGCTCTGCCCGTGAGCGTGGCCACCATGGAGAAGCGCTTCGAGGGCGAGATCGCGGGCCGCGCGGCGACCGTGTTCACCTCCGCCTACGACCAGGAGGCAGGCGTCGGCACCTATGTCGCGATGGAGTCCTTCGAGGGCTCGGTGGGCGGCCGATCGGGCGCCTTCAACTTCGTGCACTCGGCGTCCACGACCGGCAGCGACCGCAGCGCGGAGCTGCTCAGGATCGTCCCGGCCAGCGGCACCGGCGAACTCGCCGGGATCACCGGCACCGGCGGCATCGCCGTCGAGGCGGACGGCACCCACCGGATCTGGCTCGACTACGAACTCGGCTGACGCGCCGGCCCGTCGACGGCAGCGGGCGCCGCGTGCGGACCAGGTGCGGTCCGCACGCGGCGCCCGACGGCGACCCGTGCCCGGCGGGCCGGCGGCTCATGCGCCGCTGGCGCGCAGCATGTCCTCCCGCTCGACGATCTTCACCCGCTCGCGGCCCTGCGGCTCGCCCAGCGCCTTCTCGGCGGCGTCCAGGCGGTACCAGCCGTCCCAGGTGGTGTGGCGGATCTCCCGCTCGGCGAGGAACGCGTCCACGGCCTCGGGGGCGGGGGAGGCGGGCGTGTGCAGCCGGCCGTCGGCGAAGTCGGCGAGCAGGTTGGCCACCGTCTCGTTCGCGTCGCCCTTGGTGTGCCCGATCAGGCCCACCGGGCCGCGCCGGATCCAGCCGGTGACGTACGCCGACTGCACAGGCTCGCCGGTGTCGCCGATGATCCGGCCGCCCTCGTCCGGCACGGTGCCGGACTCGATGTCCCACGGCAGCTTGGGCAGCTGGTCGGAGAGGTAGCCCACCGCGCGGTAGACGGCGGTGACGTCCCAGTCCTTGAACTGACCCGTGCCCTTGACGTTGCCGGTGCCGTCCAGGGCGGTGCGCTCGGTGCGCAGGCCCCTCACGCGGCCGTCCTCGCCGAGGATCTCCACCGGCGACTCGAAGAAGTGCAGGTACAGCCTGTGCGGGCGGTCGCCCACGTCGCGGATCGCCCAGTTCTCCAGGGTCTTGGCGACCATGTCGGCCTGCTTGTTGCCGCGCCGGGTGGCGATCGACCCCTCGTCGTAGTCGATGTCCTCGGGGTCGACGATCACCTCGATGCTGGGGGAGTGGTCCAGCTCCCTGAGCTCCATGGGGCTGAACTTGGCCTGCGCCGGGCCGCGGCGGCCGAAGACGTGGATCTCCTTGGCCCGGTTGGCCCTGAGCCCGTCGTAGACGTTCGGCGGGATCTCCGTCGGCAGCAGTTCGTCGGCGGTCTTGGCCAGGATGCGGGCCACGTCGAGCGCGACGTTGCCGACGCCGAGCACCGCCACCTTCTCGGCCTCCAGCGGCCAGGTGCGCGGCACGTCCGGGTGACCGTCGTACCAGGAGACGAAGTCGGCGGCGCCGTAGGAGCCTTCGAGGTCGATGCCCGGTACGGGCAGCGCGCGGTCGGCCATCGCGCCGGTCGCGAAGATCACCGCGTCGTAGAAGGCACGCAGGTCGTCGAGGTGGATGTCGGTCCCGTACTCCACATTGCCGAACAGACGGATCTGCGGCTTGTCGAGGACCTGGTGCAGGGCGGTGATGATGCCCTTGATCCGCGGGTGGTCGGGGGCCACGCCGTACCGGATCAGACCGAACGGCGCCGGCATGCGCTCGAAGATGTCGACGGACACGCCCGGTTCGGCGGCCGTGTCGGACTTGAGCAGGGCGTCGGCGGCGTAGATCCCGGCGGGGCCGGATCCGACGATGGCGACCCGCAGGGGGCGGGGCATGGTCAGTTTCCCTTCGAGCGAGGACAGCGACTCGCCCGAGCCTAAATTAAGGCTTGCCTAACCCGGTACGCGGGTCCGTTCTATGAGCCCATAAGGCTCGCTTATGGCGTGTCCCCCGGTGTGCTTATGGCTCGGCGTCCGCGGCTCCGGGTGCTGGTGCTTCCGGACGCTCACGACCCTCCCGGACGCTCACGACTGCGGAATCGTCTGCTCCGCCCAGATGACCTTGCCGGCCGGCAGATAACGGGTGCCCCAGCGCTCGGCGAGCTGCGCCACCAGGAACAGGCCCCGCCCTCCCTCGTCCGTCATCGTGGCGTAGCGCAGATGCGGCGAGGTGCTGCTGCCGTCGAAGACCTCGCAGATCAGCTGCCGGTCGCGCAGCATCCGCACCCGGATGGGGCTGCCGCCGTACCGGATCGCGTTGGTCACCAGCTCACTGAGGATCAGCTCCGTGGTGAAGCCCAGCTCGTCCAGGTCCCACTCGGCCAGTTTGCGCAGCACCGCCGCCCGGACCTGGCCCACGGCCGCCGGATCGGCGGGCCTTGCGGCCGGACTGCTCGGCGCATTCACGAATTGGGGCATTCCGCCGGATCGCATCGAGCATTATGAGAACGCGATTCGCAAGGGCGCAGTCGTGCTCGGCGTCGAAACGAAGTCGGATGCGCAAAGAAATGCGTTGATCGAGCAATGGCGCGAGGCGAATGGCGAGACGATTGAAACCTAGGGCAGATCACCTCACCAGCACGCTTTCGCTCTGCTCGCCTCTCCTCGAAGGAGAGGCGGTTCTGCGCGTGCCGCGCGCCCAACTGTAGCCTGTCGCTTCGTCAGAGCTCGACGCG
>Ga0207873_1003535_pt1 | contig 11294 bp, 10 predicted proteins | sample BGWIniCompost_FD_187373 | JGI IMG/M metagenome (GOLD analysis project Ga0207873, IMG submission 187373) | Cellulose adapted compost microbial communities from Newby Island Compost Facility, Milpitas, CA, USA - BGW Initial Compost (SPAdes)... ... | reverse complement strand
GAATTTTCGTACCTTTGCCTCATGGAAACGGTGCTGCAGAAGAAGGACATACGCACACTCAGTCTGGAAGAACTCAAATCGGTTTTTTCCGGCTTGGGCGAACCCGCCTATCGGGCAGTACAGGTGTATGAGTGGCTCTGGAAAAAGCCGGTATTTTCTTTCGCGTCCATGAGCAACCTGCCCTTAAGCCTCCGGAATAAGCTGGACGAGCAGTATGTCATCAACGCGGTAGCCCTCCATACGGTGAAGAAAAGCCGGGACGGGACCATCAAAAGTGCTTTCCGTTTGCACGATGGAGACCTGATTGAAGGTGTGCTGATCCCGGCTGAAGAACGGATGACGGCCTGTGTTTCTTCCCAGGTAGGCTGCAGTCTTACCTGTAAATTCTGCGCCACCGGCTACATGGACCGGAAAAGGAATCTGGATGCAGCCGAAATCTATGATCAGGTGGTACTGATCGCGCGCCAGGCAAAGGAAACCTATGATCTGCCGCTTAGCAACATCGTGTACATGGGCATGGGCGAACCGCTGCTGAATTACCGGAACGTGCTGGCTTCGATCGACCGGCTTACCGCCGAGGACGGCCTCGGTCTTTCCTATAAGCGCATTACCGTTTCCACCGCCGGAATCGCGAAGATGATCCGCAAGCTGGGAGACGACCGGGTTAAGTTCAATCTGGCGCTTTCCTTGCATGCGGCTAACGACCGGAAACGGAACGAGATCATGCCCATCAACGAGCAAAATTCGCTGGAGTCGCTGCGGGACGCACTGAAACACTATTTTTCAAAGACCAAAAACCCGGTCACCTACGAATACATCGTATTCAACCAGTTCAACGACGGTCTGGCCGACGCAAAGGAACTGGCCTTTTTCTGCAAACATATTCCGTGTAAAGTCAATATCATCGAATACAATCCCATTGAATTCGCCGACTTCCGGAATACGGGAGAAGACAACTTGGAGGCATTCGCGGATTACCTGCGGAAGCAAGGCGTCAATGTCCGGATCCGCCGCAGCCGGGGCAAAGACATCGATGCCGCCTGCGGCCAGTTGGCGGTAAAGGAAAAGTAAGTACCGTCCTTTTCGGGCTCCCTACCAGATTATTTGTATCTTCGCCCGCCAGAAAAACTATTAAATCCTCACGTGAATGAAGCATTATCTGATTACAGGGGGCGCTGGTTTTATCGGAAGCAACCTTTGCGAACACCTGTTGAAAGACCCCACCGTGAAGGTAACCTGTATCGATAATTTTGATCCGTTTTACCCCGAAAGCTTTAAAAGAAGGAACCTTTCCGAATTGGAGAAAAACCCCCGGTTCAGATTGGTGGAACAGGATATCGGGGAACTGGGGGACCTGGAAGTCTGGCTGACCGATGATTACGATGCCATCGTCCATCTTGCCGCCAAAGCCGGTGTTCGACCCAGTATCCAACAGCCTGCGCGGTATCAGCAGGTAAACGTGATCGGCACGCAGAATCTGCTGGATTTTGCGCGTATCCGGGGAATTAAGCAGTTTGTTTTCGGCTCATCCAGCAGCGTGTACGGAATTAATCCAAATGTCCCCTGGCAGGAAGAGGAAAAGTTAATGCCCATCAGCCCCTACGCCTCCACCAAGCTGTCGGCTGAAATGATCGGACACACCTACATGCATCTGTATGGAATCCGTTTTATCGCGTTGCGGTTTTTTACCGTGTACGGTCCGCGGCAACGCCCCGACCTGGCCATCCATAAATTTACCCGCGATATTATTCAGGGAGACCCCATCACGGTGTACGGAGATGGAAGCAGCAGCCGGGATTACACCTACGTGGACGATATCGTGCAAGGGGTGATCGCTGCGATCCACTACGACCGCTCTCCATTCGAGATCATTAACCTGGGAAACCGCCACGGGGTAAAATTACACGAGCTGATCGAGACCATTGAACAGGTCAGCGGACGACAGGCCACCATTGACCGCCGGCCGGAACAGCCGGGCGATGTGCCGCAGACCTGTGCCGACATTTCCAAGGCAGGCAGGCTGCTTGATTATCATCCTCAGACGACTTTCGAAGAAGGAATCGGTAAATTCACCCGCTGGTTTGAAGCCAATCAGGATTGGTTGCTTCTGTAATTACGAAAGCAGCAATTACTGAAGCAGCGTTTTCCAGCTTACCCGCTCGGCGATCATCCCGTATAGACTTTCGATGGAAACCCGTTCCTGCTGCATGCTGTCGCGATGCCGTACAGTGACCGTATCGTTTTCCAGCGATTCGTAGTCCACGGTAATGCAGAAAGGGGTACCGATGGCATCCTGGCGCCGGTAGCGCTTGCCAATGGAATCCTTTTCGTCGTACTGCATGTTGAAGTCGAGCTTGAGCCGATCCATGATGGCGCGGGCTTTCTCCGGCAAACCATCCTTGCGGGTGAGCGGCAGAACGGCCGCCTTGACAGGGGCCAGCGCCGGATGGAATTTCAGGACGGTCCGGGAATCGTTTTCCAATGCTTCCTCCGTGTACGCATTACAGAAAACCGAAAGGAACATCCGGTCCAACCCAATGGAGGTTTCAATTACCGCCGGAACGTAACTTTTATTCAGTTCGGGATCGAAATACTGCAGTTTCTTTCCGGAAAACTCCTGGTGCTGGCTCAGGTCGAAATCCGTGCGGGAATGGATGCCCTCCACTTCCTTAAAACCAAAAGGGAACTCGTATTCGATATCGACGGCCGCATTGGCATAATGGGCCAGCTTCGCGTGATCGTGGAAGCGGTACCGGGCCGGATCAACCCCCAGGGCCAGGTGCCATTTCAGGCGCATTTCTTTCCAATGCGCATACCACTCCAGCTCCGTCCCCGGACGGACAAAGAACTGCATTTCCATTTGCTCGAACTCCCGCATGCGCATAATAAACTGCCGTGCGATTACTTCATTCCGGAAGGCTTTCCCGATCTGGGCGATCCCAAAGGGGATTTTCATCCGCCCGGTCTTCTGCACATTCAGGAAATTCACAAAGATCCCCTGCGCGGTTTCCGGCCGCAGGTATACCACCTCGTTCTCGCCTGCAGTGGCTCCCATTTTGGTAGAGAACATGAGATTGAACTGACGGACGTCGGTCCAGTTACGCGTTCCGGACACGGGGCAGGCGATCTCATGCTCCTCGATGAGCTGTTTCAACCCCGCCAGGTCGTCGGTCTTCAGGTAGGCATCCATTTGCTCCTGCAACTGCGCTGCCTTGTCGGTTTTCCCTTCTTTGTGGTATTTGGCAATGCGGTCCTCCAAGAGGTTATCCGCCCGGTACCGTTTTTTGGAGTCTTTGTTGTCGATCATCGGATCGTTGAATCCATCCACGTGCCCGGAGGCTTTCCAGATCTTCGGATGCATGAAAATCGCCGAATCAATACCAGTAATGTTTTCATTCAGCTGCACCATGGCCTTCCACCAATAGGTTTTCAGGTTGTTCTTAAGCTCCGCACCGTATTGCCCGTAGTCGTAGACAGCGCCCAAACCATCGTAGATCTCACTTGAGGGAAAAACAAAGCCGTATTCCTTGGAATGTGCAATTATATTCTTAAAAAGCTGTTCCGTGTTCTGCATGCTGCAAAGATATTTTTATTTTTGGAATTGCCTTGTCTTGTGCGTTGAAGTTTACTTTGGGAGCAAATCATGATTGAAGTTCAGGAGCTGACAAAAAAATATGGGAAACAAGTGGCCGTGGATCGCCTCAGCTTCCGGATTTCCGGCGGGAATGTAGTGGGCCTATTGGGTCCGAACGGCGCGGGCAAGTCCACCACCATGCGGATGCTATCCGGCTACCTGCTGCCCGACTCGGGAACAGCCGCTGTCGGTGGCTTCGACGTGGTGAAGGAATCGATGCGGGTCCGGGAGCACATCGGTTATCTGCCCGAGAACAACCCCCTGTATCCGCACATGTACGTGCGGGAGTATCTTCATTTCATGGGCGCCCTGCACGGGATGAAAAAAGACCGCAGACGGACCGAACACGTCATTGAACTTACCGGACTGGGGCCCGAAAGCCATAAAAAACTGGGCCAGCTCTCCAAAGGGTACCGGCAGCGGGCCGGGCTGGCCCAGGCACTGCTACACGATCCGCCCGTGCTGATCCTGGACGAGCCGACTTCCGGATTGGACCCCAATCAGCTGACCGGCATGCGGGAGCTGATCCGGGAGCTGGGCAAGGAAAAGACCGTGATCCTTTCCACGCACATCATGCAGGAAGTGGAATTGCTCTGCCGGCACGTGCTGATTATCAATAAGGGAAAGATCGTGGCCAACGATCCGCTTCCGGCGCTTGTAGCCGAAGGGGGACTAGAAGATGTGTTTCGTAGGGTAACCCGCTGACGGGCGGCCTAAGAAACCGTTGTATTGTGTACATGCTGAAAATAATTTAGGGATTTGAAAATACGGACGATTCTAGCGAAAGAAATAAACGAGTTTTTCAGTTCACTGACGGCCTATATTACCGTTTCATTGTTCCTGATAGCCATGGGGCTGTTCCTGTGGGTCTTTCCCGACACCAGTATCCTGGAATATGGATACGCCTCACTGGAAACGCTCTTTCAGGTTGCACCCTGGGTCTTTCTGTTCCTTGTACCTGCGCTTACCATGCGTTTCTTTGCGGAGGAAAAACGGATGGGAACCCTGGAACTCATATTGACCGCGCCGGTTTCGCAGTGGCAACTCATCCTGGGGAAATTCCTGGCCGGAGCCTTCCTGATCCTTTTCTGCCTGCTTCCCACCCTGGTGTATTACTTTACGGTTTACGAGTTGGGGGAAGTTAGGGGAAACCTGGATTCGGGCGCCATTGCCGGGAGTTACCTGGGCTTGTTTTTACTGGGGACGGCATTCTGCGCCATCGGCTTGTTTGCCTCCACCCTGAGCAGCAATCAGGTGGTGGCTTTTATGCTGGCTGTTTTCCTGTGCTTTTTCTTCTGGTCTGGGTTTGACTCCATCAGCCGCGTGGCATCGCTCGGGGCGGTCGATTTCATCCTGGTGCAGCTCGGGATCTATGAGCATTACGTATCACTGAGCCGCGGGGTGATTGATTCCAGAGACCTGTTGTATTTCGCAAGTCTCACGTTCTTCTTTCTTCTTTTGAGCAAACAACGTCTGGAGGGTGCAAGATGGTAGGCAATAAAACGGCAGGCCGCCCGCTGAAGACGATCCTGTTATGGGCAATAATCCTGGTAGCGGCCAATGTGATCCTGTTCCGGTACTATATGCGGCTGGACCTGACAGCGGACAAACGGTACACCCTTTCGGGAACGACCCGAAGCCTGTTGGCCCAACTGGATCAGCCCCTGGTGGTCACCGTATTCCTGGACGGAGACCTCAGCACGGATATCAAACGCCTGCAGGTTGCGGCCAAAGACCTGCTGGACGAATACCGCGCCCGTTCGGGAGGCAAGCTCCAGGTCACCTTCGTGGATCCCCTGGCGGAAGTCTCGGGCGAAGCGGCGGAAAAGGTCTATACCGACTTGATGGAAGCCGGACTGGAAGCGACCAACCTGAACATCCGCAGAAGCGAAGGCGTACTTCAGAAGATCATTTTTCCGGGCGCGCTGGTATCCTACAAGGGTAAGCAGCTGCCCGTCAATTTTCTCGGCACCCATTTCCAGACCCGTTCATCGGCGGAAAGCATCCATTACGCAACCGAAAACCTGGAACATCAGTTCACCTCCGTCATTGAAAAACTCCTCAACCGGGAAAGGGTAAAAATCGGATTTCTCACCGGCCACGGTGAGCTGAGCGGCAGGCGCATCGTGGATATCACCGGCACGCTGAACCAAACCTACGAGGTAAAACAGATCGAGCTCAGGGAAGAGCCCCTTTCCAACCTGAACGAATACGCCACATTGATCCTGGCGAAGCCCCGCGATTCCTTTTCCGAAGATGAAAAGTACAAACTGGACCAATACCTGATGCAGGGAGGCAATCTGCTGATCTTCGCCGACCAGTTCAACGCGAGCCTGGACAGCATGCGGACTGCCGGTAACATGCTGGCGCTTCCCTTGGATCTAAAACTGGACGACCTGTTTTTCAAATATGGTTTCCGGATCAATTACGACCTCCTTCGGGATATGAACTGCGCGCCCATCCCGGTGGTGTTGGAAACCGGGGGCCAGGGAAACCAGCAACTCATGCCCTGGGTTTATTTCCCCCTTGTATTTTCGCGATCGCAGCATCCGCTGGTACGCCATATCGATCCCGTCCGGATGGAATTTGTCAGCTCCATCGACACGATCGCGACCGAAGGCATCCGAAAAACCATTCTCCTCAGCACCTCGCCCTATACCCAGAAAGCAAAGGGGCCAGTTTACCTTTCCCTGGATGCAATTCACGACGCGGCCGATCCTGCCGCGTTCAATGCGGGCGAAACCCCGGTCGCTGTCCTACTGGAGGGAGAATTCACATCCGCATTCCAGCATCGCGGACGTGCCCGGTTCGACCAGAGCGTCCCTTTCCTTGAAAAAGGAAAAACAGCACGGATCATCGTTGTAGCCGATGGCGATGTCCCCGCCAACGACATCAGCGCGATCGACAACAGTTATTTTCCGCTTGGATTCGATAAATACACCCGGCAGACCTTTGGAAACAAAACCTTTGTAAGCAACTGTGTGGATTACCTCAGCGGCCGGAGTGCGATCCTGGAGTTGCGCCGCCGCGAAATGGGAATGCGCATGCTAGACCGGGCGCGTGCCGCCGCCGAAGGCACCCGCTGGAAACTGATCAATATGATATTCCCCGTCGCGCTTGTCCTCCTGTTCAGTTTCGTTTACAATTTGTTAAGAAGACAAAAATATGGTCGCTCCTGAATTTCTTATAAATTTGCCCTATATTTAGCCATCGAAATCCGCAAAATATGAGGTTTATTGTTTCCACATCAGCTTTATTAAAACATCTGCAAGCCATTAGCGGTGCGCTGAGCAGCAATACGGTTTTACCCATTCTTGAGAACTTTTTATTCGAAATACACGATGGATCCCTGCAGATCTCTGCCACGGATCTGCAAACTTCCATGAGTACCAATCTGCAGGTGGAAGCCAAGGACAGCGGAAAGATCGCCATCCCCTCACGCATCCTGATCGATACCCTGAAAACACTCCCCGAACAACCGGTCACCTTTACGATCAATAAAGAGAATTTCGGGATCGAGATCAGCGCCGGAGATGGCAAATACAAACTGGCCGGAGAAGACGGGGACGATTTCCCAAAAATCCCCGTGATTGAAAATGCCGCCTCGGTCAGTCTGCCTGCCGATGTGCTGAACAACGCCATTACCAAAACCCTTTTTGCGGTTTCCAACGACGAGCTCCGTCCCAACATGACCGGGGTATTCTGCCAGATGAACGGAGGCGAGATCATTTTCGTGGCAACCGACGCGCATAAGCTGGTGCGCTATAAACGAAAGGACGTCACAATCGATTCGGACGCTTCCTTCATCATCCCCAAAAAAGCCCTTACCCTATTAAAGAATACGCTTCCCGATGATGATTCGGCCGTTGCAGTCGATTACAACGCAAGCAATGCCTTTTTCCGATTTGGGCATCTGCAGTTGATCTGCCGGCTCATCGATGAAAAATATCCCGATTACGAAGCGGTCATTCCGACCAATAATCCCAATAAACTGACCGTCGACCGGGGTCAGTTTCTCAGCTGCCTGAAACGCGTTGTGATCTATTCCAATAAAACCACCCATCAGGTACGCCTCAAGATATCGGGTAGTGAGCTGCATATCTCATCCGAAGACCCGGATTTCTCCAACGAAGCCCATGAGCGCCTAACCTGCCAGTACGAAGGCGAGGACATGGAAATCGGTTTCAACGCCCGCTTCCTGATTGACATGCTGAGCACGCTGGATTCCGACGAGGTACTGGTGGAAATGTCCACCCCGAACCGCGCAGGACTGATCATTCCAGCCAACCAGGAAGAAGAGGAAGACATTCTGATGCTGGTCATGCCGGTTATGTTGAATAATTACTAAACCGCTGCCGGCCGGTCAGGAATTGCAGGAGACTGCCTGATACAGATCCCGGAAAAGATGACTATTTATGAAAGACAGGTGGCCAGGAAGCTGTGGAAATGGCAGGTAGAAATGCAGAAACACGCCTCTTTTACAAGCAAGGTATCCAGCAACCTGCAGGGACGCATTAACCGGGCCATTCCGGAAAAGGTCCATGAAGTGATCACCACTTCCATCCGGCAGATGACACGCGCGGTTTTTTATGGCGCGGACTTTATCAATCCGACACCACTGGAGCATGCTTCGCTTCGTGTGAGGGAACACCGGGTGCTGAAACGGATCCGCTTTTACCGCAATACCGCCACGGCCGAAGGAGCCATCACCGGTGCGGGAGGCATCCTGCTGGGTCTTGCGGACTTCCCCTTGTGGCTGGCCCTGAAGATGAAACTTCTGTTTGAAATATCCGCCCTCTACGGCTACCACGTGAGCGATTACCGGGAACGTCTTTACATGCTTCACATCTTCCAGCTCACCTTTTCGAATCAGGACAAACGCAACAAGGTGTACGCCCAAATGGCCGACTGGGACGCCTATCTTCAGCACCTGCCGCAGGATATCAATGCCTTTGACTGGCGGACCTTCCAGCAGGATTACCGCGATTACATCGATATTGCGAAATTGATCCAGCTGGTTCCGGGCATCGGTGCCGTGGCAGGGGCATACGTTAACCATCGCCTCACCGGCAGGTTAGGCGAATACGCCATGAACGCCTACCGGATGCGCCTGCTTCCCGGGAACTGACCCCGCGGGAAACCCTTTTATTTGCTGATGATCACCTCTACGCGCCGGTTGGCAGCCTGCCCCTCCGGCGTATCGTTCGGTGCAATCGGGTTTGATTCCCCGTAACCCCTGGTTTGCATGCGGTTGGCCTGGATTCCGAGGCTTTCCATGTATTTCTTTACCGATTCGGCCCTTCGCTCGGACAGCCACTGGTTATACTCGTCTGTACCCGTATCGTCGGTATGCCCCTCGATTCGGATCAGGGTGTAGGAATGCTTTTTCAGCGCGTTCACCAGCTCGTTCAATTTCTCATGAGCCGCCGGTGTCAGATAAGATGAGTTCAGCTCGAAAAGGATGCTGGAATCAAAGGTGACTTTCACGCCTTCATCCACCGGCTCCACCTTCGTTCCCGGCATATCGTCTTTCATGTCCTCCACACGCGTATCGGGCGCGGGTTGCTCTTGCCGGGGAGCTTGCTCCACCGTGATTTTTTTACTTTTACAGGATACCACGGAAAAACAGGCAAGGATGCCCAGGGTCCAGAGTAAGTTTTTTCTCATAACAGCCACAAATTATGGGCTAAACATAAGAAAAAACAGCGATATTTGGATACATGAATATCATTGTAACGGGTGCGAGCCGCGGCCTGGGATACGAGACGGTCCGCCGGATCTGCCAGTCGGGTGCGCACCGGATAATCGCCCTGGCCCGGTCGGGCGAAAAGTTGACTGCACTGAAACGGGAATGCCGGATGGCGAACCCCGATTCGATCGTGTTCACCCTCCCGCTGGATGTCCTGCAGGAGGACCATCGGCCGCTGATCGATCTCATCGAAAAGGAACTGGGGGGAAAGATCGACGTATTGGTAAACAACGCGGGGCTTATGATCAACAAGCCCTTTGAACTATTGGGAGACGAAGATTTCGAGGCAACCTGGCGAAGCAATTTCCTGGGTCCCGTGCGGCTGATCCGCAGCCTCCTCCCCCATCTCCGGGAACAGGGCCACATCCTTAACATCGGAAGCATGGGAGGTTTTCAGGGAAGTTCCAAATTTCCGGGGCTCTCTGCCTACAGCGCGTCCAAGGCGGCATTGCACAACCTGACCGAATGCCTCGCGGAAGAACTGAAACCGCGGAACATCCGCATCAATTGCCTGGCGCTGGGTTCGGCTCGGACCGAGATGCTCGAACAGGCTTTCCCGGGGTATCAATCGCCTGTCTCAGCAGCGGAAATGGGATCGTTTATTGCGGATTTCGCCCAAAATGGTCATCGCTTCTTCAATGGAAAGGTTTTGCCGGTTGCGGTTACGGTACCCTGAGCACCGCGTGCTTACTTCCTCCGGTGCCAGTACAGGACCGCTTCTATCCCCAGCACCTCTTCACTCAGGGTGAAAAATCCGCTGCCGTCTTTTTTCCAGCCAATGGCTTCGCCCTGGGGTTCGGGGACGTAGGGAAGCCTTTTGGCTTTCTGACTCAAGGTCTGTTCCAGGCTTTCCTTCCCCGTTCGGTGCCAGTAGAATAAACGTCGGTAGTTTTTCAGAAGGATTTCATTCCCGTCGGCCGAAATATCGCCACCGGTAATGGTCGCGTAAGGAAGCGTCCGGTCCCGGCGAAGCAATGCCGTATCGCCGGGGGCCGGCAAAGAGAAGCTGTACAGCCCCGCCCCGCTTCGTTCCTTGGATACGATGTAGGCCTTTCCGGAACCCGCGTCGAGCAAAAATGTTTCGGCATCCCGTGCGCCGTCTTCGTACCGAAGGAAGAAGGCGTCAATGGCTTCCTTCCTGACCGTGTCGGTCCAACCTCGCGCCGTCCCGGGCAGCACCGGTTCTTCAATCCGGTAGATAGTCAGATAAGGGCGCCTGCCCGGATTGTCTCCGATATCCGCAAGGTAAAGGTAGTTTTTTTCAACTCCGGCCGCCGACCTGCCCGGGGCGGAAGCCATGTCTTCCCAGTCCACGGGAGTAACTCCCTGCAGATAATAGGTAGCCACGTGTTCGCCTTTGGTATTCAGCGCAAATAGGCGCGGGCCGTCCCCACTGTCGTTATGCGCCCAGACGATGTCGGGATTACGAAGTCCGGCGGCGATCCCGGATGCCTCGGTCAGGTCGCAGGCGCTCACTTTGCCTGCCCTGAAACCGCCTGAGAACGAGAAGGAAGGGCGGATTTCCCCTGCGGGAATCAATTCGTCGTCTTTGCTGCATGAGTTCCCACACACGAGCAGCCAGCAACAGAGCAGCAAAGGCAGTCTCCAGGCATTCAACCGTACCTCCCGGACTATTGAAGCAAGACCTTCCATGCTCCCTCCACGTCTCCTTCCTCCAGCAGGGAGGCAGCCGCCCGGTGCAACTGCAGCTCCCGTGAGATACCACTTCCGGAAAACCTATCGAGTAGTCGCTTAATCTCAGGACGCGATCCGAATTCCCCGACTTCCCCGCTCGACGGCAATTTTTCCACATTCGCCAGTTGCCCCAGGTGATTGCCCGTCAATACCGGCGACAAGCGGATGGCTTCGGGCAATTGATCCACGCCCATCCCGGTGGGCCCGAATGGTTTG
>Ga0207873_1003530_pt1 | contig 11314 bp, 10 predicted proteins | sample BGWIniCompost_FD_187373 | JGI IMG/M metagenome (GOLD analysis project Ga0207873, IMG submission 187373) | Cellulose adapted compost microbial communities from Newby Island Compost Facility, Milpitas, CA, USA - BGW Initial Compost (SPAdes)... ... | reverse complement strand
GGAATGGCATTACCTTCATCTGTATAATCCCCGTCTGGTAGTCGAAGAATCGGTCATGCCTTCCTATCCCTGGCTGTTTGAGGAAAAAGAAGATCCCGCGGCAACAGACGTTGTCCTGAACCTCCCCGGCGACACCTCCTCCGGGACGGGCAAAACAAAGATCGTCGCAGGCGACCAAGCGATTGCGCTGGTTGCTTACCTCAAATCATTGAAACAGGAGCCGCTTCCGGAAAGCATTTCCCCCGGATTCATCCCATCCCGGAAAAAGACGGGCGGAACCGACGGGGAGGTCCCTGCAGGGCTTCCCGATGGGGCGGCTTTGTATACCCAAACCTGTGCAGCCTGTCACCAGGCTCAGGGACAGGGGCTTCCGGGCGCATTTCCCGCGCTTGCGGGAAGTCCGATTGTAAACGATTCCGATCCCGAAACGCTGATCCGGATCATTCTTCAGGGATACGATGCCCGCCCGGAATTTGCTGCCATGCCGCCCTTTGCCAGCCAGCTAAGCGATGAGGAAGTGGCTGCAATCGCCACACACGAACGGAGCAGCTGGGGTAACGACGCGGCGCCGGTTACGGCCGAAGAAGTTCAAAAAATACGTGAAACCATCGAACAAACCATCCAATGAAAAAGCTGATTTTACTTGCTTCCCTTCTGATCTTTGGGATCCCGCATGCGGGGCAGGCCTGTGATGTATGTGAAAAAAACCAACCGGCAGCCCTCCGGGGAATCACTCACGGGCCGGGACCGGACAGCAACTGGGACATGGTAATCATCGGGGCGGCGGCCGTGATCGTGCTGGTAACCCTGGCATACAGCCTCCGTTTTCTGATCAAACCGGACGAAGCCGACCCGGGACATATTAAAAACATGGTGGTTGAAAAATAAACTTTTATGGACGACAAGCGTATTATTAAAGTATTCGTGGACGACGATCCGGAACCGTTCGCAGCGTTCAGCCCTCCGGCCAAATTTCTGTTTGACACGACGCGGCTTCCAGACGGGCCGCATACCCTGAAAGTGGTGGCCCGTTCATCCAGCGGACAGGAAGGCATCCGGATCATTCCTTTCGAAGTGCGTAACGGACCCTCCATCTCGGTGGTTGGACTAAAGGAAAACGACGTGGTAGACAGCCGGATTCCCTTGACCATTAACGCCTATGGAAGTGAGCGGAGCGATCTGTTTGTTGTAACCGGATCGGAAACGCCGAAGGCCATTCCGGCCTGGGTTTGGGCGCTGTTGATTATCTTTATCGCCTGGGGAGTTTTTTATTTAGTCATGTATTGGGACAAAGGAATGATCTAATGGAAACGCAAAACGACATTCGGTCGATGGACGACGTTATAAAACTGGTCGATATCTTCTACGGTAAGGTACGGGAAGACGAACTTATCGGACCCATTTTCGAGGCGAAGATCCAGGACAACTGGGCAAAACACCTGAACATCATGTACCGCTTCTGGGGCACCGTCCTGCTGGAAGAACGCAGTTATTTCGGCAGCCCCTTTCTGAAGCACGTGGATCTGCCGGTGGAAGGGGCCCATTTCGATCGCTGGCTTCATTACTTTGATGAAACACTGGACGAATTATTTGCCGGACCGAAAGCCGAGGAAGCAAAGTACCGGGCCCGGAAAATGGCCGAAATGTTTCAATTCAAACTGGAACATATCCGCAAAACGGGAAATAAACCTTTGAAATAAACAAAGCGATGTCAAAGTACGGACCAATAATCATTGCAAGCGTTTTTACCTGGATCGGATTTGTCTGCGCAATCAGCTTCATGGAAGCCTGGCTGAAATTCCGCGCTCCGGGCGTGACCGTTCCCCTGGGCCTGGGCATTGGCCGGTTGGTTTTCGGCGCGCTGAACAAAGTGGAATGGGTATTTATGATCGCCATCCTCACCTGCGTGCTTGCCGACGGAACCTGGCGTTCGGCGATCAGTCTGTTCCTGCCGGGGCTAATGATCATTCTCCTGCTGCAGACTTTCTGGCTGCTTCCCGTGCTGGACGCACGGGCCGAGGCACACATCAGCGGCACGCCGCCGGGTCCTTCCTACCTTCATTTTTACTACGTGGGAATGGAGCTGATCAAGGTGGCCTGCCTGCTCGTTTACGGCATATTGGTATTCAAAAAAATGGCCTAACGGACCTATTCGAGTCTGCTGACCCCTCCGGAGACTACGTATTTCATGATCTCCGCCGCATTGGCATGCATGGGGGTGACCTTGTCGGCGGGGACAATGAAATAATTCCCGGAAAAGTTATAAGAGTGCGGGAAATACACACCGACGTGCCCCGGAAGACCCAGGCCGGTCAGGTCTTTCTGGGTAATGAAACCGACTTTCTTTATCCCCGTGTTGCTCATTTCCACGAAGACCGGCTCGGTAAATTTCTTCTGCTCGCCAACGAACGCTTCCATGAAATCGCGGATGGTGGTATAGATCATCTTAATGACCGGCATTTTGTCGAGCAGGCTGTTGAAAAAGCGGCTGATGGGATCGGTAACCATGTAATTGACCAGCATTCCAATGAGGGTGATGGCCAGCAGTACCACCAGCAGGCCCAGACCGGGAACGCCAAAGAAGTCGAAAGCCTCGTTAAGGGTTATCAGGATCCAGTAGATGACATAGCCGCTGACCCAGATGGGCACCACCAGCAAAAGTCCCCTAAAAAAGAATCCCAGAATGGTATTGACCACTTTAACCCGGAAGTAACTTTTTCTGTCCATATTGGTATTGTTTGCTATTCGTATGTATAGATCCGTTTTACGCGTTGGGAAACTGCGGTAAGCACTTCATAGGGTGTTGTATGAAGCTTTGCCGCAATTTCCTGGATCGGGAGGTCTTCCCCGAATACGGTCACTTCGTCGGTCTCCCGGCAGTCGATCTCCGTGACATCGAGCATGCACATGTCCATGCATACCGGCCCGATCACCGGCGCGCGTTTGCCGTTTACCAGCATTTCCCCAACGCCGTTTCCGAGCCGTCGGTCGAACCCGTCGGCATAACCGATCTTAACGGTTGCAATGCGGGAGTCCCGGTTGACCTTTCCGCTGCGCCCGTAGCCAACCGACTCCCCGGCCTGCACCTCCCGGATCTGGGAAATGGAGGTTTTCAGGGTGCCAACTGGCTGCAGCGCTCCTGCTGCCTCTGTGTCCCCGCCAATCCCGTACAGTCCGATGCCCAGACGCACCATGTCGTAGTGCGCCTGCGGAAAACGTAAAATACCCGCTGAATTCACAAGGTGCCGGAGGAATGGATAGGAAAGCGCCTTTTCCAGGCGTCCGGAGAAGTCCTCAAAACGCGCGATCTGTTTCCTTGTGAAATCATCCTCTGCGGTATCCTCACTGGCCGCAAGGTGCGAAAAAACAGAGCGCACCCGCACGGCACACGTTTCTTTCAGCAAAATGGCCAGCCTTTCCAGATCCTCTTCGGTGAATCCAAGGCGGTGCATCCCCGTATCCAGTTTGATGTGAATGGGATAGTCCTCCAGATTCTTCTCTTCCAGGAACAAGAGAAATTCCTCCAGCAGCCGGAAACTGAATAGCTCCGGTTCCAGGCCGGACTCGATCAGTGCGTCAAAACTCCGGGGCTCGGGGCTCATGACCAGAATAGGCATCTCAATTCCATTTTCGCGCAGACTCACCCCTTCGTCCGCATAGGCTACCGCCAGGTAATCGGCTTTGTGGAATTGCAGCATGCTTGCAATTTCATAACTTCCGCTTCCGTAGGAAAACGCTTTTACCATGGCCATGACACCGGTACCAGGGCTGAGCCTGGACTTGTAAAAGTTCAGGTTTCCCACCATCGCGTTGAGATTTACCTCCAGGGTGGTATCGTGTTGTTTCTGCTCCAGCAGGCGGCTGATGCGTTCAAAGCGGAAAGGCCTCGCTCCTTTCAACAGAATCGCTTCATTGCCGAACATGGAGGGAGTGAAACTCCGGGTGAATTCTTCCGTATTATCATAAAACTGCATTTCCGAAAGCGAAAACAGGCCGCGATGCCGTCCAAGAGCTTCGCCGATGGCGATCAGCCGATCGATGCCGGCCGCCTGCAACAGTCCCGAAACCTTTTCGTACAATACCTGCTGGTTTAGGCCGGTTTGCAGAATATCGGAAAGAATAACGGTTTTGCGCGGATGTTGCTGCTGCCTGACAAGAAAATCTAAAGCCGCTTCCAGCGAACCCAGATCGGAATTGTACGTATCATTTATAAAGCTGGACCGGTTGATGGCCTGCATCAGTTCCAGGCGCATGGAAACCGGCGCCAATTGATGCATGCGCTTGTTTATTTCGTTCGACGGATATTCCATCCACAGTAGCAGACACCAACAGGTGATGGCATTGTGCAGGGAGGCCGGATCGGTAAAGGGTATTTCAATGCGCACCTCCCCGTCGCGGCATCTGCCTTCGAGTCTGCTTCCCTTGCCGGTGGGCTTTACCGCCCGGATATACAGGTCCTCATCCCCGCGGTATCCCCAGGTGAAATGTTCCTGGCCAGGCAGCGGCCCGGCGTAGTTGTCCAGAAGCTTTTTTTCATAAATGAAAAGAAAGGTATGGGAGAATAATTTCAGTTTTTCGCTGATCTTCTCCTCCAGGGTGCGGAAGCCTTCGTCGTGGGCCGGACCGATGTTGGTGAGGATGCCGATGTCGGGCCGGATCATTTTTTCAAGACGTTCCATTTCTCCGGGCCTGGAGATTCCCGCCTCCATGATCGCCAGATCGTATTCGCTGCCCATGCGCCATAAGGAAAGGGGAACACCGGTTTGCGAATTGTAACTTTTCGGGCTCCGGACAATGTTTTTATCGACCGAAAGCAATTGGAACAGCCATTCCTTCACGATGGTTTTCCCGTTACTGCCGGTAATGCCGATGACCGGGTAGTCGAATTTCCGCCGATGGCTTCCAGCCAGGGTCTGCAGGGCGGCCAGCGTGTCCCGAACCAAAAGGAAATTACTTTCGGGATAGGCTTCCACGGGAAAATCACCCGAGGAGATCACAAAATTCCGCACGCCCTGTTCCCAGGCTTCCCGGATAAAGTCATGACCGTCGCGTGCCGCTTTAATTGCGAAAAACAGCGACTGGCCGGGAAAGCGGATCCGGCGGCTATCGGTAGCCAGATACAGGATCGAAGCCTGATCCTGTTGGATGTAGGGCCGGGCGGAAAGAATTCCGGAAATGGTTTCGATGGTGTACAAAGCAAAGTTCTGGTTCAAATTCGCCCTAAAATTAATAAAAAAGCCCGCGTTCCGGATCATCGGACACGGGCATTGGTACAGATTATGAAGAGAGAATCTTAAACAGATTAGGATCTTTCGGGTCTTAATTTACGAACCTCCGCTCCTGCCTGCCATATTTCCGATTCACGCAATTCCTTCAGCTCTTTTTCCAAACCTTCGCGGTAATCGGGCTTGCTATTGGCCTCAATCGTAATACGCGCTTCATTTCCGCTGGCCACGCTTTGGTAAAGCTCCTCGAAAACCGGTTGGGTAGCTTCGCGGAATTTATGACGCCAGTCGAGCGCTCCCCGCTGGGCGGTGGTAGAACAGTTGGCGTACATCCAGTCCATTCCGTTCTCGGCAACCAGCGGCATCAGGCTTTGGGTAAGTTCTTCAACCGTTTCGTTGAAGGCTTCACTGGGGCTGTGGCCGTTGGCGCGCAACACGTTGTACTGGGCTTCAAAAATTCCGGCGATGGCGCCCATCAGGGTTCCGCGTTCACCGGTCAGGTCGCTGTACACTTCCTTTTCAAAGGTGGTGGGGAATAGATAAGCCGATCCGACGCCGATACCCATAGCGGTTACTTTTTCTTTTGCTTTTCCGCTAGCGTCCTGGAAGATCGCGTAGCTGGAGTTCAGTCCTTTTCCTTCGAGGAAAAGCCGGCGGAGACTGGTGCCGGAGCCTTTCGGCGCAGCCAGGAATACATCGATGCCTTCGGGGGGAACAATGCCGGTCTGCTCTTTATAGGTAATACCGAACCCGTGTGAGAAATAAAGTGATTTGCCCGGGGTCAAATGTTTTTTCACGGTAGGCCACAGCGCGATCTGTCCGGCGTCCGAGAGCAGGTAGCAGATAATGGTACCTCTTTCCAGGGCATCCTCGATCTCAAACAGATCTTTGCCTTCTACCCATCCGTCGTTCTTTGCCTTGTCCCAGGTTTTGGATTCCTTGCGCTGCCCAACGATCACGTTAAAGCCATTATCTTTTAGATTCAGTGCCTGACCAGGTCCCTGTACACCGTAACCAATTACCGCGATGGTTTCGTCTTTCAGGATTTCCCTCGCTTTTTCCATTGGTAACTCTTCGCGGGTAACTACCTCTTCAGTTACACCTCCAAAATTGATTTTCGCCATGTTTATACGTTAATTGTTTGTATTTGTTTTTCGTTATTACATATAATATTCCCAGTCCACTTCTGGAAGGTACTGTGCAAGGCCCTTTTCGTTGTTGGGCAGCGCGATCCTTCCCGAACGGACAAATTCCAGAATACCGAACGGCTTCAGCCGGGAGAAGAAGGCGTAAATTTCCTCTTCGGTACCGGCTTTTTCTATAATAAGGATCCGTTGGTCTTCAAAAAGCACCTTCGCCCGTTTATAGCCTTCCAGCAACTCCTTGACCCCGGCCGATTTTTCGGCATCGACTTTGAAAAAGGCCAGTTCGTTGTAGGTGAGGTCGTGATCTTCGTATCCGAACACGGCCAGCACCTCGATGATCTTCCGGATCTGGCGTACTATTTTTTCGACCCGTTCCCGTTCGTCGGATTTAATAACGATTGTGAACCGGGAAACTCCTTTGCGTTCGGTTTCCGAAACGCTTAGGCTTTCTATATTTATCCTTCGCCGTGTAAAAATTCCGCTGATGCGATTAAGCAAACCCAGCGTATTCTCGGTAAAGATACAGATGGTATATAATTTTTCCACTTTTAACCTTTAATTTTATCTGTTATTCCAACCGGATCGCCGAAACCGAAGCACCCGCAGGAACCATGGGAAATACGTTCAACTCCTTTTCCACCAGTATTTCCAGCAGAAAAGCCTTATCGCTTTCCAGCAGCGTATCCAGTGCCGAATCCAGGTCTTCCCGTTCGCAGATCCGCATTCCGTCTATGCCGAATCCTTTTGCAATGGTTATGAAATCGGGGTTTTTCAGTTCCACGAAGGAATAACGCCGGTCGAAAAACAACTGCTGCCACTGCCGTACCATTCCCAGGTAATTGTTGTTCAGCACAATGATCTTCACGGGCAGCTCACTCTGCCAGATGGTGCCCAGCTCCTGAAGGGTCATCTGAAAGCACCCGTCGCCGATGATGGCCACTACTTCCCTTTCGGGGGAGCCCACCTTGGCGCCGAAAGCGGCGGGAAGCGCAAATCCCATGGTGCCGGAGCCGCCTGAGGTAATGTATCCGTCGGTCTGGCTGAAGCGGTAGTACCGGGCAGCCTCCATTTGGTGCTGGCCCACATCGGCCACAATGGCTGCCTTTCCACTGGTTTTTTCAGACAACCGCCGGATCACCTCACCCATCTTGATCTGTCCTTCCTCCGGGTAAAGGTCGTCTTTGATGACTTTCTCGTATTCCTGCTTATCAAGCTCCTTGAACTCGGCAAGCCAGCTGTCGTGACGGCGTTGTTCAACCAGCGGAAGCAGGGCTTTCAAGGCTTCCTTCGCATCGCCCACCACCGGTGCATCGGCAGGAATGATCTTATTGATCTCCGAAGGATCGATATCGATATGGATCACTTTGGCATGGGGGGCAAAGTCGGTCACCTTGCCGGTCACCCGGTCATCGAAGCGCATCCCCAATCCAATGATCAGATCGGCTTCGTTGATCAAGCGGTTGGTCGAATAGTTGCCATGCATTCCCAGCATGCCCACATACAGGGGATGATCGGCCGGAATAGCCGATAGTCCAAGCAAGGTACAGGCAGCGGGAATACCGGTTTTGTCCACAAAGGCTTTCAGTTCCTCTTCCGCCTTGGAAATCAGTACGCCATGTCCGACAAAAAGATAAGGTTTCCGGGCTTCGTTGATCAGGCGCGCCGCAGCCTCCACCTGATCTGCCTTGGGCTGCATGCGCGGCCGGTAGCTGACGATCTTCGTGCATTTGGCATAGGCGAATTCCCGGGTCATCAGGGCCGTTTGCGCGTTCTTGGTAATGTCGATCAGTACCGGGCCGGGACGACCGGTGCAGGCGATGTAGAATGCCTTGGAAAGGATTTCCGGAATTTCGTCGGCGTCGGTAATCTGATAACTCCATTTGGTGATCGGGGCGGTAATCCCGATTACGTCGGCCTCCTGAAAGGCGTCGGTACCCAGTAGATTGGCAAATACCTGGCCCGTAATGCACACCATCGGGGTCGAATCCATCATGGCATCGGTAATGCCGGTAACCAGGTTGGTAGCCCCCGGTCCGGAGGTTACCAGGCAAACGCCCGGTTTACCCGTAATCCGTGCATATCCCTGCGCCGCGTGGGCCGCGCCCTGCTCATGCCGTACCAGGATGTGATGAATCTTTTCCTGAAAATGATACAGCGCATCGTAAACCGGCATGATGGCCCCGCCGGGATACCCGAAAATCGTTTCCACCCCTTCCTCGATAAGCGAACGGATCACCGCTTCCGAACCGCTGATAGGGGTTGCCGATTCCATCGCAGGCTGTTCTTCCTTTTCCGTCAGGATATCAGAGCTCAGGTTTTTCATAACTTCTATTTTTAATGTCTACGGACGTATCCTCATCAGTTACACAACCTTGGGAGGCCGAAGAAACCGATTTGATGTACTTGTATAATATTCCTTTTGAAGCTTTCAACGGCGGAGCCTGCCAGGCCTCGCGCCGGCGCTGGATTTCTTCCTCGTCAATCAGGGCTTCCAGGCGGTTTTCCACCGCGTCGATCAAAATACGATCCCCGTCTTTCAGCAGCGCAATCAAACCGCCATTCTGTGCTTCCGGCGTGATGTGTCCCACCACGAAGCCGTGCGTACCTCCGGAGAACCTTCCGTCGGTAATCAGCGCGATTCGCTTACCCAGCCCCGCTCCCATGATGGCCGAGGTCGGCTTCAGCATCTCGGGCATCCCCGGTCCCCCTTTCGGGCCGCAGTAGCGGATCACGACGACATCGCCCGGCTGTACCTTGCCCAGGCTGATGGCATCGATCATGTCCTGCTCCCGGTCAAATACCCGGGCAGGCCCTTCAAAGCGTTCGCCTTCCTTTCCGGTAATCTTGGCCACCGAGCCTTCTTCAGCCAGGTTCCCGTATAGGATCTGCAGATGGCCGTCTTTCTTGATGGGGTTGTCCAGCGGATGAACGATGGTCTGGCCTTCACTCAGGCCGGGAACCTCTTCCAGGTTTTCGGCAAGCGTTTTACCGGTCACGGTCAGGCAGTCGCCATGCAGCATGCCTTCCTCAAGCAGGAATTTCATGACCGCCGGCGTTCCGCCGATCTGCTGCAAATCTTCCATCAGGTACTTCCCACTGGGCCGGAAGTCGGCCAGCATGGGGGTTTTATCGCTGATCCGCTGGAAATCACCGATGCTTAGGTCCACACCCACCGCCTTGGCGATGGCAATCAAATGCAGCACGGCATTGGTCGATCCACCCAGCACAATGGTCAATGTGATCGCGTTTTCAAATGCCTTTGCCGTCATGATATCGCGTGGCTTAATGTCTTTTTCCAGCAACACGCGGATGGCCTTCCCGGCGGCGATGCATTCCTTTTTCTTTTCGTCACTTTCGGCGGGCCAGGAAGCGCTGTAAGGCAGGCTCATGCCCAGGGCCTCGCTGGCCGAAGCCATGGTATTGGCGGTGTACATTCCTCCGCAGGCTCCCGCTCCGGGGCATGTGTGCTGAATAATGCCCTTAAAGTCTTCGGCGGTGATGTTGCCGGCAAATTTCTGTCCCAGCGCCTCAAAGGCGGATACGATATCCAGGGTCATTCCCTTGTAGTTTCCCGAATGGATGGTACCGCCGTAGACCATGATCCCGGGACGGTTCAGACGGCCCATGCCGATGAGCGACCCGGGCATGTTCTTATCGCAGCCCATGACGGAAATTACGCCGTCATAAGACTGCCCGCCCACGACCGTTTCAATGGAGTCGGCGATCAGGTCACGGGAAGGCAGCGAGTAACGCATTCCATCGGTTCCCATGGAAATACCGTCACTTACGCCAATGGTGTTGAATATCAATCCCACCAGACCGGCTTCTTTGGTTCCCCTTTTTACTTCCACGGCCAGCTCGTTCAGGTGCATGTTGCAAGGGTTCCCCTGGTATCCCGCACTGGCGATGCCGATGAAAGGTTTATCCAGATCTTCTTCCCGCAGACCGATGCCGTAGAGCATGGCCTGCGCCGCAGGCTGTTCCGTGTTCTGGGTGATGACACTGCTATATTTGTTCAGTTTTTTTTCCACGTTATTTTGATTTCTGTTAGCGTACCGTTATTTGCATTCCGGTACATAGTTACTAATGAATTTGTGTCCGCTCAAAAGGGCTGCGTACTATCTTACGATGTTTAACGTCTGACAACTTGGCTATTATTTTCCATATCTAATTGATTTTAAGTTGATTATATGTTTAAAAAAATCTTCGATTTATGACAACCAGACCACAGGTCAGATAAAATACTTTCGCAGCATATCGTCGTTTGTGACATTCCGGAAGCGGAAATGCGCTTGTTTAAAGCGTTCCAGGAGGGGCTGCAGATCCTGCGGCCGGCTCAACTCAATGCCTACCAGGGCCGGCCCGAATTCCTTGCTTGTTTTTTTCAAGTATTCGAAACGGACGATGTCGTCATCGGGGCCTAATACGTTGTTGAGGAATGTCCTTAACTCGCCGGGCTTTTGCGCGAATTCGATGATAAAGTAATGTTTTAAACCTTCATAAACAAGACTTCGTTCGATTACCTCGGGGTAGCGTGCCAGGTCGTTATTGCCGCCACTGAGAACGCAGACCACCTTTTTGCCCCGGATCTCCTCTTGCAACTGGTCAAGGGCCGCAATGGACAACACCCCGGCGGGCTCGGCAATGATCCCCTCCTGCTGGTAAAGCTCAATCATGGTACTGCAGACTTTACCCTCCCGCGTGGCGATTACCCGGTGGGCATACAGCGAGCAGATATGGAACGGAATGGAGCCCACCTGCCGTACGGCGGCGCCGTCGATAAAAGGGTCAATCGAGTCGAGCCGGACCGGCCCGCCCTCCCGAAGCGCCTCCACCATTTTGGGCGCACCGGCCGGATCCACCCCGATGACCTTGCAACCGGCATTATAGTGGTTTGCCACCACGCTCACACCGGATAGCAATCCACCTCCCCCAACCGGAACC
>Ga0207873_1003528_pt1 | contig 11318 bp, 8 predicted proteins | sample BGWIniCompost_FD_187373 | JGI IMG/M metagenome (GOLD analysis project Ga0207873, IMG submission 187373) | Cellulose adapted compost microbial communities from Newby Island Compost Facility, Milpitas, CA, USA - BGW Initial Compost (SPAdes)... ... | reverse complement strand
GATCCGATTCGACGAGAACGGTGACGCCGTCGGCAAGAGCGTGCTCATTGGCGTCGTGCGGGATGGGCGGGTCGTGACGGCGGGTGAGGCGCACTGAAGCCATGGGCGACGCGTCAGCGACAGAAACTGCATCGACAGAGCCACGGTGGATGCACGCCACCGTAGCTGCTGGCTATCGCCACTCCGTCGCGCTCCGGTCGGACGGCACCGTGGTGGCCGTGGGGGATGACCGATACAGGCAGTGCAGAGTCGGCGACTGGTGCGACATCGTGGCGGTCGCCGCAGGCAACGGCCACACGGGCAACGCGCACACCGTCGGCCTGAGGTCGAACGGGACCGTCGTTGCCGTGGGGTGGAACAAGCACGGCCAGTGCGACGTGGGAGACTGGAGCGACGTCGTGGCCGTCGCCGCGGGGTGGCGCCGCACCGTCGGCATCCGGTCGGACGGCACCGTAGTGGCCGTGGGCCGCAACAACGAAGGCCAGTGTGATGTGGGCGAGTGGCGCGATATCGTCGCGGTCGCGGCGGGCGACTGGCACACCGTCGGGCTCGTGGCGGACGGCACGGTCATCGCCGTGGGCAACAACCGCTACGGCCACCGCAACGTGACCGGCTGGCGCGGGATGGTGGCGGTTTCCGCCGGATACCTCCACACTGTGGGGCTGCGTGGGGACGGGACCGTGGCAGCGGCGGGCTCGAACAAGAACGGCCAGTGCGAGGTGAGCGCCTGGCGCGAGATCACGGCGATCGCGGCAGGCAGCCATCACACCGTCGGCCTCAGGGCAGACGGCACCGTCGTCGCGGCGGGTTGGAACGAGTACGGCCAGTGCGACGTCGGCCGTTGGCGCGACGTCGTTGCGATCGCGGCCGGCTGCGTTCACACCCTCGGGCTGCGATCGGACGGCACCGTGGTCGCCGCGGGGGACAACCGCTTCGGCCAGTGCGACGTCGGCGACTGGCGCGACATCCGACTTCCCGAGCCGCGCGTGCGCACCATCGTACCGGCGCGTTAGGGTCGGACCATCTGGAGGCGTTTGGCGAATGGAGAAGAAACCATCCGGCATCAAACCGGAATCGTGGCTCGTCTCGGCGGGCCGGCCATCGGAGCCCGGCGATCCGCTGAACGTGCCCATGGTGCCCGCGTCGAACTTCATCCTCGGCGCGGGACGCGTGTACTCGCGCGATGAGGGGACTCCGACCTGGGAAGCGCTGGAGGAGATCGTCGGCGGGCTCGAGTCGGGCAAAGCCGTGGCCTTCGCCTCCGGCATGGCCGCCGTCGCCGCGGTGTTCGAGCAAGTGCCGCCTGGCGGCGTCGTCGTGCTGCCCGATGACTGCTATCAAGGCGTCGTCGGCCTCGCGGCCGCGGGCGCGGAGAAGAAGCGCTGGTCGGTGCAGCGTCTGGCCGTTGACGACACGGACGGCTGGATCCGCGCCTGCGGCGACGCGGATCTGATCTGGCTGGAGTCCCCTTCGAACCCGCTCCTCACGGTGGCGGATCTGGAGGCGATCTGCGCGGCGCCCCGCAGGCCCGGGGCGATCGTCGCCGTGGACAACACGTTCGCCACGCCGTTGAACCAGCAGCCGCTCGATTTCGGGGCCACGGTGTCTCTGCAGTCGGCGACCAAGCTCATCGGCGGCCACTCCGATCTGCTCGCCGGCATCGCGACGACGAGGGACGACGCGCTCTGGCACGCCCTCAGGAGAGCACGCGAGCTCAACGGCGCCACGCCGGGTACGCTCGAAGCCTTCCTCGCCGTTCGCGGCGCGAGAACGCTCGCGCTTCGCCTGGAGCGCGCGCAGCAGACGGCGATGACGCTCGCCGAGCGGCTCGAGAGGCATCCGCTGGTCACGCGTGTGCGGTATCCGGGCCTGCCTTCGCATCCCACGCACGAGATCGCCAGGCGTGTACTCAGGGGGTTCGGCACCATCATCTCCTTCGACCTGCGTGGGGGCGCCGAGTTCGCCGATGCCGTCTGCCGGAACGTGAGGCTGATCCAGCACGCGACCAGCCTCGGCGGGGTGGAGTCGACCATGGAACGGCGAGGAGTGCATCCGGGGCAGGAGCACCTGCCGCCTTCGCTGATCCGGCTCAGCGTCGGGATCGAGGACGCCGACGACCTGTGGAACGATCTCGACACGGCGATACGCTCTGCGGCGCCGTGACCATCCAATCGCGATCTCCATGGTGAAGAAGGCGCGTTCGGAGAATGCGGCCCGGTCCGGTGAGATGCGGACCTCGGACGAGGCGGTCCGCCGCGCGACGGGACGGACCTGGGACGAGTGGATCCGCTGGCTCGACGAGCGCGGCGCGGCGGGGATGTCGCACAAGCAGATCGTTGCGCTGCTCCGCGAACAGGGCGGGGTGGAGAGCGGAGGGTGGCGGCAGACCGTCACCGCCGGCTACGAGGTGGCGAAAGGCCGGCGTGTGGAGGGGGTGGCGGAAAAGACTAGGGGGTAGGGGCGGGGGAAAGCGAAGGCTATTGGATGTACGTTCGGAGCTCGTTGTCGGCCAATTCGCCGGCTTCAGGCGGCAAAGACATGGTCGTTGTGCCAGCGAAGGAACTCGGGGTCCGGGCGGTCCTGCACACGCTGCGGCAATCGCAGCCGCGTGCCCTGCAGCGGGTAGTACGTCCTGCCGTTGTGGAACTCCTCCTTGAGCCGTCGGCTCACCTCCACGCGATAGCTCGGCGAAATCGTAATGTAGCCTTTTTCGAACAGGCGATGCAGGTCCGCGCGCAGCAGGATTCCGTTCGAGGTGCTGTGGGGTCCACCTTGCGCGAACGGGAGGATGTGCGCGGCATCCAGCGCGGGAAGCGAGTGCTCGCCGGTCGCCGCGCAAGCCCGCTCGTATGCGTCCATTACCGCAATGCGGAAGGTCCGCTGGCCGAGACGCGGCCGAACGACCGCCGGGTCGCCGTAGCGTGGGGCGAGCTCGACCACTCGCCTGGCGCCATACCCGACATCGCGAGACCCCGGCGCGGCGAGCTCCCGTGCGACGGCGAGGCACTCCTCCCACACGCGACGCCCCTCGCCCGTTGTCAGGTCGTACTTCTTGTCCGTCTGCGTACGCGCCCGCCAGTCGTCCGGTTGGCGGACCCAGGCCTCGCGCGGGAAGAAGACCGGCTGCACAATCAGCGTGCATCCGATCAGGCTGCTGTCCGGCCCTGCCTCGTAGCGGATCCGCTCCCGGATCGCCGCGAGGCGGTCCTGCATCTCCTGGAGTGTCGCGCAGCCGTTCGCGGGACCAAACGTCTCCCACGCGAGCCAGATCGGAAGAGGAGTCCATTTCACGTAGTAGCCGAATCCGCAAATGGCGTTGTGCGGCGAGCGAAGCTTGAATAGGAACGGAGAAAAGTTGGGCGCGTCGAAGTGACGTCGGGCGGACGGACGCCAGAAGTTTACCTCGTCGAGGTCCGGCCTCCCGAGGAGGAACTCGTACCAGCCGTGGTCGGTGACGGCGATCGTGCCGATCATGTGTGTGGTGCGTCAATCACGCGAGTTCGGGTTACGGGGTCGAAGGCTACGGCAGCCGGATACGTGCCGTCGTCGGGGATACGGTCAGCTGCTCGACCGCTTTCGACAGCGACTCACGGGCGCCAGGCAGCTTGGCAGCGTCATCCAAGCCGCATAACTGTACGGGTTGCTCGCCATTCTGAACCCCCACGGCCCGGGATAGCTCGCTTCGGAACGCGGGCCTGCTCACTTCAAAACAGCTGCTAACATCACAGTGCCCCCCTGATACGGCGCACGGCGGAGTCCATCCGGGGCGCGGAGGACACCGACGGCTTTCTCCCGTGAGAACGAGCTGCTAGCCGCCGTGGACTGCTTCTTTCTGCACCAATCAAGCAACCGCTCGCTCAACAGCCGAGAGCACCTCGGCAACAACTGGATCCTGGTTCTTGGCCCTCAGCTTCGAGACGCGCCCGCGAAGCTGAGGGTGCAGATTGTCTTGCCTGGACAGGAGCTCAAGCAGCGGCACTCGACTCCAGGGAAAATACGTTACCGTCGGGTACGCGATCTTGCGGAGACTTAGCTTTCGCATGACCGGTTCTGGAACGCGAGCAGTTCCAGGATCTGTAATGGCTGCCTCAAGTTGCCACACCATCTGGACAAGACGTTCAGGGTCGCGCATGCTTTTTTCCCGGAACTCTGCGATTGAACGCTCGGACGGCGCAATTGCCAGACTGAGATAAGCGAGATGCCGGCGGGCTAGCGGTGCATGAAATCTATCGTACGTCTTGCCAGCATGCTTCAGTGCCTTCCGGAGGTCGGATCTTGATCCGTACTTTCCGATCAAGTACGCCCCTAAGATGGTAGCGTACCATGATAGTGGGGTGGTTCCCCCTTTGCCATAGAAGTAGCGCTCCCCGATCGCTAGAGCCTTTTTGCTGTCTGGGCCCTGCGGAATCCGGTGCAGCAGCAATAGACGGAGGCAGGATATCTCCAAAGATTCATATATGTTATCCTTGCTCAGTAGGTACGCGTCCAGCTTGTCAATAATAGTACTATTCCAGGTTATGTTTAGGAGGTACTGGAAGAGCTTGTCTTCCAGCCCGGGAAGATCCACCAGCCACTGGCCTATGTACGGCAACGGTATGCGAGAGTCGAGACGCTTGAACATGGTGAGGAAGCGCCTGAGAATCTTCTCGCCATGCCCGCCCTTTCGCTGTTTCCAGTCACTCCGAAAATCATCGAACGCACGTGCGAGAAGCCGCTCAAGGCGTCTATGGGATGCGCGAGTTACACGCTTTCGCGGGGCAACTCTGTCAAAGCGATCGAGAAAGTCGTTGAATTCGAACCAGAAGTACTCTTCAATTTCCCCCGGGGAAGTGAGAACTGTTGTCTTTCCACGATTGATGCTGAGATAATGATCACGCAGGCTCTGATCCACCTCTTTCAGCGCTATTCTTACTTCAGCTGGTGACCGCGCCGGGAGGTTCATATCATCCATCCAACGGACATACTCGGGGCAGACCGAGCCAACGCGATGGTCATGGTCGAAGAGGAAGAAGTTTGCGAGGAATCGAGGCCCGTCATGGTCAAGTTGCGGAATGCCACAGAGGCGATTAGCAGCGTATGTGGGTCTATATACCCACCGCTCAAGCAAGTATAACACGAAGGCAGCCAGGTCTCTGCTTAGGCCAGGGACTGCGCGCAGCTTCTCGGAGAGCAGCCCATGGTCGATGTACTCAAAGTAGGAACTGATGTCCGTTACGCCGAGACAGACGAACCCTGAGGCGATGTTGTCGCGGATCTTCCGCTGGTACTCGGGCCATTGCTCGTACCAACTCTCGAATGGCTTGTCATACCTACCAGTGGGCACCATGTCGAAAGCGCCCTGCCAGCGATTACTGATTGTAAGCGGGGCTATCAGGATCACGGCGGCCTGAAACGCCACCGCGTCATCGATTGAAATCACGGAAATCGGGCGCGACAGGCCCTTGCCTCGTGCCTTTTGGATGAATACGGGTGTTCCGGGGTCATAGCGATGGCGCAAAATCGCCTCGCGGATGCGGCGGAGGTTGGCATCAAGGAAGAGTTCGAAATCGACCCACTCTAGAGGATCGTGAATGCCTGAGTCCCGGAATGAGTCCTCACGGAGCCGGCGACGAATCTGCAACCAGGCCCGGCGAAGATTGTTCAGATCGGCCGCCTGCTGAAGATCAGCGTTTTTCGGTGCGGTTGCCAAGAAGGGGACCGCTGCGGTCGACATGCATTTATCACCTGTTGAGTTCGCGCCAAGCTACTCCTTAGCGAGAAAAACCCTTGCGGAAAGGCGCACTTTACCGCCTCGAGACAATCGCACTGCGATCAAGGATGGGATTACTAACGCATATCAAGAGCTGCTCGTCGCTGTAGGCATGATCACATCGCGGCGACACGTCCCATTCCCCGCCGTGACCGAGCGTTCGTTCCCGGGCGACTGGCCGGGTACAGGGCATAGGAGACGACCGCGCGGGTGGCGCCACTCCGATGGTTCCCCACCGGCCTCGACGTCGACGTTCGCCACCAAGTTGATCAGGAAGTCCTCGAGCTGATCGCCGTCGGCCAGAACAGTGGTGTCGTGATCGGCGACAACGTCAAGGGTCGTGCGCATCTCGACTGAAGCGACGCGTCGTATCAATTCGTCGATGGACAGCGGGACGGGCCTGGGGCAGGCGCGAGCCGGGCGCACGCAATCATGAAACGGTTCGGCGTGTTCGTGCGCGCGGCGATAGGTCGAGTCCCCGCGTCAGGTCTCGTCCAGATCGACGGTCCGGAGGGCCCGGCCCGCCGTGCGGGCTAACGATGTAGCGACACGCTTTATCTGCGCAAGATCGTTGCTGGTGTTGGATCCGAGGGCCCGGAAGAGGCGCCATCAAGTCCTCGCCCGCAAAGAGCGGGGGCTCACCGGTGAGGCGCGCCATCGCGTACGTCAGGCAGTCACTGAAGTTCAGCCCCGCCGGGTGCCGGCGCCTGCCGTAGCGGCGCTACGCCTGCACCGCCTCGCGCCAGCGCACTTCGCCAAACGGGATCTCCACCACGCCCAGCTCGTCGAGGAGCCGCTTGAGCAGCCCGCGCGATTGCTCGGCCAAACGCGCGTGGAGGACGATCCCCGTTTCGGCTAGACGATGCCCCGGCGGGCACCGCGGACGCTCGCCGGGCGCGCTCTAGCAGTTTGTCCAACCCGGGCTCGCGGAAACACGATCCCGAGCAGCGCGGACGTGTCGAGGATCACACGCCCTCGTCCCCATAGCCGAGGATCCTCTCGCGCTCCTCGCGCCCCGGTGCACGGCCGTGCTGGTCCTAAGCGGAGGCTGCGGTCCGACCGCGCCTCGTCCGCCATGTGGTAGCACAGGCGCACTCGGCGCTCTAGGAGTGCGACCCTGATTGCCTCTGTCTTGCTCTCGCCCGCGAGCGCGGCGACCTCAACGGCGAGCCGCTCGACCTCGGCGTTCCTATTCAGGGCCGTGGTGGAATAACGGTGTAGAATGTCCCCATTTCTACCACTCTATCATGGGGCTCGTCGCCGTCAATCAGTCCGATCCCCTCGCCGGGTCGACCCCCACCGCCCGCTCGCGCCCCGCCGGGACCCCGCGCCCCGCCCACCTTTTTGCATCCCCGCCCCGCCCATCCTACTTTTCCCCCGACCAACCCTCACTGGAGCGGATGCGTGATGGTTGCGAGCGAAGGACGGCCCAGGCCGGATCCCGGCACCGGCCGGCGCCGGGCGAACCACACCCTCCGGCTGGCGGCGCTCGCCGCCCTGCTCCCGCTGGCGGCGTGCAGCGCCCGGGGCGCTGCTGGCCCGGCGGGTGAGGGCGCGGCACCCCACCAGCACGGCGCGGCGCACCAGCCCGGACAGCCGGAGGCACACGCGCACGCGCACGAGCACGCGGAGGCGGCTGGGCACGGCCACGCCCACGCCGGCCCGTACGTCCTGCCGGCCACGGCGGGCCCGGGCTACACCGTGGCGGACGTGCGGTTCATGCAGGACATGATCGGCCACCACGCGCAGGCGATCGCCATGGCGCGCATGGCCGCGAGCCACGAGGCGGGGGAGGCGGTCCGGAAGCTGGCCGAGAAGATCGAGATCTCCCAGCTCGATGAGATCGCGCTGATGGAGCAGTGGCTCCGGGAGCGCGGCCAGGTGGTGCCGGACGAGGAGTACCGGCAGACGATGCGCATGCCGGGGATGCTGACGCCCGAGCAGATGGCGCAGCTCGACGCGGCGCGCGGCCGGGAGTTCGACCGGCTGTTCCTGACCTTCATGATCCAGCACCACAGCGGCGCACTCGAGATGGTCGAGGCGCTGTTCGCGAGTCCGGGCGCGGCGCAAGACCCGGACATCTTCCGGTTCGCGACGGACGTTGACGCGGACCAGCGCGACGAGATCTACGTCATGCAGAGCATGCTGAGCATGCTCGCCACCACCGGAGGGAACGGATCCCGATGAGAGGTCACACTGGGAAAGTCCGGCGGGGACTGGCCGGCGCGGCGATGATCGGACTGGCGTTCGCGGCATCCACCGCGCCGCTCGCCGCGCAGCAGAAGGCGATGGATCCACGGGCGGACACGGTCGCGACGACGGATGACCCACGCGTCGGCCTCGGCGCGGGCGCGTACAACAACGCGGGCATCGCGCTGTGGAACATGCGGCTGGTCTCGTACTCGCCCAAGCCCGCGGAGCTCGACTCCGCCCGCGGCCTCACGTTCATCAACTCGGACCTCGCCTTCCGCGGCAACCTCGTCTACCAGGGCAACTTCAGCGGCTTCATGATCTGGGACGTGAGCGACCCGCGGAAGCCGGTGCTGCTCAACACGACGGTGTGCGCGACGGACCAGGGCGACCCCTCGATCTACGGGAACCTGCTGTTCATCTCGGCGGAGTCGCCCCGGTCGCGCATCGATTGCGGCACGCAGGGCGTCGAGGATGGCAAGGACCGCATGCGCGGCGTCCGGATCTTCGACGTCAGCGACCCGCGCAATCCGCGGCTCATCAAGAACGTGCAGACGTGCCGCGGCTCGCACACGCACACGATCGTCCCGCATCCCACGGATACGACGGTGATCTACATCTACGTGGGTGGCTCGTCGTCTGTGCGTGACGCGAGCGAGATGCCGGAATGCTCGGACGGCACGGTGGAGGAGAACCCGAACACGGCGCAGTATCGGGTGGACATCATCCGCGTGCCACTCAAGAACCCCGAGCAGGCGGAAGTGGTCGGGTACGCCCGGATCTTCGAGGGGCTGCCGCGGCCGCCGGGGCGCGCGGGCGTGGCGTTCAGCGACTCGGCTCGCGGCGCTCGCGGCGGCTGGCGCGCGCTCGGCCCGCGCGGCTGCCACGACCTCACCGCGTTCCCGGCGCTGAACCTCGTCGCCGGTGCGTGCGGCAGCTTCGGGATCATGCTGGACGCGAGCAACCCCGAGAAGCCGGTCGTCCTCGACGCGAAGTCGGACGTGAACTTCTCGCTCTGGCATACCGCCATCTTCAGCAACGACGGCAAGATCGTCGTCTTCACGGACGAGTGGGGCGGCGGGACGGCGCCGCGTTGCCGGGTCGGCGACCCGGTCCGCCTGGGCGGCAACACCATCATCAGCCTCGCCGACGGCGGCAAGATGAAGCAGCACGGCTACGTCAAGATGATGGCCGCGCAGACGGACACGGAGAACTGCGTTTCGCACAACGGCGGGCTGATCCCGGTCCCCGGCCGCAACATCATGGTGCAGGGCTGGTACCAGGGCGGCGTGAACGTCATCGACTTCACGGATCCGGACAACCCCGTCGAGATCGCGTACTTCGACCGCGGGCCCGTGGCCGACGACCAGCTCGTGATGGGCGGCTCGTGGGGTGCCTACTGGTACAACGGCTACATCTACAGCTCCGAGCTCTCGCGGGGGCTCGATATCCTCGAGCTCGTGCCCAGCGAGCATCTCTCGAAGAACGAGATCGAGGCGGCGAAGCTCGTCGTCATGGAGGAGTACAACCCGCAGAGCCAGCCGCAGATCGTCTGGCCGCCCGCGTTCCCCGTGGTTCGCGCGTACCTGGACCAGCTCGTGCGCAACAACGGGCTGCCGGCGGCGCGCACCAGCGCCATCGCCGCGGCGCTCGACCTCGCCGAGGCGACGACGGGCGCGCTCCGCGCGGAGCGGCTCGAGGCGCTCGCCGCCTCGCTGGATGCGGACGTCGCGCGCTCGTCCGATCCCGAGCGCGTGCGCGCCATGGCCGCGGCGGTGCGAGAGCTGGCGCAGGCGTCGCGGCAGTGAGACCGTGCCGGGACCTGGCGGCGGCAACGTGAGTGTCGGCCGCCGCCAGGCCCGGGCTGGCTCGCCGTCACCCCCGCCCCGGTTTTCCGCCTCAGGCAGCCCGCCGCTGCTCCTTTATCTGCTTCTCGAACTTCGCCGCCAGCGACCGCATGCGCTCGGGCGAGAGGCCGAGCTGCTGGACCACGCCGAACGTGTCCCGCACGCGCGACATGCGCGTGATCTTCCCCGCGTCGTCCACTTCGATGAACACGGCGCCGACGACGCTCAGCTCCTTGCCCGCCGTGGGCAGCGTCTCGCCGAGCACCTCGAGGTCGCTGCCGAAGCGCGCGTGCGCCGTGAGCAGCGCCGCCGCTTTGTTGCCCGACTCGATGATCTCGCGGCGCTCCATGCGGACGGACTCGTACGCGTCCATGCTGCCCGCCATCATGTCGTGCAGCATCTGCTTGCCCTTGATGGGCGTGCTGAGCATTTCCGTCTCGATCGTGACGTCGTCGGCGAGCAGATCGGTGATCGCCTGGACGTCCCTGGCTTCGATCGCGCTGAGCAGGCGCTCGAGCGCGGCCTTCGCATGCGCCATCCCCACCTCCTCCGGCTCGCTGTGGTTGCCGTCTAGCATTGCGAGGCACGTGCCAGATCCGAGCCGACCGGACGGCTGTCACGGGGGCACCATGCCGGCCGGTTACCGCTCGACGACATGGCGGCCGGCCGGCACCGGGCGCCGCGCTCCCCAGCGCTCAGCGCAGGCCGCCGCTCAGTATAGCCTGAACCCGGGCGAGATGAAGCGCGGCGCGTAGGTCAGGAAGAACGGCATGTAGGCGATGAGCACCAGCGCGATCGCGGCCACGACCCAGAGGCCGATGCGGTCCAGGTGCGGCTGCCAGCCGGTCAACGACGGCGCGGTGAGCGTGCGCGTGACCGGAATGTCCTTCGGCTGCTCGCCCTTCTTCCCGAAGAGGATCGTCATGCCCATGATGACGAAGAAGAGGAGCAGGCCAATGAACATGAGGGTGCCGCCGATGCCGGCCAGCGCTCCGCCCAGCTCCCACTCGGGGCTGCGATAGCCGGCCTGCACGTGGAACGTGCGCCGGGGCATGCCCTGGAGCCCGGCGGAGATCATGCCGCGCGCGAAGATGAGCACGCCGATCGTGTAGATCCACGACGAGGCGAGCGCCAGCTTTCGGCCCCACAGCGCCCGGCCCGTCAGGTACGGGATCAGCCAGTACGCGACGCCGACAAACGTCAGCGCGACGGCCGTGCCGACCGTCATGTGGAAGTGGCCGGGCACCCACGCCGTGTTGTGGATGATCTGGTTCATGGTGAAGCTGGCGTTGATCAGGCCGGTGATGCCCCCGAACACGAACACGATCATCGCCAGCATCTGCGCCACGAGAGACGGGTCCCCCCATGGCAGCTTCAGCACCCAGCCCAGCAGCCCACGCCCGCCTCGCCGGCGGCCGCCGATCTCCAGCGCGGCCACCACGGAGAACGCCGTCGCCAGGCTCGGGAAGAAGACGCCGAAGGTGAGCACGGCGTGGAACGCCTTCATCTGCTCCGAGATCCCGGGGTCCGTG
>Ga0207873_1003527_pt1 | contig 11318 bp, 19 predicted proteins | sample BGWIniCompost_FD_187373 | JGI IMG/M metagenome (GOLD analysis project Ga0207873, IMG submission 187373) | Cellulose adapted compost microbial communities from Newby Island Compost Facility, Milpitas, CA, USA - BGW Initial Compost (SPAdes)... ... | reverse complement strand
GCTCATCAAGGCGAAGCGCGTTGCGCGCAACCTGCGGCAACTTGGTTTTATTCTCAATCGAGATGGACTCAACGTCCGTAGTGTTCAACAGCACCCAGCCAAGCAAGACGTTACCAGATGGGATCATGGGCTTGGCGGGCTGTGCCGCTTCGACGCCAACAATTGTTCCAATGTTGGCGCGGCGCAGGCGTTGCATCGGAACCGCTTGCGGCTCTGTGGCCCCCGTGGTGGCGTCAATGAGGAAGTCCCGCGGCTGTGTGTCGGTCTCAACCTCGCTACCCCAGGCAACAATGGCAACCCATTTCTTATTAACAGCGGGAAGCTCAGAAAGCAGATCAAAAACAATGTCGCTTTCCGATACATACACTTGGCCGCCGGTATAAATTCGACCGGGCTTCACCGTGACTTCCGCCGTTCCGGTTTTTACGATGCTAAATTCAACCCAGCCGCTTTGGTCCTGAATGCCGTCCTTAACAATGTGGTCAAGGGCGGTTTTCGTAAATTCTCCAAGATTCGTCAGGTCTGCAGCCTGAAGCTCCTGTCGATCTCTAAAAATAACGCGCTTTTCCATGTCGCGTAATTTCTCCGGTTTTACAGCGTAAGCGCGGTCTGCCCGGACCGATAGCCGTCCGTGGTCCTAATACCGAGCTTGGTTGTGATCGTTTTGTTCAAAGTGGTTTTCATCAAGATTTTGTCGCGCTGCGATTTGGAGCGCATTATGGCATCTCTTGCCGCAGCCAGTGGCCGCATATCCGAAGCTGAAAGGCAGCCAAAAACGAATCTGCCCGCTTGCCATAGACTGCGCTTGCCGCGTATCTCTGTCGCCAGGATGGCGTGATATGCGGGAAGCCCCAGACGGAAATGATTGAGGTAGATGGACGGCCTTCGCCCATCCGGCAATCTCTCGGGGTCGTGCAAATAGATTCGGTCGTGAATTCTGAGATATGCGGTCGACTCCGGCAAATAGCCAAGCAAGAATCCCTTGATCCTATGGCGCGTTCTCGTTTTGGGATTGAGCCATTGTCCAGGCATTCCGAGAAAGATGTGGATGCCTCTGGTCATTGAGCCTTGCTCATAGACCTTCTCTGGCTTGTTGTTCATAGGCCTCAGCCGCGGGGCCAACGCCCAACTGCGGACCTCGCCACTAGGAGTCACAATCGGCTCATCAAGGCGAACCACGCTGAAGATGCGTGCGTTCGCTTCGCCGCGGATCGGAAACATCTTGCCGTTCAGATTGAACTGGCGGCGAATGCCGCCGCTCAGGAACATGGATTGCGTTTCCGTTGTCGGAACGAATCCCTGCTCATAGTTGAGCAAGATGTTTTGCATGATGTCGCGATCTTTGGGAATCCAGCGCATCCGCAGATTGACGCCGGTTGCTAGCGGGTGCGATCCCTGATCCCAATAGAAGGCGCGAATGCCTATCCTGTCGGCAGCATCCGTCTTATACGGAAAAATGTATGAGGTCCGGTTGTTGTCGCCAAAGAACGTTTTGGGCAGCTTGTAAGCGCCGCGGGAGAAAGCGCCATACGTCCATTCCCCACGCTGAAGGAATGGGAACAGCCTGATTTGCGGGAAGCGCGCCAGCCACACGGCGCGCTCTTCTTCGGTCATTGAGTGACCGAGGAAAGCCTTGTCAGGCGGCACATAGGCCGTTACGAGACGAGCACCAGCATATTGGAGGTAGCGTCGAATCGCGTACAGCGTGCCCTTTTTGAAGTGAAGGCGGAAGCTTTCATAGATGAGGTTGCGCTTCCGGGCTTCGGGCCATCGGTTATCCCATATGTCAACAGACATTGCCCATGCAAGCCAAGGCAAAGCCTGTGTCGGGCAAGAGGCATGACGCCACACATCCTGAACTGGCGTCGGGATGGCCGTTATCCGGCCCGTTTGTGATCCGTGCGCCTTCTCCCATCTGGTCGCGTTCGGCGGCAACAGATGGGGATAGGGAATAGGTTTGCGCTTCGGAACGACAATGAGCTTTACGCCAGCTCTGAGATGCGCAAGCCTTACATGCTGTTGCACCATGACTGTCGTTTACCCCCATCGTATGGCCTACCGAGGCCGCGGCCAATCAAATAGGATGACCAGCTAACCTTTTTGCCACCAATATTCACTCGCACATCTGCCAATAGACGCCCGTATTTGCCCCGGCCTATGTTGCTAATTTCGACCTCTTTCAGCATTTCTAGCGCGAGCTTTTTCGCTTGCTGCGCAAGCTCTTTTTCGCGTTCGCATTTCCCCCTGAGTTCCGGAGTATCGAGATTGCGCACCCGAAGACTTTCTTCGGCAATTATTCCGGGCCATATCGGGCAACGAACCTTGAATGTGTCGCCGTCATAAACTGACAGAACAGAGCACAAAAAGATGGCGGCTAAAATCATACGGACAACAATGGGTCTTCTTGGAATATATCTATGACAATATCTGTGCAGAACGCCGCCCCAACTTCGCCCGGATCAACGTCTTCGGTTGGGCTGACCATGACAACATTCTCGACGCCGGGAACGTGAGCTGCCCGAAAAATACTGGAGCGAGCTACCCTCACACCAACGCGGTGGCGCTGAAAAGTGTATTCCTCTAGCGCTGCCCTAGCTTCTCTCTCAACAACTTGAGGGTCCGGGCCTTCCGCTAGGTGCAGCTCCACATGAACAGTGTACGTCACAATGTTAGGTGGACGGACGTTGACCATATCCGTCAATGGCCGAACATCCTCTTTGCGGAGCGCTAAGCGGACCTTATCAAGCGTCTCGTCTGTTGGGGTTCCATCCCCATCGTTCACCAGGGGAATCACGTCAACCGCGCCCGGATAGGGCGTGCGAACGCCAACGTCCTTAATGTTCACGTCAGCGGTCATCGCGTGGAAGCGATAAGCGCCTTCCGGTCCGGCGATAGAAAATGCCTCTGGAGCGAGCTGCACGCGCTCCCTAAGCCTCTCGTCTGACTCCCATACCGCGGGCTGATTTGGCCCTTGCGCGGGCTGAATGAGTTGTCGCTTCACTCCGTAGTAAGCCGCTAGGTGGTCAAGATCGTCCCTTTGCGCATACGCCAGCATGACGGCGCGGGCCGCGGTGTTCACCCGCGCCCGCAACAGCAGCTCGCGATAGGCAAGTACCTCAAGAAGCTTGACGCCGGGATCGCTTTCAAGCATGTGGACATCGTATTCGATGCCCATATCGTCTAGCCTTGCAATAATGTCTTCTTTTAGTTCGGCTAGGATCGTTTCGTAATCTAGCGGTTCAACTACGTTTGGCGGATTGAGTCCGGTTAAATCAACTGCTACGAATCTCGGCATTTATTTTTCCCGTACCGCCACACGTAACGCATGGCGTGCTATAGCCACGGTCGTTGGACTTGTTGCCAGCACCATGACAATCGCCGCACGGCACTTCCTTGCGTATTCTTGTGGCCCTTGCTCCAATTTTGCGCAAAGCACGATCTATGGGGTTCATATCCTGATCTTGAACTCCCGATCTGTCTCAACAATCGTGAAATCGCCTAAATGGCCGCGCGGGTAATAATCGCCAACAATATCTATGGCCATTACGCCATCGGGACCGGCTCTCTCGATACCAAGCCCCTTTAGGCGAAAGCGCGGCTCCCAACGATCAAGGGCAACGCCAGCAGCAAGCGCAACCTCAAGAACAAGGTCTCTATGCTGTGGCCGGTCGATTAGATCAGGGATGTCGGAGCCATAGTCGCGGCGCATAACGCGCGTACCGGGCTTGGTGGTGAAAATATCTAGGATCGACTGTTCGACGTGACGCCACTCATTGATGGCTTTGCCGTTGTGGCGATTGATACCGTTGGAAACTGTGAAAAACATTACTCGTCGTCTTCGCTCTCAACCCTAAATTCCTCGGGAAGCGGCTCATACGGCTCAATCGTCCCGCTCATCAGCTCATACTTGGCCTGCTTTTCATTCAGCTCGACAACCTCACCGGCCTTGAAGAACTTCCCGTAAATCCAAGCATCCTTTACGACGCGATACTTATGAGCGGGCGCAAGCCCTGGATGGAGAAGGTGTGACATGCGATCAATCCTCTAGGAACATGAATTTCGATCCGGTTGTCGGATGCCCGCAACCGGCCTTATGTTGCTCTCGGCAAACCGGAATGCCGTTGATGTAAATAAATGAAGAGCCTTCAACCATTCTGTCCGGTTTCGGCGTATGTGGAGGCGGCATGTGCGGCTTGTTGGGATCGCCTTTTACGATCCAGCGCTTACCCTCCACATAGACAAAGTTTTGACGTTCGGAGATTTGATTGCCGCGCGCCAAGTCAACGTGTTGGCGCGCTGCACCATAAAGCGCCTTACTCATCAGCGCCATCATCCTCAATGACAGGATCGCTATACAGAACCTCAAGCATGTGAGCCTGAAGGTCCAAGCTCGCTTGCCGCCCCTTCTGTCTCAACAGCGCTAGCAGCTCACTGTCGAAAATCTCATAGGAACCGCCAAGGTAATGGAGGGTCATGCCCTTGACCTTGCCATCAACCGCCTCAACCTGGATGGAGACGCCAGCGCCCAACGGGTCGGACTCAATCGCATAAATCTCCGTTGTCCGAGTCACTACGCGCTCTACTATCTTTGGTCTGTCTTCAATCATTCTCGTTTCGTAGTGAATCTCCCTATGCGTATAGACGCTAACTGACATCATGCGCCAATCGTGATCCTGGCGCCTGAATGAGTCCAGCAACCCATTGACTACGGATCGAGCTGAAAGGGAGGGATCGGACGAAATTTCGGAAGTAGCGGACAGGGCCGCCGAACGTGGCCGAATAACATTCGGCTTGGCGGTAGCAGCAACAACTGGCTTTAGTTGGGCTGTGACTACGTTCTCGACCGGCTCAACAGCTATGGTCCATGCAACGCGAGAGTTGGTTCCGCTGGCGGTAAATATGCCTGGATCAAGCTTATCTGCCTTGAGCAGCCGCTCAGCAGTCATCACAACAGGAGCTTCCGATTCACTTACACCAGCGGCATACATCGGATTGTTGAAATCCGATGGTATGGCTGTCGGAACGGAATCGTAGCTATGGTATGTAGCGATCCATAGGTAATCGCGCTCAATGCCGGTATCGTGCTCAGGTGGGTTTATGTTGGCCGATCCGCCATGATCTACAGGCGTTCCTGAAACGCCCAATCCACCAGCTATGCGATGCACTACCCAGGCGGATTTCTGAGCACTGCTAGTTGACAATACGAGTTCATCGTTACCATCCGCTATCTTGTAGAAGATAGCGCCCGTAACGTTGCTTACGCGGTTAAGTTGCCCTACCTTTTTCCATCCGGAGCCAGTAGCAACATCTATTGTTACGTTGCCAAGTGATGTGAATGTGACGAGAATAAGCTCGTAGCGCTGGCCAGATGGGATGGGAATGTAGTGTGATGTTAGCTGAAGCTCCTGAAGGCCGGGTAGACGCGCCACAACAACGGGAAAGCTCATTTAATTCGCCATCGGCGTACCGCCGAACCCTCCACTGCCCTGTTGGCCGCCGCTGCCGCTCTTTTCAAATTCAACTTTTTTCGCCTTGACCTTGAACGTGCCATCAACATTCCACTCCACGCCGTCTTTCTTGTGGATGATGTAGGTGTTTCCGATCTGCATTTTGTATTCGTCTTCTTTGTCGTGCGGCTGCTTGAATTGATCGGAAAAGCCGCCCGGAAGAATCCACGATGCTTCGCCAATCTCGCCACCAGGAGAAAAGATTATAACCTGCTCGTCTTTCTTCGGTGGCATCCAGGTGCGGATTGATCCGGCACGTTCAGTCCAGGGAATTTCTATCGAGCCAACATCCTGCCCATTCTCATCAAGAGCGTAATTCACTTCTACTCGGCCATTCTGCGGATTGACCTTAGAAACTCTGGCCGGTCGCATAACGTTGTTTAGCCGCCGCTCAGCATCGGTGACGCGGCGGACAAGCTCAGAAATTAGGTCAGGAAGGATATTGCTCATAGGTCATCCTCAATGGGCGGCAAGTCACCCTCAAGATTTTGGATCACCTGTTTTGGAACGTCGGGGTAAAATCCCCAAAGGTGTTCTTTGCGCTCGTCTTCGGCGTGGCGGTCACGGCATATCGTGACCTCTTGAGTGAATGTCACCATCGTGCAAGCAACGCCGATCTTGTCTATTTGCTCGGAATAGATCGGCTCAATTTCTCTAACGATAGCGCCAGCGCAATAGTCCAAGCCCCACGTGTTTAGGAGAACAGCGTCAGCAACTCGCTCAGCTAGATCAATGGCCGGTTCAAATCCCTTGTTTATCATTGGGTCTTTTGTGATGAGCGCCACGGCCATTGTCGCCGGACCGATGATCTGCCCAATGTTGTTGAGCCTGATTTTTCTCATATGGAGAAAGATCACCCGCGCCGCGGGAGTTATCATAGAGAAGCGCTTGACTGCTTCTATGTTGAAAGGTCCGGCATGTGGAGCTACGTCACGGAGGTCCGGAACTTCCTCTTTCAAAACCCTGCAAATGGTGCGGCGATACTCAACAAGCCTTGTCTTTAATTGCTCCATTTCGCCAGCCAATCATCAACATGCTTTTCGACAACCTTTTCAAGTTCCCGAACGTTGTCGTCGGACCATCCCATAAATTCGCGCTGTGGAATTTCGACTTGATGCGTGCGCCACCATCTGCCGCCTGAACGGAAAACCATGAGGTTTTCGGATCGGATCGTGTATCCGTAGTTATGGATTGAGGCATAGGGCCAATCCGTGCCAACGGAAACCGAATCGTCGCTAGCCTCAAAGTGGATGGAGTCATGAAGCTCACCAGTCCTGTAGAGCGTGGAAGTGCCATCCAGGTTCTCAGGCCAAGACTTTCCGCTCGGTGACTTCTTTTCGCTCCGGATGCGTCTCCTGATCATCTCGACGCCAGCGCGTCCAACGGCTTCCATGAGGGACGTGCGATCAAAGCCGTCGCTCAGCTCAAATATGGCACGTTGCGTTTCCTCTAGGCCCTCGATCTCAACCTTTACCTTCATTATCCCCTCTTAGACGCGAGTATCTTCGCGCCCGGACCAAGCGTGTTCGTCCCGTCGCTATCGCTGCCCCTGCCCCCACTGTCGATATATCCTGGCAAGTCCACTTTGCCGGTAGCCACATCCTTGAGATATGAGATGTGGTCGAGATAACGGAGCCGCATTTCATCGCTTCGTGGCGCTGCATCTAGCGCCAAGCGGTACACCGTGAAGTCAACACACATCTGCCGGATGTACGGAGGCACCGGATTGAGAGGCACAGCATAGCGAGAGCCAAGGTAGCTGTTGATCTCGTCTTCGGAGACCTGCAGCGCGGCCTGCACCGCATCAACGTCCTGGCGTCCGGTATTCGAGCGGTCGGCAACGATGTCCAAAATTTCCTTGCCGTAGATTGTTTCAATATCCCTTGCGGTAGCGTATGCCATTAGTCATCATCCTCAGGTTGCGCCGAAGCTCCGGAAGGGCAATTTGGCCATCGTCCTTAATACAAAACCTCTTTCATGTTCTCGACACGAAATTGGTCCATACGGAAATGCTCTAGCAGGTCGCGCGCCTCACGGTAGCCAAGGAATTTGTAGGCATCGGATGGGTCAGCAGAAGTTTGGGGTTTGACGCCCAGGGTACCATCCTCCAAACGGCAGACACTCATTTGCCCCGTGAAGAATACAACGCCAAAGGGGCTATCCTTGGCGTTTGCGACTGCAACAAGCATCACTCACCAATTACGTGCTGTTTATAAAGTTCAATAAGACGAACGCGAGCGGTAGTCTTAGGGACATCGTAGCCCTTGAGTTGCAGAGCTTCCCGAAGCTCTGCATTGCTCAGCTCATCAAAATTGATCTCTTTTTGCTCATTGTTTTCCGGAGTATCGTTGCGCTCCGGTTCCTTGCTCTCGTTTTCCGGAGTTGCGTTCTCGGGAGCCTTATTTTCCGGCTCTTGCAATTCCAGCTTTCCTTTATGAGCTATCTTCGCTGCCTCGCTCGGGGACTTGCCACTAGCTACAGCGTCGTAATATACGCGCCTAATGCGCTCAATTTCCATTTTCTCGCGCAACTTTTCCTGGCGTATGCGAGCCGCGGCTTGGCGATCTTTCCAGCCGCGATAACGTTTCAAAACTTCAGGATTGGGAAGCATGACTATCCGATGTTAGAAAAAGAGGCGGGCTATGGCCCGCCTCAGTTCAAAATTAGGAAGCGACGAGCTTGTGACGGAACTTGACAATCTTGATGTTCTTGTTCTCGTACACACGTTCCCAATTGGTAGGGGTAGAAAGCTCGGTGTCGTCTGGCGTAGCCTTGGCAGGCGTGCCCTTCCACTTGATGCCACGTGGGTGCATCACGAAGAACCGGCGATGCACGACATAATCCTGACCGCCGTTGATCAGGGGGTCACGGCCAAACTCGACAGGATTTTTCGGAGCTGCCTGAGCAAAGCCGATGCAGCCGTTGCCGAAGATGTAGGTGTCATACACACCCTCCGGCGACTTCGGCATGCTGTCGTCAACGATCAGCAGGTGGCCCATGTAAGTGGGGATGACCTTTTTCGCCTCCGAATCGGAGATGTAGTCGATAAGGTCAAGCTTCTTCATGAGCGAGTAGGTGTCGCCGTGGACGGCAACAGCGGCAAGATCGTCCTGCCGGTCACCAAGCTTGGCCGTCGCATCAAGGAACGACTCAGCGTCGAACACGGAGGCAGCGCCCTCCAGATTGGAGATGTCGAGAACGTTGTCCGACATAGAAGGGGTGGACATAGCACCCGCGAGAACCTTGAGAAGAATCTTCTCTTCGGTGCGCGCCCAATACTCCGCGAACAGCTCCACAATCGCACCAATCGGGTCAGCGCCGGACAGGTCCGCAGACAGGTCCGTAGCGCCGTAGACTTGCGCGCGGTAGAGCTTGGGGGCAATGTCCGAACCCGTTGCGATGCTCCTGATTTCCAAGTCCTGAGTATCGTCAACAAGCTGGTCGTCGCCGCTCAAATCCTTGAAGAACGGCATATTGACAGTCGTGCCGCCCATTTTGTCACCGAGAAGATCACTCATGTCGGTGACCATGGCCGAATTGCGAAGGCGGCTAAGCTCCGCGGTGCGCTCAATGATATAATCATTAAAGCGCTCCGGGATAATCATATCTGCAAACTGAGTAGGATTGTGGGCCATTTATGACTTCCTGAAAAATTCCCTTTTGAAAAACTTTTCTTGGAAGCCCAATTAAATGCCTAAAGCCTGCCGTTTCAGGCGTTCGGCCAAAACTGGATTCTGTTTCTCCAGCTTCATTTGTTCCGTCAAATTACGGGTTTTGGGATTCCAAGGATTGTAAGAGACTCCTAGTGTCGAGGATGATCCACCGACGGTTGATCTCGCTCCGGAGCCGGAAACCTGTTGCGCCTCAAATAGCGGCTGAAACTCCGGATCGGCTTTCAGCTCTTCTACGAGAGCGCGAATGTCCATCTCCTTTCCGTCGCGTGTAAGACGTGGCTCGCCGTCTTCATCGAGCACGACGGCTCGGTAGCTGCCGTTCTCCTCAATCATGTCGATTTTCTGGAGGACATACGGCAGAAGCGGCTTGACCTTACCCTTAGCTTCAGCGATTGCGCTCTTGGCGGCGGACTCAACAATGTGCTTACGGAGCGTCGCCTTCATTTGGGCAATCTCCGCATCTTTTGCAGCCAGCTCTTCAGCGTGGCTCTTCAGCAAGTCCTGCCGAAGCTTATCGAATTTTTCCTTGGCGTCGCCTTTCTCATCTATGAGCTTTTTCAGCCTCTCGATCTCTTCGGCGTGAGCTGCTTTCAAAGCCTCAATTTGAGCCTTTACGGCATCCGGAGATTCGCCAAGCTCAGCCCATGCTTTAGCTTCGCGAGCAGCATCCTTTGCACGCTTGCGCTCTTTCTCAAGACTTTCGACCAGCTTCGTGATCTTTGCGTGCAGCTCAGCATCAAGGAAAAAATCACCCTCTTCTCCCTCGCGTTCGTAGAAGGGGCGATATTTCTCGGGTACGTCTTCGATGTTGCTAACGTTGAAAGGAAAATCAAAAGGCATGATCTCTCTACCTCTGCGGACCTCGCGTCCGCGCTCCGTCCCTGCCATCGCGGCCCAGGACTCTTTGATTGATGAAAAGAGGCCCCGTCTGCCATCGCGGCCCAACGGGAATTGGGTTGAAATAAAAAACCGGCTTGCGCCGGTAATTGAGTTAAAAGGATTGGTGAGAATTATTCCTCGTTACCCTGCTCGGCGGGATCAACTTCGGCCTCAGCGGTAAACCCCGCACCGGTCTCAATTTCCACCGCGCGATCTTCGGTTCTATCGGCATGGTATTCAAGCCATGCCATAAAACGGCGCGAACGCTTGAAGCTCTCAAGAGTTCTGCGCCTCATGTGTCTAATTCGTGGTGTCCTAACGATTAACGCCATGTTGTTCTCTTTTATTACACCACGCCAAGCGTGTTCTTATAGAATCTCCTGCTATTGTATCTCCCAAGTCTCGCGCTATAGAAACGCTCTCGATAACCACGGCCCATCATACGCATTGCAGAGCCGCGCCAATCAATAGTGGTGCGCCGCGTGCGATCTCTGAGATCAACAGCAGCACGGATCATACGAGAGAAGCGGGTAACTTCATCGTAGAAAAAGCCAGCGCCTTTCGCCATCTAAAAAATCCTTTGAAAACATGCGCGCCCGGTGCGAGAGAACCGGGCGCGCTCTACATGGACTTAGGGGACTGCGAACGCCGAATGCAACCCGTCGCGGTCCCGGTCGCCTCATTCTTCAGAGTGATCTGCTAAAAAACCAATTGGCAGAACACCAACAAAACGAATTATCTCGTTTCCATCCGAATCAATCAGTCCGGTGTCTTCGTAATCATCGGGGCTCTCATAAACCATCGGCATCATAGGCGAAAAGATGTCCTGCCAATAAAGATCATCCTCATTACAGACAACGAGCCGTGGCCTGCGCACTGCGTAGCGCCGCATGGTAAACCCCCTAAAGATAATTGTTGTTATGAAGGCTTTGGGTTAGCCGGATTGGCGAGAAGAACGAATCTGCCGTCTACAGCTTGTGGGTCTGACCCGGATGCACGAACGTGCCAATAGACATATCCAGCATCCGCGACGGAGCTATCCCACTCAGCCGTAAACCCGCCGTTTTGCCCGCCAGTCATTCCGATAACATCGGTTTTCTCTTGGCCGTTTTGTTTATAGGCAATATAAAGGTTTACACTAGGGGGAGATGTTGGGTTTCTGTCTTCGTCGTAGAAATTCATGCGCCAACGAATCTCCGTCCCGCGCACGATATGAGTGTCGGTCATTTTAGATGTATCTTACCTTCGGAGGTTTGGC
>Ga0207873_1003525_pt1 | contig 11322 bp, 6 predicted proteins | sample BGWIniCompost_FD_187373 | JGI IMG/M metagenome (GOLD analysis project Ga0207873, IMG submission 187373) | Cellulose adapted compost microbial communities from Newby Island Compost Facility, Milpitas, CA, USA - BGW Initial Compost (SPAdes)... ... | reverse complement strand
CGGGGGGTGTCGGGGGGCGTGCGTACGCCCCCTGACAAAACTGGCGGGGTGTGGGGGCGGCAGCCCCACTGCGGGGTGCGGGGGCAGCAGCCCCACCGCGATGGCGAAGCCGCCGCCCGCCGCGAAGGCGCCTAGTGAAACTGCTCCGCCTCGGTGCTGCCCGCCAGGGCCGTGGTGGAGGAGGTGCCGCCGGAGATCACCAGGCTCACCTCATCGAAGTAGCCCGTCCCCACCTCTCGCTGATGCCTGACGGCGGTGAAGCCGTACTGCTCGGCGGCGAACTCCGCCTGCTGGAGTTCGGCGTAGGCCGCCATACCCCGCTCGCGGTAGTTGTAGGCCAGGTTGAACATGCTGTAGTTGAGGCTGTGGAAGCCGGCCAGGGTGACGAACTGGAACTTATAGCCCAGCTTGCCGAGCTCATCCTGGAAGCGGGCGATCTCGTCGTCGCTGAGCTTCTTCTTCCAGTTGAAGCTGGGCGAGCAGTTATAGGCGAGGAGCTTGCCGGGATAGCGGGCGTGGATCGCCTCGGCGAAGCGCCTGGCCTCATCGAGGTTGGGCTCGGCCGTCTCGCACCAGACCATGTCGGCGTACTCGGCATAGGCGAGGCCGCGGGCGATCGCCTGCTCCAGCCCGGCCCGCACATAGTAGAAGCCCTCGGGCGAGCGCTGGCCGGTGAGGAAGGGCCTATCCCGCTCATCAATGTCGCTGGTGATCAGGTTAGCGGCGTTGGCGTCGGTGCGGGCGATGATCAGCGTCGGCACGCCGCAGACGTCGGCGGCGAGGCGGGCGGCCACCAGGTTGCGCACCGCCTGCTGGGTGGGAAGCAGCACCTTGCCGCCCATATGGCCGCACTTCTTCTCGGAGGCCAGCTGGTCCTCGAAATGGACACCGGCGGCGCCGGCCTCGATCAGCGCCTTGGTGAGCTCAAAAACGTTCAGTGGGCCGCCGAAGCCGGCCTCGCCGTCGGCCACGATCGGCGCGAACCAGTGGATGTTGCCCTTGCCCTCGCTGTGCTGGATCTGATCCGCCCGCTGCAGCGCCTGGTTGATCCGCTTCACCACCATCGGCACGCTGTTGGCGGGGTAGAGACTCTGGTCGGGGTACATCTGGCCGGCGAGATTGGCGTCGGCGGCCACCTGCCACCCGCTCAGATAGATCGCCTTAAGCCCGGCCTTCACCTGCTGCAGCGCCTGGTTGCCAGTGAGAGCGCCCAAGGTGTTCACGAAGGGCTCGCTGTGCAGCAATTCCCAGAGCCGCTCGGCGCCCTTGCGGGCGAGTGTGTGCTCCACCTGGAGCGAGCCGCGGAGCCTGTAGACATCCTCAGGGCTGTAGGGGCGGGTGATTCCCGCGAAGCGGGGCGTGCTCCAACTCTCGGCGATCCTTGCGATCTCCTGCTCGTCGCGCATGGCTCAGATCCTTTCCTCGGGGCTGCCGGCCTGGCGAGGCGCTGCGCGATCTAGGCGGCAGAAACGCCCGGGCGAACAGTGAACTGGCCGCTGGTCACCGCCGACCCCGGATGCCGCAACGCGTTATGCACATCGTTTGCACAGACCTCGTGGCATGCAGTATGGCGGCAGGAGTTACATGCTAGTTACAAGTTTCACATGCTCATTCCCAATTGCGCTCGTAATTCAGCTTGAGTTTCTCGAGGATCGCCTGCTCGAGGTCGATCTCCAGCAGATAAGCGAGCTGAAAGAGATAGTTAGCGATGTCGGCGAGCTCCCCGGCCAGCGCGGCCTTATCCTTCGGCTCATCGGTGAACTGGAAATGCTCGAGCAGCTCGGCGGCCTCGACGGCCACGGAGATCGCGATGTTGCGGGGCGTCTGCGGGAAGATCGTGTCGGGCGCGTACCAGCCCTTGTCGGTGACAAACTTGTTGATCAGATCGGTGAGCGCTTTGATGTCCACGTCGGCCTCCTATGACTCTGCGAGCGTCGGCGGCGCCAGGAAGGGCGCGCCGCCGGGCAAGTATAGCAGCGGGCGTGGTACAATGGACTGTTAGCCGGCCCGCAACTTGATATCGAAGTGATGCGGGTCGCTGGCGTTCAGGCGACGACGGGCCTGATAAGGAGGAAAGCATGGTCACCGTAGACCAGATTCTAGCCTACTGTGAGCGGGAGATCGCCGCGCGTCACTTGGCGGCCGACCGGGAGGGCCTGCGCCGCATCCAGCTTGCCTTGGGGGTGTTGATGGACGCCGCTCAGAGCGCCGATGACCGCGAGAGCGCCGTTCGCTTCCGCAACCTCGCCGCCAAGGCCGCCAACTTTCAGGAGCAGCTCGAGAAGTGAGCCATGAGCGGTGAGAAGCCGGCTCAGGCACCGGTGATTCTCACTCCGCCCGCTCACTTCATGCGCGACGCGTATGAACCTCCCCGTCTCTCTCGCCGACATCCAGGCGGCCCGCAGCACATTGCGGGAGGTGATCCTGGCCACACCCACGCTGCCGGCGGCGCGGCTCTCGAGCGAGCTCGGCGCCCAGATCTTCTACAAGGCCGAGAACACACAGCACAGCGGTTCGTTTAAGATCCGCGGCGCCTATAACACCATCGTCCACCTGAGCAAGGAGGAGCAAGCCCGCGGCGTGATCGCCCCATCGGCCGGCAACCACGCCCAAGGCGTGGCGATGGCCGCCCAACTCATCGGCGTGCGGGCGGTGATCGTGATGCCGGAGCGGGCGCCGCTGACGAAGGTGATAGCGACCAAGCGCCTCGGCGCGGAGGTGGTGCTCCACGGGGCCAGCTTCGACGATGCCGTGGCCCACGCGCGGGTGCTGCAGGCCGAGCACGGCTACACCTACATCCACGCCTTCGACCACCCGCGGGTGATCGCCGGCCAGGGCACGATCGGCTTGGAGCTCGCCGAGGAGTTGCCGACGCTCAACACGCTGGTGGTGCCGATCGGCGGCGGCGGCCTGATCGGCGGCATCGCCATCGCGCTGAAGGCCCTGCTCCCCGATACGCGGATCGTCGGCGTGCAGGCGGCCGGCTGCGCGCCCGTGCCCCTATCGATCGCCGCCCACACGCCCTGCGCCGTGCCCACCGCGCGCACCATCGCCGACGGCATCGCGGTGAAGCGGCCGGGCGACCTCACGCTGCCGATCATCGAGGCGCTGGTAGACGAGGTAGTGACGGTGGAGGAGGACGAGATCGTGCTCGCCATCGCCCACGTGGTACAGAACAGCCGCCTGGTGGTGGAAGGCGCCGGCGCCGCTGGCGTCGCCGCGCTGCTCAGCGGCAAGGTGCGCCTGCGGCCGGGCGAGGTGGCAGCCACCGTCCTCGGCGGCGGCAATATCGACAGCAATCTGCTGGCCCGCGCGCTGGAGACGGCGCTAGTGCGCCAGGGCCGCTACCTGCTGCTGCGCACCAGCGTCGAGGATCGCCCCGGCGGCCTGGCCAAGCTGGTAAACTATGTTGCCGAGGCGGGCGCCAGCGTGCTCGACCTCTTCCACCGCAGGGCGATGTGGCGCGTGCCAATGGACGTGGCAGGCGTGGAACTGGTGCTCGAGGTGCGCGATGAGGCCCACGCCCAAGCCGTGATCGACCAGCTCACCAGCTACGGCTACCACATCGAGCGGGGCGGCATGGGCGACTGGCCAGTGTGAAATGACAGGAGACAGGAGACAAGGGGACAAGGGACATCCTGACGGCGCCGATAGGTGTCACCTTGTCTCCTTGTCACCAATGCGGGGGATAAAGCCAGCTTATGCGAGCTCTTCAGAGCCGGCTGCAGCAATTTCGGGGTGTTGAGTTTCAGCTGCTCTTCACTGTGCTGCTCTTCTTCGCGGCGGGCTACCTGCTGGTGGTGGCGGCCACGCGCCAGCGGGAGTTTGTGGCGACCGTCCCTGGGGTGCTGAGCATCCTCTGGCCGTCAACCCTGCCCCTACTGCTCTTCATCCTCGTCTCCTTCGGCCTGAGCTTCAACAGCCCTCAGGCCGATCAGGTGCTGCTGCCGCTGGTGGCGTTGCTGGCCGGATTGAGCCTCATGCTCACCGCCAGGCTGGAGCCGAGCCTCAACGCGCTCTACAAATGTACGGCCGCTGATGGCACGATCTTTAACTGCTACGAGGGCGTGGCTGCCCGCCAGTCGCTCTGGGTTACCCTGGGCGTGCTCGGGCTCGCCGCCATGCTCTTCATACCCTGGGATCGGCTGCTGATCCGGACGCTACGGCTCTCGCTGTTCGACTTCCTCGACCACTACCGCTATGTCTGGCTGGCGCTGGGCCTGCTGCTGATCTTCGCCACCTTCGTCTTTGGCGTGGACCCGAACGGCTCGGGGGTGAAAGTCTGGTTCAACTTCGGGCTGTTCCTCTTCCAGCCATCGGAGCTACTGAAGATCATCCTGGTGATCTTCATGGCCTCGTTCCTGAACGAGCACCGCGAGGTGGTAGCCTCGGGCTACCGCCTCGGGCCGTTGACCCTGCCGCCACTGCCCTACTTGGTGCCGATCGCGGCGATGTGGGGCATCGCCATGGGCACGATCGTCTTCCAGCGAGACCTGGGGGCGGCCCTGTTGCTCTTCGGCGTCTTCCTGGCCATGCTCTACACGGCTACGGGCAAGGGTTGGTACGTGCTGGCGGGGATGCTGGCCTTCGCCGTGGGCGCCTACGTGCTCTATCAGTTCCTGCCGGTGGTGGCGCTGCGGGTGGCGGTCTGGCTCAACCCGTGGGCCACGGCTCAGGGCACGGGCTACCAGATCGTGCAGGCGATCTACGCCCTGTCGGCGGGGCGGATCTTTGGCGAGGGGTTGGGGCTAGGCGTGCCGGCAACGGTGCCGGCCATCCACACCGACTTCATCTTCACAGCGATCGGCGAGGAGATGGGGCTGGCGGGCACGCTGGCCGTGCTGATCGCGTATGTGCTGCTGATCTTCCGCGGCTACCACATCGCCCTGGCGCAGCAGGGGCGCTTCCGAGGCTTCGAGCAACTGCTCGCCATCGGCCTCACCACGATCATCGCCGTGCAGACGCTGATCATCATCGGCGGCAACCTGCGCCTGATCCCCCTCACCGGCATCACCCTGCCATTCGTCTCCTACGGCGGCTCATCGGTGCTGATCAACTTCGTGATCGTCGGCCTGCTGATGCGGATCTCCGCGGCAACCCGGCACTAGGGCTGTACAGGGTAGGAGAGGGCCGGCGAGACATCTCGCCGGCCCTTTTGTGACTATCTGCTCAGCGACGAGATACCAGTGGGTATTACTCCTGCCGCTTCCTTCTGACCTCAAAGCTAAACTTGCTATCCCTAATCCCAATTACTGCGAATACGACTACGATTTCGTAAGAATTTGAATACTTCTAGTTATAGGACTGTAGCCTCCCTGTAATATACTCGGTCCGAACAGCACAGAGCCCACCTGCGCCGCAAAGCTTCCCATGGGCCCCGTACAACAGTTTCACTGCGCTGCCCTCCCATCGTAGCCTCCCCACCACGCACCAGCAAGCTGCATCGTAGTTCAGCGCGGTGAAGCCGGCAAGCCATCGGGCTGCGGCGCCATCATTGCAGCCAGGGGCTATTGATGCTCGCTCCGCTCATCGCCGAGCATGTGCGGGCACTCCGTGACACACTTGGGGTGAAGAGGCAACAGGCTCGTAAGCCTCTCTCAGAGCATCTCCACTTATTGAACTACGAAGCAGCCATGGAAGATAGGCTCTCCTCGGACCAATGGGAAATCATCGACTATCACTCCCACAAGCATGTGCTCGTCCAAGCTGCACCTGGCAGCGGTAAGACGCGCGTGATTACGGAGCGGGTCGGGCACCTGCTCAACCAAGGTAGGGCCAAGCCAGAGGAAATGGTGGTCATGACCTTTACGGAGAAGGCCGCCGCGGAACTGGAGGAACGGCTCGAAGACCGCCTGGCGAGCGAGGTTCAAGGCATCCGCATTGGCACGATCCACAACATCTGCAACCGGCTGTTGGAGCAGTACGGGGCTGAGATTGGGCTCAAACCCGGCTTCAAAATCTACGACGCTCAGCGTCAGGAAGAGGCCCTCCGTGCGGCAGCTCTGAGCGTCGGCCGAAACCTTAGCGACCGCAGAGAACTCAATAGGGTCCGAAGCGCTATCAGCCGCCACAAGCGGAAGTCAGCAGTTGCCCGCAGCTCTGGCAAGAAAGCCCCCTCCATCGATGATCGCAGTGTTGCTGTCATCGCTGAGGCATACCGGCAGTACCTTCAGGAGCATGAAGCACTCGACTTCGACGACCTGATCTTCCACGGACTCTGCCTCTTCGACACGAGCATCAACCCTGAGCTAGCGCTAGAGATCCATGCGAAGGTCCGCTATGTCTTCGTTGACGAGTTCCACGACCTCTCCGATGAACAGTTCCGGCTTCTCGAACTCCTGATTCCACCAAAGCTTGCTGGGCGCCAGGCGTTCGTCGTCGCTGACCCGAATCAGGCTATCTACGGCTGGCGAGATGCGGTCGCCAGCAGGACCATCGAGCAGTACCAGCAGCGCTATCAGCCCAAGGTGTTCTCGCTGCGTGAAAACTACCGCTCTGCCGGGAATCTTGTCCGTGCAGCGCAGCACCTTATCACCAGTGGCGGCGCGCAAGCCGTGATGGAGCCAGTTCACCCTGACGATCACCCGATCGATCTGGTTTCCTGCCCAGATACCGAGGCGGAAGCGATCTGGCTGGCGCGTCAAATCAAGCGGGCCTGCCAGAGCGGCAACTACAGCTACGGCGATATTGCCTTGCTCTATCGGGCCAACTGGCGCGCGGACCTGCTCGAACTGACTCTGCTACGCGAGGGCATCCCGCTGCATCGCTATCAGGAGAATCGCTTCTTCGACGACCTGGATGTCCAGGCAACGATCCGCTATCTGTCGCTTATCCAGGCGCTGCGTGACGAGCAGTTCGAGCCATCCCTCTACTGGCCACGAGTGCTCGTGGATGAGCTGACGATGGCTCAAATCCAGAAACTGGCCACCGCAGAGGGTGTGCCGCTCATCGACATTGCCCGCCGCATCGACGACTATCGCGACCAGGTGAGCCCTCTCACACGCACTGTCATCAAGGATTTCCTTGAACTCTTCGAGGTCGAGCTGGCTGAGGTAGCTGACTATCCGATCACGGCCATTGTTCAGCGACTGCTCGCAGTCCTCAAACGTAGCCGCAGCCCATTTACGGCTGCGATTCGCGAGAACATGAAGGCCGTCCTGGAGCTTCTCGCGCGGCCATTAGAACCATTTGCGAAGAGGCTCGGTGCCGTCATTGACGAGGGGCGCAAGATTGTGCTGACCCATGACGGCACAGCCGACGCCGCAGCGGGGGCTCTGATACTTGGGCACATCCTTGGGCATTACTTCAACCATCCCTCGGCCATCCAGCGGCGATCAGCCCCGATACCGACAGGTGCATTCGTCGTCACACTCGGGAAGGCTTGCGCAGCCGACGAGCACGGCATGGGTATTGCCGTTTACAAAACCTCATTGGGTACCCTCTCCTACAGCGTGAGCGTACAAGCCTGGCGGCTCGGGCAGATGTTGCTGATGCAGCGCGAAACTCAGCGTAAGGGTCGCTTTGTGCTGTTTGATCTGGAGACCACAGGCACGCACGTCCGCACAACAGAGATTCTGGAGCTTGCGGCTCTGGAGGTCGAGGCCGAGCGAGTAACCGGACGCTCATATGAGGCGCTGGCGAGACCAGAGGGTCGGATCTCGCCGGCCGCCTCGCAGGTGCACGGCATCACCTGGGATCAAGTCAAGGACAAGCCATCGATCGACCAGATTCTTCCCACTTATCTCCAGTTTCTCGACAGCGTGACCCTGGTCGGTCACAATGTCGAAGCATTCGACTACCCAGTGCTCCACCGGGTCGCAAAGGATCTCGGCCTTGACCCTCCAGCTGGCCCAGTGATCGACACCTGCAAGCTGGCACGCCGGCTTCTGCCCGACAACTCCCATCGGCTTGAAGCTCTGGCGCAGCTATTTGACTACAAAGAGCCCCAAACCCACCGCGCGCTCGACGACGTGCGGATGAACGCGGAGGTCTTCTTCCACCTCCTCAACCTGCTTGACGGTGAGCGCGTCATTGACATCGCCACCGAGGTCTTGCCCCTGGTGGCGGTTGGTGTGCGAGCGAGCAACGTTCCAGCGGATGACTACAACCTCTGGATTACCCAGGCTGGTGCTCGGGCACTCGATGCAGGCCTCGGAGCATCGCTCTGTGAGGAGCTTGGCAATCTCGTCGCGGATGCCTGGGAGCTGGATGAGCATTTTGACTGGCTCTCCAAGCTGGAACACGCCGACCCCGAGGAAGACCGGCGCTGGAATGAGCTGGACCAGCGCTGGCAGGCGGCTCTGCGGCTCTATCGCGAGGCCTTCGACGATCAGAGCCTGGCGGCATTCCTCCGGTACGTGGATCTCGCGACAACGATCGATCACCACCCCGGCGACGAAGACCGTGTGGCGATGATGACGATCCACGGCGCGAAGGGCAAGGAGTGGCCCATCGTCTTCATCGTGGGCGCCGAGGAAGGTACCATTCCCTCGTTCCAGTGCCAAACCCAGGCGGAGCTCGAGGAGGAGCGGCGCGTCCGCTACGTGGGAATGACACGAGCCAAACGTCGCCTCTGCCTTTCGCACATCCGGGAATGGAAAGGGTATCGTAAGCAGCTCAGCCCCTTGCTCAACGGCATGCCCGAGGAGCTTTTCAGCCGCCGCACCGTAGGCACAACTAATTCACCGGGAGCAGTTCGCCCCAGGCGCTGACGCAACTAGAGGGAGAAAGGCAGTGAAGGAGCGTGGCACTGGCTTGTCGCCACGCTCCTTCGTTGCCCAGCTGTCGCCTACGGCGCAGCCTGGATGACAGCCGAGCTGTTGAGGGTCAAATGGTCGGCGATGAGCGAGCCGATGAGGCGCGAGTTGCTATTCAGCGTCACCCTGCTAGAGGGAGCGTGCAGCGTGCCGTAGAGGGTGCTGTTGCTGTTGAGCTGCACCGTGCCTGTGGCCACGTTGACCGTGAGCCAGTGCGGTTCGGCGCTTGAGCCGCTCGTGCCGTTCCAAGTCATCCCGTTGGCGAGCACCAGCGTCACCGGGCCGACGATCTCCAGCCGGCTGGAGCTGTTGAGCGTGAGCCTCTGCAGATTGTAGATGCTCGGTGTAGTGGCGCCCGCCACGCCGATCACGAAGCGCGCGCTGCCGTTGGCCGTCCACTGGCCGTAGGTGCCCGGCGGCACAGCCACGGCGCCCGCGTTGCTGTTGAGGGTGAGGTTGCGGATCGTGCTCGGGTCGCCGATCGACTGCCCGGGTTGGTTGATCACCACGTCGCGGGTGCCGGTCGGCGCGGGTGGCGCCTGCACCGTCGGCATTGGAACAGGGTCGGTGCGGGTGACAAGGCGGTTCACCCGTGAGCCGCTGTTGAGCGTGATGCGGTACCCGGAGGGCTGCGCGCTGCCGCTGCCGGTCACGGTCGAGCCGATGCTCGCCGAGCCGTTGAGGGTGACCACCGGGCTACCCGGCACTAGCAGGTCCCCCGTGATAGTCGCGCCCCCATTCACGGTCATCGCCTCGCCGGCCAGCAGCCACAACGAGCCCTCCACCCGCGCGTTGCTGTTCAGCGCCGGCGCGTGTTGCACGAGCACCGTCGCGTCCTGCGTGCCCGGTGTGGTTGTCGGTGTGGCGCTTGGCGTGGGCTCGCTGGTTGGCGTAGCGCTCGCCGTGCTGGTTGGCGTCGCCGGTCCTGCCGACTCGATCACGAACGGCCCTTGCGCGCTCGCGTTGCCCGCCTCATCCACCGCGCTGATGGAGACGAGGTAGCTGCCGGCGGGGCCGCTCGGCGTGTACGACCACTCGAACCCGCCTCCCTGCCCAGAAGTGAGCGTGAGTGGCACGTTCGTCTGGCTGCCGTCGGGCGCCGTCACGAGTGCCCGCACCGTAATCGCGCCGCCATCGCGCACTGTGCCCGTCAGGGTTGAACCCCCGCCTGTTGCGACGCTGAGCAGCGGCGGCACGGTGTCCACCGTGAAGCTGCGGGTAAGCGGCTCCGAGCGGAGCCCCGAGGCGTCCAGCCCGAAGAGTGCGACGGTCGCCGGAACACTGTCGCCATCGAACAGGGCGCCGAGGTCCGCCGCCCATGTGCCCTGCGCCGCATCACCCGGCAGCGCGGGCGCGAGGACGCACTCAGGCCCGTACTCGCTGCTCGGGCAGAGCGCGACGCCCTTTGCGACATTGTTGTCCTGGATGGCGCCGGCCCACGAGAGCTCAGCAGGACTGATGAGCCCGTCGGCAAGGAACTGATCGACGGCCGCACTCAGAGTCAGGGTCGGGGCGGCGCGGTCCACGGGCAAGACCAGCGGCGCGGTGAAGCCGCTCTGGTTGCCGAAACTGTCGGTCGCTCGGGCCCGCACGCTGATCTGGTTGAGGCCCGTCAGGGTCCCGAGGTCAACCTCGCAGCTCCAACTCCCAGCCAGCGGGTTGGTCTGTGGGCAAGTCGTCGTCTGCCCCGCGGCCTCGATCGTCACGCTGCTCACGCCGCCCTGATCGTTCACAAGCCCGCCGAAGACGGCGCGGCCCGGCCTGGCGTAGTCGTCGGCCGCCACCAGGGTGAGATCCTGCGGCGCCGCGCTGTCCACCGGGTGCAGCACCCAGAACCAGTCAAACTCGCCGTGGAGCCCGTCCGAGATCGTGAGCGCGAGCTCGGCCGACTGTCCGTCAAGGGCGGTATCAATCAAGCCGTCGATGGTGAGCGTGCCCGAGATCCCGGCCGCCAGGTCGCCGAGCTCGAAGCTAGCCGTGGTGGCGCCGCCGGTGAGGCGCAGCGCGCCGAAGGCCCGCGCCGAGACGCGCACATCCTCGGCCGTCGCCGTCCCGCGGTTGGCGTAGTGCAGGGTGTAGCTGACGGCCTGCCCGTCGCCCACAGCGGGCGCACTCAGGCCCGCGAGGGGCACCGGGTCGGCCAGCCCGTCGCCGTCGGCGTCGAGCCGCCCGCCCGGTGTGAGCAGGTCGAAGAGCGCGTCGCCGAGGAACGCCGCCGTGACGCCGCCCTGGGCGCTGCTCAAGCTCACGCCCACGTCGCCGCCCGGCTGCCGCCCGCCGTTCGGCTCGGCGCCCGCGCCCAACGGGCCGAGCGCGTAGGCCTGGGTGAGAGCGAAGTCGCCGATCGCGTGGCTGGCGCCCACAAGGCGCGGGCTGTTGAGCGGATTCTTGTCGGGGAAGGCGGCCCAGAGCTGCAGCGCGCCCTCCTCCGAGGCCACCGCAACCACCTTCACCGAGGAGGCGGCGCTAAGCTCGAGCAGGTCGAATGGCAGGGTCAGATCGGTGCGCCCTGCGTTGGCGTCGAACTGGTAGAGCCCCGAGCCTACAGGCTCGATCGCCCAGGCGC
>Ga0207873_1003524_pt1 | contig 11323 bp, 7 predicted proteins | sample BGWIniCompost_FD_187373 | JGI IMG/M metagenome (GOLD analysis project Ga0207873, IMG submission 187373) | Cellulose adapted compost microbial communities from Newby Island Compost Facility, Milpitas, CA, USA - BGW Initial Compost (SPAdes)... ... | reverse complement strand
GGCGGAGGTCGGCGGGCGCTCGGCGGTGCAGGCGCTGCGCGCGCTCGACGAGGACCCGGCGACCGAGCTGATCGTGCTGATCTCCAAGCCGCCCGCGCCCGAGGCGGCGGCCGCGGTCCGCGAGCTCGGGCTCACCAAGCCCGTGGTCTACGCGCTGCTCGGGCCCGGCCAGGAGGACCTCACCACGGCGACGGAGAAGGTGCTCGGCGCCCTCGGCCGGCCGGTGCCGGAGTGGCCGTCGTGGCCGGCCCCGGGTGAGCCCGCGCGGCCGGCGCCGCAGAGCCTGCGCGGCCTGTACTCGGGCGGCACGCTCTGCACCGAGGCCGAGCTGATCGTGGGCACGGGCGAGTTCACCGACTTCGGCGACGACGCGTACACGCGGGGACGCGCCCACCCGATGATCGACCCCACGCTCCGCCTCGAGGCGCTCGCCGAGGTCGACTCCGGCGTGGTGCTCCTCGACGTGGTGCTCGGCCACGGGGCCGACCCCGACCCGGCCGCGAAGCTGGCCCCGGCCATCGAGGCGGCCCGGGCTCGGGGGGTGAACGTGGTGGTCGCGCTCATCGGCACCGAGGGCGACCCGCAGGGCCTGCGCACTCAGGCCGCCCGGTTGAACGAAGCGGGAGCGGCCGTGTTCACCTCGAACGCGGCCGCCGCCCGGCACGCGAGGTGGATGATCGGAGCCGCATGACCCTCTCGATGCTGAACCAAGAGCCGCGTGTGATCACGGTGGGGGCCGCCCTCCTCGACGAGGCCCTCGACCGGCAGGCCGTGCCCCGGCGGCCGGTGGACTGGCGGCCGCCGCTCCCCGGCACCTCGGAGGCGCTCGCCAAGGTGCTCGCCGACCCGCGCCGCGAGGAGGCCAACCGGACCGCGGTGGGGCGGATGCTCTCCGCGCGCCCCCAGCTCGTCGGCGTCCGGCCGGCCCGGGAGGTGCTCGGCCTGGAGCCGGGGACGTTCTTCCACGCCGGCCCGCCGATCACCTGGGAGCGGGCCTCGGGGCCGATGCGCGGCGCCCTGATCGGGGCGATGCTGTTCGAAGGGCTCGCCGCCACCCCGGAGGAGGCGGAGGCGGCCCTGGCCTCGGGCAAGGGGATCACCCTCGACTCCTGCCACCACCACCGCGCCGTGGGCCCGATGGCGGGGGTGGTGAGCCCGTCGATGTGGATGTTCGAGGTCGTCGACGCCGAGCACGGCGGCACCGCGTACTGCTCGCTCAACGAGGGCCTGGGCAAGGTGCTCCGCTACGGCGCCTACGGGCCGGAGGTGATCGAGCGCCTGCGGTGGATGGGCGAGGTGCTCGGCCCGGTGCTCCAGGCGGCGCTGCAGAAGACGGGCCCGATCGACCTCAAGACGCTGATCGCCCAGGCGCTGCAGATGGGCGACGAGCTCCACAACCGCAACCGCGCCGCCACCTCGCTGCTGCTGCGCGAGCTCGCCCCGGCGATCGTGGACGCGGCCCCGGAGCGCGCCGCCGAGGTGCTGCGCTTCATCAATGGGAATGATCATTTCTTCCTGAACCCCGGAATGGCCGCGGCGAAAGTCAGCGCGGACGCGGCGCGCAACGTTCCCGGATCGAGCCTTGTCGTGGCGATGGCCAGAAACGGAACCGATTTCGGAATTCAGGTTTCCGGGCTCGGCGACCGCTGGTTCACCGGGCCGGCCGGGATTCCGGACGGGCTCTACCTCGGCGCGTACGGCCCGGACGACGCCAATCCGGACATCGGCGACTCGGCGATCACGGAAACCGTGGGCCTCGGCGGGTTCGCGATGGCCGCCGCCCCGGCGATCGTGCGGTTCGTCGGCGGGGAGGTGAAGGACGCGTTCGCCGCCACCACCTCGATGTACGAGATCACCCTGGCCGAGCACCCGGCCTACCAGATCCCCGGCTTCGGATTCCGCGGCACTCCGGTGGGGATCGACGTCGCGCTCGTCGCGCGGACCGGGCTGCTCCCCGTGATCAACACGGGAATCGCCGGACGGGTCGCGGGAACGGGGCAGGTGGGCGCCGGATTGGTGCGGCCGCCGGTTGAACCGTTCGTCGCCGCCCTTCATGCCCTGACTGAGGTGTGAATTCCCTTTGACCGCGTTTTCACTCTAGTATCGGTGGCCGACCTCAGTTACCGGTGATCTCGCACGATCCGGTTGGGGGATCATGCGAATCGAGCGCGGATTGGGGACCTTTCCATGACGACCGATCGCTTGCTCGGTATGGTCCCCCCCATGCCGGAAGGCCAGCGATCTTCAGGGGACGCCCCGATGAAGGGGCAGGGTCGGCTCATCGGCAGGCGGTACCGGCTGCTCTCGCCGGTCGGCCGCGGCGGCATGGGGATGGTGTGGCACGCCCACGACGAGCTGCTCGATCGTGATGTCGCGGTCAAGGAGCTGATCCTGCCGTTCGGCCTCGACCACGCGGGCACGCAGGCGGCCTACCGCCGGGTGCTCCGCGAGGCGAGGTCGGCGGCGCGGCTCAGCCACCCCGGCATCATCACCGTCCACGACGTGGTCGAAGAGGACGGGCGGCCGTGGATCGTCATGGAGCTCGTCCGCGCCTGGTCGCTGGAGCAGGCGGTACGGCACAGCGGTCCCCTGCCGGTGGTGCAGGCCGCCGAGATCGGCATCCGCGTGCTCGACGCCCTGCGCCACGCGCACGCCGCCGGGATCCTCCACCGCGACGTGAAACCGGGGAACGTGCTGCTGACCAACGATCGGGTCGTGCTCACCGACTTCGGGATCGCCGCGGTCGAGGGCGAGGTCACGATCACCCAGACCGGGATCCTGATGGGCTCCCCGGCGTACATCCCGCCGGAGCGGCTGCAGGGCCGCCCGATCACCCCGGCCGCCGACCTGTGGTCCTTCGGGGCCACGCTCTACACCGCGGTGGAGGGCCGCCCGCCGTACGAGGGGCCGGACGCGGTCGCGGTGCTCGGCGCCGTGCTCACACAGGACCCGGCCCCTCCGCAGCGGGCCGGGGCCCTGCTCCCGGTGATCCAGGGCCTGCTCCGCAAGAACCCGGCCGACCGGCTCCCGGCCGCGCAGGTCCACGAGATGCTCGAGCAGATCCTGCGCAGCCACGGGGCCGGCGCGCCGTACTCTGCGGCGACTCCGCTGTCGGCGCCCACCCCGCAGGACGCGCTCCCCGCCGGGCTGCTGCCGCCCCTGGACTTCCCGTCCGGGCCGAACCCGATGCGCATCATCGAGACCCCGTCCGGGCCGGTCCGGGTGCCGGTCCCCCCGGAGGAGCTCTCCTCCTCGGGACCGCACGCGATGCCGCAGGCCGCCGCGCCGGAGGCTCCGCCGGCCGCCCGGCCCTCCCTGGCCGACGCCTGGCCGCGGCAGGACACGGGGCCGGTCTCCCGGGCGGCCGCCGAGCGGGGCGGCGGCGAGGGCCGGACGGACGGTGAGCACCGGGACGGCCCGGCCGCGCGGGCGCGTGACCGCCGGGACGCCTCACGGGACCGGGACCATCGGGACGCCTCACGGGACCGGGACCGGCGGGACGCCTCACGGGATCGGGACCGCCACGACGGCACCTCGTCCGGGCGCGACGTCCGCTCGGTGCTCCTCACCGTGGTGACCGCGGCGGCCGTGCTCGGGCTGCTCGTGACCCTCCTCCTCGTGCTGCTGCCCGGCGGCGACCCGGCCGAGGAGGACCGGGAGCCGGCGGCCGTCGCGCAGCCGACGGCGGCGGCCACGCCGGAGGCGCGCGAGAGCGTGCGGATCCCCGACCCGCCCAAGGGGTACCGCACGCACACCGAGGGCGGCATATCCGTGGCGGTGCCGAAGAACTGGACGGTCTCCGAATCGGAGGGGGCGCTCACCTTCACCGGCCCCCGGCAGAGCGGCCAGAAGATCACGATCGAGGAGATCACCGACGGCAGCCTCGCCGCGCTCCAGGCCACCGAGCAGCAGCTCGACGTCGGCAAGCACCCGGACTACACGCAGATCCGCCTGGACTCGGTCAACTACCGGTGGCCGGCGGCCGACTGGGAGTACACCTACACCGACGACAAGCAGGTGACCATCCACGTGGTCGTCCGGTACGTCCAGGCCGGCGGGAAGGCGTACGCGATCACCTTCAGCTCGCCCGACTACGACTGGAACGAGTCGGCGGCGCGGGTGCGGCAGGTGCTCTGGAACACCTTCACCCCGGTCTGATCGCCTCACCCCGGTTCGGTGCCGGCCGCTCCCGCACACCGGCGGGGCGTCCGTTCCCATCCCGGCGGCCCGCCGGTCGGCCTGCACCCCGCTCCGATCCCGGCGTCCGCACCGGTCTCGTCCGCCCGGCCGCACACCGGTCCGATCCCAGCCCGGCACGGGTCCCATACGCCCGGGCGCACACCGCTCCGAACCCCTGCGCGCGCTTCGTGGCACGGCCGGACCGGCCCCGCGGGCTCACTTGGCGTCGGCGTAGCAGCGCACCGCGACCGCCTTCATCGGGAACCGCACCGGCGTCCGGCCGAAGATCAGCCGGGTGGCCTCGCCGGCCGCCCGCTCGACCGCGGCCCGCACCCGCTCGGCCTGGTGCAGCGGGCAGTGCACCATCACCTCGTCGTGCTGGAAGAACACCAGCCGCGCCGGGTCCGGCAGGAGGCCGCGCAGCACCGCGAGGAGGGTGAGCGCCCACTCGGCGGCGGTCGCCTGCACCACGAAGTTGCGGGTGAACCTGCCCCGCTCCCGGGCCACCCGCCCGCCGTCCGGGCCCGCGGTGAGCTCGCGCCAGCGCTGCGACGGCGGGGGGGCACGTGCGGCCGAGCCACGACCGGACGACCCGTCCCTCCTCCCCGGCGCGCGCCGCCTCCTCCACGAAGGCGTACGCCCGGGGGAACCGCTGCCGCATGACCGCGAGCAGCCGGGGGGCGTCCCCGCTCGTCCCGCCGTACATCGCGGAGAGCATGGCGATCTTGGCGGACTCCCGTGACCCGCCGAACGCCTCGGCCAGGGCCGAGTACAGGTCGGCCTCGCCGGCCGCGCGGGCGAGCGCGGCGTCCCCGGACATCGCGGCGAGCACGCGCGGTTCGAGCTGGGCCGCGTCCGCGACCACGAGCGTCCAGCCCTGGTCGGCCACGACCGCCCGGCGCATCACCTTGGGGATCTGCAGCGCTCCCCCGCCGCTCGTCGCCCACCGGCCGCTCACCACACCGCCGACCACGTACTCGGGGTGGAACCGGCCGCCGCGCACCCACTGGGCGGCCCACGCCCAGCCGTAGAAGCTGTGCAGCCGGGAGAGCTCCTTGTACTCGAGCAGCGGCTTCACCGCCGGGTGGTCGACCCGCTCGAGCACGTGGGAGCGGGTGGAGGGCAGGTCGATCCCGGCGGCCTTGAACGCCTTCAGGAGCTGCTGCGGGGAGTCGGGGTTGACCGGGTGGCCGAAGGCCGCGGAGATCTCGTCGGCGAGGGCCTGGAGCCGCGCCGGGCGCATGCCGGGCGCGGGGCGCGGGCCGAGGAGCTCGGTGAGGAGCGCGTCGTGCACGTCCTCCCGCCACGGCATGCCGTGGTGGCGCATCTCCGCCGCGATCAGCGCCCCGGCCGACTCGGCGGCGACGAGAAGCCGGAACCGCCCGGGGTGAGGGGTGCGCGCGATCCGGCGCCACTGGTCCTCGAACACCTCGGCGACGAGGTCGGCCTCGGCCACGCCGATCGGGTCCGGCGGCCGGGGGGTGAAGAGGGCCTGCTGCTCCCCCTCGGCGGGCTCGCCGGGCTCGTCGGCGTCCTCGGGCACCGGGAGCCCGCGCAGCCGGGCGTACGCGGCGCGCGCGCTCCTGGGCTGCCCGTACCGCCCCTCGGCCGCGAGCAGCAGCCCTTCGGTGAGGGCGATGTCGTGGCAGCGCGTCACCCGCACCCCGGCCGCGAGCAGCCGCGGGTAGACGCGCCGCGTGTCCGCCCAGACCCACCGGGGACGGCCCGCCGCCTCGAGCCGGCGCACGGCGGCGGCGAGGTCGGGAACCCGGGTCGCCGCCTGCCCGGCGGGGCGGATCGTCCCGCCCCCGTCCGGTTCGGGGGCCACCACCACGTGCACGCCTCCAGCGTGCCAGGCGGCACCGACGATCCGGCTCCCAGCCGTTCGACGGGCCCCGCGCCCGGGACGTGCCGCCGCCCGTGCCCGGCACGCACCGCACCGCCGCCCCGCGGCCGGGCGCGGCACCGCGCTCGCGGGGCCGTACGGCCGCCGGCCTGCCGGGCCGGCGCCCAGGGCATGCCGTGCGCGGGCCGTCAGGGGATCAGCACGCCGGGGTTGAGGATGCCCGCCGGGTCGATCCGCTCCTTGATCGCGCGGAGGATCTCGGCGCCGAGCTCCCCGATCTCCGCGGCGTACGCGGGCAGGTGGTCGCGGCCGACCCCGTGGTGGTGGGAGATCGTGCCCCCGGCCTCGATGATCGCCTCGTTGGCCGCCCGTTTCGCGGCCGCCCACTGGCCGACCGGGTCGGCGGTCTGCGCGGTCGCCACGGTGAAGTACAGCGAGGCGCCGGTGGCGTACACGTGGGAGATGTGGCACATGACGAGCGGCTTGCCGAGCGCGGCGGTGAGCGCGCTCCGCACGGCCTCGTACAGGCGGGGGATGCCCGACCAGAAGCAGGCGGTCTCCAGGGTCTCCACGGTGGCGCCCGCGGCGAGCAGGGCGTCCCGCAGGTACGGGGCGGCGAACCGCTCCTCGGCCCACCGCTCCCCCGGCTCGGTGCCGAGATACTCGCCGCCCATCCGGGTGAGCGCCTCCGCGGTCCGCTTCCGGAGGTCCGCCACGTCGTCCTGGCCGCCCTCGTACCCGACGATGGCGAGGCAGCCGGACATGGCGGGCGCCGCGCCGATCTCGGTGGGCCGGGCGAGGCCGATCAGGGTCTCCGTCTCGTCCGACAGCCGGAGGATGGCCGGGAGCCGGCCGTCCTGGGCGAGCCGGCGGAGCGCGGCCGTGCCCGCGGTGAACGACTCGAACCGCCACCCCTCCTGGATCCGCGCCGTGGGGACCGGGCGGACCCGGAGCCGGAGCGAGGTGATCACGCCGAAGGCGCCCTCCGACCCGAGGATCACCTGGCGCAGGTCCGGGCCGGCGGCCGACCTCGGGGCCCGGCCCAGCCGCAGGGTGCCGCGGGGTGTGGCGACGGTGAGGCCGACCACCATGTCGTCGAACCGCCCGTACCCGGCGGAGGCCTGCCCGCTCGACCGGGTGGCGGCGAACCCGCCGAGCGTCGCGTACTCGTAGGACTGCGGGAAGTGGCCGAGGGTGAGCCCGTACCCGGCGAGGAGGTCCTCCGCCTGCGGGGCGCGCAGCCCCGGCTCGAGCTCGGCGACCATCGACACCGGGTCCACCTCGACGAGGCGGTTGAGCCGGGAGAGGTCGAGCGCCACCACCCCGGCGTACCCCTCGCGCACGGGGGCGAGCCCGCCGACCACCGAGGTGCCGCCGCCGAACGGCACCACGGCCACCCGGTGCTCCGAGCAGAGCCGCAGGATCTCCACCACCTCGTCGTGCGACCCCGGGTACACGACCGCGTCGGGCGCGTCCGACCCGTCCCCGGCCCGCATGCGCAGCAGGTCGGGGGTGGACTTGCCGCGGGTGTGGCGGATCCTGGTCTCGTCGTCGGCGCGGACGTGCGCGTCGCCGGCGATGGCGGCGAGCCCGTCGCGCACCCGTTCCGGGAGCGCGGGGTCCGGCAGGCGCACCTCGCCGAGGCCGGCGGCCGGCCGCGCCGGCTCCCGCACGCCGAGCACCTCGCCGAGGAGCCGGCGCACCTCGTCCGGCAGCTCCACGGCCTTGTCAGGATCTCCCCATCCGGACCAGTTCATCGGTTCCGCGGGGATCATCGGGGTTTTCACGATTCCGAACGCCTCCCAGTGGGGTACCCCAGAGTAATGCGTGATCGTGGAGAAGAACATGGATACCCGCCTCAACGCGGCCCGGCGGGAGCGTGAGCTCGCCGAGGCACGCCGGACCGTCGCCGACCTGCTGGTGATCGGGCTCGGGGCGACCGGCGCCGGGGCGGCCCTCGACGCGGCCTCCCGCGGCCTGTCGGTCGTCGCGATCGACGCGCACGACATCGCGTTCGGCACCTCGCGGTGGAGCTCGAAGCTGATCCACGGCGGGCTGCGCTACCTGGCCCGCGGTCAGGTCGGCGTCGCCTGGGAGAGCGCGGTGGAGCGCGGGCGCCTGCTCCGCCGCATCGCGCCGCACCTGGTCGCCGCCCACCCGTACCTGCTGCCGCTCACCCCCGCGGTGAGCCGGGCGCAGGAGGCCGCGGTGCTCGCCGGGTACCGGCTGGGCGACGCGCTCCGCGCCGCGGCCGGGACGCCGCGGCGGCTGCTCCCCGGCCCGAGCCGGGTGCCGCCCGGGCGGGCGCTCGCCCTCGCCCCGGCGTTACGGGGGGACGGGCTGCGCGGCGCCCTGGTCTCCTGGGACGGCCGGGTGGTGGACGACGCCCGGCTGGTCCTCGCCATCGCCCGGACGGCGGCCGGGCACGGGGCGCGGGTGCTCACCCGGTGCCGAGCCCTGGCGGTCTCCGGGGACGGCGCCCAGGTGCGGGACGAGCTCACCGGCGAGGAGTTCACCCTGCGCGCCCGGGCGGTGATCAACGCCACCGGGGTGTGGGCCGGCACGCTCGTGCCGTCGGTGCGGCTGCGGCCGTCGCGGGGCACCCACATCGTGCTCCGCCCCGGCGCCCTCGGCGGCCAGGCGGTGGGGCTCCACGTGCCCATCCCGGGCGAGCTGAACCGGTTCGTGGTGGTGCTGCCCCAGGCCGACGGGCGGACCTACGCCGGCCTCACCGATGAGCCGGTCGACGGGCCGATCCCGGACGTGCCCGAGGCGACCGAGGGCGACGTGGCCTTCCTCCTCGACGTGCTCAACTCCGTGCTCGCCGAGCCGATCGGCCGGGAGGAGGTGGCGGGGGCGTTCGCCGGGCTGCGCCCGCTGCTCGACGGGGCCGGCCGGACCGCCGACCTGTCCCGGCGGCACGCGGTGCTCCGCTCGCGGGACGGGGTCGTCACGGTCGTGGGGGGAAAGCTCACCACGTACCGGCGGATGGCCGAGGAGGCCGTGGACGCGGCCTGCCCGCACGCGGGGCCGAGCCGTACGGCACGGCTGCCGCTGGTGGGCGCCGGGCCGGTCGGCCCCGGCCTGCCCAGGAGGCTGGTTCGGCGCTACGGCGCGGAGGCGGCGGCCGTGCACGCGCTCATGCGCGATCACCCGGAGCTCGCCGAGCCGGTCGCGCTCGGCATCACCCGGGCCGAGCTGGTGTGGGCCGTGCGCAGCGAGGGGGCGCTCGACGTGGCCGACCTGCTCGACCGGCGGACCCGGATCGGCCTGGTCCCCGAGGACCGCGCGGCCGCCCTGCCCGCCGCCGAGGCCGCGCTCGCCGCGGCCGGCTGACCGGTGCCCGGCCGGTACGGCCGGCCCCTCCGCGGCCGGCCGAGCCGCTCGCCGGGACCGGAGGCCGCCGGGGCCTTCCGCGCCCGGGTGCGGTCCGCTCGCCGTCGCCCGCCCGGCGCCGGGAAGGCGAGCCCGGTCTGCGGCGCGCTCCGCCCGGGAACCCCTGACGGGGATTTCACCCTCCCCTGAGACCGTGGCAGAGAAGTAAGGTTAGACTAACCTAAGCACGTGAGAGGAAGGCGGGACGGAAGTGGCGAACGGATGCGACCATCCCGCCGCCTGCCACACGGGGGAGGCGCCGGTTCTGGCGAGCGCCACGGTCGGCGCGCGGCACTGGTTGCTCATCGAACACCCCGGGCCGTGGGCGGCGTCCCTGGATCGGTGCCGGCTTCCCGGCGCGATGCGCACCCTGCTGGACCGCGCGGCCGCCCTCGGGATACGGGGGCAGCTCATCCGCCGGCCCGGGTCCCGCAAGGCCGCCCCGGGGCCGATCCACGTCTTCGTCGCCTCCTCCCGGTCGGAGGAGCCGTGGGTGGCCGAGGGGTTCTTTGAAAATCCAAACGATCTTGACTTGGACGCGCTCGGGCACGGAGTGGTTCCGGAGTCCTGCATACTGGTGGACAAGCCGGTCTTCCTGGTGTGCACCCACGGCAAGCGCAACGCGTGCTGCGCGCGCCTGGGGCTCCCGCTCGCCCGGCACCTCGCGGCGAGCCTGCCCGGCGAAGTATGGGAAACCACACACGTTGGCGGTGATCGATACGCCGCCAATCTCGTATGCTTGCCACACGGCCTCTACTACGGCAGCATGTCTCAGGCTGCTGCAATCGCGGCCGCACACGCGTACCGGCGCGGCGAGGTCGTCCTCGACCGTTTCCGGGGACGCGCGGGTATCCCTGAGCCACTGCAGGCCGCCGAGCACTTCACCCGGGTCCACACGGGTGAGCTCTCGGTGGACGGGGTGGCCGTGGAATCCTCTTGGGCGGAAGGCGACGCCACGGTCTGTGTCGTGCGATGCACGTCACAGCGTGGCCTGTCGCGGTTCCGGGTCGTGGTCGAGCCCACGGTGTTCTCCGCACCGTGCGGTGAGACCTGCGCCGAGGCGATTTCGACCTACAGGTTGGCCGGGCTGAGCCCGCTCATGCCCGTGTCGACCTGACCGCGCCCGCTGGGAACACCACGGCCGATCCCCGCGTTGGTACCAGGGACACCACAAGCGTCCAACTCGGCACGAACACTGAAACGATTCGCACCAAAGGTGGTTTCTCATGTCTCAGGTACGTCGGCAGCTCGCCCGCCCGCGCCCCAGCTGGGGCTGGCAGGATCATGCCGCGTGCCGGGGAGAGGACCTTGTGCTCTTCTTCGGGCCTGACGGTGAGCGTCAGCCCGAGCGCGAAATCCGGGAGCGTAAGGCCAAGGCCATCTGCGCTCAGTGCCCGGTTCGCATTGAATGCCTCGACTACGCCCTATCCCGGCCGGAGAAGTACGGCACGTGGGGCGGGATGAACGAGGACGAGCGGGCCTCCGAGCGCCGTCGTCGTATGCGCCGGGCGGCAAGCGCCGGCATCAGCGCGGTCGCCTGAGCCGTCTACCCCCCTCCCCGAAACGCGTCCGCTGGCCGTGCGGTGTTCCGCCTGCCCGCACCGCGGAACACCCCGGCCGGCTCTCTCCCTGCCAGTCACGCATGCCAGGACCAATGGGTGGGTCGATCGACCTTTTCATACCACCGATCAGCGGTCCGTAAACCTGGCGGCGTGGCCGGAGCCACACAGCACAAAGGCACGGAACCGAAAGCGTGCGACCGGTCGCCCCGGCGGTCACCGTCACCGGCCGGGGCGGCCTCCCCCGCCCGTCCGCGGCCGCCATCGCCGCCGCGGACCGTCCGCTCCGGGCCCGCCCGGCCCCGCGGACGCCGTCCGTATGGCGCACCGGGCCGCGGCTCGGGGCCGGAGCCGCACCCCGCGC
>Ga0207873_1003522_pt1 | contig 11327 bp, 9 predicted proteins | sample BGWIniCompost_FD_187373 | JGI IMG/M metagenome (GOLD analysis project Ga0207873, IMG submission 187373) | Cellulose adapted compost microbial communities from Newby Island Compost Facility, Milpitas, CA, USA - BGW Initial Compost (SPAdes)... ... | reverse complement strand
GTCGGGACGCCCCGCGACCCGGGGTCGGAACGCCCTCCGAGGCGTAGCCCCGGCGCCCTCCGAGCCGGGGCAGCGACGGCCGCTGAACCGGGGTCGCGGCGCCCCTCGAGGCGGAACGGTCGTGGCCGCGGGCGAGACGGAAACCTTTTCGGAGTCGAGGGGTCCACTACGTCGGTTGGGAGTTGGGACGCGGTACGACCACGAACACCGCGAGCGCAGACCTCGATCGACATAAGGTGACGATGCCCGAACTACCGCCGTTTGGCAGGTTCTTCCTCCCCGGCCCGACCGAGGTGCGGCCGGAGGTGTTGGAAGCGCAGGTGGGTCCGATGATGGCCCATCGCGCGAAGGACATGGAGGCACTGATCGCCCGGGTGCAGCCGGGGTTGAAATCGATCTTTCGCACGCGGCGGCCCGTTTACATCGCTGCGTCCTCGGCGACCGGATTGATGGAGGCGGCGGTGCGCAACGGCGCGCGGCGGCGGGTGCTCGCGCTGGTGAACGGTGCGTTCAGCGAGCGGTTCCAGGCCATCGCGCGCGCGAACGGGTTGGAGGCGGATGCGCTGGACGTCGGCTGGGGCGGCGTGCACACGGCGGAGCAGGTCGCGGATGCGTTGAAGAAGGGCGACTACGACGCCGTCACGGTCGTCCACTGTGAGACGTCGACGGGAGTGCTGAATCCGATCGCGGAGATCGCTGAAGTTGCACACGCCACGGGCGACGTGATGGTGCTGGTCGACGCGGTGAGCAGCCTGGCGGGCGCGCGGGTCGAGGCGGACGCGTGGGGCCTGGACTTCGTCCTGACGGGCTCGCAGAAGTGCCTCGCGCTGCCGCCGGGTCTGGCGCTCGGAGTGGCTCAGGAGAGCGTGCTGGAGCGCGCGGCCGCGAAGCCCGACCGCGGGGTCTACTTCGACTTCCTGGCGTTCGAGAAGAACATCCAGAAGAACCAGACGCCGAACACGCCGGCGGTCTCGCTGATCTACGCGCTGGCCGCGCAGGTCGAGCGGATCGAGCGAGAGACGCTGGAGGCGCGGTGGGCGCGGCACGAGGCGATGGCGCGGCGCACGTGGGCGTGGGTCGACGAGATGCGGGATCGTGGCGTGGCCATGTCGGTCCTGGCGCCGGAGGGGTACCGCTCGCCGACGGTCACGTGCATCACGGTGCCCCCCGGGCGGACGGGGCCGGAGATCGCCGCGGCGGTGAAGGAGCGGGCCGGGTACACCATCGCCCCGGGGTACGGGAAGTTGAAGGACCAGACCTTCCGGATCGGGCACATGGGCGACCACACGGTGGAGGAGCTCGAGGGGCTCCTCGAGGTGCTGACGGAGGTGCTGGTCCGATGAATGAGCGCCGCGGCGCCGGCGGCGGCGCGGAGGTGTTCGGCGAGCCGATGGAGGTGACGATCGGATGAGCAAGTACCGCGTCCTGATCGCGGACCCGATCAACGAGGAAGGGCTCGCGCCGCTGCGCAGCGACGACCGTTTCGAGCTGGTCGAGCGCAGCGGGCTCAAGGGCGAGGAGCTGGCGCGTGCGCTGGTCGGCATGGATGCGGTGATCGTGCGGAGCGCGACGCGGATCACCCGGGAGTCCTTGGCGCACGCCGACCGGCTCAAGGTGATCGGGCGCGCCGGCGTCGGTGTCGACAACATCGACCTGGCCGCGGCGACGGAGAAGGGGATCGCGGTCCTGAACGCCCCATCCGGGAACACGATCTCGGCTGCGGAGCTGACGATGGCGCTGCTCCTCTCGCTGGTGCGGCGAGTTCCGGCGGCGGACCGGTCGATGAAGGCGGGCGAGTGGGACCGCAAGAGCTTCACCGGCGTGGAGCTGTACGGCAAGACGCTCGGCCTCGTGGGGGCGGGCCGCATCGGCGGCGCGGTCGCGCGGCGGGCGCGTGCCTTCGGGATGCGCGTCGTCGCCCACGACCCGTTCCTGAGCGAGGAGCGGGCGCAGGCGCTGGAGATCGAGCTCGCGTCGCTGGAGGAGGTGCTGCGATCTGCCGACATCCTCTCTCTGCACGTGCCGCTGACCGAGGCGACGGCGAACCTGATCGACGAAGAGAAGCTCGCGCTGCTCAAGCCGGGCGCGTACGTGGTGAACGCGGCGCGGGGCGGCGTGATCGACGAGGCGGCGCTGGTGCGTGCGGTCCGGGAGGGGCGGATCGCCGGGATCGCGCTCGATGTGTACGCCGAGGAGCCGCTCCCGGCGGATCATCCACTCCGGTCGCTCGGAGATCGGGCGGTGCTGACGCCGCACCTCGGCGCGGCGACGCAGGAGGCGCAGCAGAACGTGGCCATCGAGATCGCCGAAGCGGTTCGTGCGGCTCTGGTCGAGCAGGACTACTCGCGCGCGGTCAACGCCCCGGCGATCGGCGGCGAGGCGATGCGTCGTCTGCAGCCGCTGCTGGACCTGGCGACGCGGCTCGGCCGGCTCGCGGCGGCGCTCGCGCCCGCCGCGGTCGAGGCCATCGAGGTTCGCTACGCCGGCGGGCAGGAGGACGCGCTCCGACCGCTGACCACCGCGGCCGTGATCGGCGTCCTCGCGGACGTGGTGGGGCGCGGTGCGGTCAACTTCGTCAACGCGTTGCACCTGGCCGAGTCGCGGGGGATCGACGTGCGCCGCATCGGCACGGCGCCACACGGCGACTACGCGGAGTACATCGAGGTCCGTCTCTCGGGAGGGGGGAAGGAGACGCGCGTCGGGGGAGCGCTGCTGGCGCAGGGGTTCCCGCGCATCGTCCGCATCGACCGCTTCCGGGTCGACGTGGTGCCCGAGGGCACGCTGGTCGTGCTGCGCAACCGCGACGTGCCCGGCGTGATCGGGCGGGTCGGCATGCTCCTGGGTGATGCGGGGGTCAACATCGGCGAGTACCATCAGGCGCGCCTCGCCGCGGGAGGTGAGGCGCTGGCGGCGATCAGCGTGGACGGCCGCCTCGACGCGGAGCTGGTCGAGGCGCTCCGTCGCATCCCCGAGGTCACGGAAGTGACGCAGGTCGGGCTGGATTAGAGGTCCGGCCGGCCGCTCGATGAGAGCGCCGGCCGGTCGTGTTTCCCGATTCGACGGGAGGCGGGCAGCCGCGTCCAGCGACTGCGGCCCGCCGGTGCTCAGTCGGTCGCCTCGGCCGCTTCGGGCGCCGTATCCGTAGGCGCCGGATCCTCAGGCGGCGAGTCGGCCGACGCCTCCCCGGCCCGGGCGACGGTCTTCGCCCGCGGTCCGACGAACGGGATGGCCAGGCGCTCGCGAGGGCGCTCCTGGAGCCAGCCGTGGCGGATCGCCCGCGGCTCCTCGATCGTGACGAAGGCGGTGGGATCCCAACGGTCGATCTCGCGCAGCACGGACGCGATCTCCCGCCTGCGTACGACGGTGTCCACGATCTCGACGGTCCCGTCGCGGCCCTGGCCGGAATACTCGGTCACGCCGAACCCCTTCTCGCGGAGCGCCTCGGCCAGCTCCACGCCGCCGTAGCGCGAGACCACGCGCACGACCGCCATCCCGATCGCGAGCTTCTCCTCGAGCCAGAGCCCGACCAGGTTCCCCGTCGCGAAACCGCCGGCGTACCCGAGCAGGTGCAGCGGGCTGTTCAGGTTGCGGATCGCGTTCCCGACGGCGAAAATCCAGATCAGGACCTCGAAGAAACCGATCAGCGGCGCGAGGAGCCGCGCGTTGCGCATGGACAGGAGGATGCGCAACGTGGCCAGCGAAACGTCGCCGATACGGAGGACGAAGATCACGAGCGGGCCCCACGGGCCCGCGAAGATGGCGTCCAGCGTGTTCATGCGGGTCGTTGACGTTCGCGGTCCATCCGCTGCCCGCACCTCGGGCAGGACAACGTCCGATTGATAAACCCGATCATCCGAAAAGTTACCGGGGATGTCGAAGCGTCGAAACCTCTACAGCGCCGTCCGGTCGGTGCTCGCGGCTACGCTCGCGGCCGTCGCGCCCGCGGCGGTCTATGCACAGTCCAGCTCGAACGGCCGCAACGCGCCGGAGCACCTGGACAAGCCCTACGTCGTCGTCGTGTCGTTCGATGGCTTTCGCTACGATTACCTCGACCGCTACGACGCACCGAACTTCGAGCGCGTCTCCCGCCGGGGCGTGCGCGCCGATGGGCTGATCCCCGTCTTCCCGTCCAAGACCTTCCCCAACCACTACGCGATCGCGACGGGGATGTACACGGAGAAGCACGGGCTGGTCGACAACAATTTCTACGATCCGGAGTTCGACGCTGTCTACCGGCTCGCCGACCGCGACGCCGTGCAGGACGGGCGCTGGTACGGCGGCGAGCCCATCTGGGTGACGGCAGAGACCCAGGGGATGGTCACCGCGGCGTACTTCTTCGTCGGCACGGAGGCGCCGATCGGGGGAGTGCGCCCGACAGAGTACCGGGTCTACGACGGCAGCGTGCCGAACGACGCGAGGGTCGACCAGGCGCTGGAGTGGCTGCGGCGCCCCGCGGCCGAGCGGCCGCACCTGATCATGTTGTACTTCTCCATGGTCGACGACGCGGGTCACGCGTTCGGGCCGGACTCGCCCGAGGTCGAACAGGCCGTCGCCGAGGCCGACAGGGTGCTGGGCCGGCTCCTCGACGGCGTCGAGACGCTGGAGATCGCCGACGAGGTGTACGTCGTCATCGTCTCCGACCACGGGATGGAGGCGGTCAGCGCCGAGCGGGCGGAGTACCTCGAGGACGTGATCCCGCTGGACGGGATCCGGTTCATGGCCGGCGGGCCGTACCTCACGCTCTGGGTCGAAGGCGACTCGGCGCGGGTGCGGGAGATCGAGGCCGCGCTCAACGCGGGGCTACGGCACGCCCGCGCCTACCGGCGGGAAGCGATGCCCGAGCGCTGGCGCTACGCGGGCAGCCCCCGCGTCGGCGACCTGATCGTCCTGGCCGAGCCCGGCCACCAGGTCGCGGGCTCGAGGCGCTACCCTGCCCGGGGCGGCGGTGCTCACGGCTACGACCCGGCCACCGCGCCGAACATGCAGGGGATCTTCCTGGCGGCCGGTCCGGCGATCCGGCCGGGGACGCGGATCCCCGCCTTCGAGAACGTGCACGTCTACCCGTTGATCGCGCACCTGCTCGGTCTCCGGCCGAACCCGGAGATCGACGGGCGGCTCGAGGTCCTGGAGCCGATCCTTCAGACCGTGACGGCGACCGGCTCGAATTGATCGAATGCCAGGGAACGAACTCGCCCTCGTGCTGAGCGGCGGCGGCGCGCGCGCCGCCTACCAGGCGGGACTGCTCAAGGGAATCGCCGAGCGGTTCCCCGAGCTCGAGGTCCAAATTCTGACCGGCGTCTCGGCAGGCGCGATCAACGCCCTGTACCTCGCCGCCCAGGAGGCGCCCTTCGACGCGGCGGTCGACGGGCTGGTCCGGCACTGGAGCGGGCTCTCGCCCGAGCAGGTCTTCCGCGTCGATGTCCGCTGGCTCGGCAAGAACGTCCTGCGCTGGGGCGCGCGCCTCGTCTCGGGCGGGATGCGCGGCGCACCACAGGTGCGGGGACTCGTCGACACGGCGCCGCTGCGGGCGTACCTCCGGCACGTCCTGGGCGTGGGCGACGAGCCGATCCCGGGGATCGAGCGAAACCTCGAGCAGGGAAGACTGAAGGCCGTCGCGCTCATCACGACGAGCTACACGACAGGCCAGACCATCGTCTGGGTGCAGGGGCGGGACATACAGCTCTGGGAACGGCCGAACCGGCGCAGCCGCCAGGCCCGGCTCACCGTCGAGCACGCAATGGCGTCGGCCGCGCTGCCGATCTTCTTCCCCGCGATCCGGCTCGGGGACGAGTGGTTCGGCGATGGCGGGATCCGTCTGGCCGCACCGCTCTCGCCGGCGCTGCACCTCGGAGCGTCGCGGATCCTCGCAGTATCGACCCGGTACAACCGCTCGGTCTCCGAGGCCGACCGGCCGAGCATCACGGGGTACCCGCCGCCCGCCCAGGTAGTGGGCGTCCTCCTCAACGCGATCTTCCTGGACCTGATCGACCAGGACGCGATCCGGCTCGAGCGGATGAACCGCCTGCTCAGGAAGCTCCCCGAGGAGGAGCGGGAAGGGATGCGCATCGTCGAACTCATGGTGCTCCGTCCCTCGCGGGACCTCGGCCGCCTTGCCCGGGAGTACGAGCCGAGGCTGCCGGGCGCGTTCCGCTTCATGACGCGCGGCCTCGGCACCCGGGAAACCGAGAGCGCCGACGCGCTCAGCCTCATCATGTTCCAGGAGGACTACCTGCGTCGGCTGATCGAGATCGGATACGAGGACGCGCTCGCACGGGCGGACGAGATCGGCGCGTTCCTCGCCGGCGAGCGGCTCGCACCCGCGACGACCTGAGGCGAAGCATGAACGTGCTCGATCTGACGTACTACGGGAACACGATCCGGGCCTGGCTCGTCGCGATCCTGCTGGCGGCCGTCGCCTTCACCGCTTTCCAGGTCGTGAAGGCGGCTCTGCTCCGCCGCCATACGCGCTTCGGTGGTGCGGTGGCGGAGGGGGCGGACGAGGCGATCCGGGCGATGGCCGCCCGAACCCACGGCTGGTGGCTGCTCGTCTTCGCCGCGTACATCGGCTCGCGCATCCTCTTCTTCCCCAGCTACGTCGAGTCGAAGATCCGGGCCGCCGTCGTCATCGCTCTCGCCGTCCAGGGCGCGCTGTGGACGGTGGCCGTCCTGGACGTGCTCCAGCGCCGGAGCATCGACCGGCGCCTGGCCGAGGACCCGTCGACGGTGACCACGATCCGGTTCCTCGCCTTCGCGGGCCGCGTGGTCGCCTGGACGTTCTTCGCCCTCCTCGCGCTCTCCAACCTGGGGATCAGCGTCACACCCGTCCTGACCGGCCTGGGGATCGGTGGGATCGCCGTCGCCCTCGCGGTCCAGAACATTCTCGGCGACCTCTTCGCCTCCCTCTCGATCGTGCTGGACCGGCCTTTCATCGTGGGCGAGACGATCGTGGTCGGAGATGTGACGGGCACGGTCGAACGCGTCGGTCTCAAGACGACCCGGCTGCGGGGCGAGGACGGCGAGCAGATCGTCTTCCCCAACTCCGAGCTGCTCCGTAGCCGGATCCGCAATTTCAGCCGGGGGGACGGGAGGCGGGTCCAGTTCGGGGTGGGTGTGTCGGCGCAAACGCCGCACGAGAAGCTGGCGCGCGTCCCGGAGATCGTGAGGGAGATCGTCGAGGCGCGGGATGGCGTGCGCTTCGTCCGCGCCCAGTTGCGCCGCATCGGCGCCGCGACCTTCGACTTCGAGGTCGTCTACGACGTGGTCGGGCCGGACCCCTCCGCGGTTCTGGACATCCAGCAGGACGTCCAGCTCGAGCTGGTCCGGCGGTTCGAGGAAGAGGGCATCACGTTTGCGGACACCTCGCACCCGCTGCGCGTGCTGCCGATCGTGGTTGCGGCCGCCGCGGCGTTCGAGCCGACGGATTGACGCAGGCGCCGTCGGCCGGCGCGCCGTGCCGGGTCGCTGCCTCCAGGCACGTCCTTCCGCCGCGCCCGAGCTGGCCGGGCACGGTCACGCCGTCAGGCTTTCACCGCCGCGGCCGGCCCGGCGGGAGCTTCCGATCCCACTCGAGGGCGTTGTAGCGCCTCAGGATCTCCAGCGTCCGGTCCAGAGGCAGCGCCTCCACGGTCCCGCGATGGCCGGTCACGGTCGTGGCGCGGAACAGGGAGTTGTAGATCGCTTCCTCCGTCGCCTCGGCCACGGCCTGGAAGAGCGGCGACATCGTGTCGTTCGGCAGGTCCTCCACGGTTCGCGGCGTCGTACCCGGCCTCCGCCGCACGGATTCCGCCGTCGAGAAGGCGAGGACGTAGTCGCCGGACCCGTTCGTCATGCTCGAGCCGGTACGGGCGAGGCCGACGAGCGCGCGGCTCGCGAGGCGCTCAAGGTTGCGCGAGTCGAGCGGCGCGTCCGTCGCCACCACGATCATGATGCTGCCGTCGGGCGAGAACCCGCCCGCGTCGGCGTCGGCGCGAGGAGGCGCCGTGCCATCGGCGGGTGGGGAGGCGACGTCGCCGCCTCGAACCACCCGGTCCTCGCCATTCCCGGTTCTGGCCGCACTCCTCGTCGCCTCCAGCGCGCCCTGGAACGCGTACCGGCCCAGCTCCCGGCCGACCGGTGCGCCGTTGATCGTGAGCACCCCGCCGAAATTGGTCTGGACGAGAACGCCCACCGTGTACCCGCCCATCTCGGGCGGAAGGCGCCTGGAGCTCGTTCCGATCCCGCCCTTCCAGCCGAAGGCGATGGTTCCCGTGCCCGCGCCGACCGAGCCTTCTTCGACGGGACCCGTGGTCGCGCTCTCCAGCGCCCGGACGACGTGCTCCGCCGAGATCGGGCGACGCCGGATGTCGTTCAGGTATCCATCGTTGGTCTCGCCGACCACGGGGTTGATGGAACGCACATCTTCCATCCCGGGTCGGGCCAGCATCCACTCCACGAGCGCGTCCGCCGCGCGCCAGACGCAAAGGGTGCACGTGAGCAGGATCGGCGTCTCCAGCTCGCCCAGCTCGCGGAGTTGAGTGGCGCCGAGCAGTTTCCCGAAACCGTTCCCCACGTACAGCGCCGCCGGCACGCGCTCGAGGAACGGGTTGCCCCCGTGCGGCAGGATCGCCGTTACGCCGGTCCGCACCCCATCGCCCTCGATGACCGTCGCGTGCCCGACCGCCACGCCCTCCACGTCCGTGATCGCGTTCAACGGCCCCGGCGGAAGGATCCCTACGATCACGCCGGCATCCCGCGCCCGCGGGCGCTCTTGCGTCTGGCTCATGACCGGCGCCGTCCAGGTCAGGACCAATGCCACTGCCACGGTGACCAATCGCCTCGTCCACATTGCGTCGCGACTCCCGCTGGTGCTGTCGGCCGAACCGCCGCATCTTGGTCCGGGGTGACGACGTGCGCAAGGGAGGCCTCGCGGCGCGCGAACCGTGCGGAACCGCGGGTTCGGATGTCATATTGGACCGGCGTCGCGCGTTGCGGCATAAACGTGTTTCTGAACGGAAGGTTGTCGATGATCGGACGGAAATCACGCGCCTGCTGGCTGTCGCCGCTGGTGGGCGCCGCGCTCCTTGCCGCTTGCGGCACCGACAGCACCACGGGCCCCGGGTATTCGGCACCCCTGTGCTGGCCCGATTTCGTGAAGCTGAACGGGATCACGTACCTCGGGGTCGTGCGCGCAGCGGGCCGCGATCTGACGGCCGCGGATCTGGGGGAGCAGATCGGGGCGGTCACCTTCATGGTGCAGGGCAACGTGACGGACCCGGCTTACGAAGCGGAGGACGGTGACGCGGGGCTGCTCGAGCCGGGCACGCCGCTCCATCAGGTGAAGGGGTACGACCCGACGTTCCGGATCGCCGCGAAGGCGGGCAACGGGATCTACCTGTACGAAGCCGCCTACAACCCGGGCGCGGTGAGGGGCTCGGACATCTTCGATCTGGAAGGTGCGGTCGACTCGATCGGGGTCTACGCCGTGGGCGTGCCGGAGTACCGGCTGGCGGTGATTCGCGATCCGGCCCTGGTCGAGTCGATGGTGCAGATGGTGTCGGATGCGAGGCTCCTGAACGCCGACGAGGTGCAGGTAGCGGACGACGTCTATTACCTGGTGGCCTTCCACCTGAAGGATGGGACCTCGATGGTGCGCCAGTACTTGTTTTTCGCGGGTCATCTGGTCTTGCCCGCGTGGAGTCAGGCCGGCCATTGGGCTGAGGTCCCGACGGCGTTCAGCGATGCGATCGAGGCGGCGGTCAGGGACACGGAGTCCGATCCGACCCTGCGCCTCCGTCAGACCGGCCGAATCGGCTGCGGATGATGTGGGCGGGTTTGCGGATGATCGGTGGGGCCGGGCGAGCGTGAGCGCTCCCCGGCCCTTTCGCATCACGGCGTGCGCCCGAGGGAGACGAGCGCGACCAGGCGCGGGATCGGCACCTCCATGGGACAGGCGAGGCTGCATTCGCCGCATCGGGTGCACGCCGGGGCGTCTAGGAGGCTGGCGCGGTCGATCGAGCGGGAAGGTCCCACGACGAAGGTCCAGGCCTCCTCCCATGCGCTGGTCGACGTCTGGCGGAGCACGGGGCAGGCCAGGGTGCACAGGCCGCAGCCGATGCACGTCATGAAGGAGGCGTACGCTTCGCGGGTGTCCGCAGGGAGCGGGACGTACCCTTCGGGTTCGACCGTTTCGAGGAAGCGCCGGACGTCGTGCCCGCGGCGGAGCAACCGCAACGGAAGTCGCGCGCAATGGAGCGCGAAATGCCACGCCAGGTTCAGCCAGGCGACGGCGCGGCGCATCATACGTCCTCCGCAGCGAGCTCGCCCGCCCGCCAGCCATCGGCCGCGGCGTGGCCGAGGCCGGGCGCGGCGGCGTCGATGCCGGAGCGCACCGTTCCCGCTACCCGGACGTTTTCGTAGACGACGTCGCCCCGCCGATCCACGGGGCGGCCGGCGTCGTCCGTGCGCACGCCCGCCCGGAGCAGGGGCTGGTCCGCTTCCCGGTCCGGGTGTGTGAGGGCGAGCGGGTCGGGCGCGCCGAACGTCGACCCCAGGTACTCGACCCAGACGGGGCATCCGAGGGCCGGCTCGAGGAAACGGTCCTCGGCGCGGATCCCACCCGCCAGGTACTTGCCTGTCGCGAGCACGAAGCTCCGGGCCGTGATCCGGACCGTGTCGCCGGGGTTTCCCGGGTTCACGACCGTCCCGGTTTCCCCGTGCGAGGCCCCGCCGGAGCCGATCGCGTACGTCGACCCGTCCCGGTCCGCATCGATCGGCTCCGTGCCATCCGGCATGCCACGTGGTGCGGTTCCGTGCGCCGACCGCACCAGCACTTGCTTCAAGCGCGGACCTTCCGTCACCCGATCCACCACCCGGCCTGCCACGACGGCGACGCCGGCCTCGCCGAGCGCTCGGGCGAGGGCGCGGTCCAGGCGCCAGCCGGGGAGCGACGGCGGCGTCCCGAGGGCCTCGCCGACCGGCACGCCCGCCGCGTCTTCGAGGATCGCGCGCACCGCGTCCACCCGTTCCACGCCCAGGACGGCGGGGAAAACCACGCGGGCGGCGCCCACCCGTCGCACGGCGCCGGCGAGGGATTCGGCGAGGGGGCCGGGCTCCCGTTCCAGGCGTGCAGCCAGCGAAGCCGGCGACCAGCCGCCCCGGGGGATCGGCCCGGCGTCGAGCACGACAGCGCCGGCCATCACTGCGCTATGGGCGCCCCACGCGCGCGCGAGCGCCGAAGCCGGGAAGCCGGCGAGCCCTGAGATTCCGCAGACGAGCGCGCCCCCGAGCGGCGTGGCGGCCCGCTGGGCGGGCGCCGCGAGAGCGTAGCCGTCGAGCCGGCCGGCAGGGTG
>Ga0207873_1003521_pt1 | contig 11337 bp, 8 predicted proteins | sample BGWIniCompost_FD_187373 | JGI IMG/M metagenome (GOLD analysis project Ga0207873, IMG submission 187373) | Cellulose adapted compost microbial communities from Newby Island Compost Facility, Milpitas, CA, USA - BGW Initial Compost (SPAdes)... ... | reverse complement strand
CCAGGCCCCGGTCTTCGGCGTACGAGATAATCAGTCCGCCAAATCCATTTGCATACTGCTGGGCCCGCATCATCAGTCCGGTATCCATTACGGGCCGGTCACCGTCCGAAAAAGCGACCGCTCCGGAAAGGTGCATATCGTACATTTCCGCGATGTCCTCACCCTCGCGCCGGTAGCTGATGCAGCCCACCGGATACACCTCCACCGACAATTCCCGGGTGCGGCTCTTTACATAATCAATTTCGGACTTGGAATGCAATGGCGGGTTGGTATTGGGCATCAGGGTAAGTCCGGTAAAGCCTCCGGCAGCGGCAGCAGCGGCCGCGGTAAGAAAATCCTCCTTGGTCTCCAGACCCGGATCACCGATGTTGGTGTGCAGGTCCACCCAGCCCGGTGATACATAACAGCCGGTTGCGTCGATCTTTTCAGCACCGGCCGCACGGATCTTTTCACCCAGTCGTGCAATGATCCCGTCTTCAATCAGTATATCCTTTACCTTTCCTTTTTCGGGCGAGGCCGGATCGGCGATGGTTGCAGACTGAATCAAAATTTTTTTCATATGCTTCCAATTTTAGGGCTGGCAGGCCACATTCTGATCAGCATGATCTCTGCCGCCAAAAAGACCAGCGCCAAAACTACACAGTATTTCCATAATTGTATTCCCAAATTTTCAACCGACACCACCCGATCCAGCGAGGCAGTCCGGGGATCGATCACGTTGACGGCATGGCCGATTTCTTTCAGATCGTCGGCCGCGAAATAACTCAGGTCGGATTCTGTTTTGGCCGGGTTGAATGCAAACACAGCCAGTTCTTCCCCCTCCCGGCCTGTCAGGATATAATTTCCCGGTTCACGGATCTGATCGGACACGAAAAGTTCCGATCCTCCGCCCCCACTGCGGATTGATGGAATGATCTCGAAACCTTCTTTTCTGATTCGAAGCCCGCCCTGCGCGGAAGGGTCGAGCGCGCCCGTGGTCACCGAATGATCCGTCCCAACCGTATAGTAAAGCGGGTAATGCGGGACGCTTAAAAGAGCCATCCGGTAAAGGAGTGGCACGAAAAGGCCGTGCCGGGGCAGATTGGATAGGCTTTCATCCAGTGAAACGGCCGAAAGATAAACCGCCCCCTTCCCCGTGGAATACCGGGCCATCAATTCATCGTTCCCACGCATGGTCATCAGCGGTTCCTTCCGGGTCTGGCTTGCCCGGCTTATCCTGAAATAGCGCTGTACCGAAGGCAGATCGGGGTTTTCGGGAATGCGTTCAAACACGTCCCGGAATACGCTTTGATCCAGATTCAGCGAAATGACCTGATTGGGCTGCCCAGAAACCCCCTCGAACGTATCGATCTGCAGTTGCTGCAGAAACGCGTTGTATCCCGGCAGCGGATCCGTTCCGGCGTCCGCAGTCCCTTGCGCCAAGGGCGGAAAAACTGCCAGGTGGCCGCCCTGTTCCACAAACTCCTTTAAACGGTCTGCAAGGCCGGATGAAACGGCAGACAGGCCGTTGAGAATCACCAGGTCATTTTCGGGAATCAGGCTGTAATTCACCTGATGTTCCCCGTTGACGCGGAGATCCACCAATTCATCGTCGGCGAACAGGGTTTCGATATGAAAACCGGCTGCATCTCCCTTAATCAGGAGCACCTTTACCTCTGGCGCCACCCGGTATGAAAAGAAAAAACGATCGTCAAAGGTGATGGGATGATCGGGGATGCTCAGTTCCCCCTGTTTCCAGCCCGGTCCGCCCGAACGGAAAACCAGCGTATCGTGCACGCTCGCCCGTGGAAGCAGCGATACGTTTCCGATCGCTTCCTGCTGCCCGTTGATCACTAATTTCAACGGGACGTCTTCCACCGGCTCATCCGAGTAATTTTGCACCTTGACCACTAATTTTTCCAGATTGCCCGCCTGATGTGCGGGGGAAATGAACCAGACGCTGTCAATGGCAAGATTGGCCATGGGCGCACCCTTCACCATGACCAGGGAAAGGCGAAGGGCCGTATCCTGCGCCGGACGACCCGGATCGGGTAGGAAGCTTTTCTGAAAATCCGAAATGAGGTAGCCCTGCCGGATTTCCGCAGCCTCCCCCTCGAAAGCATCCTCCATCCGCAGCATGATTTGATCCAGGGTCCGCGACGCCGGCGTAATTTCCACTTCATCCAGCAGGTCGTAAAAAGCCTCACGGCCCACCCAACGGCGGTGTTCTCCTTTAAAATCGTTTGTGATCAATTGAAAACGGGTATTCAGCGGGTATCCCGCGGCGATCTGCCGCGCCTTGAGCAATGCCTGATCGAGCAGGGTTCCGGTATTCCCCGGGCCTTCCATGCTGTAGGAATTGTCTACGTAAATGCTCACCATTCCTTCCCCGCCCGCAACGATGTTTTCGCCCGAGGGAATATAGGGTCGGGCGAAAGCCAGGACCAGAAAGACCAAGGTGAGCACCCGGGCTGCCAGTATCAGCCAGTGTTTTATCTTTGAACGGGAATCGGTTTCCTGCCGGATTTCTTGCAGAAACCTGACATTGGTAAATTGTAATCGCTTGAACTTCCTAAAGTTAAACAAATGGATGAGCACAGGTACCGCCACAGCGGCCAAAGCCATAAGGAAGGTCGGGAACAGGAAACTCATTAAAGACCAAAAATAACTATTTCCGTGTAAACGGCAATGGGCTCTGTTTTTAATCGTGAATGCTTACATTTGCGGGGTAATCACCTTATTCTGGAAGATATGAACTACGATGTAATTATTATAGGAAGCGGTCCGGGCGGTTATGTAGCCGCGATCCGTTCGGCCCAGCTCGGTCTGAAGACCGCGATTGTGGAATCCGAAAACCTGGGCGGAATCTGTCTGAACTGGGGCTGTATCCCTACCAAGGCACTTTTGAAAAGCGCGCAGGTATTCGAATACATTAAACGCGCTTCGGATTTCGGAATTACAGTGAATGAGCACAGTGCGGATTTCCCGGCCGTGATCAAACGCAGCCGGAACATCGCCGACGGGATGACCAAAGGCGTACAGTTCCTGATGAAAAAGAACAAAATCGAAGTGATCTCCGGCTTTGGGAAATTAAAGAAGGGCGGCAAGGTGGAAGTGAAAGACGAAAAAGGCAAAACCACCGAGTATAGCGCAAAACACATTATCCTGGCAACCGGCGCCCGTTCCCGCGAGCTGCCTAACCTGAAGCAGGATGGAAAGAAGATCATCGGGTACCGCCAGGCGCTTTCCCTGGAGAAACTTCCAAAATCGATGGTCGTGGTCGGATCCGGCGCCATCGGGGTGGAATTCGCCTATTTTTACAATGCGCTTGGCACCAAGGTCACCATTGTGGAGTACATGGACAACATTGTCCCGGTAGAGGACGAAGACGTATCCAAAACCTTGGCCAAAAGTTTCAAAAAAGCAGGCATTGAGATCCTGACCAGCTCGGAAGTAACCAACGTGGACACCTCCGGCGAGGGCTGCAAAGTGGAAGTAAAATCCAAAAACGGCACCCAGACACTGGAAGCCGAAATCGTACTTTCAGCCGTAGGCGTGACACCCAACCTGGAAAACATCGGTCTGGAAGAAGTAGGCGTAAAAACGGATAAAGGCCGGGTGGTGGTGGACCCGTTCTACAATACCAGCGTAAAAGGCGTTTACGCCATCGGGGATATCGTCCCCGGACCGGCGCTGGCGCACGTGGCTTCGGCCGAAGGCATCATCTGTGTGGAAAAAATAGCCGGGGAAAACCCTGCGCCGCTGAACTACAACAACATCCCCGGATGTACCTATTGCCAGCCAGAAATCGCCTCGGTAGGTTATACGGAAAAGGCGGCGCGCGAGGCGGGTTACGAGATCAAGGTAGGGAAGTTTCCCTTTTCGGCTTCCGGTAAAGCGAAATCGGCCGGCCATGCCGACGGCTTTGTAAAGGTTATTTTCGACGCCAAGTACGGCGAATGGCTGGGAGCACACATGATCGGATCGAACGTAACGGAAATGATCGCCGAGGTGGTGGTGGCCCGCAAACTGGAAACCACCGGACACGAGATCATCAAGTCGGTTCATCCGCACCCCACCATGAGTGAGGCCACGATGGAAGCAGCCGCGGATGCATACGGCGAGGTAATTCACCTCTGACATCCGGCGCACAGCCATCCATAAGGTTTTAAAAAAAAGCTCGAATTTGAATATGACAGAGAAACCCACATTATTGATTCTGGCCGCCGGAATGGGCAGCCGGTACGGCGGCATAAAGCAATTGGATGAATTCGGTCCCAATGGAGAAACGATCATCGATTACTCACTCTACGATGCGATCAAAGCAGGCTTCGGGCGGATCGTTTTCATCGTCCGGAAAGATATCCTGGAGGCCGCCAAGGAACTGTTCGAACCCAAACTGGCGGGACGGATTGAAGTGGATTTTGCGTTGCAGGAACTGGATTCATTCGTTCCCGAAGACCTGGGACCGGTGGAACGTACCAAACCCTGGGGCACGGCCCATGCGGTACTTTGCGCCAAAGACCATATCCGTACGCCATTTGCAGTAATCAATGCCGACGACTTTTACGGGTACGACGCATTTGAACAATCGGCCCGCTTCCTGTCGGAAAACACCGATCCGAATACCCATGCGGTTGTGGGCTACCGGCTGGACAACACGCTGTCGGATCACGGCACGGTATCACGGGGCGTGTGCGAGGCCAATGCCCAGGGCGAACTGACCGACATCAACGAACGCACCAAAGTGGGCAAGGAGAACGGCAAGATCTACTACCAGGGTGAACACGGCGAGAAGGTGGAACTGGCTCCCGATACCATCGTATCGATGAACTTCTGGGCTTTCAAACCCTCGTTCTTTGATCAAAGTCAGAAACTATTTGAGAGTTACGCCCGGGAAAACATCAATTCCCCGAAAGCGGAATTCTTTATCCCCATTGTGGTAAGCCACCTGACCTCCAGCGGCGAGGGGAAAGTCAAGGTATTTGAAAGCAATGCGAAATGGTTCGGGGTAACCTATCAGGAAGATAAGCCCATCGTAAAAGAATCCCTGAGAAAGCTTATCGCCGAAGGAAAATACCCTGAAAACCTATGGGGCTGAAGCAGGTATTGAATGGGTTCGGGCTGAACGAAGCGGATTGGGAATCCGTCGAGTTCGGCTCGGGCCATATTAACAATACGTACCGCCTGACAAAGAAACAGGGCGGCGAAAAGTTACTTCTGCAACGGATCAACCATTTTGTATTCAAAAACCCCCAGGCTATCGCGGGCAACATGCGGCTGGCCGCCGACTACCTGGCTGCGCATCATCCCGATTACCTGTTCCTGAACGCGATCCAAACCGCGGACGGAGCGGAACTTTTTTACGATCGGGAAGGATTTCCCTGGCGGCTGCTCCCTTTCATCGACAATACGTTCAGCATGGACGAAGTCCAGGAACCGGGGCAAGCCCGTTCGGCCGCGCGCCAGTTCGCCATTCTCACGCGGAAGCTCTCCGGGCTCGATGCCTCGCTGTTGCAGGCCACCATCCCTGATTTCCACAACCTGGAATTACGTTATCGTCAGTTTGAAGAAGCGCTTGCTTCGGCAGGACAAAAGCACCAACGCGAAGCGGCCGATGAGATCGGCCTTTGCAAGGAAAGAGCCTACCTGGCCCAGGAGTACAGCCGGCTGATCGCCCATCCCGGCTGCCGGTTGCGAATCATGCATCACGATACCAAGATCAATAACGTGCTATTCGACCGGGAAAGCGGTGAGGCCAAGTGTCCGATTGACCTGGATACGCTCATGCCCGGCTACATCTTTTCGGATCTGGGAGACATGGTACGGACCTACGTTTCCCCCGTATCGGAAGAAGAAACCGACCTCTCCCGGGTGCGCGTACGGGATGAGTTTTTTGAAGCGCTCTACGATGGATACCTCTCGGAAATGGCCGGGGGCTTAAGCGAATTTGAAAAACAACACCTGTCGTTCTGTGGGAAAATGCTCCTGTACATGCAGGCACTCCGCTTCCTGACCGACCATTTGCAGGGCGACCCCTATTATAAGATTAAATACGCCGGTCAGAACCTGGACCGCAGCCGCAATCAACTTAAACTTTTACTTGAACTGGAATCCAAAGAATCTGCTCATCAACAACTAATTAAAAGTTTGCTGGAGCAATATACGGGATGATCCGGTAAGTAAAGTTCATCGACCTGAAAGGTACCGGCGTCCGCGATAGGTCCACATGCAGCAGCAAGTCGGAATCCGGACTGTTCCCCGTCCGCTGATTGGACAAACCTGGAGAGCCCGATCCCGCCTGACCAGGAGGACGATCTTGCCGGCCTTGGGCCGATTGCGTACCGGCACCCCCCGGCAGATCCCGGCGCGCTGCCAGATGGAGTAATCCCTGTTCTTTCCGGATAAGCAATCCGTAGCCATCCTTCCGGGTTAAACGAACCCAGCGCACATCGTCTTTATCATTTCCCGTGTATTCATCGATCGGCCCCTGGTAAATACCCACTTCATTCAAGGCCTCCGGCTCCCGTCCATACCACTCCATCCGCGCGTATTCACCGGGCAAGGTAAAACGGGTTCCGAAACCCGGCATGTCGGGATATGTTCCCTGCATCTTCACAAAGACGTTTTCCACCAGCATGGCTCCGCGCCCATCAATCCGGAATTTCTGGAACATCCGGGCATCCCCGTTCAGCAAAACCTTGGCGAAGGAAACGTAATAATTTCCGTTCACATCTTCGGTGATCTGGTAATCCACCAAATGGGCATCGTCCGCTGCTTCGTTCCACACCCGATAGCTTTCGTTCAGGGAGTCGTCCGGGGCGAGGGGCTGTCGAAAACTCAATTCCGGCCCTTTATTCATCAGCTCCTTCCCTTTATAGCTGTAGCGGATGATCTGACCGGTTTCCTTGTCGAAAACGATCCGGAAATCGTATCCGTTCAGGGCAATGCTGGCCGGTCCGTCGGTTAGGTCAATCAGGCCCTTATCAATCTGGTAGTCTTCCTTGTATTCGTAAGGTCCCAATCGGAACTGTCGGGAAGCCACCGGATGATCTGCCGGTACCAGGGAATCGGCTGCTTTGGTTTTTAAACGCAGATTGAGAAAATAATCGTTCCCTTCGTAAAATCGTGTTTTGTAACCCAGCGAAAGTCCCGTTTCTTCACCCGGGGGCACATTCAGGTCCTGCACACGGCCTTCCTCCACCGTTTCCCCGTTGCGAAGTAGCTGCCATTCCAGGTAATAGGAAGATAGATCCCGGAAGGCAAAATGATTTTGAACACGCACCGTCCCACGCAGAAAATCGACCAGCTGGAGCTCCGCCACCGGCCTTTCCGCTTTCAGAACGGGTTCATCGGCAGGCAGCCGGACTACCGAAGGATGATTCGGGTTTGCCCGTCCCTTTCTGTCCAACACGTATATTCCATGGGAATTGCTCAGGCGGTACCAGGCGGGAGAAGCAAAATAAGACGATCCGTATACGGCATTGAAATTACCCAGTTTGATTTGCCGGAGATCCTCCATCATCTGTTGCCGGGTCACACTCCCTGCCGGGCGGGGTGCGGGTTGAAACACGCGCAGCGGTACCTGGGTTCCATTTACCAGCAAGGCTCCCTTATGAAAGTCCATGCTACGGAAACCCACCTGCTGGGACACGGCTTCCAGGACGTTTCCGGCCCCATCCAGCAATTGAATATCCAACCTGTAAAGGTTCGGCCTTTCGTGCGACCAGACCTGGACATGGGGTACTTCACCCTGATACTTAAAGGTCAATTGATCCCCGCCACGGATTTTCTGCTTACCGTATTCCTTGAAATAAAACACATGATTTCCCTGTTTATCAAGAAGATAAGCCTTTATACTAAAGTCCGAATAAATTGGTTCCCGCAAGACTCCCCAGAACCGCTGCTTTACCGAATCCATTCGGTTGGTCAGGCGGATGCGCAGTTCCACTAACCCGTTCCGGGGTGAATTGCCTGCTTTTTCGGTTTCCACCGCCGTTTGGATGGATACGCCATCGAAATGCAGCCGCGGCCGGGCATACAGCAACACGTTCCGCATACCGGAAAGCGCCAGCCCGGAATCCGACAACCGGCTCGCTCCGGGTTTCACCTTCAATGCAATGAGGTTTTCACCCGGCTGCAAATGGGGGCTGATAAAAAACTCGGTCCTCTCCCCTTTGGTTTCTCCAGCCCCTATCTCCTGTCCATTGACCCACGCGGTAGCCTCCATCGATTGGCCCAAGGCCAAAAATACCGGCTTTTCCATCCAGGATTCATCCAGTTCCACGCGTTTCCGCAACAGGACGATTTTGGCGGAAGGGGTTTCGTCGGCCGGCACACCGCCCGTAACGGCGCCATGTGGAAGGTCCATCACGTTCCAGGAACGGTCGTCGAAATGGGTGGCAAAGAACGATGCCGCCCGGTCCGCCCCGCCGGATGGCAGCACCGCGAATTTCCAGCTCCCTTCCAGTGAAATGGCCCGTTCAGAGGCCGCGGGATCGCCCGCCCTCGCCTTTTCCAATGTTTCATAGGGGAAATACCAGGCTCCCTGCGGCAGATCGGGATCAGAATCCGCATCGGGCTGGATTTCCTGCGCATTCAGCGTCAATTGGGCACTCAGGAAAACAAGAACCAATAGGAATTTGCAGGTTACTTTATCAGGCATGTGTTAATAACGTCCGGAAAAGGTTTTTACTATATTTGCACCTGCAAATTAAAACAAAAATGCCGAAAGCGCTTTTTTCTCCTAATTTTCTGGGAATTGAGGAGCCGGAGTTATACCAATACGAACCGGCACGGATTGTGGTACAGTCCCTCCCTTACGAATACACGTCCTCGTATCTTTCGGGATCCGCTGCCGGACCGGAGGCCATTCTGAATGCCTCCCACTACGTTGAGTTCTACGACGAAGAGCTGGCCCGGGAAGTGTACCGGGAAACCGGGATTGCGACACTTGAACCGCTGGATTTCGGTAAAAAGACCAATGAGGCGGCCGTGGCATTGATCGAGGAAGCCACTACCTCCCTGCTGGAGGATGGCAAATTCGTGGTCTCTCTGGGAGCGGAGCATACGGTAACCTATGGAATCGTCCGGGCATTTGCCCGGAAATTTGATCAGCTCACCGTACTGCAGCTCGATGCGCATTCGGACCTTCGGGAGTCTTACCAGGACAATCCCTATTCCCATGCTTCGGTAATGAAAAGGATTTATGACCTGGGATTGAACATCTGCCAGGCGGGGATCCGCGCTCAATGCCGCGAAGAAGCGGAATTGATCCGCGAATCGGACCGTATCCACACGGCCTACGCCTGGAAGCTGCAAAACGATCCCAGCTGGATTGAAAACCTCGTGAATGCTTGCAGCGAAAACGTCTACATTACCATTGACGCGGACGGCTTCGATCCCTCGGTGATGCCAGCTGTGGGGACCGCCGAGCCGGGCGGACTGGGATGGTATGAAGCGCTGGGTCTGCTCCGGACGGTGTTTGAGAAAAAGAACGTGGTGGGATTTGATATCGTGGAATGCGCACCGGCAAAAGACAATATCATTACCGAATTCAACCTCGCCAAGCTGGCCTATAAACTGATGGGCTATAAATTCACGCGTGTTTAACTGATACCTGATACTAGATACAAATCGCTATGGCTTTACAATGCGGCATCGTGGGCCTGCCCAATGTGGGAAAATCCACCTTATTCAATTCATTATCCAATGCGCGGGCACAGGCGGCGAATTTTCCGTTCTGCACCATCGAACCCAATATCGGAACCATCACCGTGCCGGACGAGCGCCTCACCAGACTGGCTGAACTCGTCAAACCGCAACGCATCGTGCCCACCACCATCGAAATCGTGGATATCGCGGGCTTGGTCAAGGGCGCCAGCAAAGGGGAAGGACTTGGCAATCAATTTCTGGGCAATATCCGGGGAACAGATGCCATCATTCACGTATTGCGCTGTTTTGACAACGACAACGTGGTGCATGTGGACGGCTCGGTAGATCCTTTGCGTGACAAAGAGATCATTGATACCGAATTGCAGCTGAAAGACCTGGAAACGATCGAGAAAAAACTGCAAAAAGTCGCCAAGGCGGCAAAAACCGGCGATAAAGAAGCCAGAAAGGCCGAAGAAGTTCTCACCGTATTCAAAGCGCATATATCTTCAGGGAAACCGGCCCGCACCGCCCCGGTCGACGAAAAAGACCAGGAGCATGTGGCCGACCTCTATCTGCTTACGGCCAAACCCGTCCTCTACCTGTGCAATGTGGATGAAGCTTCGGTGAAAACAGGAAACAGGCATGTGGAAGCCGTCAGGAATGCCATTGCCGACGAAGATGCCGAGCTCCTGATGATCAGCGCGGCCATCGAGGCCGACATTGCGGAACTGGAAACCTACGAAGACAAACAACTCTTCCTGGAAGACCTCGGACTGGACCAGCCGGGTGTCAACAAACTGATCGTTTCGGCTTATCGCCTGTTGAACCTAATCACCTATTTTACAGCCGGCGTGCAGGAAGTCCGGGCCTGGACCATTACCCGCGGAATGACCGCGCCGGAGGCTGCCGGAGTGATCCACTCCGATTTCGAGAAAGGTTTCATCCGCGCCGAAGTGATTCATTATGAAGACTTTATTACGTATGGATCGGAAGCCGCCTGCAAAGAGGCCGGCAAACTCAATGTCGAAGGGAAAACCTACGTTGTGGAGGACGGTGACGTCATGCATTTCAGATTTAATGTGTAGCGGCATATGCTTTTGCAATTCGAAAAAAACACCCTATATTTGCACCTCATTTTTCAGCGCACATAGTAGAATAGAAAACCATGAAAAGAACATACCAGCCCTCCAATAGAAAGAGAAGGAACAAGCACGGCTTCAAGGCAAGAATGGCCACCGCGAACGGCCGCAAAGTCCTTGCCGCCCGCCGTGCCAAAGGAAGAAAGCGCCTGTCCGTATCGGACGAGGGCCGCCATAAAGCCTAAGCAGTTCCCGGAGGGGGCTTCGCAGCCGGTTACTGGGTAAGCGGATCTTCGGTCCGGCTGCCAATACCTTAAAACGAGAAGCCTTGAGCGGTTTTAAAAAAGAAGAACGTTTATGCAGTCGGACGCTGATCCTCCAGCTGGTCAATAAAGGTTCTTCTTTTCTTTTATACCCTTTCCGCATCACAAGTTATCCTACCTCTCTTCCCACGACCAATTACCCGGCGCAGGTCGTCATTACCGTTTCCCGGCGGCGGTACCGGAAAGCGGTTGACCGGAACCGGATAAAACGCCGCGTCCGCGAGGCGTACCGGAAGAACAAAGCCGAGCACCTGTATCGGTACCTGTCCAAACGCGGCATCAGCCTGTCCCTGATGATTTCC